>Ga0222712_10000273_pt1 | contig 72153 bp, 68 predicted proteins | sample C33_657DmetaG_FD_165043 | JGI IMG/M metagenome (GOLD analysis project Ga0222712, IMG submission 165043) | Estuarine water microbial communities from San Francisco Bay, California, United States - C33_657D | ecosystem: Environmental > Aquatic > Marine > Unclassified | place: USA: California... | reverse complement strand
AAAGGTTGCACAAGACCCGCTTGCGGCGCTACTGAAAAACAATCCTCAAAAAATCGATGAAGATCCGCTCGCGCAGATTCTCGCCGACATCGGTCGTAACCCAAAGGGCACGTCAATGGCCAGCTTACCTGTGCTGCCCAGTTCCATTGCCCCTTCAGGCAGCAGCCGAAGCATCACGCCTTACAAACAAGAACGCGGTCGTCGCGTCGTGACGATTGCCTTAGATCCGGGACATGGCGGAGAAGACCCTGGAGCAATCGGCAAAGGTGGTACCCGTGAAAAAGACGTTGTGCTCTCGATTGCACAGCGATTAAAGGCGAAAATTGATGCAACACCCGGTATGCGCGCCTACCTCACGCGCGATGGGGATTATTTCGTGCCTTTGCATGTGCGTGTTGAAAAAGCGCGACGCGTGAAAGCGGATTTGTTCATCTCAATTCATGCTGATGCCTATGTACGACCCACAGCTGGCGGCAGTTCGGTGTATGTCTTATCCTCTAGCGGTGCCTCGAGCACCTCGGCGCGCTGGCTGGCAGATAAAGAAAATGCCGCTGACTTGATTGGCGGGATTAACTTAAATGTTCAAGATCCAAGATTAGCGAAAGTCTTGTTAGACTTATCGACCAGTGCACAGATCAAAGACTCGACGACCGTTGCTCAAACGATGTTGGGCGAACTCAAAAACGTGTATCGCTTGCATAAACCTCAAGTCGAACACGCAGGGTTTGCGGTCTTAAAAGCCCCGGATATGCCCTCTATTTTGGTTGAGACAGCCTTCATCAGTAACCCCGACGAAGAACGTATGCTGCGTAACGCTGCTGATCAAGATAAATTTGCTGTGGCCTTGCTAGTTGGGATCTCGCGTTACTTTTCTGCAAATCCTCACGTGGCCTCAATCGGTTAAGCTCTCGACCGCCTGATCGACAAGTCTGCCTCAGGCGCCCTGTGTCGAGCAAGCGGTCGCCTAACTCACTACAAGTCGCCTGAATGAAGGGGAGGCGCACCGCGGGCTCGGGGAAAGTTGGCGTGCAGCAATAGCCAACGCACCGCGCAAGCGCACAAAGCTCTAAAATGCAGACTTCTTTGTCATAGCGTCTGCCATGTCGACACATCGCCCGATTTGCCCTCTGCCCGATTTATTAATTAGCCAAATCGCGGCTGGAGAGGTGATTGAGCGCCCGGCTTCAGTCCTCAAAGAGTTAGTCGAAAATGCTGTCGACTCGGGCGCGCAGTCAATTGAAGTACGACTTGAAGCTGGCGGTATTCGTCGTATCGCTGTCATTGATGACGGCAGTGGTATCCGCGCCGAAGAACTCTCACTTGCGCTGACGCGCCATGCCACCAGCAAAATCACTTCGCTTGCCGAGCTCGAGTCAGTCGATTCGATGGGCTTTCGCGGCGAAGCCTTGGCGTCGATTGCAGCGGTCTCGCACTTAACCCTCACCTCACGCACCCGCGACGCCGCGCATGCCTTCAGCCTTGAAAGTGGCATGACTGAACCGGTCGCGGCTGCGGGCGCTTTGGGCACCACCGTCGAAGTTAAATATTTATTTGATGCTGTGCCCGCACGACGTAAATTTTTACGCGCCGAGGCCACTGAGTTTGGCCATTGCATCGATGCGATTGAACGGGTGGCGTTGGCGTTTCCTGAGATCGGCTTTCGAGTGTTTCACAACGACCGCGCTGTCAGGCAATGGCTACCCGCCTCTGCCCTGCAGCGCATCAGTGATGTACTTGGCTCTGAGTTCAACGAGCACGGCATTGAAGTCAATGCACAGGGCGGCCCAATTTCGATCATGGGGGTCACCACCCGCCCAACAGCGGCACGCGCGCGGGCGGATCGGCAGTTTTTATTTGTCAATGGCCGTCACGTGCGCGATCGCACCGTGTCCCACGCCATTCGCAGCGCCTACGCCGATGTGCTGCACGGCGATCGTCAACCAGCCTTTGTGTTGTTTCTGCAAATTGATCCGCTCGCCGTGGATGTCAATGTACATCCCGCTAAACACGAAGTTAGGTTTCGTGACACTGGTGCGGTGCATCGCTTTGTCGCGCAAACCATCACACAAGCCCTCGCTGGCACTGCAGCCGCTCACCAAGTTTCGCAAGGTGAACATGGCGCGGCACTTGGTGCGTTTGCGATGCCACTAAACGGCGGCGGCACGCTCGGTGGAACTCGGCCCAATGGCGCAACCCCTGATGGCTTGGCGGCACAAGGCTTCACGACCGCGGGCGCTGGCGCAAGCGCAGCTTTCGCAGCACTAGGCGGTGCTCAAGCCTTTACGCCGCGTTGGAACCCCGGTTCACAAGCCGCCTTCGCGCTTCGTGAACCTGCCTCGAATAGACTTGGACAACCCGGTGCCTGGAAAGCGCTTTATCAGCCGCTCAATGACAGCCCTAAGACTGACAGCGACAGGGTGGAAAACAACGAAACTTGGCCGTTAGGTCGCGCCTTGGCGCAAGTACACGGTATTTATATCTTGTCTCAAACGTCTTCAGGGCTGGCGTTGATTGATATGCATGCGGCGCACGAGCGCGTGGTCTACGAACAACTCAAAACTGCTATTGATGCGCAAGCCTTGCCACAACAAGCGCTCTTGGTGCCGGTGGTGTTTCGCGTCACTGACAAAGAGCTCGCGCTTGCCGAAGAGTATGCCGAGCAACTCAAGGCACTGGGCTTTGAGCTGGCCGCGGCCGGCCCGCAATCAATGACCTTGCGTTCGGTTCCGGCCATGCTTGCGCGTGGTGATCTTGAAGCCCTGGCGCGTGGCGTGCTGCGCGACATCGAACACGTGGGTGCGAGTCGCCTGCTCACTGAACAACGCAATACCTTACTGGCGACCATGGCCTGTCACGGTGCGGTGCGTGCCAATCGGCAACTGACTCTCGAAGAAATGAACGCGCTGTTGCGCCAGATGGAACAAACTGAACGCGCCGATCAATGCAACCACGGGCGCCCCACCTGGGTGCACTTTAGCGTGTCTGATCTCGACAAATTATTTTTGCGCGGTCAATGAGTCTGCATCCACAAGCGCCGCTGATTTGCATTGCTGGGCCCACCGCTTCTGGTAAAAGTGCAGCAGCGCGTGCCATTGCTCAGCGCTGGCCAGTTGAAATTATCAACGTGGATTCTGCAACCATCTATCGCGGCATGGACATTGGCACTGCCAAACCCACTGAGTACGAGCGTGATGAAGTCACTCATCACTTGCTAGATATTCTTGATCCAGCCAACAGCTATTCTGTTGCAAGTTTTCGACGCGACGCCTTGCAATGTGTACGTGACATTCAATCACGCGGCCACCTCCCCCTGTTGGTAGGTGGCACGATGATGTATTTCAAAGCCTTGCGCGATGGCTTAAACGACCTACCCGCGGCAGATGCAGAAATTCGCAGGGCACTTGAGGCCAGTGCAGCTGCAGAAGGCTGGCCCGCGATGCATGCCAGGCTACAAACGATTGACCCGGTGACTGCACAACGCCTCTCGCCCAACGACAGTCAGCGTATTGGTCGTGCCCTTGAGATTTGGCAAATTAGCGGTCAGCCCATGTCTGCCCTGTTAGGCGCCACACAACCCGCCGACGAACCGGTCGCCACAATCACCCTCAGTCTCGAGCCGCTCGAGCGCAGCCTGCTGCACGCTCGAATCGCCGAACGCTTTGATCAGATGCTTGAGCTCGGTTTACTGGCAGAGGTGCAAGCGTTGCATTCTCGAGGCGATTTGCACCCGGGGCTGCCTTCGGTTCGCTGCGTAGGGTATCGGCAACTCTGGGCAATGCTCGAGGGCGAACTAGATTTAAAACAGGCCAGAGAGCAAGCGATTTCAGCAACTCGTCAGTTAGCAAAACGCCAAATCACGTGGCTGCGCAGCCAACCGGATCGACACATCATCGACGCTTGTTCACCGAGTGCAGTCGATCAAGTCGTGCAGGCAATCTCTAAAATTACTGATCGACCTTAATCCCAGCATCGCGAATCGCCTTGCCCCAAAAGTCAAAGTCCTTCGCAATCAACGTCGCAAACTCTTGCGTCGTACCGTGTAAGGGCGCGAGCCCCGCCTCATTTAATTTTTTATCGATGGCGGGATCAGACATCGTCTCTATCATCGCCTTGGCAAGGGTTGCGACAACCGCAGGGGGTGTTTTAGGGGGCGCCAACACGCCTACCCAAGAGGGCGCCGAGACGTTTGTGCCTTGCTCGATGAGGGTGGGAATATCTTTGATTAACTCAAGGCGTTGGGACGCAGCAATACCAAAAGGGATGAGCCGATCTTTAAAGCTATACGCCAACAATACTGGCATCAGCGTCAGGTCAACCTGACCACCCACCACAGCCTGCGCAGCAGGCGCCGCACCTTGATAAGGCACGTGCAGCATCTCAGTCTTGGCAACCAGATTGAACTGAGCCATCGCTACATGACCTGCGCTGCCGTTACCCCAACTCGAAAAGCTCAATTGCTGTTTTTTTGCTAAGGCCAAAAGCTCGGGCAGGTTTTTGGCTGGCAATCCTGGACGCCCCATCAAGACAAAATTGACAATCGCCGTGGGAGCCACAGGAACAAATTGAGCAGACACGAATTTTGCATTTGGGTACAACGCTGGATAACGCGAATAGGCATCTGTACCCGACATAATCAATGTGTAACCGTCGGGCGCGGCGTTGAACACAATCTCAGTACCCACTGCGCCATTTGCGCCCGGTTTATTTTCGATCACAATGGGCTGTCCAAGCCTGCCACCCAAGGCACTGACCATCACACGCGCTGCAATGTCTGAGCCGCCACCCGGAGGATACGGCACAACTAACTTGATGGGTTTAGTTGGTACCCAAGGCGCAGATGTCTGCGCCTTGGCCAGCGTTGGCACCACGCCAATTGCGAGAGCAACGCCAAGCACACGGATTGCGTCTCTCCACTGCGCGCGCGTGCGCAACCCGTTCACTAAACGACTCGCTGCAGTTCGTTTCATTTTTGTCTCCTCACTTCATAAGGGCGTTACGCCCGCGGTGGCACTTTGAGCAGTGCCTTTATATTTTTTAAACTAAAACAACTACCTCTTTACATCACAACAGTTTGCGCCGCACCCTCTGCACATTCGCGAATGTCGCCTAACTGATATACCGTTTCGCCTTGCGCACGCAACGCAGCGCTGATTGTCTGCGCATGTTCACGCGCTACCACGGCAACCATGCCAATCCCGCAGTTGAATACACGATACATTTCAGCATCAGCTACGCCACCCTGCTGTTGCAACCAAGAAAAAAGTTGAGGCATTTGCCAGGCATCGCGCTGTAAGTGCGCTTGCAGACCTGCCTGCAAAATACGCGGTACGTTATCAAGCAAACCGCCACCTGTAATGTGAGCCAGCCCTTTGATTTGCCCTTCAAACTGCGCCAGTACCGCCAACACCGGTTTGACATACAGATGGGTAGGAGCCATCACAACGTCACCTAAGGGGCGACCGTGAAAATCTTGGTCGGGTCGCGCACCCGCGCGTTGCAAAATTTTGCGTAACAACGAAAACCCGTTTGAATGCGCGCCACTTGAAGCTAAGCCCAACACGACATCTCCTGGTCGAATCGATTTGCCATCAATCAGTTTGGATTTTTCAGCGGCGCCCACTGCGAAGCCCGCCAAGTCGTATTCACCTTCGGGATACATGCCTGGCATTTCAGCTGTTTCGCCGCCAATCAAGGCACAACCTGATAGTTCGCAACCAAGCGCAATGCCACCCACAACCTGAGCAGCCACATCGACCGACAACTTGCCGCAAGCAAAATAATCTAGAAAAAACAGCGGTTCAGCGCCCTGCACCAAAATATCGTTGACGCTCATGGCCACCAAATCAATACCCACCGTGTCGTGGCGCTGCCAGTCGAAGGCTAGCTTGAGCTTCGTGCCAACACCATCGGTACCCGATACCAAAACGGGCTCTTTATAGCGTTTGGGCACTTCAAACAGCGCACCAAAGCCACCAATCCCAGCCAGAACGCCCTCGCGCATTGTGCGTGCCGCTAACGGCTTAATGCGATCAACGAGCGCGTCTCCGGCGTCAATATCAACGCCCGCATCGCGGTAAGTGAGGGGTGCTTGTGGTTGGGTCATAAGAAAAAGCCAAGGTTATGTGACAATTGCGGAGATTTCCCCGTGTTTATACCTAATTTTACGATGAGTCGATGAGTCGGCAGTTACTTCTAGAAATCATCCCCGCGCCGGGGCCTACCTTGAACAACACCGTTGTGGGGTCAAACACGGCCGCAATTGAGGCAGCAAGCGGGCTCGCGCCTGGTCGCGCCCTCTACCTCTGGGGCCCACCAGGCGCCGGGCGCAGCCACGTTCTGCGGGCCATTGCCGCTGAAAAATCGTCGATTTTCTTTGATTTAGCTGTATCGGCCGCTGAAATCATGGCCTGGGCGACTCGACCACTTTCGGGCTCAGACCTCAAATTAGTCTGCGTCGATGACGTCCAAGACATGACCCTCGAGCAGCAGGCAAGCGTATTTGCCCTGTACAATCGGTGGCGCGAACTTGCTTCAACGGAAGACGCTTTTGCACTAGCCGTCACCGGTGATCGTGCACCCATGATGCTGTCGCTGCGCGAAGATTTACGCACACGCTTGGGTTGGGATCTCGTGTTTCGTCTTGACCCGCTTTCCGATCAAGAAAAATTCGAAGCGATACAAACGTATGCACAACGACAGGGCTTGCCACTGTCGGCAGAAGTGCTCGACTGGACGCTGACTCATTACTCACGCGACATTCGTCAGCTGTTTGCCCTCGTCGATGCCCTTGACCGCTATTCGTTGTCGAAGCACCGCAACGTCACCGTGCCGCTCTTGCGCTTAATGCTCGCAGATCGCGATTTTTTGCAGTCCTCTATTCCTTTTGCCTGACTTTTACGTTGTTACCGACACATACTCATGACTAGCCAACGCCTAGCCCTTTTTGATCTGGATCACACACTGCTGCCACTCGACAGCGATCACCAATGGGCTGAATTTCTTGCCAAATCGGGCCGCGCCGGTGACCCAGTTCAAGCATTGGCTCGCAATGAAGATTTAATGAATCGCTATAACGCAGGCGACCTAACAGCAGAGCAGGCTGCCGAATTTATGCTGGGTTTGCTTGCAGCACACCCACCTCATTTGCTGGCCGTTTGGCACGAAGAGTACATGCAACGGGTGATTCGCCCAGCCATGACCGATCAAGCTCTCGCGATCGTACAAAAGCATCTTGCTGCAGGTGATCTTTGTGCAATCGTCACTGCGACCAACAGTTTTGTGACGGCACCAATTGCGCGTGCGTTTGGCGTACCCACTTTGATTGCCACCGAACCCGAATACCTTGCAGGCCGCTACACCGGCAAAATCCATGGCACTCCTAGCTTCAAACATGGCAAAGTGCTGCGCGTCAATACTTGGCTTGCAACCTTAAACCGTAGCTTGCAAGATTTTAACGAATCCTACTTTTATAGTGATTCGATCAATGATCTTCCGCTTCTTGAAGTCGTGACACACCCTATCGTCACCAACCCAAGCCCCAGTCTGCTCAAAGTTGCTCAAGAACGCAATTGGCCAGTCTTAAATATCTTCGCCTCGCTGGCCGATCATAAATCCTAATGATTACAGACACTCTCAAACGCTTTGTTGGCAAACTGTTTGGTCAACGTTCATCGGGGCTGCAACGGATCGGCCGCGACAAACACGGCATCGATCGTCGCAACGTCTCACGTCACGCCATCAAAGTCTGCGAGGTGCTTCAACACGAGGGATACCAAGCCTACATCGTAGGCGGCGCCGTGCGCGACCTCATCGTAGGACTTGAGCCTAAAGACTTTGACGTCGCCACCAACGCAACACCCGAGCAAGTTCGCCCACTCTTTAGACGCGCCCGCATCATCGGACGGCGCTTTCAACTGGTACACGTCGTATTTGGTCAAGAGATCATCGAAACCTCAACGTTTCGCGCACCAGCCTCTGAGTCACAAGCGACAGACGAGAATGGTCGGATTTTGCGTGACAACGAATTTGGCACTCATGCTCAAGACGCTGCGCGTCGTGATTTCACGATTAACGCGCTGTATTACAACCCAACCACCGAAGAGGTCATTGATTACCATCAGGGTGTTGAAGACCTCAAACACCGCGTGGTGCGCATGATCGGTGACCCGCGTACACGCTATCGCGAAGACCCTGTACGTATGCTGCGTGCTGTGCGCTTTGCCGTCAAACTCAATGGCAAAATTGATCCCGCCTCTGAAGAGCCTTTGCAATCAATGGCGGGCCTGATCGAAAACGTACCTGCCTCGCGTCTGTTTGACGAGATGCTGAAACTGCTCACCTGTGGCCACGCCATGGATTGCCTGCAGCGCTTGCGCCAAGACGGCTTGCATCAAGGCATGCTGCCCCTACTCGATGTCGTACTCGAGCAACCCAGCGGTGCGGCGTTTATTGAACTTGCGCTTGACCGCACCGATCATCGCGTTCGTGCCGGCAAAACTGTTAGCCCAAGCTTTTTATTCGCAGCGTTGCTGTGGCATCAGGTCGAATTGCGCTGGCAACAATTGCAAAAGCAAGGTGAGGTTGGCATCCCCGCCTTAATGCAAGCGGCTGACTCTGTGCTGGATGAGCAAACCGAAAAACTGGCGATTCAAAAACGCTTTAGCGCAGATATGCGTGAGATCTGGTTCATGCAACCTCGCTTTGATCGTCGCCTGCCCAAGTCAATCTGGCGCATGATCGAGCAGCCTCGCTTTCGTGCAGCGGTTGATTTTCTGCAGTTGCGTGCGGCCGCTGGCGATTTTGACAGCGTGCTGGCGCAGTGGTGGATGGATCTGGCCAATGCAGATGATTCAGGCAAAGCCGACATGATCGAAGACTTAAACAAATTGCCTCGCGAAACTGCGGCTGGTGCACCACGCCCCCGTCGGCGTCGGCGCAGCCCCAGAGCTGTGACTGGGCAACAAGACGCACCGTTTGTTGAATAAGCTCGGCCAGCGACCATGAGCGCGCCTACGTATATCGATCTTGAGCACATGCTGACTCGCTCGTACATTAACCCATGAGCACTCTCGCGTACATCGGGCTTGGGGCGAATTTAGGCGATGCTCGGCAAACAATCGCCGCCGCCATTGACGCGCTACGTCAGTCGAGTGGCATCTTGACACTAAAACAGGCGCCGCTCTACAGCAGTGACCCCGTCGATGCGCAAGGCCCCAGCTTTATCAATACCGTTGTCGCGATTGACACCACGCTTGAGCCCTTAAGCTTGCTTGATCGCTTACAAGCCATCGAGCAAGAGCACGGACGCGAACGACCCTATCGCAACGCACCACGCACGCTTGATCTTGACCTACTGTTGTATGGCACGTTCGCAATTGAAACTCCGCGCTTAAGCGTGCCTCATCCGCGCATGCACCAACGCGCCTTTGTGCTGCGCCCGTTGCAAGACCTCGCACCAGCCTTGCAACTTGCCCAAGGAAGTTTCGCAACCTTACTCGCTCGCTGCCAAGATCAAAAGTTAGATCGACTGGTTAATTGAGAAACCAACCGACTCACCGATTGATTGGTTGATTAGTTTATGGCATTAAATCGCTTTGTCAGCGAGCAGCTTCGCGACAGTGCTTTCAGGCACACCTAACTCTTTGAGGATGGCTCTGGTGTGCTCACCGATGCCAGGGATCGGATCCATACGCGCGTCAAACTGATTATTAGTGGCTGGTGGCAGCAATGCAGGTAACAGACCAACAGGGCTCTGCACCTCGGTCCACCGATTGCGCGCCTTGAGTTGAGGATGAGCCCAAACATCTTTCATCTCATTGACGCGAGCGTTGGCGATCTGCGCCTCTTCAAGCTTTTGCTCAACCTGGGCGATCGTCATCTTTGAAAACAGCTCGACAATTACCGCACGCAGACGCGCACGATTGGCGGTGCGTTTTGTGTTGTTATCAAACTCTGGATCAATCGCCAGCGCTTTTTGCTCAATCACTTTTTCGCAAAAGATCACCCACTCGCGCTCGTTTTGCAGACCCAGCATGATGGTGTTGCCATCACCCACCGGAAAAGGACCGTACGGATAAATCGTGGCGTGCGACGCGCCCGCACGCGGCGGTGGCGCAGCGCCTTCAAAGGCGTAATACAGCGGAAAGCTCATCCACTCGACCATGCTTTCGAGCATCGACACATCGAGGTGGCTGCCAAGCCCTGTTTTATGACGCAAGAGCAGTGCATTCAAAATACTTGAATACGCATACGAACCCGCAGAGATATCTGCAATCGAGCACCCGGCTTTTGAGGGTTCTTCAGCCGAACCAGTGACCGACACAAAACCGCTTTCACTTTGAATCAGCAGGTCGTAGGCCTTTTTAGTTTCATAAGGACCGCCCTCGCCGTAACCAGAGATGTCGCACACAATTAATTTTGGAAATTTGGTATGAAGCGCGTCAAACGATAAACCCATCCGCGCGGCCGCGCCAGGCGCCAGGTTTTGCACCAGCACATCGGCTTGGGACAACAATTGCTCAAGAACCGGCCCAGCATCCGCGTGCTTCAAATCAAGCGTCAGGCTTTCTTTCGAACGATTCGTCCAGACAAAGTGCGAAGCCATGCCACGTGTGCGCTCGTCGTATTTACGCGCAAAGTCGCCAACGCCAGGGCGCTCGATCTTAATCACGCGCGCACCCATGTCTGCAAGTTGACGCGTACAAAAGGGCGCTGCAATCGCGTGTTCAAGACTTACGACGGTGATGCCTTCTAAGGGCAGCGGGCCCTTCTTGGCGCCTTGCTGGGCTACTGCATGCATAGTATTTGTGTTCATTCTTCAAACCTCAATTCAGCCTGGTGCGCAAGCGTGCCATCTTGTTCGGCCCAAAGTTTAGCCTCACCTGGCGCCGTCACAGAGCCAGCAACATCAAAAGCCGTCGGAGCAATTAAAGGACGCAAGCCCCGGTACGACAAATGCTTGAGCGTTGCACGGGGGTGAGCCTGAACAAACGCCTGGCACATCAAGGTGGCAATCAACGGCCCGTGAATCACCAAACCAGGATAGCCCTCTTTTTCAGTGACGTAGGGAAAGTCGTAGTGAATACGATGGCTATTGAACGTGACAGCCGAGTATCTAAAGAGTAATACTGCGGTGGGGTCAACGGGTTGCTTCCATTGCGACGCTGGGGCGGGCTCTGTACCCTGAAGCTTTGGCGGGCTTGGCTCACGGTAAACGATATCTTGCTCTTCGCTTACCACCAGTTTGCCGTTTTGCACAATGTCGTGTTTGACAGTGACAAACAGCAATGAACCGGTGCGCCCAGCCTTTTCTTTAATTGCAGTGACAGTCGAGGTTTTATGTGCCTCGGTGCCAACCAGCAAACCACCATCAAAGTTCACTCGGCCACCAGCCCACATCCGATTACGGTTGTCAGCAGGCGGCAAGAAACTACCGCGCGCGGGATGACCATCGGTGCCAGTCTGCGCGATTGGCACCGTCTCTAAAAAAAATGCCCAATGCCACAGAGCTGGCAACACAGCACCTAGTTCTGGGATTGGACGCCCGAGCGTCACAGCGACACGCGCCACATGCCCAGGATCCATACGGTCTACTACAGTTTGTGATTTACCCAACCACGCACTTAAATCAGTCGTTGACATCTACTATCCTTTAAACAGCCTCAAGCTCTTGCATGCGTTGCAAGTGAAAGTTTGTATCACCCAGCAACATATCGGTGTAGGTGAGTCGCTTGAAATAGTCTCCGACCTCAAGCTCATCGGTCATCCCCATCCCACCATGCAACTGCACCGAAATCTCACCTACCAACCGCGCGGCAGCTGCGACCTCAACTTTACTCATCGAGACCAAACGACTGCGCTTGGCGGCATCTTGTTCACCTAGAGCAATCGCTGCAACGTAAGTCATCGACAAACCCATTTCAGATTGAATCAACATATCACCTAAGCGATGCTGCAACACCTGAAACGCGGCAAGTGGCTGACCAAATTGCTGTCGCGTTTTTAGGTATTGAATCGTGCTGTCGGTAAGATAAGCCATCGCACCACAAGCATGGGCGCACAACGCGGTAATACCGTAATCAAGCGCTAGCGCCAACAATTGTTCGGCCTGCGCTCCGCTTGCGATCAGCTGTTCAGCTGACAACATGACGTCAGTAAAGTTGATCGTGGCAGCGCGCGCGCCGTCAAAGGTTGGGTAATCTTGAACCGCCACACCTGCCGTATCGGCAGGCACCAAAAACAATGCCACTGCGCCGTCGAGCAAAGCCGACACAATCACTGCCTGTGCGCCGGCACCATGCCAAACCAAGATTTTGCGACCCTCAAGCGTGTAGCCGCCCTTGGCTGCTGTCGCACGCGTGCACAAAGGGCGTTGCGAATCACGCTCGCCCTGCTCTTGCCAAGCCACCGCCAAGACTGCGTCACCCTCAGCCTGGGCCGTCAACCAGCGTTGCTTGAGCGCCTGATTTTGACTGTTTGCCAGCAATGTCACCGCAATCACTGCGCTTGAAATCGCAGGCTCACTGACAAGCCCGCGTCCAAGCTCTTGATGCACCGCAAGCATCGAGGCGGGCGTTTCACCAAAACCACCAAATTCTTCTGGCACCAACAAACCACTGACGCCCAGTTCAACCAAGCTACCCCACGCACTGCGATTCAGCACGCCAGCCTTTTGACGCTCGCGACGTTTAGGTCGTGACCAGTTATCTTCTACCAGCCTGCGCAAGCTGTCGGTCAACATGCGCTGCTCTTGTGAGTATGTAAAGTCCATTTTTATACCCCAATGATTTGTTTGGCGATGATGCCTTTTTGCACTTCGTTGGTACCGCCATAGATGGCCGTCTTGCGCATATCAAAATATGCAGCCGCCGCGGCCGGCGAATACTCGGGGCTTGGTCCATGATCCTCGGACTGAGCAAACATCCACTCAGGGTCGTAGGGCCAGGCATCGGCGCCCGCCACTTGCATTTGCAAACGCGCAAGCTCCATCTGCAGTTCAGACCCACGAATTTTTAAGATCGAAGCTTTTGGCCCGGGATCCGTTTCACCCGCAGCCACGCGCAACACCATCAACTCAAGCGCTAACAACTGACCTTCGGCACGGTTAATGCTGTCACGCACCCTTGAACTTAAGCTTAGCGATTCGCCGCTTGCCATCGTACGCTCGGCCAAAGATTTCAAGATCGCAAGTTCGCGGTGGCAATGACCGATACCGGCAATACCGCCTCGCTCGTGTCCGAGCAAATATTTTGCGTAGGTCCAACCGTGGTTTTCTTCACCCACCAGGTTTTCGAGTGGTGCCTCGACGTTTTCAAGCCAAACCTCATTGACCTCAGCACCGCCATCCAGAGTCCTAATTGGACGCACCGTAACGCCCGGTTGCTTCATGTCGATCAAGATCATCGAGATGCCGCGCTGCGCTTTTGCGCTCGTGTCGGTACGCGTCAAACAGAAGATCCAATCGGCGTGATGCGCCATGGTGGTCCAGGTTTTTTGACCATTAATGACGTAGCGATCACCTACCCGCTCTGCGCGAGTCTTTAATGAGGCCAAGTCAGAGCCAGAACCCGGCTCTGAATAACCCTGACACCACCAGTCTTCTAACCGCAACATACGCGGCAAGAAATGATCTTTTTGAGCCTGAGTGCCATACTTCATGAGCACTGGGCCAATCATGCTCAGCCCAAACGGAATCAAGCGCGGGGCCCCAGCCTTAAACGACTCAATCTCAAAAATCAGACGCTGAACTGGGTTCCACCCTGTGCCACCATATTCTTTTGGCCAGCTCGGTGCTCCCCAACCGTGATCGGTCAGCGTATTGTGCCAAAACACAAACTCATCACGGGTGACGCGATGATGTGCAAACGCTTTCGCGCGCAACTCGGCAGGTAATTTAGCGTGAACAAAATCTTGCACCTCTTTGCGAAAGGCGCGTTCTTCGGTGGTCCAGGTCAGATCCATTGGCTTTCTCCTCGATGCGCCATCTTAACGCCCCAACCCAGTCAGAGAATCTCGGATTTTGGAAGACTGCGTTCTAGAAGCCCAAATGCACCTACAATCGCGGCAGTACCGTCCAAATAATGTCTGAGGAGACACTCATGAAAACCCTAATTCGCGCCACTGCGCTCGTGATTGCAGCCCTGGGGCTAAGCACCCCTGTCATGGCAGCCTGGCCAGAAAGGCCCATCACCCTGATTGTGCCTGCGGCGCCAGGCGGTACCACTGACATTACCGCCCGCTTACTAAGCGAAAAGCTTGGGGCAGCTTTAGGCACCACCGTGGTCATCGAAAATCGCGCGGGTGCGGCCGGCATCATCGGCACTCAGGCGTTGTTGCGCTCAGCGCCTGACGGCTACACCATTGGCTTTGGCAACATTGGTCCAAACGGCATTAACTACAGCCTCTATAAAAATCTGCCCTATAAATCGACTGACTTTGCGCCCATTACTTTGGTGATTTCAGTGCCAAATATTTTGGTCGTCAACAGCAAGTCACCCTACAAATCGGTTAAAGAGCTAGTCGACTCACTTAAGAATGACCCGAAAGGAAACTATTCCTATGGCTCGCCTGGTACTGGGCAATCTCCCCACATGTCATCCGAAATGTTTTCTCAGCGCACTGGGTTAACGCTTACACACGTACCTTACAAGGGAATGGGCCCTGCCGTTGCAGCACTGCTTGGCGGCCAAGTGACCTTTATCATCGACAACTTACCCAGTTCAATTCCCTTTATTCGCTCAGGGCAGTTTCGCGCATTGGCCATCACGGGCGAGCAACGCTCAGCTCAATTACCCGAAATCCCCACCATGGCTGAAGCTGGAATCAAAGACATGGTCGTGACCGCTTGGTTTGGTTTCGTTGCACCGGCCGGCACACCCGCTGATGTCGTCAACAAAATTCAACAAGCCACCAAAAAAGTGCTTGAGATGCCTGACATCAGGCAACGCTTTGCCGAAATGGGCGGCGTCCCCGGTGGCGGTACTCCTGCTGAATTCGGTGCCTTCATGGACAAAGAGCAAGCCAGCTGGAGAAAAATTGTCGAAGCCGCCAAGCTATCCCTGGATTAAACATGATTGACAAAATCAAGCAGTCGCTTGAAGACGCGATCTTGCCTCTTCAAGACGGCGCTTCGATCATGGTGAGTGGTTTTGGCGAGGCAGGCATCCCCTTTGAGCTTTTGCATGCAGTACTGGATAAGGGGCTGCGTGACCTCACGATTATCAGCAACAACGCGGGTACCCACGAGGTGGGTATCGCTGCGCTGATTAAGGCCAAACGCGTTCGCAAAATCGTCTGCTCGCATCCGCGACCGGTTAATTCTGAGACTTTCTTAGCTGCCTATCGGGCGGGGCAAGTTGAACTTGAGTGCATGCCCCAAGGAACGCTTGCAGAGCGTTTGCGCGCGGCGGGCGCCGGCCTGGGGCCCTTTTTTACCCCGACCGGTTTTGGTACCTTAGTGGCTGAAGGCAAAGAGCAGCGCGTGATTGATGGCAAAGGCTACATTCTTGAGCAGCCGTTGCACGGCGACGTGGCGTTGGTGCGAGCCCACCTTGGCGATCGCTGGGGCAATCTAACCTACCGTTGGGCGGCGCGCAATTTTGGGCCCGTCATGTGCATGGCTGCCAAATATTCAATCGCTCAAGTCAATCGCGTGGTCAGCTTGGGGGATCTGCCCCCAGAGCAAGTCATGACGCCAGGCATTTTTGTTCAAGCTGTTGTGGCGACTGGAGGAGAACGATGAGTAGCACGAGCACAAGACAAGTCTCTGAGGGCAAGACGCAACAGACGCCTTACAAGCCCCTGTCACGCAATGACATCGCTTATCTCGTCGCGCATGATTTTCCGGATGGGGCAGTTGTGAATCTGGGCATCGGTATGCCAACCTTGGTCGCAAATTTTTTACCAACAGATCGCGAGATTTTGCTGCAAAGTGAAAATGGCATTTTAGGGATGGGCGGTGCGGCGAGCGGTGACGACATTGATCTAGACATTATCAATGCGAGTCGCACCCCGGTGGTCTTGCTGCCCGGCGCCTCGATTACCGAGCATACGATTGCCTTCGCGATGATGCGCGGTGGGCACTTAGACTACTCGGTGTTGGGCGGTTTTCAAGTTGCCGAGAATGGCGATCTCGCAAACTGGCTCACCGCAGGGCCCGACGCGATTGCCGCCATTGGCGGCGCGATGGATTTGGCGGTGGGTGCGCGCGAAGTGATCGTCATGATGGAACATGTCACAAAAGACCAATCACCCAAGCTACTGCCCGCTTGCACCTACCCACTCACGGCTGCGGGGGTCGTCAACGTGATTTACACCGATTTGGCGATCATCGATGTGACAGCAAGCGGCTTCGTGGTGCGTGCCATACTCGAGGGGCTCACGGTAGAAACCCTAGCAAAGAAAACTGGGGCGACCTTGGCAATTTCGGATAAGCTAGCCGTGATCAGTCGTAATGCGCAGGGAGATCCTGTGTACACATCAGTTTGACAAGCGCGCCCGAGGCGCAGCCGCTTACGGTGACTTCATCGCAAGTCTCACCGATTAAATCAAAGGGACACACCATGCTTCAAACATTTATCACAAAGAGCACGCGTTGGATGCTCGGTTTGGTCTGCTTGACGTTGAGCGGTTTAGCGTTGGCGCAGGCTAACGCCAATCAACCCATCACCTTGATCATTCCGTATCCGCCTGGTGGCAGCGCAGACATGCTGGCGCGCCCGATGTTGCCCGACTTACAAAAAGCATTAGGCCAAACCATTGTCCTGGATTACAAAGGTGGTGCAGGCGGCACGATCGCCACGAGCGCACTTGCCCGCGCTAAGCCTGATGGTCAAACGATTATTCTGATACTCACCGCGCACGCGATCAACGACGCGCTTTATCCAAAGCTACCTTACGACACGCGTAAAGATTTTGCGCCTGTTTCACTGGTGGCAACCTTGCCACTCTTGGTCGCCGCGCCACTCAGCTCACCCTTCAATACAATCACTGAGCTGATCGCCTACGCCAAAGCCAACCCAGACAAACTCTCTTATGCCTCTGCAGGCAACGGTAATACCAGTCACCTGTCAGTCGAGTTATTTAAAACACTGACCGGCACAAAGATGGTTCATATCCCCTACAAAGGCAGCGGCCCCGCTGTGATCGCCATGCTGGGCAATGAGGTGTCATTTATGTTCGACAGCATTTCGACTTCGTTTCAACAGGTCAAGGCAGGCAAACTGAAAGCGATCGCAGTCAGCAGCCTTGAGCGAGCTTCGATTTTGCCCAACACACCTACCGTTGCCGAGACCCTGCCCGGGTTTGAGGTGACAGTTTGGTACGGTATTTTGGCACCTGCTGGGACACCCGAAGCAGCGATCAACAAACTGAGTCAAGCTTTTGCCCAAGTGGCGAAAGACCCAAAAGTGCGCGCCCAGTTGGCTGAAAGCGGCTATGCAACAGTCGGTTCAACACCAGCGGCTTTCGGCAAACATATTGACGCCGAGTTAACCAAATGGAACAAAGCCGTTAAAGATTCCGGCGCGACGATTCAGTAGACCCTTAGAAAACTCAACAAACAGCTCAGACACCCAAGAAAAAACACGGCGAGACTATCTTTATGTCAAAAAAACTGTCACAACGCGTAGGTAAGCTAGCGAGCGCCCTTTCAGGTGCTGTGTTGCTGGCGGCCTGCTTCAACACGCCTGCTCTGGCGCAAGCAAACTGGCCCGAGCGCCCCATCAAGCTGATTGTGGGCTACCCGCCGGGCGGGCCAGTTGATGTAACAGGTCGAACCTTTGCGCGCGTCTTGAGCGAGCAACTCAAGCAGTCAGTGGTGATCGAAAATCGCGCCGGTGCCAGCGGTATGTTGGGCGCAGACGCGACGGCAAAAGCGACGCCAGACGGCTACACGCTGAACTTTATCGCCAGCCCCACGATGACGATCTCGCCGATCGTTCAGCGCACGCAACTCTTTGACCCTCGTCAAGATTTCACCATGCTTGGCTCGGTCGTGAATTACACCAATGTGCTGCTGATTGGGCCGCAAATTCCTGCCAAGAGCGTTGCAGAACTCGTGGCCTTTGCCAAAGCGAATCCAGAAAAAGTGTCTTTCGGTTCTGCAGGGTTTGGGGGCTCAAACCATTTGTCGGCTGAGCTGTTAGTTCAATCCACCAATGCAACGATGCTGCATGTGCCTTACAAGGGTAACTCGCCTGCCATGATGGATGTCATCAGCGGCAAAATCACCTTTATGTTTGACATCACAAGCACCGGCAAAGTATTCGTCGATAGTGGTCAGGCTCGCGCCCTCGCTGTGACGTCAAAAGAGCGCAACCCAAGCCTACCTAATGTCCCCACAATGATCGAAGCCGGTATCGCTGATTATGAGGTGGTGGGATGGCTCGCCGTCGCTGGCCCTAAAAATCTACCTGCTGCGGTTGTGAGCAAACTGTCGAACGCGATTGAGCTTGCCAAGCGAGACCCAGCTTTTCGCAAGTCTGTCGAAGATGGTGGCTACACCATTGACCAAGCAAGCCCCAAAGAGCTTCACCAACGCATGCTGAGCGAGTACTCCATGTGGGAAGGCGTGATCATCAAAGGCAAGCTTCAACAGTAAAGGCAAGCCTTTATCGTTACGCCATTTATCGTCATGCTTAAGGCAGTTTCATGAACACCGTCTCAACGTTGCAACACCTGTTAGCCCAAACGCGTATCCCAGTCATCGGGGCGCCAATGTTTCTAGTTTCGGGTACCGACCTTGTGGTCGCCCAGTGCACAGCAGGGGTGATTGGCACATTTCCAACCTTGAATGCTCGCCCCCAAGAAGACCTGCCAACGTGGTTAACCGAAATCAAGACCCGTTTAGCAGCCTACAAAGCGCAGCACCCAAACGCTGTGGTGTCACCGTTTGGCGTAAACCTGATCGTGCACCCCTCCAATCCACGTTGGGAAGGTGATCTAGAAATTTGCGCACAGCATGAGGTGCCACTTTTTATTACCTCGCTGCATGCACCCAACACTGTTGTCGCTCGGGTACACCCCTACGGCGGTATTGTCTTACACGATGTCACCAATGCGCGCCACGCCCGCAAAGCCATCGACGCCGGAGTCGATGGGCTGATCTTGGTGGCGAACGGCGCCGGCGGCCATGCAGGGACACTCAATCCGATCGCCTTGGTCAACGAAATTCGTAGTTTTTATAACGGCCCGATTATTCTTTCAGGTTGCATCTCGCACGGCAAAGACATCTTGGCCGCGCGCGCACTCGGCTGCGATTTTGCTTACCTAGGTACCCGCTTTATCCCCACCACCGAATCGATGGCGCCCGACCGTTATCAAAACATGGTGATCGACGCTGACGCCGCTGAGATTTTGTACTCGCCCTACTTTACCGGTGTACCCGGTAACTATTTGAAAGCCAGCATCATTGCAGCAGGCATCGAACCCGAAGAGGTCTTAGCCGCTAAAGTGGGTGGCTCGGTATCGCTCAATAAAGACTTACGCCCCAAAGCCTGGAAAGACATTTGGGGCGCGGGTCAAGGCGTAGGGGCCATCGACGCCATCATGTCTGTGCGCGAACTAGTCGATCAACTGAGCGCCGAATACGAGCAAGCCAAACGCGACGTTTTGCGTTAAGCATTGCGCTCAACCATCGAGAGTGGTTAGCCACCTCACGGTGGCAAGCCTCGATCACAACTGCTGAAGTCAATCGTCAACCTTGATGTTCGCCGAGCGAATGATCTCGCCCCATTTTTTAATCTCGTTGGCTAAGAAAGCGCGAAACTCTTCGGGTGTGCCAGGTGCAGGCTCGGCACCTGCGGCCATCAGGGCTTGGGCGGTTTTAGGATCAGACAGCACCTTCACCATATCGGCATTCAAACGCACGACCGCAGCGGCTGGTGTCCCGGCCGGGGCAACCACACCAGTCCAAGAGTAGGCTTCGTAGCTCGGCAAGCCCGCGGAGGCAATCGTAGGCACCCCAGGGAAAAACACCGAAGGCGTAGGATTGCCCACACCCAACGCGCGAATTTTGCCCGATTTGATAAAAGGCAAAGCTGAAGGGCCATCCGCAAACATTAACTGCACCTGACCACCCACCAAGTCTTGCATGGCGGGCGCACTACCCTTGTAGGGGATGTGTTGCATGGTGGTGCCAGCCATACTGTTAAATAACTCGCCAGCCAGATGCGTGCCACCGCCTGTACCAGACGAGCTGTACGACAGCTTATTAGGATTAGCTCGTGCGTAGGCAATCAGCTCTGCGACTGTATTGGCGGGCACGCTTGGATGCACCACCAAGACGATCGGAAAGCGCGCAGCCAACCCGACAGGCACGAAATCTTTTTGAATGTCATAGCTTAAATTTGGCTTTAAGCTTGGCAGCACCGCGTGATGAATCGCGGCAAAGAAAAAACTGTAACCATCTGGGGCCGCTTTAGCCGCAGCTTGCGCGCCCACAATACCGCCGGCGCCTGCTTTATTTTCGATGGGCGTCGGAACCGACCACAGCTGCGCCAGGGGCTGCGCGGTCAGGCGAGCCGTGGTGTCGACGGGGCCGCCTGGCGGAAACGGCACGATAAAGGTCACTGCACGCTCTGGCCACTTGTCTTGCGCTTGCGCCACCGCTGCCGTGAGGTTTGCACCAAGCCCAACCGTCGCGAGCCCCATACACACCGCACGTAAAAATATTTGCTTAAACATCAACGTCCTTTTAATTAAGGGTTATCCCTGATTTTTTCATAAAACTTCTTCGCCAAGCGATGGCCAAGCAATATTCCAAAACACTGAAGTCTCGCATTGTGAATGCTGAACACCGCACACTTTAGATTCACTCTACTATGATGGCTATAGAATACCCTGCACAAGGGTTGTTTTTTTTGTGACACAAGCAGTGTCACGCAATTAGATCGTGGAAACGATTGAACTGGAGAGCATGAAATGAGTGGAATGTTGGCAGGTAAAGTCGCTGTTGTGACAGGCGCAGGCGGCGGAATTGGGCGCGGTATTGCGATGGCCATGGCCGCGGCTGGCGCAAAAGTTGTGGTCAACGACATTGGTGCCACCCTATCAGGCGAAGGCCCCGGCGCCGGCTCAGGCCCCGCACAACAAGTCACCGATATGATCATTGCCGCAGGTGGCCAAGCGGTGCCAAATACAGACAGCGTCTCGACACGTGCCAGCGCCAACGGCATCATCGAATCAGCCATCCAGCATTTTGGTCGCATTGATATTGTGGTCAATAACGCCGGTAACTTGCGTGATCGTCTCTTTCACAAAATGAGCGACGAAGAATGGAGCCAAGTGATCGACGTTCACTTGAATGGCACATTTTTTGTGAGCCGCGCGGCAGCCAATCACTTTCGCGAGCAAGAGTCAGGTGCGTTTGTACACATGACCTCAACTTCGGGTTTGATTGGTAACTTGGGGCAAGCCAATTATTCAGCAGCCAAGCTCGGCATCGCGGCCTTATCAAAATCGATTGCGCTTGACATGCAGCGTTTTAATGTACGTTCAAACTGTATCGCGCCTTTTGCCTGGAGCCGCATGACAAGCTCGATTCCAGCTAATACGCCTGAAGAAAAAGCGCGTGTCGAAAAATTGCAAAAAATGGATGCTAACAAAATTGGCCCCATGGCTGTGTACTTATCGAGCCCAGCCGCAAAAGACGTCACGGGCCAAATCTTTGGTGTGCGCGCCAACGAAATCATGCTCTTTAGCCAGCCACGTCCGATCCGTTCGGTGCACATGAGCACTGGCTGGACCCCAGAATCGATTGCAGAAATCGCTGCACCCGCGATGCGCCATCACTTCATGGCCTTGGATCGTTCACCTGACGCCATCGACTGGGATCCAATCTAATCATGGATTATCACAATATCAAAAACTGGAAATTTCCAGAGGTTGATCAGACCTATACCGAGAACGACAGTATCTTGTACGCGCTCGGTATAGGCTTTGGACAAGAGCCCACCAATCCTCAGCAATTGAAATACGTCTACGAAAAAAATATGCAGACGTTTCCCACAATGGCCGTTGTATTGGGATATCCCGGCTTCTGGATGAAAGATCCAAAAGCTGGTGTGAACTGGGTCAAGCTGGTGCATGGTGAGCAACGTCTGAAGATTCACCGCCCGTTGCCCACCTCTGGGCGCATGATCGGTCGCGGTCGCATCACACACGTGATTGACAAAGGTGCCGACAAAGGCGCCTTAGTGTTGTCAGAGCGCACCCTGCAAGATCCAGAAGGCAATCTGTACGTGACGATGAACTCGACAACATTCTGCCGAGGCGATGGCGGTTTGAGTCAAAGCGACGATGCGCCAGCTGCGCTGCAAGCTACCCCTGATCGTGCACCAGACTTGGTGTGCGAACTGCCCACTCTGCCGCAAGCGGCTTTAATCTATCGCCTGTGCGCGGATAACAATCCATTGCATGCCGATTTAGAGGTCGCCGCAAACGCTGGGTTTCCAAGACCGATTTTGCATGGACTGTGCACCTACGGTGTGGCAGCACGTGCGATCGTTCAAGCGGCTTGCAACAACGATGCAACCCGTTTGACCCAGATGGACACGCGTTTCTCGTCACCGGTGTTTCCGGGCGAGACGCTGGTCTGTGAAATGTGGCGTGAAGGCACTGAGGCAATCAGATTTCGCGCCAAGGTCAAAGAACGCGACATCATGGTCTTAAGCCATGGCTACGCAGGCATCAAAGCTTAAACGCGTATCAACTTTACCAAGCAGCAATCTATGACACAGAGTCAAAGCAGCACAACGGCCGGGTTACCACGACTCGCGCCGTTAACAGGTATCCGCGTACTCGATTTATCGCGGGTCTTAGCCGGCCCGTTTTGTACGCAAAATCTGGCCGACCTAGGTGCCGATGTCATTAAGGTTGAGCGACCCAAGCTTGGCGATGACACTCGTGCCTGGGCGCCACCCTATTTAAAAGATGCCGACGGTAACGATACGGCCGAAGCGGCCTACTATCTAAGCACCAATCGCAACAAACGCTCGATCGAAATCGATCTGGCTAGCGAGGCGGGCATCAAGCTTGTCAAAGAGCTAGCCAAGCATTGCGATATTTTGGTTGAGAACTTCAAAGTCGGTGGCTTAAAGCAATATGGCCTTGATTACGAAAGTATGAAAGACGCGTACCCGAGCCTGATCTATTGCTCGATCACGGGCTTTGGTCAGACGGGCCCGTATGCCGAACGCCCAGGCTACGACTTCATGATCCAGGGCATGGGCGGCCTGATGAGCATCACAGGCGAGCGCGACGACCTACCCGGGGGTGGCCCCCAAAAAGCGGGTGTTGCCGTGACCGACATCATCACAGGCATGTATGCCTCAGTTGCAATTTTGGCCGCGATTCAAGAGCGCACTCGCAGTGGCCTGGGTCAACATCTGGACATCGCCTTACTGGATTGCCACATTGCGATGCTGGCAAATCAAAATCTAAACTATATGACTTCGGGCGTGAGCCCAACACGCGCGGGCAATGCGCATCAAAACGTCGTGCCCTATCAGGTATTTAAAACGTCTGATGGCTTCATGATCGTCGCCGTGGGTAACGATTCACAGTTCAGAGCGTTTTGCACGGTGTTGGGCATTACCCACTACGGCACTGACCCAAAGTTTGCCACCAACCACGCCCGCATCGTCAACCGTCTTGAACTTATCGCTGTACTTGAACAAATCATGGCGGGCGGTGAACGCGATGACTGGATCGCAAAATTAGAAGCTGTGGGTGTACCTTGTGGCCCGATTCAAACCATTGATCAGGTCTTTGCACACCCTCAGGTTATTGCGCGCGACATCTGGAAAAATATCCCTCACCCAACAGGGGGCTCAAGCCCAACCACAGCTAGCCCCATGAATTTCTCTGCAACGCCGGTTCAGTATCGCCGTGCGGCACCAACCTTGGGGCAACACACCGACGAAGTGTTGAGCGAAATTCTTGGTATCAAAAAATAAAGATATTCACAACAGGACAAAGTCTCAATCAGCGCTCTCGTACAGCGTACCTGCTGTTTTCTGTATAAAGCCACTCACACTATGACAAAGTCTCAATCAGCTATCTCCTACAGCGTGACGGGTGCCGGCGAGAATCTTTTACTCGTGCACGGCGGCACGGGTTCGCGTAAGCACTGGATCCGCAATACGGTTGCACTGGCTGAGCACTACCGTGTTTGGGCGATTGATCTGCCAGGTTTTGGTGAATCGCCCGATCTCCCCCCAGGTGTGGCTTCAGAGCAATACATTGACTATGTCTACGAGCAGCTTCAGGCATTGCCGTTCACGCACGAGCCTTTTTTACTTGGCGCGTTTTCGTTTGGCTCGGTGGTTTCTAGCGGCTTAGCCATTAAGTTTGGCGAGCGAATAAAAAAGATGAGCATCATTGGCCCAGCAGGCTTTGGCATTAAGCGTGCAATACCAATCGACACGCGCAGTATGCGTAGCGCAGGTAACTCGATTGAGGCGCAAAACGAGGTGATGCGTCACAACCTCAAAGCCATCATGTTGTACTACCCAGACTCGATCACCGACGAGATGCTCGCCATGCATCGGGTGCACATCAATGAGACGCGTTTTGATAGCCGCCCGTTAAGCCTAAGCCCGCTGCTACTCGCCAACCTTAAACAGGTGAGTTGCCCACTGCAAATCCTGTGGGGTGAACATGATCAGTACGCACACCCGAAGCTTGATGAGCGCATGCAACTGACACAACACACGCTGCCTACCGCACGCCTCGCGAAGATCGAACGCGCCGGGCACTGGGCTCAGTATGAAAATGCTGAGGACACCAATCACGCAATGTTAGATTTTTTTAAAAGTTAAGGTTCGCACCACACACCGTTGGTGTTACCTCGACGCTTAACCTGTTTTAAGCATTCAAAATAACGTGCCGCGCGATCTGCAAGCGCTGCATCTCAGAGGTGCCTTCACCAATACGAAACGCTCGTACGTCGCGATAAAACCGTTCAACGGGTAAATCTGCCATGTAACCGGCACCACCAAATATCTGCATCGCCTTATCAGCGACACGCCCTGCCATTTCGCTAGCATACAGCTTCGCACGCGAGGCGGCGATACGAAACTCAACGCTGCCCTGATCGGCTAAATAAGCGGCCTTTTGGGTCAATAAGCGCGCCGCATCTAACTCAACATCGTTATCAGCCAACATAAACTGAATCGCCTGATGCTCAGACAGCGCAGCGCCAAACGTTTTGCGCTGGCGTACGTGGGGCAACACTAAATCGGTGAGGGCTTGCGCGATCCCCACGCACTTGCACGCCACCATCAAGCGATCGTTATTAATGGTCGCCATCATGGTTAAAAAACCTTGACCCGGCTGCCCCAGCACATGGGTCTCAGCAACAAAGCAGTCGTCAAGCGCCAACTCTGATAAGGGATGACCATGCCAGCCCATTTTGCGAAAACGCCTGAGAGTCTTCCAGCCAGGATTATTTCGCTCAATCACAAAAGTTGTGAACCGAGACTTCAGCGGCGCAAGCTTGTCAGTCACGGCCAATACAATTAAATGATCCGCGTGTTCGGCTGCTGAGATAAAGTGCTTCGTGCCGTTCAAACGCCAGCCACCAGGCACGCGCTCAGCGCGCGTGGTAACCGCCGACAGATCAGAACCTGCGGCCGGTTCGGTTAAGGCATACGCAATTGTCGTTTGAGCGTGCATCAAGGGTTTCACCAGCCACTCACGCTGGTCAGCGTTGGCCGCTCGCAACGACCCCGGCAGATGCCCAAAGGCCTCAGCCAGAGGCATGGTGGTATGCCCAAGTGCTTCATCGATGAGGCACTGTGCCTCGACGCTTAAATCGGGCCCGCCTAACGCGGCGGGCATGTTGTAACCAAACAGACCCAAAGCGATCACTTCTTGCTTTAAAGCATGAATCACCGCCGGATGAATCTCATCGGCTGCGTCAATGCCTGCCTCAAGCGGTGCGAGCCGGTCTTGAATAAAGCGTCGCACCGTGTCTGCGATCAGTTTATTCTCGCTGCTAATTTCGAAATCCATTTTTTCTCACCAAAAACTGCCTTTGTGCAGCCACACTGCAAACGGTATCATAAGCTTAGCGCCACTCAGTGCAACGCAACGGTTCACTTCAACACAATAACAAAGGCATCTTGTGATCTTAGGCGAAATTTTTGAAAGAAATGCTGTGCTCTTTGGTGACAAGACCGCCATCTACTTCAACGATCAGGAAGTCACACATTCGACGCTGTTGGGGCACGCCTATCAACTAGGCAATGCGCTACTGTCGTTAGGCTTGCGTCGCCAAGACCGCGTCGCGATCCTGGCACAAAACTGCGTCGAAACGCTTGAATTGATCGCGGCCGCTGGGCTAACGGGTCTGACCTGCGTGGGGCTTAACTACCGCCTGAGTGCGCGTGAGCAAGTGCATATTCTTCAGGATAGTGCGCCAAGTGTCTGGCTCTTTGAGGCGCAATACGCCGAGCGCGTGCAAGAGATTTGCGCGAGCTTAACGACGCTTCCTACCCTCATCTGCATCGGTGTGCCGACCAATGCCCTCACCCACGACTACAACGACTACGGGCAGTGGGTCAGCCAAGCCGCACCGACCCGGCCGGCCTTGGTCGCACGCGAGCAGGACACCATCTTTTTGGTCTACACCAGCGGCACGACCGGCCAACCCAAAGGGGTGATGCACAGCCATCGCGGACAACTTGAGCAAACCAAAAATTGTTCGAATATCTTTGCTGCGAGCCCGCAAGATTGCGCGTTGCTTGTGATGCCTTTCTACCACTTGGGAGCGCTCAGTATTTACTTGTCATATGCCTGGGCCGGAGGCGCCGTTGCGGTACATCGCGCCTTTGACGCTAGCCAAGTCTTATTGGCACTTTCGCAGCAACCGATCACCGCAGCGCTCTTAGCCCCAATTATGATTCAAACGCTGCTGGATGCACCAAGCGAGCAACTCAACCAACCAAACCGACTGCACACCGTTATTTATTCATCCGCACCCATGCCTGTGCCCCTGCTCAAGCGAGCAATCCAGCAATTTGGGCCAATCTTTATGCAGGTCTATGGCATGACTGAAAGCATGCTGGGCACGTGCCTCTACAAGCATCAACACACTCTCTCGGGTCAGCCACACGAAACCAAGCGCCTGGCCTCGGCGGGGCAGCCCTATTTTGGCTGTCAGATCGTGCTGCGCAAAGACGATGGTTCAATCTGCAATACCAACGAAGTTGGCGAGATTACGATCTTGTCAGACGCCACCATGCAAGGCTACTGGAACAACTCTGTCGCCACACATCAGACCATCAGGGACGGCTGGTGCTACACCGGCGACCTAGGCTACTTTGATGCTCAGCATTTTCTCTTTTTAGTCGATCGAAAAAAAGACATGATCATTTCGGGCGGCGAAAATATTTATTCGCGCGAGGTCGAAGAGGCACTGCTGACACACCCCTCGGTCTTTGAGGTCGCCGTCGTGGGTGCGCCTGACAACACCTGGGGCGAAGCAGTCGTGGCTTTTATCGTCTGCCGCGGACAGCAGCCCGACTCGCAAGAGCTGATCGAGCACTGTCGACAACAAATCGCAAGTTATAAAAAGCCTAAGTCCATTTTTTTTATCGAAGCTCTGCCCCGTATCTTGAGCACCAATAAAGTCGATAAAAAAACGTTACGCGCACGCATGCTTCATGTTGCTGCGCAACATTAAATGAATTGACCAGCCATATAGGCTTACGCCTAAACCTTTCATTGGACACAGACGCAAAATCCTGAAAGAATGCGCCGAGTGACTCGTTCGTAGCAAAAACGAAAAATAAAAACCGTTGTGATCACGCCTGCCTCTTGCACGCTTTGCTCACAGCACTTTAGGAGCAATCTCATGAAAAAACTCATCCTAGGGCTTACCCTTATTCAGGCTGCATGGGCGTTGCCCGCTGCGGCAGCAGACTACAAGATCGGTGCAATTTTCCCGATGAGTGGTGCGAATGCCGAGTACGGTCAAATTTTTGGTACGGGCGTCAACTTAGCGATTGAGCACATCAACGCCGATAAAAAATTATCTGGCACCTTGTCGGTGATTTACGAAGACAGTCAGGCCCTGCCTGCACAGGGCGTGACTGCGGCGACCAAACTGGTCAACGTATCCAAAGTGCCTTATGCGCTGTCGGCCTTCACAGGCGTCTCTAAAGCCGTTGCTCCAGTCGGTGCGCGCACTAAAACCGTGATAGTCAACGGAGGCGCCGTTGGCCCCGACCTCGCCACGCTGGGCGACTACTTCTGGAACGTGATTCCATTGGCCAACTTTGAAGTTCGCACCATGGCGCCCTTCTTGGTCAAAGAAAAGGGCTTTAAACGCGTCGCGATGGTGTACGTCGATGATCCAATCGGTCAGGCGCTCTTGACAGACCTTGGTACTGAGGTCAAAGCCGCCGGCGGCGAAATGGTGGGTAGCTTTTCGATTCCGACCACTGCACAACAATTTTCAGGCATTGCGGCTCGGATACGCGATACTAAACCCGATGTTGTCTACATTGCGTCTTACGGCAATCAACAAGTCCAGTTGATTAAGCAACTGCGCGATAACGGTATTAACCAGCCCATCGCAAGCTACTCGGCATTTTCAACACCGTCTGTTTTATCTTTGCCTGAAGCTAAAGGCGTTTACTTTACTGCTCAGCAGCTGAACCTGACGCGCGATGACCCGCTGACCAAGCGCGTAGTCGCCGATTACAAAGCAAAGTACAACAAAGAGCCAGGCGCCTACGTGGTGAACTACTACAACGCGGTTTTAACGTTTGCTGAGCTCGCCTCGGCGCTCGAAAAAGCAGGCAAACCCGTCACAGGCGAAAACTTACTGGCCCAACGCAAAGCCACCAAGACCTTCGAGTTTGTTGGTGCAACCGTGTCGTTCGCTGAAGATGGCACAGTCAAAGCCCCGATCCAAATCAATCAGATCGTAGGCGACGGCACCTCCAAAGTAGTCGTGGCAGGAAAATAAGTTTTAGCGCTTTAGCTTGCTTTAGGATACTGCCCCATGCTGTTCACGCAACTTTTTATTAATGGCCTGCAAACCGGCGCGCTCTACGCGCTGATTGCAGCCGGCTTTTCGCTGATTTTTGGCATGACCCGGATTTTTCACGCGGCGCATGGGGCAACCTTTACGATTGCCGGTTATATTTTTTACGAGTGTTATTCAGTTCTACACCTAAGTTGGCCGGTGGCGGCACTTGCAGCCACCTTTGCTGCAAGCCTGTTCGGCGTGCTGCTTGACCGCTATGTCTACGCGATCATTCAGCGACACGAAGGCTCATTTTTTACGGTGTTTGTCGCTTCGTTCGGCATGGCTATCATCGTACAAAACCTGATTGCAATGATCTTTGATCGTGGCGCAGTGACGGTATCCACCCCCTTGAGTAAAAGTCTTGAGGTGATGCCCGGGCTCTATGTCGCCCCCATTGCAGCAGTCGTGATTGTGTGTGCCATCATATTTTTTGTGGCGCTGCAGTGGCTGCTCACCAAGACCAATATGGGGATCGCGCTTCGGGCGCTAGGTGAAAATCCGACCCTCATTGAAGTCTATGGTCTCACGCCACGCTTGCTGTCGCAGTATGTCTTCCTGATCGGTTCAATTCTCGTTGTTCCGGCCGCCATCCTGACTGCAGCAACCTCTGGCTTGAACCCAGCCATGGGCAACCATGTGATGCTCATCAGTATTGCCGCAACAATCGTAGGAGGCGTCGGTAGTTTGCGCGGCGCCGCGATGGCCGGCTTGATTTTAGGCATGGCCGAGAATCTGTGCCTGGCATTCATTGACCCGCAATGGAGCGAAGCCGTCACCTTTGTGATTCTGTTCTTGTTCATCCTGTTCCGCCCCGGTGGTGTGTACGGCCGTGCGGTTATGTCTTAAAAGAGAACGAAACATGATTGCCTATCTTCAAAATATTGCCGTACTGTTTTGCATCAATGCGATTTTGGCGCTGACCCTGAATTTTATTATGGGTTATGCCGGTATTTTTTCGCTCGCGCATGCCATCTTCTTCGGCGTAGGTGCTTACGCCACTGCATACATCGCCATGCACGCCTCTGACTCATTGCTGCTTTGTATGGCCGCCTCGGCTGCCATTTCAGCGATCTTGTCAATGGCGCTTGCCCTTCCAGCTTTGCGCGTACGAGGTGAGTATTTTGTGGCCGCTTCGCTGGGCTTACAAGTGATTGGCGTCACCATTTTCTCTGAATGGAAATCCATCACTGGCGGTTTAGGGGGCATGATCGGCATACCGCGCCCCAAGCTGTGGGGGTACACCTTTAACGACGACACCGCGTTCTTGATGCTGGCCTTAGTGGTGCTTGGCATCGTGGTCGGGATCACCGCCCTATTGGTGCGCGGCAGCTTTGGCCGCAGCTTGATGGCGATTCGGGACAGCGAGTCAGCCGCTCAAACCTATGGCAAACATGTCAACGCGGTCAAGACACTCTCAGTGGCGGTTGCTGCGGGCTTGGCTGGCGTCGCCGGTTCACTGTATGCGTTTTATATCAGCTTCATCAACGTCGAGAGCTTCGTGCTCGAGACTTCGATTCTTTTAATGGCGATGGTGATTATTGGCGGTACGGGCACCTTGTTCGGGCCGATTGTGGGTGCGGCGCTGCTGATGTCTCTGCCCGCAGCGCTGACGTATTTACCCTTTTTACCTCCAACTGAACTTGGCTCGATTCAGCAAATCATTTATGGCTTAGCCATGGTGCTCTTGATGATGTTTCGCCCAGGCGGTTTGGTGGGTGGGCGCAGCAAGGAGAAGTCAGCATGACGACCTCAACTTCGCCGCAAGAGATCTTGCTAGAAATTAAAAACGTCAATAAAAATTTTGGTGGCTTACAAGCCATTGATGATGTGACGCTCGATCTTCCAGCCGGTGTGATTACGACCTTGGTAGGCCCCAATGGTGCAGGCAAAACGACCTTATTCAACCTGATCACGGGGCACTTAATCCCGAGCAGTGGCACCATACATTGGCTGGGCAAGCCACTGAAAGGCTTTCAGCCTTGGCAGGTCGCCCGCCTAGGCATCGCACGGACCTTTCAAGATTTGCGCCTGTACAGTCAAATGACGGTCGAAGAAAATGTCATGACAGTCACAGAGCGCAGCAGTTGGCTCTGGCAAGGTGGTCGCCAAGCCGCCGAGCAACGCGTCACTGAAATTTTGACTGAAACACAGCTTCTCGACAAACGCCACGAACGTGCGGTTGATCTTGCCTACGCCGAACGAAAATTTTTAAGTCTTGCGCGGATTATGGCAAGCGAGGCCAAGCTCTGGCTGCTTGACGAGCCCGCTTCGGGCCTAGACCCTCGCTCGTTTGATCGCTTCGTGACCTTGTTACGCGATTACGCCAAGCGTGGAATCACAATTTGTATCATTGAACATAACCTTGATATCGTCATTAAGCTTTCAGACCGCGTCGCGTTTTTGGATCAAGGCAAATTGCTTGCCCAAGGCAGTTCTGAAGATATCCTAAAAGATCCGCACCTGGCAGCCATCTACTTTGGAGAGCGCGCATGACCGCGGCTAATTTTCTTGAAGCCAAGAACCTGCGCGTAGGTTACGGTGGCAGACCTGTACTAGACAACTTTAGCGTCAGCTTGGGCTACAACGAAGTACTGTGTCTGATCGGTCATAACGGTGCCGGTAAATCGACCTTATTGAAGGCCTTGTTTGGCCTGGTGCCCTTAGCCGAAGGGACCATTACGCTTGAGGGTAACGTCGTCGCTAAGCCCGATCCACGCGGCATGAATGCCGCAAGTATCGCGATGGTTCCAGAGGGTCGAGGCGTATTCCCAGGCTTAACTGTCGCCGAGATCATGCGACTAGGCTTTTGGGCCAACGGCATCCCCGCAGGCGAACAGGCGGCACGGCTTGACTGGGTGATGAGCGTACTGCCGATGATCAAAAAGTTTTATACACAGCGCGCGGGCACACTCTCGGGCGGCCAACAACAGATGGTGTCCTTGGGCCGCGCCTTGCTTGGACAACCGCGGTGCCTGCTGCTCGACGAGCCCTCAATCGGTCTGGCACCAAAACTTTTTCAAGATTTGGCGGGCCCCTTACGTGCTCTGCAGCAAGAGCGCAAAATGTCGATTTTGATTGTCGAACAAAATATTCGCGAAGCACTCAAAATTTCAGACCGCGTAATCGTGATGAAATCAGGTGAACTCATTCGTGAAGGCACCCCCGAGACCTTTAGCAACAATGCCGATCTGATGGAACTTTATTAATACCCTTCGGTTGGCCATGTTGCACAGAGAACGCTACTCATATTTCGCAACTGGACGCCCTGCAGCAGGACCTTTATTGACATGACGCATTCGTATACATTGCGCTCGGTCTATGAGCATCACTTCCTTCAAGCACCCAATGCGACCATGCTGATCCAAGAGGGTCAGCGCATTTCGTATTTGCAGTTTGAACAACTCGTACAAGACACTGAAACATGGCTCGGTCAACAGGGCGTTAAGCAAGGCGATCGAGTTGCCGTGTGGCTCATCAACCGCGTTGAATGGCTTGCTATCTTTTTTGCGCTGGCTCGCTTAGGCGCGACCTTAGTTGCCGTCAATACAAAATACCGCAGTCACGAAGTGCACTACATTCTGGCGAACTCGCACGCGCAGTTTTTAATCCTGCAATTGAATTTTCGAAAAATTGATTTTGCCGAGGTGATTAAAGGCGTTGATGCAAGTGACTTGGCGCATCTCAAGACGATCATGATGGTCGATGCAGATGACAACACCCCCACGACTCTGTTGGGCCGACCGGTTGTACGCTTTTTGCCCGTGCTCGCAAAACCGTCGGCTCGATCTTTGCGTGAGCCGCCCAAAGCGTTCGGCGACGCATCACAGCAACGCACAACGGTTGATTCTTTCGAACAGACGCAGCCCGATACTCACGCGTTTGCACAACTAGAACCAAATCCAGACCCTACTCAATCCTTAGCGCTCGAAGACCTGCCCGTTATTTTTTTCACGACGTCGGGTACGACTAAGGGCCCAAAGCTTGTCGTACACACGCAAAAGACGCTCAGCGAGCACGTACGACACATCGCGACGGGCTATCAGTTCGGCGCACCCGGTGATGCGTTACTAACCGCTCTGCCGCTCTGTGGCGTGTACGGGCTAGATAGCGCGTTGGCTGCCATTGCAGCAAGAATGCCAGTCGTGTTGATGGATTTTTTTGACGTGGCCTCGGCCAGTCAGTTAATCAAGCAGCACCAGATCACGCACATTTTTGGTAGCGACGAAATGTTACGTCGCTTTGCCGAGCAAAACCCAGAGCCCATCGCCTTTACCTCACTCAAGCTGTTTGGTTTTGCGGCCTTTAGTGCACGCTTCATTGAACTCGCTCAAGAGTTAATCCCGCGAGGATTTCCGATGAGAGGCCTCTATGGCTCAAGCGAAGTGCATTCTTTGTTTTCAGCACAGCACCCCGAGCTACCGCTCGAAGAGCGCGTGCTAGGCGGAGGCACGCCAGCCGCCGGCGCGCTCGCGTCAGTGCGGGTACGCGACCCTGACACTTTAGACCTCTGCGCCGCGGGCCTGTCGGGCGAACTCGAGATCAAGGCACCCACTTTATTCAAAGGCTACTTCAATAACCCCGAGGCCACTGCTCAAGCGTTTACAGAAGATGGCTACTTCAAAACGGGTGATCTCGGCTACCTGCGAGGTGATGGCAGTTTTGTGTATCAATCACGCATGGGCGACACCATGCGCCTGGGTGGCTTTTTAGTTGACCCGGCTGAAATCGAAGATGTCTTAGCCGCACAACCCGACATTGAAAGTGCGCAAGTGGTGGGTGTCGAGATCAACGGTCAACCACGTGCCGTGGCCTTCGCGATCGCAAAAAATAAGCAATGCCCACCAGATACGAGTGCAACCCTCAAAGGTGTTGCCAAAACACTCGCTGCCTTTAAGATCCCCGCACACGTTTGGTTTGTCGACGAGTTTCCAACAACAGCCAGTGCCAACGGACAAAAATTTCAGCGCGTCAAACTCAGAGAAATGGCACTAGAGAAGCTAGCTACTTAGCCACACCCGGTTCGTAACGCGCCCCTAACCGCAGCGCTTCTGCCCTTAAAAATTCAAGCGCTAACGCAGCTGGCTCTGGGTCACCCTTTACGCCCAATTCAATGTGGGGCACTCCACCACCCTCACCCACAGAAGGCAAACTAAAGGCGCGCACGCCTGGCCATTTTTGCTCAAGCGCTTCGAGTGCGGGCGTGATCCGCGATTCGGGCATGCCATAGACCAAGAATGAATGTTCGACCTGCTGGTTTTTGTGATGCAAGTGCGCATAGCGACTATCAAGCGTCGCCTCAAGCATCGGCCAGGCCATCACCGGAAACCCCGGCACAAACGTATGGTGTTGAATGAAAAACCCGGGGATCCGATTAAATGGGTTCACAACCGCCTCGCAACCCTGCGGAAAATAGCCCATCTGCAAACGCTGTTGATTTTCTGGAGCATTGATATCAGGATTACCACCGCCCTTAGCGGCAGTTTCAGCGACTCGCAAGCCAATCTGTTCAGCAGCGAAGGGGTGCAGCGTCAAAGGCAATTTCAATGCCGCAGCTGCAGCTTGACGGGTATGGTCATCGGGGGTGGCGCCAATGCCACCGCAGCTAAATACGATATCGCCCGACGCAAAGCTGCGTTCAAAGGCCGCGGTCAGCAAGGCACGATCATCAGACAAGACTTCGACCCAAGACAACTGCAAACCACGCGCGCTCAATAACTCGATCACCTTAGACATATGCTTGTCTTGCCGACGACCTGACAAAATTTCGTCACCAACGATAATCAACCCAAACCGCGCGTTGTCTTGAGAGGCAGACATGATGTTTCCAGTAAAAATTGAAGTCAATCAAATTTGAGAATAGTCGACATTTCAGCACAAATGAGAGAGCCTTGGTCGACTTCTGGCAGGCTAGCCTCAAACATTTAGTGCATTTCACTACGCAACTGGCGCAAGCTTGCCAGCCCGTAGTGCGTATAGATCAAGCCCGAGAATACAGGCAAAAATACCCAGGCCGGAGGGAACAAATTCAAACACGCACAGAACAAGCCAATCACCCAAAACCCAGTGCCGTGACGCGCCAACAGAATTTTTCGCTCAGCAGCACTGGCGTGCTCGACGATCGAGTCAAGCCGCATCATGCGCGAAAAGGCAAACGTCCACCACAAAAGCGACACCAATAAGCCCAGAGGCGGAAACAACCAAAAGGGCAGCGTTAACACCCAGCCCAACACAAACACCACGCTCACCCATAACGCGTTCCAGAAGCTGACGACAAAGCCGTATTCGCCCTGCTTGGCCACATCGGCATAGCGGTGGCGCGACAAATGCGAAACCACCAAGGGCATGACAAACACAGCAGCAACGGCCAGGCCAAGAATCCCCGAAAGGGGCAAGAGCAGCAAGAGTGCAGTCAGGCTGAGCAACCAAGCTTTAACCGACAATAACGAGAATAAACCAAGCGACACGAGCCATTCATTTGCGTCAAGCAGCAGACTCGAATCAGTCACCTGCTGGTTCAACCAAGCTGTGAGTGGCCCTAGTGCCACAGAGACCAGCACAATCACTGCACCTAGCACAATCAAAAAGGGCATCAACATGGCGAACAACATGCGCGGGTGACATTGCGAAGCCAGTGCGCGACCAAATGCCTGACCCACCCCTTGTAAGCCGAGCGATTGCTGCATGATTTGGGGTTGCTGGGTTGTTTGGTTTTGATTCAACGCGAAATTCTCCGAAAAACAGACAGTGCGACAGGAAGCCTGACTAGGGCGACGGCCCTCGTCAGGCACGCAAACGAGGCTATCATAGACAAACCTGATACTTTGCGCTGCCGAAAACGTGTTTCTTCCAAACTCGCCAACACTTGCCCGAGCCCTTGAGCGGCCCGGGCTTACGATCGTCTTGTGTTTTTGTGCGGCCTGGTGCGATGCCTGCAAAGCCTACCGACCAAAATTCGAAGCACTGGGCGAGCAGCATCCTGACGTTTGTTTCATCTGGGCAGACATCGAAGATTATCCCGAACTGCTGGGCGATGAAGATGTTGAGAATTTTCCGACGATCGCGATTGTGCAAGACACTCACGTTCGCTTCATGGGGACCTTACTGCCTCATATCGAGCATCTAAATCGCTTGATTGAAACGATGCGCCTACCAGGCCAGCCGCAAAGCACAAGCTTGCCCGAAGACTTGATTGAACAGTTAAAAACTCTCAGTCAAAAAACCTAAATTCAACATCGAAGGTCAGCGTTCAAGCCAGCGCTTACTCAGGCTTTTTTTGTGCAGCACCGAGCAGTAAACCCACCGGGCGCTTGGTTAACAACGAATGCTTTTTCACAGACGAGACGGGTGCCTGTGCAGCGGCAGCCAACGAGGCGGCCGAGGGCTGATAGGGTTTTGTAAAGAAATCATCAATCGGCTTGGCTGGTGCGCTGTAACGGCTTGGGCGCACGCCGCGTTCTGCGCGCTCGCCATAACCGCCTCGACTACTCGGGGCACGCTCAACACTCGAAGCACCCGCGCTACGCTCTGACCCAAAGCTCGACCGAGGGGTACGCGACTCGTCGCGTGAAGAGCCCCGAGCCAGTAACTCACTTGGGATGTCGAGCGTGCCACGCACGATCGAATTCTTAATCAGCTTTTCAATGTCGAGTAGATATTTTTCTTCAGACGGAGCAAACAACGAGATCGCTTCGCCCAACGCCCCCGCGCGGCCTGTGCGGCCAATGCGATGAACGTAATCTTCGGCGCTGTGCGGCAAATCGTAATTGATGACACAAGGTACCCCCGCCACATCGAGGCCACGCGCAGCCACATCGGTCGCGACCAACACTTCGAGCTCGCCGGCCTTAAAGGCCTCAAGCGCCTTCATTCGGTCGCCTTGCGTTTTGTCACCATGAATCGATTCGGCACGTACGCCGTCGAGCTCGAGTTGGCGCGCTAAACGACCGGTACCAATTTTGGTGTTTGAAAACACGATCACTTGCTTCAGACCACGCGATTTCACCAAATGTACAACGGCTGCCCGCTTGGCATCGCCCGACATGGCGTAAGCAATTTGCGTGACCGTGTCAGCGGTGGCATTACGACCTGCCACTTCAATTTCAACTGGGCTGTTTAAATAGGTGCGACCGAGCTTGCGAATGTCGTTGCTAAAGGTTGCCGAGAACAGCAAGGTTTGCCGAGGGGTGGGCAACAGACGGATGATTCGCTCTAGATCGGGCAAAAAACCCATATCTAGCATTCGATCGGCTTCATCCAAGACCAAAATGCCGACCTGACTGAGATTGACATTGCGCTGCTCAACGTGATCAAGCAGACGCCCAGGCGTCGCGATCAACACTTCGCAACCATTGCGCAAAGCCTCTTTTTGCGGATTGATATCAACCCCGCCAAACACTACCGTCGAGCGCAGTGGTGTGAGCTTACCGTAGCGCTTCACACTTTCAGCAACCTGATCTGCAAGTTCGCGGGTCGGCGTCAAAATCAAAGCACGCACAGGATGTCGGGCAGGCGAGGCGCTACTGTTCGCAAACGCCATCAGACGATGCAAAATCGGCAAAGTAAACGCAGCAGTTTTACCTGTGCCCGTTTGGGCGGCGCCCATGACATCTTGCCCGGCCATCGCAAGCGGAACTGCTTGCGCCTGAATCGGAGTGGGTATCGTGTAGCCGGTATCAAGCACGGCTTGTAACAACGCTGGATGCAATCCGATTTCAGAAAAAGTGGGGATTGCTGCGACAGGTGTATCGGTTGGTTGAGTAGTAGAGGTCAAGTAGTTTGTATGATTGAAGTCATTGAATTATTTAAGGAAACGCGTCCTAGTGTACTCCAGTCATGCGTCTCAGTTCGGGATTCCCCTTAGCTCACTCGCTAATCCAAGGCTGTTTGCGACCCTAAAACAACAGTAACAATGCCTGTTCAGTCCAAGGTAGTACATCAGGAACAATAGTTGCCACCAGTGCCGCGAGCGGCGCATAGCGTAGCGCGCTGCGCCCAAGATCAGCCATCGAGGCGGGCGCAATCGCTCGCAAATCCAGTAAAAACGCTGCACGTTTTTGCTCGCGCAGAGAGATCAAGGAAGTGAGCGTCGTCAACAGATCCAACAATTTTTTGCGTGTTTGAAACAATTGCCGTTAGTGTAGACCGCGCGCTTGGTACACTGTCCGCATCTATTTTTTCTTTGAGATTCGCGATGACGCAAGCCCCCGCCTCTGGCAAAGATCAAGCTCCGGTACAAGTCGGTGCTGCCGATCTGCCCCTGCATTGCCCTGGTCCACGCGCTCCTCTCTGGAGCATGCACCCGCGCGTATTTCTTGACGTGACACGCACCGGCGCCGTCAATTGCCCTTACTGTGGCACGCAGTATCAATTGGCTGCGGGCACTGTTGTGCACGGCCATTAAGGGCCGCGCATATGCCGGTGATGTTCGCCACCCCCGAAGAAGCTGAACTGGCTTTTTATGATGCGCTTGAACGGGCAGACTTGGTTCGCTTGATGCAAGTCTGGTCTGACGACGAAGAGATCATCTGTGTGCACCCGGGTGGCTTACGCATGGTAGGTTTACATGCAGTCAAAGAGTCCTGGCAAGAGATCCTGGCGCAAGGCGCATTGCACATTCGCCCAGCTAAACTCGTGACCACCCAAAGCATGATGAGCACTGTACATTCGCTGATTGAACAAATCACAGTGCGCAGCCAGACAGGCACCGAAGTTGCTCACTGCTACGCGACCAACGTCTATCACAAGGGCCCAACGGGGTGGCGCATGGTGATGCATCACGCCTCGGCCGCACCCGAACAAACCGGCTTGCTCGACTCACACGACGCCCCTGGGCTTTTGCACTGACCTCACAGCATAGTGCCAGCCTCCCTCGACCTTTCGCCCTGCCATGCTCCGAACTGGTTGCCCGAACGTCACACCCAGACGCTCTTTGGCGCCTTAGTTGCCCCCACCAACCGTCTACGCTTTGCCAGAACACGTGTCGATACGCCCGATGGCGATTTTATCGATTTGGATTGGGCATACTCAAGCGCCGCCAATCACTACCCACGCACCCAAGACAGCTCGTTGAGCCACACCGCAGCCGCACGCTGGCTCACGCCAATAGAGCAGCAGCAACTGCGCGACACCCCGCCAACACCAGCCTTACTGCTTTTTCATGGCCTGGAGGGCAGCAGCGGTAGCCGCTACGCACAATCGATCGCCACCTACTTCAAAGCCAGACAGTGGATCGTGGTTGTCGCACATTTTCGCGGTTGCTCTGGCTTTGCCAACCGGCTGGCACGCGCGTATCACTCGGGCGACTCTGCCGACATCGGTTTTATTCTTCAAGCAGTGCGACAACAAGTTCCTCAGGGGCAGTGGCATGCAGCGGGCGTCTCGCTTGGGGGCAACGCGTTATTAAAGTATTTGGGCGAACAGGCCACACATATGGCTTGGCTTGTGGGTGCTGCCGCGATTTCTGCCCCCCTCGATTTGGTCGCTGCCGGCAATCATCTATCGGATAACACCTTTAACCGCGAAGTGTATTCGCGTCATTTTTTACGCTCGCTCAAACCCAAGGTATTTGAGAAGGCGCGTAGATATCCAGGCGTCATCGATACCTTTAAGGTGAATCAGGCGCGCGACCTGCGCGAGTTCGATCACGCTTACACCGCGCCCATGCATGGCTTTGCAGATGCCATCGATTACTGGACTCAATCGGCCAGCAAACCTTGGCTCAAAAAAATTGTTACGCCGACGTTGGTGCTAAACGCCAGAAATGATCCGTTTTTACCCGAGCCCGTACTGGTGGGGCCCAACGATTGCAGCGAGGCGATCACTTTGCATCAGCCGGCGCTGGGCGGCCATGTGGGATTTGTGACGGGAACTTGGCCCGGACACTTAAACTGGCTACCCGAACGACTGCAGCGTTATTTCGAGACGCTTGAGCCTAGTACGGCCTGAGGTTCTAAAACCCTGCAGCCTGACAGCCTAGACCACTGCGGCCTAATCGCCTACGACTTAAAACGCTCGAGTAATCTGCGGTCTTCAGCGATTTTTGCCGTCAAGGTACGGATCCGGACATCGATCTGTGACTGTACATAAAAATCTTGCGACAACGTGCGCGCCTGCTGCAACTGCGCAACCGACGCAGACAAGGCCCCAAGCTGCTCATAGTAAGACGCCATCGCCTGGCGTGCGAGCACGGGTTCGTTTAAGCGATCGTGACTCGTGCCCAACATTTTATAAAAGTCAGGCTCACCTTTTGGCCAGCGTTTGAGTTGCTCTTGTAGATACGCGACCGCCTCTTTGTCTTTCGCTTGCAGCTGCAAACACTCTGCCACCTTTAACGCAAACGCGCGCCGCTCAGGCCAGCGCTTTTGTGCAGCTTGCGCCGCAGCTAAGGCCTGAGCCACTTGCTTGCGCGCCAAGTCAAGTTCGACACGCTGTAAATCGAGATAGGGCGAGTTTGCAATGAGCGCTTGCGCCTGCTCTAGCGTGCTCGCTGCGGTTTTAAAATCTTTACGCACCGTCGCGGCAAGCGAGAGACCGTACCAGGCAGCAGCCTGCTTAGCCGCACTAACACTTGTTGTCGCGCCGGCCTTCGCACTCACACGCACCTCTTCTTGCAGTTGCTCAACCGCTTGCACCAGAACCCGCGGGTCGATGGACTGCATCACCCGAGCTTTGGCTCGCACAAACCAAAACTCATCCATGGCTTGATAATTGGCGACGGGCAACTGCCGTATCCGGTTTTGCATGTCAGTCATTCGCGAAATACTAAGCGGGTGAGTTGAAACATAGACCCCACCACCACGGCCCTCATTCAAGCTTGAAGCCTGCATCAAGCGTCCAAACATCACTGCCATGCCATTTGGGTCGTAACCCGCCTTGCGCAACATTTCAAAGCCCGTACGGTCAGCCTCTTGCTCGGCATCGCGCGAAAACCCAAGTTGTTGCGCAATGGCAGCGGCTTGACCAAAGGCCGCAATTCCCATCGCAGCCTGCCCGCCACCCGGCGTCAACCCGGCAAGAATCGCTGCCGCAAGCGCCGCGATTGCAAGATGTCCACTTTGCTGCTGCTGGGTTAGCCCTCGGGCAATGTGCCGCTGGGTCACATGAGCGATTTCGTGCGCGAGCACCCCGGCGAGTTCAGCCTCGGCGCCTGAGGTCACAATCAAACCGGTATGCACCCCAATATACCCACCTGGCATCGCAAACGCATTGATTGCAGGGTTACGCACACCAAACACCTCTATGTCTGGCGCCCCGCCCGGCGCATAGACGGCCAGTTTTTTGCCCATCGCATTCAAATATTGATTTAAATCAGGATCCTTGATGTACTCTGGGTCACGGCGGCCTTCGACCATGATGGCCTCGCCCAAGCGCCGCTCGAGTGCTGGCGATAGGTCTGAGCTTGACGCCGGCCCAAGCGATGGCGCAGCAGACGGCTGTGCCCAGGCACTTTGCCAGCCAATTGTGAGCACCAGCAACCCCGCCATGCATTTTTTAGGCATCGATTGCAGCGAATTCATTAAACTGTCATGAGTCATACGTTTATGATAGCGGCAGTTTCATTTGGTTCCGCAGGTGTGCGGCCCTACCTTCAGGATTAAATCATGCGCCCCGTTCGCAAAGCAGTCTTCCCCGTTGCCGGCCTAGGCACTCGTTTCTTACCCGCCACCAAGGCGATGCCAAAAGAAATGTTACCCGTTATTGACAAACCCTTGATCCAGTATGCGGTTGAAGAGGCTGTCGCAGCTGGTATTACAGACTTAATTTTTGTGACGGGTCGTAATAAACGCGCCATTGAAGATCATTTTGATTCGACCCCCGAAATGGAGGCTGAATTAGCCCGCAAAGGTAAAGCTGAGCTGCTCGCAATTGTTCAGGGCATTTTGCCGTCGCACGTCAGCTGCATTTATATTCGCCAATCTGCGCCGCTAGGCTTGGGCCATGCCGTTTTGACTGCGGCACCCATCGTCGGAGACGAACCCTTTGCCGTTTTGCTCGCAGACGACTTGCTTGATGCCGATCGTCCAGTCATCGGTCAGCTCATCGACGCCGCCTTAACCTATCAAGGCAGCATCTTGGGTGTGCAAGAAGTGCCGCTCAACGAGACCGATAAATACGGAATCGTCGCAACCGACCCGGTCAGCGCGCGCACCGAGCGCGTGCGCCATATTGTTGAAAAACCTAAACCAGACGTCGCACCCTCGACCCTCGCTGTCGTTGGGCGTTACGTGCTGGATGCCCGAGTGTTTGCGCATTTACGCCAAACTCAGGCGGGCGCCGGCGGCGAGATTCAACTCACCGACGGTATTGCTTCTCTCATGAAAGAAAAAGCCGTATTTGCTCACCGCTATGAAGGCGTGCGCTACGACTGCGGCAACAAAGAAGGCTGGTTCAGGGCTAACGTGGCACTTGGGCGTAAGTATCACAACCTCATCCCTTAACCCCCAAAGCCTTGGCATGCGCTAAATGTTCTAGCGCATGTCTAGCGAGATAGTCAGCAAACACTTCATTACAAACGAGGTTTTGTCTCGCCCCAACGCCCCTTCGCTGACAAACGCATCAGCGTGCGCAACGCAACGATTAAACCGATCACTTCGGTCATGGCTGCAGGTATCCACATCGTCAGACCACCGATCATCTGATCGGTCAGTGCTTCCATCGGAATCGCCCGACCGCAAAGATCGAACAAAGGATACAAATCGCGTTCGGTGAAAGCAATAATGGCGCCAGCCACCATTTGCGGAGCCATCGTCACAATCGGCGAAATCACTCGACCACCGGGACTCATGGCTGAAGGTGGACAGACCCGCCGGTCAAGTATCAGATTCCAGTACATGAATCCGGTGATCACGACGGACCAGTTCATCAGTCGATACAAGCGCCAATCCAGCATTGAATAAAATTGCACTGACGGGATCAGCCAGACAACCACCAAAAAGATAAACAGTGCCGGCACAATAATAGGGTTGGTCAGGATCGCGATCAGACTACGCCCCGGCCAAGTTTGGTTAAAGCGGGACAAGCCACGACGCCACGTCAGCGGCAATCCAGCTCGCATGACCTGGCCTGGGTAGGCCGCCATCACCACCAGAGGCCCAAGGTGATGCAAGACCAAGTGCTGAATCCGGTGCATAAAAAACATCCGCTCGGCGTAATAATCAAGCATGGTATGAAGCGACAGATACAGCATCACCATCCCGCTCCAGAACAGCCATTGCCTGACGCGGGTCACCCGATGCACGCGCTGGCCGCGCACGAACAACACGCCACAGACCAAAAAGCAGAGCAGCAAGGTGGGAGAGAACTCCCAGGGTTCAAGCCAGCCGATCCAATCCATCACAAACCCTTATTGAGTGTGGCAATCTGATACAGAAGCCGCGCAGAGATTGTAGTATGTCGTGTGTTCAACCACCGCGTACGATACCCCTATGCCCCTTGCAACAGCCAATCTCAAGAGCCCGACCACTCGTCGTCAGCAATTACTGACCTGGATGCACAGCCTCGGGGGCGGGGTCGCAGTCGTGCCCACCGCGCCTGAACGTACGCGCAATCGAGACAATCACCATAGCTACCGCCACGACAGCGATTTTTACTATCTGACGGGTTTCTCTGAAGCGCACGCCTGGCTGGTGTTGGTCGCCGGTGAAGTGGATCAGAGCATTCTGTTCTGCGAAGGTAAAAATCCAGAACTCGAGATCTGGACTGGCGTGCGTTGGGGGCCCGAAGCAGCGGCAGAACATTTTGCCTTTGATGTGGCACACGACGTGAAAGACCTCGATACCCTGATCCCGCAACTGCTGATCGGGCAACGCAACTTGTTTAGCACCCTGTCGCGCTCGCCTCAGCCCGACCTGCTCAAGCATTTACAAGGCTGGCTTGCCACCGCACAACACAGTGTGCGCGACACTCGGGCGTTACCACATCAATGGTTAGATCTCAGCGACGTGTTGGCAGAGATGCGCTTGGTCAAGGATGCCTCTGAACTTGCCACCATGCGTGCGGCGGCTGCGATTTCTGCGCAAGGCCATGTTCGTGCCATGCAGGCAGCACGCCCTGGGTGCCACGAGTATGAGCTTGAAGCCGAGCTGCTGTATCACTTTCGCAAACACGGCGCACAGTCGGTCGCTTACGACAGTATTGTCGCAGCGGGTGCCAACGCTTGCATCTTGCATCATAATGCGGGCAATGCCGTGATGCAAGAGGGTGATCTGGTCTTGATCGATGCTGGCTGTGAGCTTGACGGTTATGCGTCAGACATCACCCGTACCTTTCCGGCGAACGGCAAATTTTCAGGACCGCAGCGCGCCTTATACGACATTGTTTTGGCGGCGCAACAGGCAGCCTACGACAAAACCTCACCGCAGCAACACTTTAATGCAGGCCATGAGGCCGCGGTGCAAGTGCTCACGCAAGGGATGTTAGACGAAGGTCTACTGCAAGGCACTCTGTCAGAAGCCATCGAAACTACAGCCTATCGAAAATTTTATATGCATCGTACCGGCCACTGGTTGGGTATGGATGTGCATGATGTGGGCAGCTATCGCAGCCCCCCAGCGTCAGCCGAAGAGCGCCCTTGGCGACAGCTACAAGCAGGCATGGTGTTAACGATCGAACCTGGGCTTTACGTGCGCCCTGCAGCAGATGTTGCCGAAAAATTCTGGAACATCGGCATCAGAATCGAGGACGACGCTGTCGTGACCGAAACAGGGTGCGAACTCATCACACGCGGCGTGCCCGTCGCTGCAGACGAGATCGAAGCCCTCATGCGCGCGCGGTAACAATTGTTACATCTTAGGGTGACCCGCACGCAGTAACAACTGTTACACGCTACGGACTCGTCTAAGCGCAATTAGTCCATCTTGAAGTGCCATAATAACGGGGCGTAGAATCGACGTTCAACGCTTAGCAAAAAAGGAAACACCAAGATGGAAATTCGCCTGACAAAACTTGAAGCAGTCATCCCGACCCTTGCGACTAAAGAGGATCTTCAGCGTGACATGAATGCACAGGCTTGGACAATCATTCGCTGGATCACTGGGGTTTTGATTGCAGCCACCACAGCGACGACTGCAACAACTTATCTGATCACCACTGTGGCCAAATAAGTTGCGTTAATCCGAATTCAAATTAAAGCCATCTAGCCACCCAAGCGCGGTCCAGACATAGATCACGATCATCGCGATACCAAACATGAAAGCAACGGTACCGATCAACAGCGTAAAACTCGCGATCAACACTGCACCCCAACCGCTTGGGCGCTCTCGCACCAAGCCCACGTTATAAAAGCCGTCAAACTTCGCATCGCTCATCAGGCATAAAACAATTGCCTCAATAAAGCCATCGAGAATCGGGATAAACAACAGAAAAAATGCCGGGTTTTCGTACCAGATATCGGCAAAAGCACTAGCAATCATCAGCGCAACACCCAGCACACTGACCATCCAGGCGTGGCGCCGCCCCAAGTACCACCAGTGCGCGCCGACACAGCCAAACAACGCAGCCAGTAAACCGACTGTCGTTTTATGGCGAAACCGCGTCGAAGGCGCTAAATGTGGGGCAGAAGATGCAGTCATGAGGCTCTGTCAATTTTTAAGGACAATAAATTAAAGTGGATCGCACTGAGGTGTCGGATTTGCTCACTCGCCACGCACTTGCTACTTTGAACAAAAATCGTATCAAAAGCAGTGTTAGTGTAGAACACGCATTAGTTCGGCGTGACATCTGACTCAAGTTGGTGCCCACTTCTAAGTGATGCCTGATCCGTGGTGACTCTCTGTTCACCTGATGCCTGATTAGTGGTTATTCCGTGCCAAACGTTAACACTGGCATAAAATGCCCTAATGCAATCACAAGACTTTGACTTGGCAATTTTAGGCGGCGGCCCCGTGGGCAGCGTATTAGCCTTACTGCTCGCTCGACTTGCGCCGCAACCGGCGCGCATAGTCTTATTGCAAACCGACACCGCCTCGCAATACGGCCATCGCCCTGAGCTTGATCCACGCGTGCTTGCAATCAATCATGGTAGTCGAGTCTTACTTGAAAGCCTGAATGCCTGGCCGCAGCAGGCAGCTCTGATACAAACCATTCACGTGTCGCAACGCGGTCGCCTTGGCCGCACTGTCATCCGGCATCACGACTTTGACGTACCCGAACTGGGCTGCGTGGTGCGTTATGGTCAACTTTACGACAAGCTCACCACTGCTTTAGCAACAAGCGGCGTACAAGTTTTAAACGGCGAGAGCGCACACGTGATTGGCCAAGATACTGGAGGCGTCAGTATTGAACAAGGATCACGGCGCATGCGCGCAAAGTTAGTGGTTCACGCGGATGGACTGGCGGGCCTTGAACCCACCCGTCAGTACACTCAATATGCCCTCCTCACTCGTGCGCGTGCGAGCAGACCGCGTGCAGGCTGGGCCTTTGAACGCTTTACCAACGAAGGCCCGTTGGCGGTTTTGCCTCACCCCGAGGCGCTAGGCGAACAATCCATCGTCTGGTGCTGTTCGCCTGAACGGGCGCATGCCCTGCAAGCCTTGGCGCCCGAAGACTTTTCACAAGCGCTCACCGAAATGTTTGGTTCGAGGGTAGGTACGCTCACGGTCGATGGCCCTGTTGCGTGCGTGCCTCTGGCCATGACCCTGCGCCCTCAAACGATTGACGGCCGCTGCGTGGCAATCGGCAATGCGGCCCAAACACTACACCCTGTTGCAGGACAAGGGTTGAACTTAGGACTGCGCGATGCAGCGACACTTGCGATGGCTTTGCGCGAATGGTTGGTCGTGCCCGAGCAAACGCCTGGCGAAGCCTTGCAACGCTATGAACAGTTGCGCGGCCCCGATCGTCAACTCACGGTTCGCCTGACCGACCTGCTTTCGCGCGTCTTCACCACAAAATTGCCTTTGATCGAGCACGCTGCCGGCCTGGCGCTCTTAGGCATGGATCTTTTGCCAGCCCTGCGCGCACCGCTGGCACGTCATTTATTGCAGGGACTCAGGCTGTAGCGCTAAGCCAAGGCGTTACAATTTAGTCATGAATATCGGCCCTTGGTCTCTCACGAATAACGTTTTTGTCGCCCCGATGGCTGGGGTGACAGACCGTCCGTTTCGGCAATTATGCAAGCGCCTGGGGGCGGGCTACGCCGTCTCTGAAATGGCGGCAAGCAATCCACAATTATGGCAAACGGTTAAGTCTTCGCGCCGCCTGAATCATGATGGCGAAAGCGATCCCGTTTCGGTTCAAATTGCCGGCGCTGATCCACAAATGATGGCGCAGGCCGCTGTTTTTAATATCGGCAAGGGCGCCCGAGTCATTGACATCAACATGGGCTGTCCGGTCAAAAAAGTGTGCAACGTCGCCTCAGGCTCGGCGCTGTTGCGCCACGAAGATCTTGTGGCAAAAATTCTTGAAACGGTGGTGAACGCTTGCACGCCTCTGGGGATACCCGTCACACTCAAAACGCGCACGGGCTGGGATCGCGAGCATCGTAATGCGCTGCGCATTGCCTATTTGGCGCAAGAGACGGGCATTGCCGCGCTCACCCTGCATGGGCGTACCCGCGCAGATCTGTATCTGGGCGAGGCCGAATACGACACCATTCGCGAAGTCAAAGCCAGTATTTCAATTCCGGTGGTGGCAAATGGCGATATCGATAGCCCTCAAAAAGCCCGCAGCGTGCTCGCGTACACGGGTGCCGATGCCGTCATGATTGGGCGAGCGGCGCAAGGCCGTCCGTGGATTTTCAGAGAAATTGATCATTTTCTGCGTACGGGCGACACCCTAGCGCCCCCCACCTGGACAGAAATGCGAGAGTTGTTACTCCATCATCTGGCAGATCATTATCAGTTTTACGGCGAAAGCGTCGGGGTTAAAACCGCGCGCAAACACATCGGCTGGTATGTCAGCGGTCTGCCCAACGGCGTCGCACTGGCCGACCATATCAACCGGCTTGATACCACCACCGAGCAATTTGCAGCCGTCGACCTCTGGTTTTTAGCGCAGGCGGGCGCTGGCGCTGACAGTCGGGCCGCAACCTGCGACAATCACGGTCTTAGTTCGCCATACCTGCACGCAGCCTGAAGGGCTATCTCATGAAAAAAAACAATATCCTTGATGAAGCGGTACGCTCGAGCCTTGACAGTTACTTTGCCGACTTGGGCGATACCGAGCCCAACGATCTTTACGACATGGTGATCGGCTGCGTCGAGCGCCCCCTGTTAGAAGTTGCCATGCAACGGGCGAACAACAATCAATCGCGTGCCGCCCTGATGCTAGGCGTGACGCGTAATACTCTTCGAAAAAAACTGTTGGCGCACAAGCTTATATGACTATTCAAACCGCACTGCTCTCCGTTTCAGATAAAGCCGGCATCGTCGATTTTGCCAAAGCCCTTGCTAAGCGAGGTGTACGACTGCTCTCGACCGGCGGCACGGCAAAATTACTGGCCCAAGCTGGTTTAACAGTGACCGAAGTGGCACAGCACACGGGCTCGCCTGAAATTCTTGATGGTCGGGTCAAAACTCTGCACCCAAAGATTCATGGTGGGCTGCTCGCTCGACGCGATAGCGCCGAGCATTTGCAAACCCTCCTAGAACATGGCATTGAGCGTATCGACCTGCTCGTGGTCAATCTGTATCCCTTTCGTGCGGCCGTTGCCAAGCCTGACTGCAGCTTCGCTGATGCCGTCGAAAACATCGATATTGGCGGGCCCGCGATGTTGCGCGCCGCTGCAAAAAATCACGGCACCGAAGCGGGTGGCGTCACCGTCGTCATCGATCCTGCTGATTACCCACGCGTCTTAACAGAAATGGATGCCACGGGCGACACGTCGTTCGGGCTGCGCTTAGCACTTGCCACCAAAGTGTATGCACACACCAGCGCGTACGATGGCGCGATTGCGGCCTACCTGAGCAGCCTGGTCGCGCCTGAGCCTGCACAAGACGCAGTCCCCGAGCGCACCACCTGGCCCAATACGCTCACACTACAAGTGCACCAACAGCAAGTGTTGCGCTATGGCGAAAACGCTCAGCAACGCTCGGCCTTTTATGTCGACCCAACTTGTCCTGCGGGCCTGCTAGGCAACTTCGTCCAACTGCAGGGCAAAGAGCTGTCGTATAACAATATCGCCGATTCAGACGCTGCCTGGGATTGTGTACGCAGCTTTGCTGAACCCGCCTGCGTCATCGTCAAACATGCCAATCCATGTGGCGTGGCCGTGGCTGACAAAGCCGTTAACGCCTATCTCAAAGCCTTTAAAACAGACCCCACCTCAGCGTTTGGCGGCATCATTGCCTTTAATCGCACCGTCAATTTGGCGTGTGCCAAGGCAATCAGCAATCAATTTGTCGAGGTCTTACTTGCACCCGCCTACGACAAAGCGGCGCTTGAGTTTTTAACCGCCAAGAAAAATGTTCGAGTCTTACAAGTGCCGATGGGTGATGGCCAAAACGATATCGATGTGAAGCGTGTGGGTGGTGGCTGGTTGGTGCAAACGCCTGACTCGCACACCGTGCAAGCGAGTGATCTGAAGGTAGCCACGCGCAAACAACCTACCCCAGCACAGCTGAGCGATTTGCTGTTTGCCTGGAAGGTCGCCAAGTTTGTCAAATCAAACGCCATCGTCTTTTGTGGCGAAGGCATGACTTTAGGCGTAGGCGCTGGGCAAATGAGCCGCATTGATTCAGCGCGCATCGCCTCAATCAAGGCCGAAAACGCGGGCCTGACCCTCAAAGGTTCGGCAGTTGCGTCTGATGCGTTCTTTCCGTTTCGTGATGGCTTAGATGTTGTGATTGATGCCGGTGCGACCTGCGTCATCCAACCGGGTGGCAGCATGCGAGATGATGAGGTCATCGCTGCCGCCAACGAGCGCGGCATCGTGATGATGCTCACTGGCATGCGTCACTTCAGGCATTAAATCGCTCACTGATGAAAGCTCAACGCCCTGTGTGCAAAAGCGTATGCGCATCCTAGGCGTTGACCCAGGCTTGCGCCGCACGGGATTTGGCGTGATTGATTTGGTTGGCTCGCGTCTGACCTATGTCGCGAGTGGTACGATCGTCGTACCCACCGACATCACTCTACCTCTGAGACTTAAAGTGATTCTCGACAACCTACGCCAGGTCGTTGAAGACACACAACCGGATGTGGCTGCCCTAGAGATTGTGTTCATGAATACCAATCCAGCAACTACCTTGTTGCTTGGTCAAGCCCGTGGGGCAGCACTTTGCGCGCTAGCAGACCGAGATTTAGCCGTGTTTGAGTACAGCGCTCTACAAATTAAAAAATCAGTGGTGGGGGCTGGGCGCGCCGCGAAAGAACAAGTACAGATGATGGTGCAGCGCCTGTTATCGCTCGATGGTGTACCCGCACCTGATTCCGCTGACGCGCTCGCTTGCGCGATCTGCCACGCACACGTCAGCCCTTTAGCTGAAAAACTCGGTGTGACCAGCTATCAGCAGCGCACCGCACGTGGCCGTACCCGCGTGCGTGGCGGCCGACTACTGGGCTAACTCAAGGAACAATCATGATCGGTCGCCTCACAGGTACCTTATACGAAAAAATGCCACCACGCATCGGTTTAGATGTGCAGGGGGTTGGCTACGAAATTGATGTCTCAATGACAACGTTTTATGCGCTGCCAGAACTTGGCGCGCAGGTCACAATCCTGACGCACCTGACCGTTCGCGAAGATGCACATATTCTGTTTGGGTTCTCAAGCGCACAAGAGCGTGCGGCGTTTCGCGAGCTCGTAAAAGTAAGCGGCATTGGCGCACGCACGGCACTCGCGGTGTTATCGGGTATGTCGGTGGCGGATCTGGCTCAAGCCATCACCCTACAAGAGCCCGCTCGCCTGACCCGCATCCCCGGTATTGGTACTAAAACAGCTCAGCGGCTGCTGCTTGAAATGAAAGGCAAACTCGGCGCCGACTTAGGCGCTACGCCGAGCGTCTCGGCGGGAAATCAAACAGACGTGCTACACGCTTTGACCGCGTTAGGCTACTCAGAGCGTGAGTCACTCACCGCACTAAAAACGCTTCCAGAGGGCGTGAGCGTGTCTGATGGCATCAGACTCGCGCTAAAGAGCTTGTCGCGCTAAGTAGAAACAAATCGTACCTAGCCGACTTTAGCGCGCGCAGCGCACTTGACCTCTGCGTCGCTAATCCACACGTGCGCCTGACAGCTTCACTGCTTCGGCCCAATTTTTGACTTCAGCATCAATCACCTTCTGAAATTCAGCGGGCGAACTGTTGTTAATTTCTCCACCCATTTCAAGCAAGCGTTGTTGCATCCCAGGATCTGCCACGATGCCACGAACGGTTTGATAGATTTTTTGTCGTAACTCTGTCGTCATCGAAGCCGGGCCAAATAAACCAAACCAAGTTGCGGCATTAAAGCCGGGCATTCCGGCTTCGGTCATCGTTGGCACGCTCGCCAGCGCGTCAACCCGCGTCGGATGCGCCAAAGCGATCGCACGCAACTTACCTGACTTGATGTACGGCAACGCTGCAGACAACGTCACAAACGCCACCTGCACCTGCCCTCCGATCAAATCTGTCAACATCGGTGGATCACCTTTGTAAGGCACATGCACGAAAGGCACCCCCGTCTTCGCTTTGAAGAGTTCGCCCGTCAGATGCTGCGGGGTGCCATTGCCCGTCGATGCCATCGACAAGCCATTTTTTTGCGCCTTTGCGTAAGCCACTAATTCGGGCACCGTAGTGACCGGTAAGGCCGGCGTCGTCACTAACACCAGCGGGATAGTTGAGACCAGAGTGATCGGTGCAAAGTCTTTAATTGGGTCGTAGTTAAGTTTTTTATACAGACTGGCACTAATCGTGTGAGCTGCAGTCGTCATGAACAGTGTATAGCCATCACCAGGCGCACGTGAAAAGGCCTCAGCTGCTACGGTCGTACCTGCCCCTGGGCGGTTGGTCACCACGACCTGCTGCTTCCACACTGTTGGTAATTTTTCAGCAATCAGCCGAGCTATCACATCGGTCGCACCGCCAGCAGGGTAAGGCACAACAATCGTAACGGCTTTTTCTGGAAACTCAGCCGCGTAGGTGTTGGTCAAGCTGCCTAAACCCAACACTGAGGCCAGCAACAAACCAAAGGTGGTTTGAATCGTTTTTTTAATAAATATATGTTTCATCGTCTGCTCTTTTGCCTAAGGGATTGTCTCTGCGACTGAATCAATCTTCTCTCGTCGCCGTCTTGGATTTGACCTTTTGCCTTATTTGTTCTGTTGTTCAAGCCACGCTAATAGGCGAGTCACACCCTCTTTCATGGTGACGACAGGTTTCCAGCCAATCACCTCGCCGGCTTTATCATGCGGGATATGAAAGGCCCCACCTGAGGTTAAGCGAACTTTTCCCGGAGGATCTGGACGAATCTCTGGTTTAAGCGAGCTTTTGCAATACTCAAGTACTAATTGGACGAGCTCGCCTGTCGTGATGGGAGCTGGGCCAGACACGTTGACCGCCACATCGGTCGCAGTACTTTGCAAGGCTGCCATGTTGGCACGGGCAACGTCTGACACATGCACAAAGTGCTTGGTATCGGTACCATCACCTGGCAAGACAGGCGCCTGACCCTTGCGCACAAGGTCGTAGGTTTCCATGATGTAAAGCGAGTTGGCAGCGCGGTAGTGTTGGCGCTCGCCATACACGGTTGAATAACGCAAGACCACGTAATCCTGACCTGCGCTTTGATGATAGTGGCGACACAATTGCTCGCCCATGATTTTTGAAGCGCCGTACAAAATCGCGGCGGGCGGCGCACCGACAGAATAAAAGGGGGTCTCTTCGTGCAAGGCACCCTTGATGCCCGTCCCATAGCCATACACCGCATTCGACGACGCGAAGATGATTTTTTTAACTTGATTGACGCGGCACGCTTCAAGCATGTTTTGTGCGCCACGAATATTGACATCGACCGCTTGCCAGGGCGTTTGCGAAAACCCCAGCGTCATGTAGGCGGCCAGATGCACCACGCCGTCTACGCCTTTGGTCGCATCTAACAACTCAGGCAAACGCATTAAATCTGCACGCACGATTTTGATACGCGGATCATTTTGCAAGTGGGCAATGGCATCCATTGAGCCAAAAGAAAAATTATCGAGTAGTAGAACTTCGCGAGCGCCTTCTTTGAGCAACAAATCAGCAGTATGTGAACCCACTAGGCTAGCAGCCCCAGCGATCAGAATACGTGATTCTTTAATATTTAAAGCTTTACCTTGTTTAACCGTTGCCATGTTTGTAGTGTCTCGTTTTGTGATGAAGTGTTTTTTTGTAATGGTACTCAAAGGGGTACCACCACCGCAAACTCTTTTACTCTTCTGGGCCAATTGCAGCCGTTCAACCCACTTGAGCGCTTCCCTTTTTGCTGCTCAGTGAACGCCCTCTCAGTATTTTGCTTCACGTCACCGGCTTCAACTCGGTAATTCGCGTCACATCGCAGGCTTCAACTCAGTACTTCGTGTCACGTCGCAGGCTTTAAATAAATTGGCGCAACAGACTCAAGCGGCGTTGCCACCAAATTCAAATCAGCAGACATCGGTTCGGTGCCCACGTTATCCACCGATAACGACAGTAAATTATCGCGTGATAGCAGCGGCTCGCCCGGCATGCATTCAAACACTCTGGCTTGCAGGCGCCCAAGCGACATCGGCAACTCAACGACCACGCGGGGATGACCGCTCCAGAGGGCCGCTAGCTTGACCAACTCGCCAAGCGAGTAAGTGCGGGGGCCAGCCAAGTCGTACGTATGATTAGCTGCTGCGGGTAAGGTCAAGACGTTCATCACTGCACTTGCCACATCCCCCACATACACGGGTTGCATTTTTGCGCTGGCGCCCGCGATAGGCAGCACAAACAAGAAACGCGCCAGCTGCGCAAACATGTTCATAAATTTATCTTCAGGCCCAAACACGACCGAAGGCCTAAAAATCGTGAAATCGCCCACCCCTTGGGTGGCGTAGATATTGCGGATCGCTTGTTCGCCAGCTGCCTTCGAACGTAAATAGCCGCTTGGGCCTTGCAAATCAGCACCCAAGGCACTGAGATGAATAAACCGTTTCACCTGATGCGTGCGGCACGCCTGTGCGATGCGGCGGGGCAATTGCACATGCGCGCGATCAAAGTCGACCCCATAAGGCTGCCCCTCGCGGCTGTGCAAAATACCGACGAAATTCATCACGATGTCGCACCCCGCCACCAGGCGCTCTAGCGTGGCATCGTCGTGAATATCGGCCTGCATCACCGTGACCGTCGGGTGCACCAACAATTCGCGACCATGCTGAAACTGACGGGTCGGTACATGGACAACATGCCCCTGCGCCACCAAGCGGCCAACCACTTGCCGCCCAATAAACCCTGCCCCACCAATTGCCAGAATGCGCATACAACCCCCAAAGAGACTCAAGCCTGCGTGATAAAACTCGCGTAGGATTTTAAGTCTACATTACCACCACTCAAGATCACGCCCACTCGTGCACCAGGCGGTACGGCGAGCGCCCCGTGCATCACGGCTGCGGCAGCTAAGCAGCCGGTCGGCTCAACGATGATTTTCATCCTTTCGCCAAAGAATTTCATCGTGTCAACGAGTTGTGGGTCGGTGACGGTCAAAATATCAGTGACTTTTTGTTGGATGACGCCAAAGGTCAGCTTGCCCAAGTACAGCGTCAAGGCGCCATCGGCAATCGAGCGCGGGGGCTCGATGCGTACGACCTCGCCTTTACGAAACGATTGCTGACCATCATTACCCGCTTCGGGCTCAACACCATAGACCTTGCACTTCGGGCTCAAAGCAGCGGCAGACAAGGCACTACCCGCCAGCAAACCGCCGCCGCCCAGACAGACCAGCAAATAATCTAACTCACCTACGTCTTCAAACAGCTCTTTTGCCGCAGTGCCCTGGCCGGCGATGACATGAAGATGATCGTACGGCGGGATAATCACCATACCCGTTTTTTGCTGAAGCGCGCGTGCAACGTCTTCACGGTCTTCTTGATAACGATCATAGCTAACCACTGTGGCACCGTAGCCCTCAGTCGCAGCCTTTTTAGCCACAGGGGCATCGTGCGGCATGATGATGGTGGTTGCGACACCTAATAACCTGCCTGCTAGGGCAATCGCCTGCGCATGATTGCCAGACGAATAGGTCAAGACCCCGGCGCGGCGCTGCTCGGGCGACAAGTTCGCAATCGCGTTGTAGCCACCTCTGAATTTAAAGGCGCCCATGCGCTGCAGGTTTTCGCACTTAAAGAACAGCTTTGCACCAGTCAGACGATCTGCTGTGTCTGAGGTCATCACGGGGGTACGGTGCGCCACACCCTTGAGGGTGGCCGCAGCACGAGCAACATCATCATAAGTAGGCAAAACAAGCGACATGAGTTTTCTCTGAAATAGGGGATCAACGTGAGGGATAGTGTACGATTGTCTAAGCGATTTTGCGCCAGCTGCAATTCTGATACCAAAGATCATACTTTCATGGCTATACAGTCCGATTCTTTAAACTCTCGTGCCGAGCCAACCCGTTTGGTCACCCCTCAGGCGACCTCGCCCAATGAAGAATCCATCGAGCGCGCCTTGCGCCCCCGCGCGCTCGAAGAGTACGTCGGCCAGCAGCGGGTGCGCGAGCAACTACAGATCTTCATCTCAGCCGCCCGCAACCGCCAAGAGTCGCTCGATCATGTCCTGCTCTTTGGCCCTCCAGGCTTAGGCAAAACGACGCTGGCCCACATCATTGCCCACGAAATGGGTGTCAATTTGCGACAAACTTCGGGGCCCGTCCTTGAGCGACCGGGTGATCTGGCAGCCTTACTGACCAACCTTGAACGTAACGACGTGTTGTTTATCGATGAGATCCATCGTTTATCACCCGTCGTCGAAGAGATCCTCTACCCCGCGCTTGAGGATTTTCAGATTGATATTTTGATTGGTGAAGGCCCTGCTGCACGCAGCGTCAAACTTGATTTACAGCCCTTTACGCTTGTTGGTGCCACCACGCGTGCCGGGATGCTGACCAACCCGCTACGCGATCGCTTTGGGATTGTGTCGCGTCTAGAGTTTTATACACCCGACGAACTCACCCGCATCGCCACTCGCAGCGCAGGTTTGCTGCAAGTGCCCATCACCCCAGAGGGCGCCTCAGAAGTTGCCCGTCGCGCGCGTGGCACACCGCGTATCGCGAATCGGTTGCTGCGCCGCGTGCGCGACTACGCGCAAGTCAAAGCCAATGGCACCATTGATGATGCCGTCGCCAAGGCCGCGCTATCGATGCTTGAAGTCGACCCGCAGGGCTTAGACTTAATGGATCGCAAGCTGCTTGAAGCCATCATTCATAAATTTGACGGCGGCCCCGTTGGGGTGGATAGCTTAGCGGCAGCGATCGGCGAAGAGCGCGACACCATCGAAGACGTGATCGAACCTTATCTGATTCAGCATGGTTATTTACAACGTACGTCGCGCGGCCGCATGGCCACGCAAACCACCTGGCGCCATTTGGGCTTAAAGCCACCTAGTACGACAGCAGACGGAAAGCTTTTTGAGTGACGACGACTCGCTGACGGGCGGGCGATGCGCACAATGACTCGTGCGTCAATACCGCGCGCTGTCATCTCAAATCAATTCGCGTCTTCAAACTCAGCAATACACCCCAAAATCGATTCGCCGTAAGACTCAAGTTTTTTTGCGCCTACGCCGTTGACGTGCGAAAGCGCCTCAAGGCTGTCGGGACGAGCAAGCGCAATCTCACGCAGGCTAGCATCATGAAAAATCACATAAGCAGGCACACCGTGGCTGCGGGCAATGCCAGCACGCCAACTGCGTAGAGCTTCAAAAATCGGCTGCGCGGCAAGCGGCAGATCAGATTGCGAGGCTTTACTGCGGGGTGTGGTACCTGCGCGCCCCGAGCGCTCGGTCGTACGCTCAGCTTCGCGACGCAGCAACAAGGTGCGCTCGCCCTTTAACACTGCCCGACTTTGATCGGTGAGCGCGAGAGTGCCGTAGCCCTCTTGATCGACCATCAGCAAACTGTGCGCCAACAACTGCCGCAAGACACTGCGCCAGGCTTGTTCAGACAGGTCTTGACCAATCCCAAACACCGTCAACGAACCGTGACCGTGCTCAAGGACACGCGGCGTTTGTTTGCCGCGCAAAATATCAATCAAATGACCAGCCCCATAGCGTTGGCCGCGCTCTTTCCAGAGCCGATAAATGGTGGACAACATTTTTTGAGCAGCCACCGTGCCATCCCACGCCTCGGGAGGCACCAAACAATTGTCGCAATTGCCGCAGGCCGACATGGTTTGGCCAAAATATTGCAACAGTCGCTGGCGACGACACGAAATGGTTTCGCATAAACCAAGCATGGCATCCAATTGCGATCCTAGCCGGCGCCTGAACGAATCATCGCCACTTGATTCATCGATCATACGGCGTTGCTGCACCACATCTTGCAGCCCATAGGCCAGCCATGCGGTCGCAGGCATGCCATCACGCCCGGCCCGACCGGTTTCCTGGTAATAGCCCTCAACCGACTTGGGCATATCAATGTGCGCCACAAAACGCACATCGGGCTTGTCAATCCCCATCCCAAACGCAATTGTCGCGACCATCACGATGCCGTCTTCGCGTAGAAATCTAGATTGATTTTTGGCACGCACCGCGGGCCCTAATCCAGCGTGGTAAGGCAAGGCCTCAATGCCCTGAGCACACAAAAACTCAGCCGTCTCATCAACCTTATTGCGCGACAAGCAATACACAATGCCCGCATCGCCGGCATGCTCTTGTCGCAACAATTGCAGTAGCTGCTTACGCACCTCTTGCTTTTCGACGATGTGATAGCGAATATTGGGCCGATCAAAGCTCGCCACAAAATGGCGCGCCTCGCCTAAGGCAAGGCGTTCTGCGATTTCGGTACGGGTGACATCCGTCGCCGTGGCGGTGAGTGCAATCCGCGGCACGTTTGGCCAGCGCTCGTGCAACATCGACAAGCCAAGATATTCTGGCCTGAAATCATGCCCCCACTGCGAGACGCAATGCGCCTCGTCAATCGCAAACAGGGCCAATTTACCGCGCGCGAGCAACTGCAGGCAGCGCTCAGTCAGCAAACGCTCGGGTGCCACGTACAACAGATCAAGTTCGCCGGCCAAAAAAGCCTGCTCAACCTCGCGCGAATCTTGCCAATCTTGGGTAGAGTTTAAAAAAGCTGCCCGAACGCCAAGTTCTTTGAGCGCATCAACTTGATCCTGCATTAAGGCAATTAAGGGCGAAATCACAATCCCGACACCCGAACGCACAAGCGCAGGCACTTGATAACAAAGGGATTTTCCGGCGCCGGTGGGCATCAACACCAAGGCGTCACCACCGTCGATGACATGCTCGACAATTGCCTGCTGGTCGCCGCGAAACGACTCATAGCCAAACACCGTTGCCAGCACCCGTGAGGCACCAGACTCGGCTTTTGCATCAATCGTCATTGTCATATCGGTATTGTAGGGGATTCGCTCAGGTTGCACGCACCCATAAAAGATCATTTCAATTGATTTCAGGCCGCTTGCTCAAACCCACGCCGCGTTGCACACTCTTGTTATGGATTCTCGAACTGGCACTGAACCGCGCATCAAGATTTTAGTGGTAGATGACGACCCTGCTCTGCGTCAACTACTCGCTGACTATCTCAACAAGCATGGCTTTGACACCCTGCTCTCGCCAGACGCGACCGATCTCGCAGCGCGTATCGTACGCTTTGCCCCCGAACTGATCGTGCTTGACCGCATGATGCCTGGGGGCGACGGCGCTGAGGCGTGCCGCGCTCTGCGATCGCAGGGCGAAGACATCCCCGTCATTCTGTTAACCGCGCGCGACGAATCCGTTGACCGTATTATCGGCCTTGAGGCAGGCGCCGATGACTATGTTGGCAAGCCGTTTGATCCACGCGAATTACTTGCCCGCATTCAAGCCGTGCTGCGTCGCAAGCGCGGCGCCTCGGCACTGACCAAACATGCGCCGGTGCAGTTTGGTGCCTTTACGTTTGATCCAGTGATGCGCCAACTGCTGCGCGGCCTTGAAGTCGTCAAGCTGACCGGAGGTGAAATCAACCTGCTTGAAGCCTTAATTCGCAACCCGGGCAAACCGCTTTCACGTGAACGACTACTGACACTGGCTCGCGATGACGAATCTGGTGAACGCAATGACCGAGCCATCGACATTGCCATTTTGCGCCTGCGTCGCGCCCTTGAAGACGACCCCAAACAGCCTCGCTGGATACAAACGGTCTGGGGTACCGGCTATCGCTTTTCGCCGTGAACCCGCTTAGCTTTTTACTACCGCAGTCGTTTCGCTCTAGGCTGGTGCTGTTGGTGCTGGCGACGGTGCTGGCCGGTCAGGCCGCCACCCTGTATTTAGTGTCGATTTACCAACGCGATCACGCTCAAACCGTGGCGTTAGATTTGCTAGCCACCACCATCCGTACCTTGCAGTACTCGATGGAGCACGTGCCCCCACCTGAGCGGGCGGAGTTCGTGCATCAGGCCTCTCAAGGGCACTGGCGGATGTGGTCTAAACCCTTGCCCAACGACGCACGACTTCAACGCAGAGTCGCCAGAAACGAACAAGCGGCGACGCGCATGCCTCAACTAAGGGATGGGCAAGCCCCGCGCACACCTGGCTCAGCCTCGAGTACACAGCCAACTCATCCTCGACCCGTAGAGCGGGCTTCACCTCCTGCTCCACCTGCCGCAACAGGGTCTTCCACCGCGCTTGCATCACCTGAGCAGCCCGCAGCACTCGCTCCGGTAAAACCCGGACCACGCGAACAGTTCGCCTCAGACGATGTCAGGCGTGGACTTGCGCGGTTGATTGGACGCTTAAACAATCGTTTAAGTGGGGACAGTCGTGTGGCTCTTTCACGCGGGCCTATTCCAGAAATTTACATTTCGCTCACGCGACCCAACGAAACCGAGTTGCCTCGCCATCGTGAGTGGCTGGTGATTCCACTCGATCGGATTGATCCCCCTTTAGCCACCTCGCTCATAATCTGGTGGCTGAGCGGGCTTGCCTTGTTGCTGCTGCTCGCTGCCTGGTTTTCGTGGCATATCACCCGGTCAATCACGCACTTGGTCGATGCGACCGATCGTCTGGCTGCCGGAAAGCCGGCGCGTGTTGAACCTGCGGGCCCAGCCGAAATCAAACGCTTGGGCGAACGGTTTAACGCGATGCTCGAGGCCTTGAGCCAATCAGAGGCGACTCGTCGCACCTTGCTGGCAGGACTGCCTCATGATCTGAAAGCCCCGCTCGCACGCATGTGGTTACGCATTGAAATGAGCGACGATACGTCGCTCAAAGACGGGATGCGCAAAGACCTGAAAGACATGCAGCAAATGGTAGATCAGTTTATTCAGTACCTGCGAGGCTCTGATCCGGCGACTTATCATTTTGCAAGATTTGCGCTGAATGACTGGGCGAGTGAACGCGTCGCTAACTGGAGCGGTACGCGCAATGAGGTCATCTTGATGGGTACACCTGCGCCGCTCATGGTCAGCGCTGATGGCGCGGCGCTTTCGCGTCTGCTCGATAATTTAATCAGCAATGCGCTGCATCATGGTGCGCCACCCGTAGAAGTCTCTTTAAGCTCTGTTGACAGTTGGGCAGTGCTCACCGTAACAGATCACGGCCCGGGCATCCCACCCGAGCGGCGCGCCGAGGCGCTCAAGCCTTTTGTACGACTCGACGAGGCGCGCACGCGAACGGGTAACGTTGGCTTGGGCTTGGCACTGGCCGAGGCGATCGCCGGGGCGCATGGCGGTACGCTCACGCTCGATCAGGCTGATGATCATGGCGGACTCAAGGTTGAGCTTCGTTTGCCACTGGCCGCTTAGCTTACCAATCGAGGATTCGCTATGACTGGCGGTTTGGCTTACCACTGGCGGCTCAGTCACGACCGTTCTAGCTCGCGGTTGAACGGCAGACCCTAATCGTTGCCACCGTTAGCTAAAGGGCACACGTTCATGCATACCAACCGTCACGGCGCGCGACCAAACAGCCCCCGGTACGTCATTAGATTAAAAATCACCATGATCGGCAAAGCCACGACCGTGGCAGCCAACACCAGTTGCAACGATCCTTGGGCAGCCGCAGCGTCCCACAACGTCAGGTGATCAAGAATCACAAACGGAAACATACTGTAGGTCAAGCCGCTGAGCATGGCGCAAAATAAAATCAAACACAAGGCAAAGGGCAGCCATAGTAAGTGTCGGTAGCGCGGTTGCACCACTCGACTCAGGCTCATATCAATCCCTACAAAGCACGCCAACATCAACAACCAAACCGGAGCCGCCATGACAAGATTGGTGGCACTACTCCATTTATAAAAAATAGCGGGGTTTGCCAAACCCAGCGCGATCGAGACTGCAACCATGCCCGCGGCGGCCCAACGAATCGCGTGACGAGCCCAATGCGCAGCAAACAACTGCAAGTCATCTTGCAAGCGCATCACCAACCAACAGGCCCCTAGCAAGCCATAGCCGGCCACTGCACACAGCGCAATGAAAGCCGTAAACCATCCAGCTGGAGCGTCTTCTTTAGCACCTAATACAAGCTGAGAGATTAACGCGCCATGACCCAACGCAGTTAACACCGAGCCAAGCCAAAACAAAGCGATCCAACGGCCACGCTTGTCGCTTGCTGCCCGAATGCGAAACTCAAACGCCACACTACGCAACATGACGCCAATCATCGTCAACGACATGGGTACATACAGCACCCCCAGCACCTCACCCCAGGCTAGCGGAAACGCTGTTAAAAACAACCCAAGCGCCAATAACATCCAAAAGCCATTGGCATCGCGCAAGGGGCTTAAGGCAACCATCAACTGCGAACGTGTTTGTTTGGGCGCCAGAAGCACCAACACCCCCACGCCAATATCGAAACCGTCGAATAAAGCTGCGCCAAGAATTAAAACAAAGAGCAGCGCCATCATGAGCAAAGGCATCCAAAACGCCGGATTTCCCGCGTCTAAACCCAACGAAGCCGCCAAGGCATCAATCATGGTCGCATCCCTGGTTTGCGCACTGGGACAACGCCGAAGCGCGCCGCATGCCAAAGCATTTGAATAAACCCCGCTAGCATCACTGCGTAGGAGGCGACCGCTCCCGCCAACACCCAAGCAAGGGTGATTGGTGCCACGGCAGCCAACACATCTTGTTGCAACAAAGTGCCCCACACCAAGTAAGGAGAGCGCCCCAAGTCTGAGAGATTCCAGCTTAACAACCACGATAAAGCGCCTAAGCTACCGGCCCACACTTGCACGCGTAACAACCACTGCGGCTGACGTGACGCTTCAAACCCGTGTCTGAGTCCCACCAAAAGCGTCACGACAATTAACACGCTCGCCAAAGCACCGGCCAGCAACGCGGCGCGCAAGAGCCAAAACAAGAGCACGACAGGTGGCAGTAACTCACCCACCACATCCAGCCCGACTACGCTGGCATCAGTCTGCTTCCCTAACCACCGCTGGGGATCGAGCTCAGAGGCCCAAAACACCTCTGTCGTACGCTGTTGCAGCCTAGGCACACCCAGCCACACCCAACTCGGCGCAGCCGAACTCTGCCAGACTCCAATCTGGGCAGCCGCAACAGCGGGTTGATAGCGCGCCACCATTCTGGCGTTGCCATCCAGGGCAGCCCAATACAAAACGATCGCACACACAGACACCAGCACCCCAGTTCTAAACGACAAGCGTTCACCATCGTCAAGCGGGCGGCGCAAAGCCTGCCAGGCCGTCACACCAAGCAAGAGCAGTCCAGCAAACAAAAAGGCACCCGCCACGAAGCTCACCGAACGCCACAGCACAAACGGGGTCAGGATGATTTCTTTCCATTCATACACCTGATAACGTCCGTCGATTAAACCTGCGCCGACGGGTGCCTGTGCCCAGGTGTGCAATACCACTGCCCAAAAAAGCGTCAACGTCAAGCCAAGGCCAACCATCAGCACGGCAAAAAAATGCGCTTTGGCGGATACGCGACGCTGCCCAAACAGCACCACCCCCATAAAAAGCGACTTTGTGACAAAAAAAGTGGTGAGACCAAAGGCCAGCAAGGGCCCAGCCACGTTACCAGTGCGCTCAATCAATTCAGGCCACAGCGTGCCTAGCTCGACGAGTACCGGCAAGGCTGTCGCCAACGCCAAAAAAAAGGACAAGGCAAAAATCCTGACCCAAAACCGATACGCGGTTGTCCAACCAGAGTCCGGAGCCTTCCAGGCACGAAACCGAAACGCGCACAGAAGCCAGCCCAGCGCCATGGCGAGCGCAGCAAACAGAACGTGCATGTTCAGACTCAGGGCGAACTGCGCACGGGCGAGAAAAAGTGCTGAAATTTCCATGATTTGGGCTAGTGTAGACCGGTCGTGGCAAAATGATCCTTTAAATACGGCTTTAATACTCAAAATCCTGTATGACCACAGACTCTGTTTCACCGGTAACAACCAATTTTTTACGTAACATTATTGAAGCCGACCTGGGCGCCCAGCGCTTTGCGGGGAAGCTATGGGCCGGCCGGCCGGGGCCAGCGTCTGTACAGGCGGGCGGCTCACCCGACCCTGCCAACATCCGCACGCGGTTTCCGCCCGAGCCCAACGGCTACCTGCATATTGGTCATGCCAAAAGCATCTGCCTGAACTTTGGCCTGGCGCGCGACTATGGTGGCGTGTGTCATCTGCGTTTTGACGACACCAACCCTGAAAAAGAAGAGCAAGAATACGTCGATGGCATCATCGACGCGGTTAAGTGGCTGGGCTTTAACTGGCAGTCAAATGGCAGCGAGCATCTATTTTTTGCCAGCGATTATTTTGGTGTTATGTATGACTGCGCGCTGGCATTGATTCAAGCTGGCCACGCCTATATTGACGAGCAAAGCCCTGAGCAGATGCGCGCCATGCGCGGCACACTCACTGAAGCAGGCCAAAATTCGCCCTGGCGCGAGCGCCCTGCCGCTGACTCAACCCGCCTACTGAACGAAATGCGCGAAGGCAAGCACGCTGACGGCAGTATGGCCTTACGCGCAAAAATTGATATGGCGTCGCCCAATATCAATATGCGTGACCCCGTTTTATATCGGATTCGGCACGCTACCCATCATCGCACCGGCGACAAGTGGTGCATTTACCCGATGTACGCCTTTGCCCATCCGATCGAAGATGCGCTCGAAGGCATCACCCACAGCATCTGCACGCTCGAGTTTGAAGACCAGCGGCCGTTTTACGACTGGACGCTGAATCGCCTGCACGAGCTTGGCAAGTTGGCTGCCCCCTTACCCCACCAGTACGAGTTTGCCCGGCTCAATATGAGCTATATCGTGACAAGTAAACGCAAACTCCTGCAACTGGTCAAAGAGGGTCACGTCACAGGCTGGGACGACCCTCGTATGCCCACGATTGTGGGGTTGCGCCGCCGCGGCTATACGCCCGAGGCCTTGCGCCTGTTCTGCGAACGTACGGGTGTCTCTAAAAATAACGCTCGCATTGACTACAGCCTACTGGATCAAGCCCTACGCGAGGTGCAAGACCCAGTTGCGCCGCGTTCGGTGGCGATTCTTGATCCCTTAAAGCTTGTCATTACCAATTTTCCCGAGGGTCAGGTCGAACCTTGCCAGGCGCCACGCAACCCGCACGACCCGCAAGCGGGTCAGCGTCAGTTTGGGTTTACCCGTGAGCTTTGGATTGAACAAGAAGACTTCGCTGAGGTGCCGCCGCCCAAGTACTTCCGGTTGTTTCCAGGCAACTCGGTGCGCTTGAAGTACGGCTATGTGGTCACCTGCACAGGTTTTGTCAAAGATGCCTCAGGCAAAGTGACCGAAGTGCACGCCGAGTACAACCCTGACACCAAGAGCGGCACGGCCGGCTCAAATGCCGTCAAGGTCAAAGGCACCGTGACGTGGATTAGTGCGGCGCAAGCCATCCCAGCTGAGATTCGCCTCTACGATCGGCTGTTTTCAGAGCCTTTTCCGGATGCGGGCGACAACGACTTTTTAACCTGCCTGAACCCAAATTCGGCGCAAAGTGTCATGGCGTGGCTTGAACCGGGTACCGTCGCCACGGCTGGCGTAGTGTCTCAGTTTGAGCGGTTGGGCTACTTTGCCGTCGACTCAGTTGACTCAACCCTCGAACGACCTGTTTTTAATCGCGTCACCACTTTAAAAGACACGTGGGCTGCTGGCGTCTGAGTTATCATTCTTAGCCATGACGACCGAAATTTCAGCCCTCGATTTTAAAAGTGCGACACTCTACGCGATTCGTGTCGTACTCCAGCACGCCGATACCGAGGCGCTGATCAAAGCGCTTAAAAAACGCATGGCTGATGCCGGTACTTTTTTTGAAAATGAACCGGTGGTGATTGATGCCGCTGCGGTCGAAACTGTGGTTGACTGGGTGCCGTTGCTAAAGGCTTTTGCCGACCACCGCCTGCCTGTGATTGGCGTGGTGGCGCAAGGAGATAACCTAGCTGCGGCCAAGGCCTGTGGGCTGGCGGCGGTCGATTTATCGACAAGCCCTGTGCGCAATGCGTCAGATACGCAAACAGCGGCCTCTGTGGCCGAACCCGTGACGTCGAACGTGCCTACACCGGCTGCGGCGGATGCGATTGTGGTCTCGGTCGACGGGGCTGCTGCAATTGCAGGTCTGGCAGACACCGCGAGCCCTGCACCGACGACGACTTCGAGCATGGTCTTGGAGGCGAGTGGCGCAGCGCGTAATGACACCCCCGCTGCAGCACCCACCATGGTGGTGCGTGGCCCCTTACGCTCGGGTCAGCGGGTGTATGCCCGCCAAAGTGATTTGATTGTGATGGGTGTGGTCAGCCGAGGCGCCGAAGTCATTGCTGACGGCAATATTCATGTTTACGGCCCGCTGCGTGGCAAAGCCATGGCGGGTGCACGCGGCGATACGGCAGCCCGTATCTTTACGACGTCGCTTGACGCTGAACTTGTCGCTGTTGCTGGTATTTATCGTGTGATTGATTCGAAATTGCCGGCCGAGCTACACCAGCGTCCGGCCGTGATTCAGCTTCAAAAAGACGCGTTGCATCTGACGCCGCTTGAAAAATAGTCGTTTAACGTTTCACTTCGCTGTGCCTGCCTCAAAGTTTTAACGCCTTGACCGTTTGTCGTGAAGTATCTTGATTTGTATCGTTTGGTTTCTGAGCGACACTTTGTCACTTTGTACCGCTTTAGGTTTGTTTTCAGTGAAATATTGCAGTCTTATATAAGGGTTAGTCAGTCATGACACGTATCGTAGTGGTGACCTCAGGTAAAGGTGGCGTGGGCAAAACCACCACCAGCGCCAGTTTTTCGTCGGGCTTGGCCCTTCGTGGTTTTAAAACTGCCGTGATCGATTTTGATGTGGGCTTACGCAATCTTGACTTGATCATGGGCTGCGAGCGACGCGTGGTCTATGACTTTGTGAATGTGATTCAAGGCGAAGCCACGCTTAACCAAGCCTTGATCAAAGATAAAAACTGCGACAACCTGTTTGTCTTGCCAGCCTCGCAAACACGCGACAAAGACGCGCTGTCTAAAGAGGGTGTCGAGAAAGTCATCAACGACCTCAAAGAGATGGGCTTTGATTACATTGTGTGCGACTCGCCTGCAGGGATTGAAACGGGCGCTTTGTTAGCCGCCTATTTTGCCGATGATGCGCTGGTGGTCACTAACCCTGAGGTCTCTTCGGTACGCGACTCAGATCGTATCTTGGGTATCTTGGCTTCAAAATCGCGTCGTGCGATCGAGGCCGACGAACCGATCAAAGAATACCTTCTGCTGACCCGTTACAACCCCAAACGCGTTGAAGACGGCGAAATGCTATCGCTCAAAGATATCGAAGATATCTTGCGCATCAAACTGATTGGCGTCATCCCCGAGTCTGAATCCGTTTTGCAAGCGTCTAACCAGGGCTTGCCGGCGATTCACCTCAAAGATACCGACGTCTCTGAAGCATATCAAGATGTGGTCGCGCGCTATTTAGGCGAAGAAAAACCACTGCGTTTTGTCGACTACGAAAAGCCAGGCCTCTTTAAGCGCCTGTTTGGAGGCAAATGATGTCTTTTCTGTCTTTCTTGCTTGGCGAGAAAAAAAAGACCGCCACGGTTGCCAAAGAGCGTCTGCAGATTATTTTGGCCCATGAGCGTGGTGGTCAAAGCGCCACGCCTGACTACCTGCCAGCGTTGCAACGCGAATTAATCGCCGTCATTTCTAAATACGTCAAAATCAACCCCGAAGACATCAAGGTCAGTCTTGAACGACAAGATAGCCTTGAAGTGCTTGAAGTCAAAATCGAGATGCCGCAGCGCTAAAGCTTGATTAAAAGCCCAAAAGCGTAATAGCTTGAACAAACCCCAAAACGTTGAACACTTATTCAATTTTTTGGGGTTTTAAAATTGCAAGACGTATTCATGTCAATGTTTGATCCAAAACTAGCGTACAACGCTAAGCGAAATACTTTGATCACGGCGGCGCGTCAAATTAAAACCACCTCGCAAATTCACCCAAAGTGACCGATCACAGCTTCGTCAACGATCGATCAAACACGATCTCAGTCGAAGAAACCTTGAGATTACGATGAAAGAACTGAAAACATTTATTGGCCTGCTCTTACTGTCTTTTGTGTTGACACCCTCTCAGGCCGAAGAACCCGCCATACGACAAGACTACATCACAGGGGCATTGAGTTCTTTTCCATATAACCGTCATCAGTTTGCTGAGGTTGCTCAACCCCTCGCCTTAAGTCAGGCAAGCGTGCTGACAGCAAACCAACAAATCATTGTTGACCTAGCTAAAAAAGCCTTTGATGACGATTCATTTGCTTTGGGGATGATGCTGGTCGACCGTGGCCAAATCTTGTTTGAGCAATTCAAAAAAGGCACCAACCACAAGACAAAGTTTTTTTCGTACTCGATGGCAAAAAGCTTAACCGCCATGACCGTGGGGCAAGCGCTTTGCACAGGTCAACTCAAATCGCTTGATGACCGCGCAGGCATCTATGCAAAAACCATCGAACAAACTGTTTTTGGCCAAGCTACCTTACGCCAACTACTAACCATGAGTAGCGGCGCGCGCGCCCCAGACGAAGCCGGCGGATCGCTCTTTGGCGAATGGAATGACATCACCACAAGTCGCATTTCGATTGATGACCTCTTAAAAAAATACGGCAACGAAAAAGCCAATGCCAATGTTTTCTCTTACAACAACAGCGACACCAATGCCTTGATGCTGTCAGTCAACGGTGCTGGCAATTTTGCAAAGATATTTGAACAAAAGGTGTGGCAACCCAGCCAACCAGAACAATCCGCAACCTGGCTCACCGATAAGCAAGGGCAGCTATATGCCGCCGCAGGCTTTGGCGCAGTCTTGCGTGACTGGGCGCGCCTCGCGATGCGCTCGATTGCGTTGCTTAAAGGCGCTGACGGCCCTTGTATGGCCGAGTTTATGCAACAAGCCACGGCGCGCCAAACCTCAGATACCGTCAAGCCGCGTTTTTGGGATTACGGCTATCAAACCTGGGTCAGTCATAAATGGGGTGTACCCGTGTATGCCTGGCAAGGTGCGTATGGGCAGTCAGTGATCATTGATCCGACTCACGAGCGCATCCTGATTATGTTCAGGTACAAGGCTCAAGAAGCAAGTTATCGGGCCGTCGGCGGGTTGTTTAGTCGTTGGACACGCATGCCGGCACAATAGTCACGCGTTTTTTTGCGATATGATCATCTGAGGCGACAACCCTCTAATCTGAACTTTAAAAAAATTAAAAAGTCTGATGAATATTGCGAAATCCTTTCTTTCACGCGCACTCAGTCATCCTGAGCTAAAGGCGCTGACTTGCGGCAAACAAACACTCACGTATGGCCAACTGGCACAACGTGTGCATGGTTTAGCCGGTGGCTTGCTGAACACCCTGCATCTTGCGCCCGGCGCGCGCGTGATCCTGTGCATGGAAAACCGCAACGCGTTTATCGAGGTGCTGTTTGCCACCTGGACCGCGGCGCTCTGCGCGGTGCCGGTCAACGCAAAACTGCATCCGCGCGAAGTGAAACCGATTGCGTTGGATTCTGGTGCAGCCGTGATTTTTACCAGCGCGTCTTTACATGCAGGGTTGGCTGAAGCACTTGCCGATTTGCCGGGTCAACGGCAAATCATTGTGGTGGATGATGACGCCTACGAAGGCTATGTGCGCTCGGCCCCTGTGCCGTGCGCCTCAATGTTGCCCGATGACCTTGCCTGGATTTTTTATACCAGTGGCACGACCGGCGTCCCAAAAGGCGCGATGCTGTCGCATCGCAACCTGATCACCATGAGCTTGCAATACGGTGCCGACGTCGATTGCGTGCGACCCGGTCAAACCATGTTGCATGTGGCACCGCTTTCGCATGGCGCTGGTCTCTATGCCCTGCCGCATTTATTTGGCGGTGGTCATCAAGTGATTGAAGAGAGCTTCAGCACCGATCTGGTCTTTGAAGCCTTGCAACAGTATCCAGACGTCACCTTGTTTGCTGCGCCCACGATGCTGTCGCGCATGATTCGCTCGGCTGGGGGCATCAAGAACCCCGCGGGCAATCTTCTCACTGTGTTTTACGGTGGTGGCCCGATGTATGTGAGCGACTTGGTGCAGACACTCGATTTACTTGGCCCGCGTCTGGTACAGATTTACGGGCAAGGCGAAAGCCCTATGACCATGACCGCGCTGTCAAAAATGGATCACGAAGGGCCGCGCGATGACGACCACATGGCGCGCTTAGCGTCTTGCGGCACGGCGCGTACCGGCGTTGAAGTGCGTGTCGTCGGTGAAGACGGTAAAGAGTTGCCCCCGGGTGAACTAGGTGAAGTGGTGTCACGCAGTGACACCCGCATGCTGGGCTACTGGAATAACCCCAAAGCCACGGCGTCAGCCATCAAAGACGGCTGGCTCTGGACGGGTGACATCGGCACCATGGATGCAAAAGGTTATCTGACACTGCGCGATCGCTCAAAAGATATGATCATTCGTGGTGGTTCAAATATTTATCCACGCGAAATCGAAGAGGTCTTGTTACGTCATCCTGCCTTAGCAGAAGTGTCAGTGGTGGGTCGCGAAGAGCCCGACCTCGGCGAAGAGCCGGTTGCCTTTGTCGTGGTCAAGCCTGGCATGACGATCACGACTGACGAAATGGATACCTTGTGTTTGGACAATATGGCGCGCTTTAAGCGCCCACGCGAATATTTCTTCAGCGACGATTTGCCAAAAAATAATTACGGAAAAATTCTTAAAACAGAGCTGCGTAAGCAACTCGCCAAAGGAAAATAATCATGCGTGACGTCTTTGTAGCGGGTATCGGCTCGACCACCTTCGGCAAACATATTGCCACGCCAATTGAATCGTTAGCCGTTGAGGCCGCCGCACGTGCCATTGTTGAATCGGGTATCGATCGCGAGCGCATCGGTGCCTTGTATCTGGGTAACTTCATTAGCGGCCCGCTCACTGGCAAAGAGGTCTTAGCGGGCATCGTAGGTGAGCGCTTAGGGTTGGGCAACATCCCCTGCACCAAAGTCGAAGGCGCCTGCGCCTCGGGCGGCATCGCTTTCAGGCACGCCTGGATCGCGATCGCGAGCGGCATGTGCGATGCCGTGATGGTGGTGGGCGTTGAAAAAATGACCCATGCTTCAACCGCTGAAGTGACCTCGGCCCTGAACTGCGCCATGGACAACGAAAACGATGGGCCAAGCGGGCTGACGTTTCCAGGCCTCTTTGGCATGGCCTGGCGCATCCACGCCAATCAGTACGGCACCACACGTGAGGACATCGCGGCAGTCGTCATCAAAAACAAAGCCAATGGTTTGAAGAACCCCTTGGCACAAATGGGGGCGTCGTTAACCCTCGAGCAAATTTGTGCGTCAACCATGATCGCAGACCCCTTGCAAATGTTTGACTGCTGCCCCGCAAGCGACGGTGCCGCAGCGATCGTGCTGTGCGCCGAGCCTTTGTTATCGAGTCAGGCACGACAAAACAAAATTCGTGTGCTGGCGTCGGCTCAAACTAGTGGCTCACCGCGTATCGCCAATCACCCCGACCTGTGTTCGTTTGAAGCCACCGTCACCGCCGCAAAAAAGGCTTACGAGCAATCTGGTCTTCAAGCCAAAGATATCGACGTCTGTGAGTTGCATGACTGCTTTTCAATCGCCGAGATTATCGACAGCGAGGACTTAGGCCTGGTGCCACGCGGCTTGGGTGGCAAGTGGGCCGCCGAAGGTCGCACCGGTATGCAAGGTGATGTCGCGATTAACCCAAGCGGTGGTTTGCTGGCCAAGGGGCATCCCGTGGGCGCCACCGGCATTGGTCAAATCTACGAAGTGGTCAAACAGCTACGTGGCGAGCACACCAATCAAGTCGTCAACGCACGTATCGGCATGACACATAACCTGGGCGGTACCGGTGTTGCCTGCACTGTCAATATTTTAGGGCGCGATTAATCATGTCGAACTCAACCCTTGTTAAACCAGAGCTGCTGACCTTTCACCAATGCGCTCAGTGCGGCACCTTGGATGCAGCTTGCATTAACACCTGCGCGAAATGCTTGGCCAGCGAGATGAATCCCGTACAGATTGCCGGCATCGGTAAGTTAGTGAGCTGGACCACTGTGCGTAAACCGCCTTTGCGTTTCAAGGCCGACGGTATGTACCATGTTGGCGTCTTTGACTTGGATAATGGCTTTCGGGTCACCGGCCGGTTTTTGCCCGAAGACGGCGATCAGTTAGGCGACCGTGTTGTTGCCGTACCCACCATCGTGACCGAGCCCACAGGCCCCGTCACACCCACCTTTCGAGCGCAAAAGAATGTCTGATATTACCTATGAAAAGCACGGCGCAGTGCGACTGATCACCATCAATCGCGCTGACAAAATGAATTCGTTAACGTTTGAAGCCAACGACGATCTAGTGGCCGCGTGGCATGAGTTTGATAATGATGAGTCAGCGCGCGCTGCAGTGATCACCGGCGCAGGCGACAACGCTTTTTGCGCAGGCGCAGACTTAAAAACCTACACCATGGATTTTGCCCGAGCACCGGCTCAAGAGTTTCGTAAGAAATATACCAACGGCC
>Ga0222712_10000272_pt1 | contig 72224 bp, 47 predicted proteins | sample C33_657DmetaG_FD_165043 | JGI IMG/M metagenome (GOLD analysis project Ga0222712, IMG submission 165043) | Estuarine water microbial communities from San Francisco Bay, California, United States - C33_657D | ecosystem: Environmental > Aquatic > Marine > Unclassified | place: USA: California... | reverse complement strand
ATACATCACCATCTGTTACAAGATAATTGTAAAGATTAAAGGAAGTATAACGATTTGTATTTAATGTAGACTGATAAGTATTATCGGCCATGATATCACCAAGGACCGGTAATGACCTGCCATACAATGCTGTATTTTTTAAACCAGCATAAGCTCCACGCAAGGCCACTTGTAAATCGGCTTCAGTGGCTAATGCAAACTCAGGTGTTAAAGAGGTAGGAGGTTGTAATTCTAAAAAACTCTTTTCACAAGATGCTAATGATAAAAACAACACTGTTGTTACTATCATATTTTTTATTGTAATTCGTTTCATATTCTTTTCTATTTGAAATTAACTTTTATTAGAAAGCTAGGCTAAGCCCAACAGTAACTGTTTTAGGAATAAATACATTCAAGTTGGATGCGCTTCCAGTACCTTGTTCAGGATCAAATGGTAAATTTTCGTCTTTAACCCATGTGAACAAATTCGTACCTCGAACATAAAAATTAGCACTTCCTATCTTAAGCTTTTCAGCATATGCTTTTGGAAGGGTGTAGCCTAATTGTATATCTCTTACACGCACAAAACTTCCATCATTCAAGTTATAAGTTGAACCAGCGTTAAAGTTCTTGTTACCATTGTAAACATATTTAGGCACCGTGGTAATATCTCCTGGTTGTTTCCAAGCATCTAATTGACGTTTAACTTTATTAAATGATGCTCCAAATCCAGAACCTAAATAATACCCTCTCCATGTATCATATACTTGGTTTCCAAAGTTATAATACAACTGAGCACTTAGGTTAAAGCCTTTATAGCTAAGGGCATTGGTCAAAGATCCAAAAAACTTAGGCAAGGCTTGTCCCGCTAAAATACGGGCACTAGCACCTGGATAAATGTTAGAAGAAGCTTGATGCTTATCAGTAGTATACCATAATGGATCTCCTGTTGCTCTATCAACGCCAGCCCACTCACGTAAGAAGAATGTATTTAAACTTTGGCCTTGGCGAATAATAAAGTTTCCATTAAGAATGTCTGCAGCATTAGGTAGGCTTGTGATTTTGTTTTTGTTATTAGAGAAATTGAAATCTAGATCCCAACGGAAATCCTTGGTTTGAACAGGAATAATATTTAAAGAAAGTTCAACTCCTTTATTCTCCATTGATCCAATATTTCTTGTAGCAGAACCAAAACCAGAAGTATTTGATAAAGGTACACTCAATAATAAATTTTCAGATTTTCTAATATAATAATCGATAGTAACATTGACTCTATTTTTTAATACGCTAAAGTCAAGTCCAATATTCATTGGTTTGTTTAATTCCCATGTTAGGTTATCATCACCCACGTTCGTTGGTCCAGAACCAGGTAATTGGTTATAGTTAAAACCAAATCCATATAATGCAGGAGCATCATAGTTACCAATACCCGCGTTACCGTTTACTCCATAAGATCCACGAAGTTTTAACTGGTCAAACAAAGTATTGTTAGCCATAAATTCCTCTCTATCAATATTCCATGTTGCACCCAATGCCCAGAAATTACCATATCTATTTTTTGCACTAAAACGAGAAGATCCATCACGACGGAAACTTCCAGATAATACAAATCTGTTTTTATAATTCAAATTCGTTGAAGCGAATTGTGATTCAAAAGTATATTCAGAAATAGTAGCACTTGCAGTAACCGGACTCGCTCCAGATGCTGGATAAGTCAATGAAAGAGAAGGAGGAAATTGGTCTGCTCTCACTGTAGAAAAATAACCAGCAGACTTTTGTGCTTCATAACCAATTTGGGTAGAAGAAGAAAGGTCTCCGTTACGCGTAAGATTTTGTTGTAAGTCTAAAGTATTTGTCCAAACATAGTTGAAGTAACGAGTATAGTATGCAAATGCACGACCATTAGAAGCCAATCCATCTCCATGAAGTGGGTTATTGTATTGGTCTTCCTCTAAGGCATTGTAGTCAATACCATAAACAGATTTAAATTTAAGATTGTCTAAAATCTTATACTCACCATTTACACTTCCTCTAATACTTGATTGACGTAAAAAACGCTTATCTAATTCTGATAAAGCCACGGTATTATGTAAACCACCGTTTAGTACATAGTTATAAGTACCATCTGGCTTATATGCTGAATAGGTTGGCAATAAGAAATAAGTACTTAATAATGGGTTACCGAATGCTCCACCATTTAAAGGTGCGCGTTGGCTTACATTACCCGCATTTAAATTAAAGCCAATGGTTAATTTATCAGTAGCCTTATTGGTAATTCTCACATTCACGTTATTTCTCTTTAATTGAGAATTAATAGAAGTACCTTCTTGTGCAAAGTGACCACCAGACAAGAAGAAAGTAGTTTTATCATTACCACCCTCGGCGCTTAAGTTGTATTGTTTTTGTTGACCAACACGCATGATATTATCATACCAATTAAAATTGATACCATTACCTTGTCCTAAAGAATTTAAAATACTAGTTGTCTGCGCAGCAGAGGCACCAGCATTCACCAAACCATCACGCGTTAAATTAATAAATTCATTGGCATCTAATGGCTTATACTTTTCATTTTGATAAGCAACATCTGAATTACCAACTTCTGTATCAAATCTGAATCTAGTTTTACCGCTTTTACCTTTTTTTGTAGTAACCACGATAACACCATTGGCTGCACGACTACCATAAATAGATTGAGAGGCCGCATCTTTTAAAACAGAAATGCTTTCAATATCATTTGGATTCAAAGTACTTAATAAGTTACCTGTAGTTTGTAGTCTTGATGCATCACCAGCATTAATAGGCACACCATCAACTACCCATAATGGTGCGTTACTTGCTGTAATTGAACTTGCACCACGAATTAAAATAGCTTGGCTAGCTCCTGGTTGTCCTGAAGCAGCAACAGATTGTAAACCTGCTACTTTACCTTGAAGGGCTTTATCTACAGAACTAAATGGTAAGTTTTCAATTTCTGCAGCTTTTACTGTAGCAATGGAACCGGTATTAGTAGCCTTTTTAGTGGTACCATAACCTGTAACAATTACTTGTTGTAAATCAGAAACTGTATTCACCAAGATGACATTAATCTCAGATTTTGATCCGATATTAACTTCTTGATCTTCAAAATTTAAAGAACTAAATTTTAAAACTTTTCCATTAGCTGGAATAGTGATTGAATAATAACCTTCCTCATTTGTTTTTGAAGCGACTGTTGTCCCTTTAACTATGATAGAAGCATTTGAAAGTGGTTTTTTACCATCTTCAGTAACCCTACCTTTTATGGTTTTATTTTGTGCAGTAACTTGAGTTACAGCCAAAATTGCGCATAAAAGGATTGCGACAAATTTTCTCATATTATTAGTTTTTTTCGAAATATAAAGTTAGTATTAATTTATTGAATGAATTCTAATCATTCTATTCAATCTTTCTATTGTTTAAACTTTTGTATATTTTAATAAGTAAAATTTTGACAAAATAGTCTTCTGCAATGTTTTACGAAAAACGAAAATAAACTCATAAAAAAAACCTCCCCCGAATGAACGGAGGAGGTTTCTTAAAATGTATTCTACTAAGAAAGATTAATAACCAGCGTTTTGAGTAACGTTAGGGTTTACTAAAATTTCATCATTAGGAATAGGGAAAATTAAGTTGGTATTTCCTGGGGCAACAGTGATTTTAGTAGATATTGCATTAGTAGCATCCTGACCTTGAGGCTTCACGAATGTGTAACCCAATCTTGTTAAATCCCAGAATCTGTATCCTTCGAAAGCAAACTCTTTAGCACGCTCATCTAAGATATCAGTTAATACTTGAGAACCTGAGTTAGCATAAACTGCACTAGGATCTCTGTTCACAACAAACTTATTTAAAGTAGCATTCGCATTTGCAATATCACCTAAGTTATAATAAGCTTCTGCTAAGATTAAATAGGCTTCAGAGAAACGAACTACTTTAACGTCATCTAAGTTTACGTTATCAATTGGATATTTTGCAACATAATGCGCAGTACCTAATTGACCAGATCTTACTTCAGGGCTAATTAAACCTCTTCTTGTATCGGTTGTAGTATAAGTATCATAGAAAGCTTTAGTAGCTAACATATCTCCATAAGCGCCACCACCTGGCTTACCAATTAAAAATACAGCTAATGTACCATCACCTACTTGGTTGTTCGCATCACTTGTTACTTCAAACATAGTTTCTACTTTACCTGTTAATGGTGCTGCACCTTTCCAATAAGAAATTACGTTAGAGCTAGTTGCTAAAGTAAAACCGCTATTCGCGATAACATCAAGCGCTGCTGCTTTTGCATTTGCCCAATCTCCTTTATGTTGGTATACTCTAGCTAATAAAGTCTCAGCAGCATACTTAGTCATAAATGAAGAGTTTAAGGATCTTGTTTTTGCAGTCAATGTAAAGTTCATTGTTTGACCTTGGTTGTATTTTGCTAAAGAAATTGCCTTTGTTAAATCGGCAATGACTTGTGCATATACTTCAGCTACTGTATTTCTTGCAGGTTTTGAATTCACTTCAAACTTAGTTACAATAGGCACACCTGGACTAGATGGCGCAGTGGTATAAGGCAATCCAAAATTTCTTACTAAATCAAAATAAACCAAACCTCTGATAGCATAAGCTTCAGACATTAATTGACTTATATTGGGATTAGAAGCTGGATCTAAACCAGCATTGATAATAAAGTTGGCATTCTTAATAGCATTATATCCATTTAACCAAACCGCAGAGGCAGTACCATCTGTTTTGGTGAAATTGTACAAATTAAATGAAAGATATCTTCCTGAATTTGCAGAAGATAAGAAACATTTGTCTGCCATTAAATCGCCTTTAATAGCGAAAGTTCTACCATAAAAATCGGTAGCTCTTAAAGAAGCGTATAAGCCAGTCAATGCTGTACTCATGTCATCTTCTGTTTTAATAGCCTCTGATAATACTACAGAGTTGAAAGGCTTTTGATCTAAAAATGTTTTCGAGCAACCGAATAGCATGGCTATGGTTCCAATTGCTAAGAACATTTTAGTGATTTTGTTGAAATTATTTTTCATATAAAAATATTAAATAGTTGTTGTTAATTAAAAGTTTACACTTAATCCAAAAGTGACAGACTTAGAAGGTAATACTTGTTGTCCGTTATTACCTGTAATACCTTGTTCTGGATCACTTAAGATAATATCTGCAAATGTTTTAGTAAATATATTCGTTCCACGTGCATAAATGTTAATACCATTAACATGGAATTTATCAAGCACCGCTTTATTATTATACTTATAAGACAACTGTATATTTCTTAAACGAATATAATCGCCTTTATACAAGGTACGATCAGACCCTGTTGAACCTGTTCTTCCATCAGCGTTTAACCATTTAGGAACCGTTGTAATGTCCCCTGGTTTTTGCCAACGAGTTAAGTTAATAGCATATTTACCTCTTGTTGGATATTGACCATCCATTGCATATTGTTGAGCAGACTCATTGAAGTAGTTACCGAAGTTGTAATAGAAATCAAATGAGAAAGTGAGCGCTTTGTAATTAAAAGTATTCCCTAAGCTACCGTAGTATTTAGGATCGGCTTGCTTGCCTACTAAAAATAAGTTTGCTTTTGTTTTAACACTTGTTGAACCAATTCTAGAGCTATCTAAATACCACATTGGATCTCCCGTGTTAATATTCACACCTGCATAACCTCTTGTATAGAAGCTATAGAAAGGTTGACCTACTCTTAATAAATAAGCGCCATTTAACTGATCACCTGAAGGCAAGCTGGTAACTTTGTTTTTATTAGCAGTATAACTTGCATTGATTTCCCAAGAGAAATCTTTTACTTTAATAGGTACTAAGTTTACGCTAAGCTCTAAACCAGAGTTTTGCATACTACCTACATTATTAATATAACCAGTGAAACCAGTGGTACGAGATAAGTTTTGGTTTAATAAAGCACCTTCTGTATTACGCTTATAAACGTCCACGTTTAAATTAATTCTATTATCATAAAAGCTGATATTGGCTCCTAAATCGGCTTGGTTGTTTTTCTCCCAAGTTAAACTCTCATTACCAATATTATTGAAAGTACCACCTGCTACACCATTGTAGTTATATCCAAAAGCGTAAGAAGGTCTCCATGTGTAGTTACCAATTTCAGCATTACCATTGGTACCATAACTCGCATGAATTTTGAAAGCAGAAATAACTTTATTGTTTTGCATAAATGGTTCAGATAATACATTCCAAGAAGTACCTACTGACCAGAAATTACCCCAAGGGTTGTTTACACCAAATCTTGAAGATCCATCACGACGGAAACTTCCATATAATGTATACTTATCTAGTAAGCTAAAAGTTGCATTCGTGAAATAACCTTGGAAAGTATAATCAGAACCAACAGCCTTTCCATTAGTAGAAGTAGCTGCGTTCGTTGAATAGTATAAATCTGTTCTAGGAGGGAAACCAGTTACATCACCAATTTGTCTGTAAGTGGCACTCTTAATAGCTTCTTGTCCTAATTTAAAGTCGGCATAAAAACGTTTTGCTTTGTTAATATCATAATGATAATCTAATTGATTAATCAAATCTGTTAAGAAAGCTCTAGTAACAATTGAAACACCCTCTCCAGAAGCACCTGAGTTGTCACCATGGAAGGGGTTGTTAAATTGATACTCTTCATTCAAAGTATACTGCATGTTAATAGTAGTAGAGTATTTCAAACCTGGTAAGATTTTATATTCTACATTTTGATTGGCAATAGCGTTTAATCCTTTTAACCATCTTTTATCGTTTTTAGCAATATATAATGGATTATAGTGACCAGGGAAACCTAAGTTGTTAGGGCTAATATTTAAAGTACCATCTGGGTTATAAGGGTTTTGTGTTGGTCTTAATACATAAGATACGTAAGCAGGGTTACCAAAATATAAACCAGATCCACCTGGACCATCAGAAGCTAATATTGAATTTTGTAAAGTACTACCTGCTGAAACCTTAGTCGCAAAAGATAATTTATCATTTACATTATGAGTTACTCTTATACTTCCAGTTACTCTTGAGAAATCGGCCTTCAAAGAAGTTCCGTCTTGGAAGAAGTAACCAGCTGATGCGAAAAATTTAGTTTTTGCATCACCACCACTTGCAGAAATATTATACTGTTTTTGCGCACCTGGCTTAGTAATTAAATGGAACCAATCAATACCCACACCATTACCATAACCATAACTTGCTAAAGTAGCAGCAGCTGTGGCAGCTGATACACCTGAATTTGCTAAACCTTCTTTAAATAATTGGAAGTAATCATTCACATCGACAGGGTAACCCTGAGCTGGAGGTAAGATTGGAGTATTTTGACCTACTTCCGTATCAAATCTGAATTGAGTCTTACCTGCTCTACCACTTTTTGTAGTAATAACGATAACACCATTAGCACCTCTAGAACCATAGATAGAAGTTGCAGCGGCATCTTTTAAGATGTTTACGCTTTCAATATCATCTGAGTTAATAGTAGCAAGTACGTTTGTACTTGGGTTGATACTGAAACCGCCGCTGTTACCGTTAGAAACGTCACCGTCGTTAATTTGAGCACCATCCACAATATATAAAGGACGCGCACCACCATAAGAGAAAGAACCAACCCCTCTAATACGAATAGGTGTCACCGCACCTGGTTGACCAGTTGAAGAAGTTGCTTGTAAACCAGGAGCAGCTCCTTGCAACATTTGATCTAAAGATGCAAATGGTTTGTTTTCAATTTTTGTCATATCCACTTTAGAGATAGAGGCGGTCACATTAGATCTTCTTTGTGTACCATAACCTACTACTATTACTTCCTCTAATTGCTGAGAAGAAGACTCTAGTTGAATGGTGAAATTTGTTTTAGTTCCAATAGCAACTTCAGCATCGCTGTAGTTAATTGATTTTACTACAAGTGTTTTAGCTGTAGCAGGAACAGTTATTTTAAAAGAACCGTCATCACTTGTATTAGCACCAATTTTTGTGCCTTTTACAACTACTGATGCATTCGCAACAGCGACGCCCTTTTGGTCTGTTACTCTACCAGTTAACTGACGTGTTTGTGCAAAGGCACTTGTCATCGTCAATAAACCTAGAATCAACATCAACATAAGTTTTTTCATATTTCAAATTTAGAATGCGAATCTAAATCAATATTGAGATATATTAATAAAGTGTTAAAGTTTATTCTAAAAAAAATTAAGATTTTTAGAAAATTTAAACCTATTTAATAAACAAAATAAGTGTATTATATTGTTTATCAATTACTTATCAAAAAACAGCTAAAATCAAGTTTTTATTAAATTTTAGACTTTTTTTCTAAGGTTTTATTAGCCATTTTTCGGCCAAATTTTGCTCAATTAAAGCCCTTGAATAATAGGAAGGAAAGTAGCTATCATTGGCCCAGGTAGAGAAAAGGTTTCGGTAAAAAGGGCTATTGCTATCCCCTGACTGTCCTGGAGTATTGATTATCAATGTTTTATCCCAGTCATGGGTGTCCATCAAAATTCGAAAACTAGCCCCACTTACTTGGTTATCGGCACCACCCGTCGAACCCGGTGTTTGACCATAACCCCCTCTTGGAAGAGGCCCTATGTTTAATTTGGCTTTTAAGGCGGGACTTACCAAATTGGCTAAGGGGTGTTCGAAATAAATATGCTTGTACTTTTCTTGACCATAGTTCCAAGCACTTAATTCAGTACCTAATTTATTTTTTAAATTTTGAATGGCAGTTTCAAATGCTTTTTTCACAAAAGCGTCTCTATTATTTTTTGCAACTACTTCCTCTACTCCAAAATAATTTACAGGATTTTCTAAACGCTCTATTACTTTTTTTAATTGTAAATTAATCCATGGTTTAATTGCATCGGTTACAAAATATTTTTGTGCTGCAATGGCTAATTGTTTTTCAAAGCCTACATAAATACCTGCTGCAATACTATTTTTATCCAAGACATAATTCCAGTTCATTACATATTGTTTCGCTGCATTTGAAAAAGAATCTTCGAAATTAATTTTTTCAAGTAGGGGTACAATCGTACTTGCGGGTATAGAAAAATAATCGGTTTGTAATTTTCCCATGTCCTCCAAACTAATATTATTTTTTTCCGTTAAAATTTTATTTATTCTATCCCCTCTGTAAGGATCGGCCCAGGTATAACCTACTGCATCCCAATGTTCATAGGTATCTGGGGTCACATGCTGATTCGCTGTTGCAAAAAAATCTTTACTAGGATTGAGTAAATGCGGTCTTTCTTTAATTGGTAAATAACCCGACCATTCATACCTGCCATCACCAGGTATAGGAACATAACCACTGAAATTTTTTCGAATAGGAATAATGCCCACTGCCTGCCAACCTATATTTCCTTTTTTATCTGCCCATATCATATTCTCTCCAGGTATATGACTATAGGCACAGGCTTCTCTAAAACTTTCCCAACTATTCGCTTGATCAATTCTTAAAGAAGCTAAATAAGGAGCACCCCCTGCTTCCATCCATGCACATTTTACGGCATAGGCTTTATTGTTTACAGAATCAATAAAAGTAACTGGACCATGTACTGTATAATTTAATTGTACTATTTGACTAGCTGCGTTTTTTATTTTTATATTTTCAGTAATGGTTTTCATTTTTACCCACTGCCCTTTGTACCAATATTCATTCTTATGTAAGGGGTTAATATTATACACATATAAGTCTTCTCCATCGGTTTCATAAATAGTTAAACCCCAGGCACCAAATTCATTATGCCCTATGGAAACCCCCGGTATCTCTGGCTCTCCGCCGCCTACCACATTCCAGCCTGGTGCCACTAAATGCACTATATAACGAAGTGAAGGCACTGCAATTTTTCGGTGCGGGTCGTTGGCAAGCATAGGAAATCCACTAGCCGTTTTGCGACCACTAATTATCCAATTATTACTGCCTTCCATTTCTTGTTCGGGTAAAAAATCGGCAAGCTCTTTTCTTTTATTTAAAATATCTAAAGCCGAAACATCATCTTCATCATGTTCCGTTATATCCGATTTTGTAAATTCTACTTCTGTTCTATATGCATTGTATAATGCTAAAATATCGGTTTTTAATAAATCACCTCGAATAGCAGTGTCTAATTTTAAATTGGGGTCTTTAGGATGAAACCAAACTAATTCTTTTACTTTTTTATCTCCCACTGCAGACACCGCTCTTCCAATATTTAATTCCTGTGTAATATTACCAAGTAAACCTTGGTGTCTTGATATAACAATTTCTGCTGTCCATTTTGCAGGACGAATTTTTAAAATTTTAAATTCAATAGGTAGCAGGGCTGGCTTAGCGTTCACCTCTGTTACATAAGCGTTCACGCCATCTACATAGGCTTGAATAATAGCTTGCCCATGTGGATGATAATGTTGTAATTCTTTTTTTAAATCTCCTCTAAATTTAAATAGGCGGGTGCCTATATCTCTTTTCAATTCTTTTTCTCCTAAAATTTCTGCAACAGTGCCGGTGGCTTGTCTGCGCCAAATTTCAAATTGAAACAATCTATCCTTTGCTGCACAGTACCCTTGTGTAAAAAATAAATCATGTTCATTGTTTGCATAAATATGATTCACTCCCCATTTATCTCTTAGTACTTCCACTTTTTCTTTTAAGCCCAGTAATGATAATGTATTTTTTTCTTGTGCTTGTACCTTAATGCTACTAGTAAACATAAAGCAAGTGGTAAAAACAAATGAAAAAAAGAAGAAAGGCTTTTGAAAATGATATTGCATAGCTATTAATTTAATGGGCTCAATGATCCTTTAAATTAAGAAAAAACCCTTGCAAAATGCAGTGCAGCCTTAATTATTAGTAAAGAGGGAAGTTTCAGTAGAAATGAAAAACTTATAAAAGAAGGGTCTTGGGTATGGAGTAGTCGGTGGTTTTAAACTTGCCCGATTCTTTTAATTCTTTGAAGCCGCCTTTAATGTCAATTAAATGATCAAAGCCACGTGCCTTTAAAATAGAAATAAAAATCATAGACCTATAACCGCCTTGGCAATGAACATAATAAGTTTGGTTTTTATCAATGGCTGCCATACTATCATTAATAAAATCTAAGGGTGCATTTTGCACACCTACAATATGTTCACTACTATACTCGGATGCTTTACGCACATCTAGTATTTTAATTTTACTGTCTTTGGCTTTTAAGTCGGCCAATGCCAATGCATCCATAGAAATAATATGGTCAATTTCTTTGCCCGCTTTTTCCCAGGCTTCAAAACCATTTTCTAAAAATCCAATAGTATAATCATAACCCACACGCGCTAGTCTAGTAATCACTTCCACCTCTCTTCCTTTATCTGCCACTAGTAAAATTTCTTGTTTAATATCGGGAATCATGGCACCCACCCAAGGAGCAAAACTTCCATCAATACCAATATTAATAGAATTGGGAATAAAGCCTTTTGCAAAAACTTGAGGATCTCTGGTATCAAGTATTAGTGCACCCGTTTCATTCGCCGCTGTCTCAAAAGCAGCAGGGCTCATTGCATGCTGTCCTCTCTCAAGTACCTTATCAATACTATCATAGCCTTGAATATTCATCATTACATTCAAAGGAAAATAACCTGGAGGGGCTACTAAGCCATCTAATACTGCTGTTACAAATTCTTCCTTAGTCATCTCGGCAGCTAATGCATAATTGGTTTGCTTTTGATTGCCCAAGGTATCCTGAGTTTCTTTGCTCATTTTTTTACCACATGCACTACCCGCACCATGTGCAGGATAAATAACGATATCATCCGACAAAGTCATTATTTTATTTCTTAAAGAATCATATAAATAACCTGCTAAAATTTCTTGCGTTAAATCTGATTTTATTTTTTGTGCTAAATCGGGACGGCCTACATCGCCTATAAATAAAGTATCCCCACTAAATAAAGCCACTTGCTTACCTGCTTCATTTATTAATAAATAACAAGTGCTTTCCATGGTATGCCCTGGTGTATGCAATACTTTAATAGTAAGCTTGCCTAATTTAATTTCTTCACCATCCTTAGCACTATGAAAATCAAAGGAAGGTGCAGCGTTCGGGCCATACACAATAGTAGCGTCCGTTTTTTTAGCAAGGTCCAAATGTCCTGAAACAAAGTCGGCATGGAAGTGGGTCTCTAATACATATTTTATTTTTGCCTTGTCTAAAGCTGCTTTTTGAATATAAGGTTCTACTTCTCTTAGTGGATCAATAATGGCCACTTCACCTTCGCTCATTATATAATAAGCCCCTTGTGCTAAACAGCCAGTATATATTTGTTCGATCTTCATAAATCTCTTTATTAATGGAAGTCAAAGTTGCTACATAAAATTAGATAATACAGTGATAAAAATCACATTTAGTGTAGAAAATATTAATTCTCATTAAGTGACAAAAGGTACCTAAATTGTAAATCCTTTTTAGGAGTTTTACTTAAAATTAAATTCATGGAGCTTATTGGATATTTAGTGTCAATACTTATAGGCATTTCATTGGGCCTTATTGGAAGCGGGGGCTCTATTCTAACCGTGCCATTATTGGTGTATTTTTTTCAGGTCTCTCCTTTGCTAGCCACCACTTATTCTTTAGCCATTGTGGGACTAAGTAGTATTGCGGGTGTTATTTCAAGAATAAAGCAAAAACTGGTTGACATTAAAACCATTTTTATTTTTGGTATACCCTCCATAATAGGTGTTTTTAGTTCTAGAAAATTTATTCTACCCGCCATACCTGAACAAATGTACGGGGGCCCTCATTTCATGCTCACAAAAGGCCATTTTATAATGTTGTTTTTTGCGACACTCATGTTATTGGCTGCATTATCCATGATTATTGGAAAAAATAAAGAAGAACATGAGGGTGTTTTGCCTGTCTATGGTCTTAGCTTAATGCTAGTAGGTTTTTGCGAAGGTTCATTAACAGGTATTGTAGGTGCAGGGGGTGGCTTTCTAATTATACCAGCACTTGTATTACTTGCAAAGCTTCCCATGAAAAGGGCTATTGCTACGTCATTAGTTATTATAAGTATAAAATCCTTGGTGGGTTTTACTGGAGACTTATTACATACATCTGTTGACTGGAGCTTTTTATCTAAAATAATTTTATTAGCGACAGCAGGAATTATAACAGGAAATTATTTAAATAAAAAAATGGAGGGGGCTAAACTTAAAAAAGGATTTGGATTTTTTGTTCTTGCAATGGCCATCATTATTTTTATAGAACAGTTCTTCTTTTCTAATTTGGTAAACTAAATATTTTATTCATAAGTATCCATTTCTCTCCGGGCTTCGCAGTAGGTAAGGCTTCTTGGTACTCCCACATTAATTTTTCCCATTGCATCACAATTTCATTTTTAGCATCCATTGCAGCTTTTTTTTCAAAAGAAAAATCATCGTCAGCTTCAATAATCATAAATAATCTATTGGCAACTCTATAAATTTCTAATGTCTTTATACCCGCCTCTTTAATGGATGCAATTATTTCTGGCCAAACAGAAGCATGGTACTGCTCATAAGCAGCAATTAATTTGGGTTCATCTTTTAAATCTAGCGCCAAACAATATCTTGTCATAATTTTTAAATTAATTTTCTAAGGAACTATTTATTATTCCCATACACAAAGGCTTCCATCACGCGCATGGACTGCAACGCATCTTCAGCACTACAGGGGTTTTCGCCTACTCCATTTAAATAAGCTACAATCTTTTCTATGAAATTTTGTTGATTATGTTTTGGAGGGTCGAAATGTATTTGTTCTTCTTTCTCCCCAGTGCTTAATCTAATGGTATGTCCAAAAACAGGAAAGGAAATTTTTCCTTTCGTACCTGTAATTTCAAAAACATCCATCTCCTCTCCTTTATCTACACAGAAACACCAATTGCCTTTAAATAAAATACCATTCTCTAATTCTATTTCGCCCGTCACAGTGTCTTCTGCATTATATAAATTGGCTTTATTATATGCAGTTCCTTTATAGGATTTTGCTTTACCAAAAAAATAAAATACAAGGTCTAATTGGTGGGGCGCTAAATCATAAAAATAACCGCCTCCTGACAAACTAGGATCTATTCTCCAATTTTCAACTGGGTCTAAGAGGCCGCTATCATATTTTAACATTTCAATGCGAACTGAAATAATGTCTCCAATTATTTTAGCATCTACCAAACGTTTTACTTCAACAAATAAAGGAAGCGCTCTTCTATAATGTGCAATCACTAAAGCAATACTCGATTTTTTTGAATAAGCGTTCATACGCTCACAAGCTGAAACATCAAGCCCCATAGGCTTTTCAACATACACAGGTTTGCCTGCTTGCATAGCTGCTATCGCATAGGGTTCGTGAAATTTTGGAGGTGTGGCAATGTATATTGCATCCACTTCTGGATGATTTATAAGATCATTCGCATCGGTAAAAAAATAAGGAACCTGATGTCTTTCAGCATACTGTTTTACTTTTTCTGCATCTCTGCGCATCACAGCTATTAATTTCGAATGAGGTGCTTTGTTAAAAGCAGGTCCACTTTTCACTTCTGTGACTGAACCGCAACCAATCATACCCCAACGAATTGTTTTCATAGTTACAATTTACACTAAATTAATAGCCATTACTATTCATTTCTTATTTAAGATAAGTTTTAAACCAGTTCAGATGACTATTATACCTGTGCACTAAATAAGAAGGAACACGTATGCCATGATTTTGATTCGGATAAATAATTAATTGTGTTGGAATACCTTCCGACTTAAATGCTTGATACATTTGTTCTGCACCTACTACAGGTACATTGAAATCGGCCTGACTTGCCATAAATAAAGTAGGTGTTTTTATTTCTTTCACTTTAAAGAAGGGATATGAAAGATCTAACCATTTTTTTAAATTATTCCAAGGCTTGCCTAATTCAGGTTCATACTGTGTAATGTATTGATCGGTTCCATAAAAAGAAAGCATTAAAGAACTACCCGCACCACTCACTGCCGCTTTAAACCTTGTATCGGTAGCAATGGTATAATTCGTTAAAATACCTCCATAGCTCCAGCCTGCAATGGCTAATCTACTCGAGTCTGCTATGCCTTCTTTAATTAACTCATTCGTAATACCTATAATATCTTTTACTTCTTTATTACCCCAATCGGCATAAATGCTTTTCGTATAATTAGCACCGCGTCCGCTGCTGCCTCTATAATTCACAGCAGCCACTGCATAACCTGCGGCTGCATAAATTTGACGTGTCATATCAAATGAATATTCATCCTGTGCTACCGGACCTCCATGAATAAATAAAATAAGAGGTAGTTTTTTGGCATTTGAATCGGGTAAGTATAAAATACCGTTTACTTTATTTTTATCAGAAGCGATTGCTGAAATACCTTTTACCACTAGTTTTTTAAGCGGTGCTAAAAAGGCATCTTGCAAAGAAGTAATTTTTTGAAAATTAGTATTGTTACGCGCAATATAAATTTCATTAGGGGTGGCTGTATTGCTATACAAAGCAACCATGGTTCCGTTTTCATTTATATCTAAGCCATTATATACGGCCATTTCACTTGTAAAGGGTTTTACTTCCCCACTACTCGCATTTATTTGCATAATATTTTGCGCTCTATCATCTTCTACCAAGGCATAAATAGATTTACTATCATTTGCCCAAATTATATTCTCTATAGAACGGTCAAAGTTTTTAGTAATTACTTTACTAGTTTTAGTTTTAATATCTATAACTGCTAATTGTTGCAAATCATACATGTTATAAGCATCTTCTGAACTTGCTTGTAAATAAGCTATGGATAAATTATCGGGGCTAAATTTAGGGGAACGGTTCGACCCTTTATAAGTGGTAAGCTTAATAGGGCTTTGTGAAGCGCCTAAGGCTAATAAAAAAATACTTGTATTGTCGTTTTGATCTGGACTTGCACTTACATTACTTGCATAAGTTATCATTTTGCCATCGCTACTTATACTTAGATCCGACTCATTATAATTACCCTTGGTAAGGGTGTCTAATTTTTTAGTAGCTAGTTCGAAACTATATAAATGTGTTTTTCTATTATCTAAATAGCCTTCATAGTCTGCCTTAAAGCGGTACCTATCTATTTCATAAGGTTTTCTATTTTTAGATTTGGCTGTATCTGCATAATTAAAATCTTTAATCGTAAAAATTAAATGCTTGCCATCTTTAAACCAATGATAGGCCTCTAATTCTCCTTTAATATGCGTTACTTGAATGGGCTCTCCTCCACGTCTGTCCATTAAAAATAATTGGCTGCCTTCTTCCTCTTCTTTACCAGCTGCAAGAAAGGAAATGTATTTCCCATCAGGACTCCAATTATAATTAGAGGCGCCCTTGGTTTGTTCAGTTAGTGCAACCGTTTCTTTGCCATCTGCACTTACCATATAAAGTTTGCTTGAAAATTTATCCTTGGCAGAATCTATTTTAGAGACACTGTATAAAACCCAATTACCTTCTGGAGAAATCTTTGGACTGGAAATAGTGGACATTCTATAAATATCGTTGGGTCCAATATTTCTAAGGCCTGTATTTTGTGCCCTAGCGACAAAGCATAGCATTGTACTTAATACAAGACTTAAGCCAGCAAAACGGAATATTTTTTTCATACAATTATTTTTAATTTTCAAAACCTACAAAATTCCAATTAGCCTTTCTACAGGCTTCGTTAAAGGCAGCAATTTCACCAGCTAATAAAGCTTGTTTTTGTGCTTCATACTTTTTCCACTCAGCATGTAATTCTTCATAACGCTTTTGTTGTCCCTTGGTCACATAAGGCGTATTAGCCGATTCAATTTCTCCTTTTACAAAAACAATATTGGCACTTAATTTATTAACAAAATTAATTACATCATCATTGGTTTGTGCTTTAGGTTGAATAAGTTGCTCCTCCCATTCTTTAATAGTTTTAACAATGGCTTTTGCTTTAGCGGCTAATGAATCAAGTGTAGCAACACCTTCTGCTCTTGTTACAAACTCATTTAATTGATCTTGAATTTTTCTCATTTGTACCACCGATACATGAATGGCTTCAATATCATCAGAAGCTAGTTTAGATAAAGCATCTTGTGCTGTGTATTCAGCAGCTGAATTGTTTAAACGAGGATCGGCCAATACTTCAAAAGCAGCTGTTTCCGCTTTTCCATTAATGGTTAAGCGTACTTCATATTTACCAGGCACAACAGCCCTGCCTCCCATACTTCCTTCAATAATTACATTTTCAATAGTCGGTAAATTATTTTCTCTTAGATCCCAAACAAAACGGTTTAAACCCGAACGAATTTCAATTTTTGGATCGGCCTCTAGTTGATTATTACTTGTATTCGCTTTTGGCTTTTCCATATAATAAGTACGCACCAATTTTTGATTGGCATCTAAAATTTCTAGGGTGGCCGATTTTACTGAATCCTTGTTTTGAATATGATAATAAATAACCGCACCTAAAGCTGGATTCACAGCTGTGGTATTTATTTCTATAGGATCTTCGTCTTCTTCAAATTGTCTATCTAAAGGACTTGAACCAGATACGCGCACTACATTTTTTACAGGTAGTAAGGCAGTCTCCGTTTTTATACTTGCTGCATTTTTACGAAGCGCGGTTAAATCATCCAAAACCCAGAAAGCACGTCCTTGGGTAGAAGCAAGTAAATGATTTTGATGTAGTTTTAAATCGGTAATAGGTGTAACAGGTAAATTTAATTGTAATTGTTTCCAAGCCTTCCCTCCATTATAAGAAATATAAAATCCTGTTTCTGTTCCTGCATATAATAAATCCTTTACTTCATTATCTTCTCTAACCACACGCGCATAGGCTCCGTAAGGAATGCCTTCTGTAATTTTTACCCAAGTTTTACCGTAATCATTGGTCTTATATATAAGGGGTGTGAAATCGTTAAACTTATATTTATTCACTGCAATGTAGGCAGTTGCTTTATCAAAAGGTGAAACTTCAATCGCATTCACTAAAGTTCCTTTCACTCCTTCAGGTGTAATATTGGTCCAAGTAGCACCCCCATCCTTAGTAATATGTACGAGTCCATCATCACTACCTGTGTAGAATACTCCTTTTTCTAAAGGCAATTCAATTACATAAGAAATAGTACAATAATTTTCTCCGCCCGCTCCTTCATTGGTATAAGGTGTTCCACTCATGCCCATTTTACTAGTATCATGTGTAGTTAAATCGGGAGAAATAATTGTCCATGATTTTCCAAAGTCGGTGGTTTTAAATAAAACATTACCTGCATGATAAAAAACACCGGTCTCATGAATAGAATGTATAATAGGTGCATTCCAGTTGAATCGATAATTCATATCCTTTGGTTGCAAGGATTGATATTGCACTGGATACTCCATCACACCCACTTGTTCATTGGTTTTAGTATCTAATAAACCAATGGTACCTTGATAACTTCCGCCCATTACATATCTTGGGTTGTTGGGATCAAAGGCTAAGAAAGCCGATTCACCTCCTGCACTATATGACCAATCACGCTCGCTAATGCCACCCCATGAAGTTGTTTGACTTGCAATTTTTACTGAAGTATTATCCTGTTGTCCTCCATAAATATTATAAGGGAATAAATTATCTGCATTCACTCTGTAAAATTGTGCAGTAGGTTGATTGTCTTGTGAAGACCAAGAAGCACCGCCATTAAAAGAAATGGCTGCACCTCCATCATTAGAGATAATTAAATTTTTATTGTTGCTTGGGTTAATCCATAACTGATGATAGTCGCCATGGGGTGCTCTAAAGTATTGCCAAGTTTTTCCACCATCCGTTGATTTCACGGCAGGTGAATTTAAAACGTAGACTGTATTTTCATCCACTGGATCTGCAAAGGCTTCCACATAATACCAAGCACGTTGCACTAAGCGGTGGTCCTTGCTTACTCTATTCCAATTTTTTCCTGCATTGTCTGATACAAATAACCCACCTTGCTCTTTTTGAGAATCGCTTTCTACCACTAAATAAATTTTATTTGAATTCGCTTTAGAAACAGAGACACTCATTTTTCCTAATTCCTTTGGAAGACCTGTTTGAATTTTTTCCCAAGTATCGCCACCATCTACCGATTTATATAAGCCACTTCCTTTTCCACCACTTCTCATTTCCCAAGGTAGTCTTCTATAATCCCACATGGCTGCATATAGAATTCTTGGGTTATTCATATCCATACTTAAATCCACACAACCCGTATTCTCATCTACATATAAAGTTTTGTTCCAAGTTTTTCCGCCATCTGCCGATTTATACACACCTCTATCAGTAGATGCACCATGTATGGCACCTTGTGCACCTATATAAACTAAGTCTGCATTTTTTGGATGAATACGAATGGAGGAAACTTGACGTGTTAATTCAAGTCCCATATTTTTCCAAGTTTTTCCTGCATCGGTTGATTTATAAATACCATCTCCATAAGAACTCATCACACCTCTTGGTGCATGTTCTCCCATACCCACATACACTACATTAATATCAGATTCAGCAACGGCTACTGCACCCACCGATCCTGTTTTAAAAAATCCATCAGAAATATTATTCCAATTGATACCTGCATCTTCTGTTTTCCAAACACCTCCACCTGTGGTGCCCATATAATATACTAGCGGATTTCCTGCCACCCCAGTAGAAGTCACAGAACGGCCACCACGCATAGGACCCACGTTTCTCCATAACAAAGGTTTGTAATAACTAGTTTCATTCACTGGCTTGGCAGTTTCAATTTTTGTCAGATCTGTTTTCTTTTGTGCTAAGACAAATAAGGGTAAGCATAAGAAAAATGAAATACGAATAATACGCTGTCTCATAGGATAAATTTTTGGATACTGTTTAATTGGAATTGTAAGGATTAAATTTAATAAAAATAGGCGAGCCCGTCAAAGAGAAAGGAGCTTATTTTAGTTTAATTTAGAATTGCACTAACTTTACTCCATAGCAAATTGATTTTCATGGAAACTATAGAAATTTCAGGCATCTTAGGCTTAACAGCCCTTGTACTTTTAACCTTAAATATTCTACTGGGTATTATGCTAAGCACCGCTTATAAGCAATCGGATTATTGGAAAAAGCTACCTGCAAAAATTAAAGCCCTTAAAATAATAGACATACATAATTACACTGCTTATTTTGCTTTAGTCATTGTGTTTTTACATTTCATCATTATTCCATTAGATCCTAGTTCAAAATTTACCTTTACTCATTTACTCTATCCATTAACAGCACCGCATCAACCCCTATTTGTATTACTAGGTGTGATTTCTTTTATTGCCTTGCTATTAGTAATAATTACGACTCAAAAAGTCATTAAAAAGAAATTAGGTACTACTACTTGGAGAAATATTCATGTTATTTCTTATGGTACTGGACTCTTGTTTATAGTGCATGGCTTAGTCATGGACCCTTTATTAAAAGACAGGCCCATTGATTTTATTGATCCTGAAAAATTATTAGTAGAAGCTTGTGCCATTCTATTAATAGCGGCATTCGTTTTGAGATATAAATATAAAATGACAAAAGAAGAAAAATAATTATATTTAACATAGCCCTTATTATAAACCTTTAACGATATGCTTATGAACAGCCGACGTATTTTTTTAAAAAATGCAGCAATGACTTCTGGAGCCTTAATGAGTTCCAATTTATTTGCTAGCAGTAGTATTTTTAATACCGATACTTTAAGAGTAGCCACTATTGGCGTGAATGGAATGGGATGGGCCAATACCCTTGGTGCCCTTTCTGTAAAAAATGTAGAAGTAGTGGCCTTATGTGATATTGATGAATCGGTTTTAAATAAAAGAAAGGCTGAATTATTAATGAAACAACCTGGTGTTCCAAAAATTGATACCTATAGTGATTATAGAAAAATATTAGATAGAAAAGATATTGATATTGTCATTGTAGGCACACCCGATCATTGGCATGCGCTACAAATGATTGACGCTTGCGCTGCAGGTAAACATGTATACGTAGAAAAACCAGCAGGCAATTCTATTGGAGAGTGTAATACCATGATTGCTGCCAAAAACAGATACAACCGTATAGTACAAGTAGGTCAATGGCAAAGAAGTCAAAAACATTTTAAAGATGCATTAGATATGGTGCATTCAGGACAACTAGGGAATATTCGTACCACTAAGGTTTGGTGTTATCAAGGTTGGATGCGACCTCAACCTATTGTACCAAATACTGCAGTACCTGCAGGCGTGGATTACAAAACTTGGATAGGACCAGCGCCCATGCGTGATTTCAATGCAAGCAGATTTCATTTCCATTTTAGATGGTTCTGGGATTATGCAGGCGGACTGATGACCGACTGGGGTGTGCATTTATTAGACTATGCCATTCAAGGCATGAAGGCAGGTAATCCAAAAAGTGTAAGTGCACTTGGTGGAAAATTTGCTTACCCAGAATTAGCGGAAGAAACACCCGATACCTTAACTACTTTATATGAATTTGATAATTTTAATTTAGTATGGGATTCTGCCATGGGTATTGACAATGGTTCTTATGGTCGTGACCATGGAATTGCTTTTATTGGAAATAACGGAACCCTTATTTTAGATAGAGGTGGTTGGGAAGTGATTGAAGAAAGACAATCAAAAAATAAAGTAGCTATTGCACTTCATAAAAGTGAAGACAATGGCGTGAACTTACATTGGTTAAACTTCACCGATGCCATTAGAAATAATACACCAGGCAGTTTACATTGTCCTATTGAAGAAGGCGCACATATCGCGACCATTGCACAAATGGGTAATATTGCGTATCGTTCTGGACAAAAAGTGAACTGGGATGCAACTAAGAATTTATTTACCGATGATGCGATTAATAAAGAATACTTCACCAAGGCATACCATAACGGATATAGCCTTCCGAAAATTTAAAATTAAAATTATTCATTCTATATTGTATAGATTGAATAGCATTTAGCTTTATACAAAAAAGGTCCTCCAAAAATGGAGGACCTTTTTTTATTCTTGCCTAATAATATTGCTTATTTTTTAGCTGCCTTGAAATTGCCATTGGGTTGCACAAAGGTTAAAGAAAGAAGTTCGCCTTTATCATTCACTTCAAAGTTAACTGCATAGCCTGCTACTTTTTTGAAATCAAATTTATGATTGCCCACAGGAACCAGCTCGTATTCTGGTTGCCCTGGCACTAAAACATATAATACATTTTCTTTTAAATAGGTTTTAATATCAGCGCCTGCTAAAGAAAAACTACTTACATATTTTTTAAGATCGTCAGTTGCTATTTCTTTCGTAGCATTGGATCTTTTAAATTTAATAGGTGTAGGAATAGCTGGTTCAAAATTAAATAAAGAGGCCGATTCTATATCTCCTTTTAAGCCTGTGTTAAATTGAAAGCGTATAGGGCTTTTATCGGCGGTATCAATGCCTTCCTCGGTGTCATAGGGTCTGAATATATCATAATGAAATTGCTCCATCCACCAATTTTGATTTTTTAATTTAGCAAACAATGAATCCCCTTTTACAAAAATTTCAAACTTTCCATACGCATCATTACTATATACACCAACATATTCACTTAAAACATGTGAGGGCTTGGTATTATTTACTTGATTGCTAGTACTTGCTTTTTCAGCTTCTTTTGCTTTTTCTTTTGCCTTTGCTTTTGCTTTTAACATGTCTGCGTTCCAATCAAAATATTTTAATCCTAATACTCTGTCTGTTATAGTATTTCTTACTATAGAAGGAACACTAGATCCATTTTGATTCACTAATACTACTATACCAATACTATCGGATGGGAAAAAACTTGTGCTTGCGCTAAAGCCATCAATATTTCCACCATGCTCTACTCTATAATGCCCTTTGTAAGATGCCATCATCCAAGCAAATCCATAAGTACTAAATTGAATATCTGGTTTTTCTGTAGTAGGTGTGCCTGGCGCCATAATCATTTGAGAGCTGGTGGCTTCTGCAATATAAGAAGCTGGAATAATTTCCACAGTATCTAACTTACCTCCATTAATCCAAACCTTCAACCACTGAGACATATCCATCACGGTGCTATTAATACTTCCTGCAGGGCCCATGCCCGCTATATCATAGTAAGGTGTTTTATGTATTACAGAATCCTTAATAACATTATAGCCTAAAGCGGGTTCTTTATAGTTGGCTAAATCTTTTACGGAGAAATTGGAATTCGTCATGCCAATTTTTGAAAATATTTTAGATTCAACATTGGACTCCCAAGATTTTCCCGTTAATTTTTCACCTACTACACCTTGTAATAAATACATAAAATTATTATACTGCCATATTTGTCTTAGTTCAGCAGAAGGCTCCATGTATTGAATACGCTTTACTAAATTATCTCTATTATCAGGTGCTATATACCAAGACAAATCATGTCTAGGAAGTCCAGTACGGTGACTCATCATATCACGAAGGGTAATATGATTGGTTAGATCACTGGTATAAAATTTTAAATCGGGTAAATAAGTGGTCACTGGTTTATCAAAATCAATCGATTTTTCTTTTTGTAAAATACCTAATACAGAAGCTGTAAAAGCCTTGGTACAAGAACCAATAGCGAATTGTGTATTAGCAGTTACGGGTAATTTATTTTCAACATCACGATACCCAAAGCCTTTGGCAAAAATGACTTTGTTTTTTTCTACTACGGCCACTGCCACACCCGCAGCGTGGTTGTCTTTTAATATCTTATTAATTTCAGCCTCAATGCCTACAAAGCGTTTGTCTACCTTGGTTTGAGCAATTAGATTAAAACTTGTAATAACTAAGATTACAGTTAAGCAGTAAGTATAAATATGTCTTTTCATATGATAAAAATTTATACTTCAAATATATCATTATTTAATTAACTTAGTTATTCAAAATACACCTATGGCAAACAGACGTAATTTTATACAGCAGCTAGGCCTGATGGCTGGCGCCTTTTCAGCAAATAGTTTATTTAATCAGGCGCATGCTGCTGAATTTGCGCATGTGAATTTGCAGAAGAAAATGCTTAGTCCCAAGGAAATAGCCATGGATGAAGACTATTGGTCCGTGATTCAACAAGGCTATACAGTAAGCCCTTCTTTAATTAATTTAAATAATGGGGGCGTAAGTCCAAGTCCAAGAATCGTGCAAGAAGCGGTTGAATCATTTAATAAAATGACCAACGAGGGTCCATCTTATTTTATGTGGCGCATACTAGATCAAGGAAGAGAACCCCTTAGATATAAACTAGCACAACTAGCAGGTTGTGATCCTGAAGAAATAGCCATTAACAGAAATTCAACCGAGGCGTTGAATACCGTAATTTTTGGATTGAACTTAAAAGCAGGCGATGAAGTCATTGGCACCAAGCAAGACTATCCCAATATGATTAATGCTTGGAAACAGAGAGCTTCTAGAGAAGGTATTGTATATACACAACTTAGTTTTAAATACCCCATTGAAAATGAGGAAGAAATTGTAAGTGCTTTTGAAAAAGCCATTACCCCTAAAACAAAAATATTTCATATCACCCATATGGTGAATTGGGTGGGACAAATTATGCCTGTTAAAAAATTATGTGATTTAGCTAAAAAACATAATATTGAAACCATTGTAGATGGAGCGCATAGTTTTGGCTTAATGGATTTCTCCATTCCTGATTTAGGTTGTGATTATTTTGGCACCTCACTTCATAAATTTTTATCGGCCCCTATTGGATCTGGTATGTTATGGATTAAAAAAGCAAACATTGAAAAAATTTGGCCACTTGTTTGTAATGACAATCCTAAAGGAACCGATATTAGAAAGTTTGAAACCCTTGGTACCAGAAGCTTTCCTATTGAACAAGGCATTGGTGAGGCGATTAATTTTCACACCGCCATTGGTAGCAAGCGTAAAGAAGAGCGCATTCGTTATTTGAAAAATTATTGGGCCACCCGTGTTCAAAATATTCCTAAAGTAAGAATTAATACCTCTTTAAAAGATGAATACGCTTGTGCTATTTGTGGCGTAAGTATAGATGGCATGACACCCGGTGCTTTAGACAGCGCTTTATTCAATGAATATAAAATTCATACAGTAGGTATTGTATGGGAAAATATAAGTTGTGTGCGTATTACGCCTCATGTGTATACGCGACTTCAAGACTTAGATAAATTGGTATATGCTATAGAAAAAATTGCCAAGAAAGCGTAATCAAGTTTTAAAAATAATTTAGGGGCATAAAAAAAGCTCGCCCTAATGAATAGGACGAGCTTTTTAATTTAAATACTTTTTAAAACTTAGCTGTTATAATGAAAGAGGCAATAGCAGTTATGGTTTTTTAACCGTTGGATAAGTTACCCCTAGTTGTTCTAAATAAGTACCATACTTTGCATCATTATAATAGAAAGGTTTCATTTGCTCTCTATATTTCTGCATGATTTCTTTATTTAAATGTATTGCAGGTGGGTCGGTTGCGCTAATAAAGGGAATATATTTTACGTCTTTGTTTTGTACATCTGTAAAATAAGTTTTAGCATCTTGAATTAATTTAGGATTGGTAAAACAATCTAATAAAGTCATCGCTGCTGCTTCTGCTCCAGCCAAAGCACCTTTATGCGCAATTGGTGTTGCCATAGCAATGGCATCGGCCCAATGATGTCCTTTGGTGCCTGGAATATTTGCAGGAAAACCCAAAACGATAGTAGGTACATTCCAAGAAATATCTGCAATATCATCCGATCCTCCACCCCAAGAAAAAGGAACAGAACCTTTAATAGTATCAATGGTTGTTTTTAATCCATTAATGGGATTGCCTTCCATATCTTTTTTAGGGGCTTCTACTAAAGCTTGCACCGCTCTTGCCATTTCCATATCCTTGTCATCCCAAACAGGCATACCTACTTTTTTAATATTGGCATACATCGCTTCTGCTAATGGCTTATTAAAATGTCCTGGCCATGCAGTGCCTAAAATTTGGTGGCTTACTGTAGTGCCTGACATTAACGCTGCACCATCGGCAATTTTAATACCCGATTCGTAATTGGTTTTAATATCTTCATAAGTACGCTCTCTAAAATAATACCAAACACTTGCCTTACTAGGTACTACATTGGGTTGGTCTCCACCATCCACTACTACATAATGAGAACGGTTTGTTGGTTTTAAATGTTCTCTTTTAAAATTCCAACCTATGTTCATTAATTCAACACCATCTAATGCACTTCTTCCGCGCCATGGAGCACCCGCTGCATGTGCAGCTTCTCCATTAAAATCAAAACGCACACTCACTAGTCCATTACCTCCATTGTCTCCATAGTTAGAACCAAAACTTCCACTCACGTGCGTAAAAATACAAGCGTCTATATTTTTAAAATAACCATCTCTTACATACCAAGCCTTAGTAGCCACTAACTCTTCTGCAACACCAGGCCAAATTACAATCGTACCTGGCATATGTTCCTTCTCCATCATTTCTTTCATCGCAATAGCAGCATAAATAATAACTGCCTGTCCTGAATTATGTCCTTCTCCATGGCCTGGTGCGCCATCTACAATAGGATCCTTGTAAGCAACACCTGGTTTTTGTGAAGCTTTTGGAATACAATCAATATCACTACCTAATGCAATCACGGGAGAACCTGTTCCCCATTTAGCCATCCATGCAGTAGGAACATTGGAAATATTTTTTTCAATGGTGAAACCGTTTTTTTCAAGTACGCTGGTTAAATAAGCAGAGGTTTCAAATTCTTGAAAGCCTAATTCACCAAAACTAAAAACTTTATCTACCATTACTTGTACATCCTTTGCATGACCTGCAACACTTGTAAAAAGTTTTTGCTTCATGGCAGCCAACTCTTTTTCTGAATACTTTTTTTGTGCCGTGATTTGCATAGAACTTAACAATGCAATGGCAAGTACAAAAAATGTTTTAACTGAAAATAAATGTTTATTCATATTTATAATTTGTATTTAAGTTACAAAAAAAGGTCTGTGCTGGGAAAGATTTTTTATAGGTCTTGTCTAGAGGCTAGGTATTTGTAGTTAAATGGTTGATTTTCAATATTTTGCCTATATAAATACATTCGATTATTGTATGTTTTTTGAACGCTTATTTGCGCTGAAAATTGAGCTCGTTTTCAAGTAGGCAAAACAGCTTAAAGCCTTTTTATTAAAATAGTTTTGAGGGCCTACAATCAAAGCTTATTAATAATTAGATGTTAAAAATTTATTTTCTTTTTTGTCTTATATTTATAAGTTGTTTTACGCAAGCACAAATTTTGGATCCCGTCATTATAAATACTGCTGGAGGAAATATACATATAGAATCCAAAATAAATCAGGTAAAAAATAATTGGATGCTTGATTGGAGTTTCGGAGAATCTATAGCCACTCAAACTTTGCCATTAAAAAATAAACTCATTTACTCTACAGGATTTTTACAACCAGCTTTCATGCTAAACCCAGCATTCAATTCACCTGCAAGCTTTGACTTTAATTTAGTATGGGGGCCCAACCCTGTTATTCATTATGTAGGGCTTTCTTGTAAACAAGCAGGCGTTGATATTATAAGTATATCTGTAATGGACAACTATGGCAATAAAATACAAAATATAAAAGGCCCTTTTTCTGGACTCCATTTTTCAAAACAAATATCTTTTGCTTCGGCAAATACGGGCATTTACTTTATTGCCCTTCATTATATTGTGGCTAATAAATTCAGTCAAATGAAAATAATTAAAATTATAAAAATCTAAAATGAAAACATTTCGATTATTCATTTTATTATGCTGTTATATAGTAAGTGCTGTTTCAAATTTTGGATACGCGCAAACCAATAAGGGCATTAACTTTCAAGGTATTGCAAGAGATAACAATGGCTACATACTTGCTAATAAATCTATCAATATTAGAATATCTATTAAATCCGATACCAGTTCTAGCAAAAGTGAATACCAAGAAATAATGCCTATTACCACTAATGTACTTGGTTTATTTACCATTGTAGTTGGTGCTACTGAAACCAATAAAATTGTATCAGCAGGTTCCTTTGAAAGTATTAACTGGTCAAATGCAGATAAATATTTACAAATAGAAATTGATACCGTAGGTGATTTATCTTTTATTTATATGGGCACGCAAAAAATTAATTATGTGCCCTTTTCTTTTTATGCCGATAATGTAAGTGCAGAAAATATAAATGGCATAATGGGAATTTCACAAGGTGGCACAGGACTAGATAATCTAAAAGAGGTGAAAGTCTTATTCAATATTGATAAAATAAATAATACCCCCGATTCCAGTAAGCCTATTAGTAATCTAGCCCTTACAGCGATTAATGATAAATTAAAAAAAGCAGATACCCTTTCATTAAGCAACCGCATTAATTTAAAATTGAATAGCAAGGACACCATTAGCCTGTCTAATAGAATTAATAATATGTCATTGCCATCACTTGTATATGATTATGGAAGTTTTTATGATACCGCAAAACAAGCTGCCAGTGCTGTATCTAGCGCCACTGCTATAAAATTTTCAAATGAAGGTTTAGTAAGTAATATAAGTATTCAACCCAATACAAGTGGGCAGCTCACTAAAATTACGGTACTGCATGCAGGCGTATATTCCATTCACTATGCCATACAAATTATAAAACCAGATCTTGGAGTAGATGAGACAAGTGTTTGGATTAGAAGAAATGGATCGGCTTATATAAATACAAACACAAATTTTACAATTTCTGGAAGCGGTATAAAAAATTTACTTTCAGGAAATTATTTGGTGGACCTAGGTGCCAACGATTATATAGAACTTTATTTTAGTGTAAAAAATATAAATAGCGCAGCGACTGGAACTACTGCACAAGCAAGTCCCTCTCGGCCTGCAACGCCCAGTGCTTATATTATTTTAAATAAAGTCAACTAAAATAATTTATCCAAAAGGTTGTTCAATCGAAATACTTTGTTTCGAGAAAAACTTAGGACCGTCCGAAGCAATATAAAGGCAGTCTTCTAATCTAATTCCAAATTCTCCCGGAATAGAAATAGTTGGTTCATCACTAAAACACATGCCCACCGCAATAGGCGTTGTATTTCCTTTTACAAAATTAGTCCACTCATGCCCTTCTAATCCAATGCCATGGCCTGTTCTATGAGGTAATCCTGGTAATTTATAATTGCTGCTAAAGCCTCCTTTTTCAATCACTGCTCTTGCAGCAGCATCTACTTGTTCGCAAGGCGCGCCAATTTGAATAGCTGCAAAGGCAGCGTCTTGTGCTTTCTTTTCCAAATTCCAAACATCAATTTGTCTTTGTGTGGGTTTGCCTGCTACAATGGTTCTAGTAATATCAGAAGCATAGCCTTCACAACTTGTGCCTCCATCAATCATTACAATATCTCCTTCTTTAATTGTTTGAGGTGTAATACTTCCATGAGGCAGCGCTGAATATTTGCCTACTTGAACAGAAGCGCCTCCACTAAAACCTAATTTTCTAAAGGCAGCAGAAATATTATTACTTAATGTTGTTTGTGACATACCTGGAACAATGGTGGTAAAAGCTGCTTTATAGGCTTCAATCGTTATATCACTTGCTTTTTGCATCAGTGCAATTTCCGCTGGCGATTTAATCATTCTACATCCAGCAGTCACAGGCGTGGCATCAACTACTTCAAAACCAGCGGCTTCTTTTTTTACCCCATTGGCAATAAAAAATCTTACCCTTTCTTCCATTCCAATACTACGATATTGAACCCCTCTGTCTTTTACAATACCGACAATAACTGCATAAGGGCTTTCATGTTCTTCCCAACAACGAACTTCTTCTCCAAAAGCTGGTAAAATTAATTCTCTCGCTCTATCTTCTTCAAATTTTGGACATACATATACTAAGGAACCTTTGGCAGGAATCACTACGCCAAAAGTTCTTTCACTTTGACCCCATCGCATGCCTGTATAATAATAGCAAGATGTGGTGCCCTCTAAAAAAATGGCATCCATTTTATTTATTGCCATTAATTCTTGTGCCTTAGCAATTCTTGACTTTCTTTCCGCCACCGTTATAGGTACAATATCATTGTCTTTAGGACTTAGGCTACGAATAGCTTCGGGCAAGTCTTCTGCTGGCTCTGTTTCTTTCAGTTTTCTTCCAAACAAAGTACTACTCATTCCTACACTTCCTGCAGTAAGCGCCGATACTGCTAAAAACTTTCTTCTATTAACTGACATAGTATACAATTTTAAATGTTTTACATAAGTGGTATTAAAGATATTACATTTTAATAAGCTAAAAACTTTAAATTTAAGCTTCAATCATAAGGCTAGCCTTTACAATTCATACTATAAACCAGATCACATTGAAACTATTTCGTCTCCCCTTTTTATTTTTACTACTATTTGTTTTTCAAACAACGAATGCACAAAAAAAGAACGCCAACGTTAAATATTATATTCATAAAGCAACTGACATTATTAAAGTGGATGGCCTAATGAATGAGCAGTCCTGGTTAAAGGCGCAATCGGTTGATAAATTTCCCATGGTATTACCTATGGACACCAGTATTTCTAAAGTGCCTACTGAAGTAAGAATGACTTACGATGAAAATAATTTATACATTATTGCTATTTGTACCAAAGTGGGCGATGGAGTGGATATGGTAGAGTCTTTAAAAAGAGATTGGAACTTTGGTAAGAATGATAATTTTATTTTATTCTTGGATACCTATGGAGATTTAACCAATGGATTTGCCTTTGGTGCAAGTGCTGTGGGTGCACAATGGGATGGTACTATGTTTGATGGAGGTAGCGTGGATTTAAACTGGGATAATAAATGGACCTCTGCAATTTACAATGATGCAGAAAAATATGTTTGGGAGGCAGCCATTCCATTTAAATCCATTCGATATAAAACAGGTGTTCAAGAATGGGGTGTGAACTTTAGTAGAAACGATTTAAAAACAACAGAAAAGTCAAGCTGGGCGCCGGTTCCAAGACAGTTTCCCACTGCTTCTCTTTCTTATACTGGATCACTAGTTTGGGATGCACCTCTTCCAGCACATCAAAATAATTTTTCACTAATCCCTTATTTTAAATCTAGTGTTTCAAAAGAATTTGCTACAAGTGATGGTACTAAAATTAATCAAGCATCAGTTAATGGAAATGCTTATGGATTAGATGCAAAAATAAGTTTGTCTTCTTCTTTAAATTTAGATTTAACAGTGAACCCCGATTTTTCTCAAGTAGAAGTAGATAGACAAGTAAGCAATCTAAGTAGGTTTGAATTATTTTTTCCAGAAAAAAGACAATTTTTTTTAGAAAATGCAGATCTATTTTCCAATTTAGGTTTTGAAAATGTACGACCGTTTTTCTCTAGAAGAATTGGCTTAAATACCAATATTGATTATGGTGCTAGAATGAGTGGTAGACTTGATAAGAACTGGCGTATTGGTATTATGGATATGAAAACTAGTGAAGATAAAAATACAGGACTCTTAGCACAAAATTTTTCAGTCATTGCTTTGCAAAGAAAATTATTTAAAAAATCGAGTATTGAATTATTCTATATTGATAAAACTGCTTTTGATTATCCATCTCAAACCACCACCTCTGCAGCAGTGGGTAATCCTTATAATAGAAACTTTGGTTTTGAATATAATTTAGCACCAAAAAATAATCCTTGGACAGGAAAAACTATTTTAATAAAATCATTTACGCCTAATAAATCTGGAAACGATTATTTAAACGCAGGTAATTTACAATACAGTAATAGAAATTGGATTGTTTCATGGCAACATGAAATTGTGGGGAATAATTACAATGCAGAAGTGGGCTATATTCCAAGAAATAATTATATCAAGTTTATGCCAAGCATTACCCGCTTGTACTTTCCTAAAAGTGGAAATATCTTAAGCTATGGCCCTCAATTCACCACTACTTATTATTATAATTCAAATTTCAATTTGACAGACAATACAAAACTATTTAATTACCTAATTACATTTAGAGACAAGAGCACTATTGCCTCTGTTATTCAAAACGACTATGTAGAATTATTGGCAGCCTTTGATCCCACTAGAATAGGCAAGCAAACCTTAGCAGCGCACACGAAACATCAATGGTCTACTGTTGGCTTTGATTGGATTTCAGCACCTCAACATAAATTTACTTATTACTTATCGGCGCGTAAAGGAGGTTATTATGCAGATGGTAAATTATTAAGTATTACGGGCGATATTGGTTATCGTATTCAACCCTATGTAAACTTTGATGTTGCTGCTACTTATAATCATATTGAACTTCCACAACCCTGGGGTAAAAATAATTTCTTCTTAATTGGTCCTAAAGTAGATATCACTATGACAGACAAACTATTTTTTACAGCCTTCTACCAATACAACGAGCAAACTAAAAATATAAACTTTAATACCAGATTTCAATGGCGCTATAAACCGGTATCAGATTTATTTATAGTGTATACCGACAACTACTATATCGGGCCAGTATTTGTTAAAAATAGAGCAGTCGTATTGAAATTTACTTATTGGTGGAATAAATAGAAATCCATTCCAATATTTTGTATATTTAAGTACCTAAATTAAATATATGAAATCCATTTTTTCTAGTTTAAAAACTAAGCGCTATTTCTTCTTACAATTATTCATCTTTGGGCTATTTGTAAGTTCCTCTTATGCACAAGTAAGTACAGAACAACTAGCGGGTTTAAAATATAGAATGATTGGCCCACATAGAGCCGGAAGAACTGTAGGTATTTCTGGTGTTGCAGACCAACCCAATGTATTTTATATTGGTGTGAATAATGGTGGTGTATGGAAAACCACCGACTATGGTCATACATGGAAACCCATCTTTGATGCTGAAAACACAGGCTCAGTGGGCGATGTAGCCGTAGCACCTTCTAATTCAAATGTTATTTATGTAGGAAGTGGTGAAGGTATTCAACGCCCCGATTTATCTATTGGAAATGGTTTATATAAATCAATAGATGCAGGAAAAACTTGGACTAATATGGGATTGCATGATGCACAACAAATTGGTGGCATTAGTATTGACCCAAAAAATGAAAATAGAATTTTTGTCGCTGCACTTGGACATCCTTATGGTCCTAATAAAGAAAGAGGTGTATATAGAAGTTTGGATGGTGGTAAAACTTTAGAACAAGTATTATATATAGACGAAAACACAGGAGCTGTGCAAGTATTGATTGATCCAAATCATACCAATATTGTATTTGCCACTATTTGGGCTGCAAGACAAGGCCCCTGGGAAAATGGTGCATGGGACGGTGAAGCAAGTGGCTTATATAAATCTATGGATGGAGGAAGTACTTGGAAAAAAATAACGAAAGGTTTTCCAACTACCAAAGAAGATGGTTTAGGAAGAATTGGTTTTACCATTGCACCTAGCAATTCAAATAGAATGTACGCAACTGTTGATGCTCTTAAAAAAGGCGGTATTTATAGAAGTGATGATGGAGGGGAGTCATGGTATATGTTAACTTCCGATGGAAGATTATGGGGCAGAGGAAGTGATTTTGCAGAAGTAAAAGCCGATCCCAAAAATGAAGACATTGTTTATTCTGCGAATGTAGTAATGTGGAAATCAAAAGATGGAGGAAAAACTTGGGAAGGAATTAAAGGTGCACCAGGCGGAGACGACTATCACCGCTTTTGGATTAACCCAAATAATACCAATATTATTGCAGTAGGTTTAGACCAAGGTGGTACCATTACAGTGAATGGTGGTGAAACTTATTCAAGTTGGTATAACCAAGCTACTGCTCAGTTTTATCATGTAAGTACAGACAATGCTTTTCCTTATAATGTTTATGGTGGTCAACAAGAAAGTGGTTCAGTAGGTATTGCATCACGTTCTAATGATGGTGGAATTACTTTTAGAGAATGGCATCCAGTGGGTGTAGAAGAATATGGATATGTTGCAGCAGACCCATTAGATCCCAATATTATTTATGGTGGAAAAATTACAAAGTATGATAAGCGCACTGCGCAAGTTCAAAATATTGCACCTAACCCAGTAAGAAATGGTAAGGTTCGTTTTATTAGAACAGCTCCGGTTTTATTTTCACCCGTTGATCATAAAACTTTATTTTTTGCAGGAAATATAATTTTTAAAACAACCAATGGCGGATCAAGTTGGGAAACCATTAGCCCCGATCTAAGCCGTGAGACCTGGGATATACCTGCAAGTGTTGGCATTTACAATACAGAAGAGGTTAAAAAAATGCGTCAACGTGGAGTGGTCTATTCACTCGCTCCTTCTTATCAGGACTTAAATGTTTTATGGGCAGGCACCGATGATGGACTTATTCATATCACCAAAGACGGAGGTAAACATTGGAAAAATATTACACCGGCATCTATTACATCATGGAGTAAAATTTCTATGATTGATGCAAGTAGGTTTGATGTAAACACCGCTTATGTGGCCGTTAACAGAATACGCGTGGATGACATGACACCTCATATTTATAAAACAACAGACGGCGGAGCGACCTGGAAAAAAATTATTAACGGCTTGCCGAACGAACCCATTAATTCTGTGAGAGAAGATGCGGTGAGAAAAGGGTTATTATTTGCAGGATCAGAAAATGCAGTTTACTTTTCTTTAGACGCTGGTGAAAACTGGCAGTCCTTAAGATTAAATATGCCTGCTACTTCTATTCGTGATTTAGTTATTAAAGACGATGATTTAGTGATTGGCACACATGGTCGTAGTTTTTGGATTTTAGATAATATTACACCGCTTCGACAAATCAATTTAAATAAAACAAAAGAAACCGTTTTATTTAAACCACAAAAAGCGTTAAGAGTAAGATGGAATATGAATACCGATACGCCCCTTCCTCCTGAAGAGCCAGCAGGTGAAAATCCTCCAGATGGTGCCATGATAGATTATTATTTAAATAGTAATAGTAGCAGTCCTGTAAAATTGGAAATAATGAATGCGAAAGGAGATATTATTAGAACCTTTACAAGTAAGGATACATTATATACTATACCAGAAGTAAATATTCCTTTGTATTGGATTAGACCTCAACAAATATTAGCAGCCACTGCAGGCGCCCACCGTTTTTTATGGGATATGAGATATACACCATTGAATACTCCAGCTGCCTACCCTATGACAGCCATTATACATAATACCCCACCCGATGCTACTGCACCATGGGTAATGCCAGGTAATTATACAGTAAGATTAACAGCGAACGGACAAACTCAAGAACAACCCATTACTATTTCCATGGATCCTAGAGTGAAAACAGGAACTGCACAATGGCAACGCCAACATGACTTGTCCATGATATGTTATGAAGGCCGTAAAAAGTCAATGTATAAATTTCCAGCCATTTATCAAAAATTTACAGGATTATTTAATATTTTAGAAAGTACAGAAATGGCTCCTACTTCACAAACTGAGAAGGCAGTAAAAGAAACCCAGGCTGAATTAGAAAATTTATTAAAAAAATGAGTCAAAAATTATTCCATAAAATAATCGTCTTCACCTTAGGTGTTTTATTATTGGGCGCTTGCAAGCCAAGTGCTTTATTAATAAAAGAAAGAAAAATAGATGCTATTTTGTCGGAGTATAATTCAGATTCAAAACCTGGTGCAAGTGTACTGGTATTTCAAAACGATAAAATTGTTTTTCAAAAAGGCTATGGCGTAAAAGAACTCAGCAGTTTTGAAAAGATAGATCCTTTCACCAATTTTAGATTGGCTTCTGTGACAAAACAGTTTACGGCCATGTCTATTTTACTACTGGCAAAGAATAATAAAATTTCTTTAGAAGATCCACTAACTAAATATTTTTCCAGCTTTCCAGCATATGGTAAAAAAATAAAAATAAAACACTTACTAACCCATAGTTCAGGCTTGATAGACTACGAAGACCTCATGCCATCTACCCAACAAAAACAATTGCATGATACCAATTGCTTACAGTTAATGTACTTGGCAGATTCACTTTATTTCCCAGCAGGCACTAACTATAAATATAGTAATACCGGTTATGCCATCTTAGCACTCATTGTAGAAAAAGTAAGTGGACAAGATTTTGCTGTTTTTTTAAAGGAAAATATTTTCAAACCCTTGGGTATGAAATCCACGGTAGCCTTTGAAGAAGGAAAGTCAACAGTCTTAAATAGAGCTTATGGTAGTTCCTTCGAAAAAGGAGTCTGGACACAGACCGACCAAAGCCTTACCAGTGCAGTATTGGGGGATGGGGGTATTTATACCAATGTCATTGAAATGACTAAATGGGTCAAGGCTTTATGGGACTATAAACTCATCAGTGCTGACATGCAAAAAAATGCATGGAGTAGAAAAAAATTAGACAATGGCAAAATGATTGATTATGGATATGGATGGCATGTAGAAGATTATAATAATATTACACATCCCTACCATGATGGAAGTTCTATAGGATTTAGAAATAATATTTTATTATTCCCAGAGAAAAAATTAATGATTATTGTTTTAACCAATAGAAACGAAGGAGACCCCATTATTGAAGCTAAAAAAATTGCAGACCTTTATTTAAATTAACTGTTTGTTGGTATATCCTTTTATTTTTTAAATACAATTACTATGTATACTTCTATTAGTGCTTTTAAATATATCACTCCATTTATATTATATGTATTATCCTTACTTGCTTTTCAAGGGGAAGGTTTAATATGTTATGCTCCCTTAATGTATACTTTTTTTGCCGTACCCCTGCTTGAACTATTTATAAAAGCCAGCCCCGCTAATTTAGACGAAGTAGAAGAATCCTTAGCGAAACAAAATAAACTATACGATTTCATTTTATATGCAGCTGTAATTATGCAATATTATTCTCTTTGGATTTTCTTAAACTCTTTACAAGCCCCTGCTTTATCTACAGCCACCATAGCAGGTAGAGTCATCAGTATGGGCTTATTATGTGGCGCCTTTGGAATTAATGTAGCACATGAATTAGGACACCGTGTCAATAAAATGGAACAAACCTTTGCCAAAATGCTTCTATTGACTAGCTTATACATGCATTTTTTTATTGAGCATAATAAAGGCCATCACAAACATGTGGCAACCGCTTCAGACCCAAGTACGGCTAAGTACAATCAATCTTTATATGCCTTCTGGCCGCAAACTTTAATAGGTACTTATAAAAGTGCCTGGAAAATTGCGAATGAAGAATTAAGTAAAAAAGGACATGCTTGGTTTTCGCTTAAAAATGAAATGCTTTTATTCCAAATCATACAATTACTTTTATTAGTAGGAATTTTTAGCTTGTTTGGACTAAGTACCACTTTATTATTTATGGTAGCTGCTTTAATGGGTGGTTTATTATTAGAGTCCGTTAATTATATTGAACACTACGGACTTACTAGAAATGAAACAGGAGACCATCAATTTGAGAGAGTACAACCCCATCATAGCTGGAATAGCAATCATATTATTGGCCGTTTAATGTTATTTGAATTAAGCCGTCATAGCGATCATCACTACTTAGCTTCTAGAAAATATCAAATACTAAGAAGTTATGATAATGCGCCACAAATGCCAACAGGCTATCCTGGTATGATTTTACTTTCATTGGTTCCTCCCTTATGGTTCAAAGTAATGAACAACCAAATGAAAAAATATAATTTAAAAGGCTAATTACTGTTTTAATTTAACTACAAATATGCCTGAAGAAGAAATACTATTAGGCCTAAGTGAGGTTAAATCAATCACTATATCTTTTCCTTTTTGTTTCCAATTTGTTTTTACATCAGCACCTAAAACGCTTGCGGTAGCACTGCTTGGTAATTTTAAATCTCTAACAGTAAGTATATTACGATAAGAAGGTACAATACAATAAATATCATTTCCTTTTTTAGTAAAAAAGGTTTCAATATAGGCGCTATCGCTTTGCGGCACCACTAGTTTTGCCACATTATAATTTGCCATAAAGCTTGCACCCTTCTTTGGTGGAACATAGCCCTTGCTCCACTGAGCAGGCCTCCAGGCTTCAGTTTCATAAATGGCTTCTCCATTCATAGCTAACCAATCTCCTATGTCCGATAAACGTTGTTGCATAATCACTGGAATGGTGCCATCTGCTGCAGGTCCAATATCTAATAATAAATTACCGCCTCTTGAAACAATATCCCCTAGCATTAAAATTAAATCATGACTGCTTTTATAATCTTTTAATTGTTCATTTCTATTATAGCCATAAGAATACCCTACTCCCTGACTTTCTTCCCAAATGATACTGGCGTCCATGCCACTTCCATATTCTGAAGTCGTATACATAGCTCCATGATTTTTCTCTCTTGTATTATTACCCCAACGATCATTCACGACCACTTCATTTTTTACAGGTGATTCATTAAATAACCAAGCAAGTAGTGCAGGGCTTTGCCAAGCGGTATCTGAAATATCCCATTCTCCATCTGAAAAAATAACAGAGGGTTTATACTTGGTGACTAAATCTTTAAACTGTGGTGTCATATGTTCAGTCACATATTTTTTACGGTCATGCATCCATAAGGGATTAAACCATTCGTATAAAGAATAATAATAACCCATTTTAAGTCCTGCATCTCTAACTGATGTAGATAAGTCTCCTAATAAATCACGCTTAGGCGTTCCTGTTACTGCATTCCAAGGTCTGTTCCAATCACGATCGGCTTCAGCACTATTCCATAAGGTATAGCCATCATGGTGTTTAGAAGTAAGTACTACATAACGAGCACCCGATTTTTTAAATACATCGGCCCACTGATTCGGATCAAACATTTCTGCTTTGAACATAGGTTCAAACTGATCATAAGCAAAACTGCTTCCATAATTTTTATTATGAAAGGCAATAAAATCTTTTTGTTTTTCAAATAATCTGTGGCCATACCACTCTGAATAACTATAACCACTATTAGGCATAATGGGTGCATAAGCAGGCACCGAATACACACCCCAATGAATAAAAATGCCAAACTTATCTTGATGAAACCAAGAAGGAATTTTTCTAGTATTCAAGGATTCCCAATTGGCTTGATAATTTTGTGCATTTGTTTTTCCTGCAATTGCAAGAAGTAAAAAGAAAAGAAAATATTTTTTCATAAGGGTTAATTATAAATTCATTAAAAATTATCGGCTTCTCTATAAGCTTTAATTAAAGCTAATTCACCTGCTGAGCCCGCACCCACTTTCCCATGTTCCATACCTAACACTCCTTTGTAACCCTTACTATGTATATGTTTGAAGATGTTATGATAATTCATTTCACCCGATCCTGGTTCATTACGACCCGGGTTATCTCCAATTTGGAAATAGGCTATTTCAGACCAACATCTATTTATATTGTTAATAATATTTCCCTCATTTTTTTGCATGTGGTACATATCAAATAAAATTTTACATGCAGGGCTATTGATGGCTTTACAAATTGCATAGGTTTGAGCTGAGTAGCGTAAGAATAAATCGGGTGTATCGCTTAAAGGTTCTAAAACAGTGATTAAATTATTTTTTTCTAAAATTTCTACCCCTGCTCTTAAGCCTTCGATTACATTACCTGTTTGAATATCCATGGGCAATCTTCTATCAAAATTTCCAGGCACAGTGGTCATCCATTTTGCATTGGTTCTTTTAGCTACTTCTACTGCTTCCTTACAAGATGCTGTAAATTTATCTTTCCATTCTTGAGAGCCGGTAGTTAAATTAATTTTATCATTAATGGAAAAGTTCACCACAAATACTCCCATATGCATACCTAAGGCAGCCAAGGTGTCTCCAATTTTTTGTTGCATTTCAGGGGTTCTGCTCATCATGCCATTGTCCTCAATGGCAGTAAAACCAATACTATGCGCATATTTTATTTGATCAATAAAATTAGGCCCTGCTAAATTTTCAAACATACCGTCATGAATGGCATAATGTAATTTATAAGGTGTAGTGTCTGCTGAAGTAGTTGCTTTTGTATTTTGTGCTAACAAACCAGTACCTGCTATAAGAGAGCCACCTACTAAAACATTTTGTTTTAAGAAATTTCTACGTTCCATAGTATTGTATTTTTTTATAGTTTAAATTTAGGCATAAGTATTAATAAGAACAAGTTTGAAACCATTCATTTATATAATAAGCCTTCTTGTATTTTCTACACCCTTGGCGCATGCACAAGCTGTGAAGTATAGTTATTCTGAAATAAAGATGGGATCACCCTTCAATATAATTATTGTCAGTGACGATTCAGTCAAGGCCAATCGTTTAGCGCGTAACTGCTTTCAATTAGTAGACTCCCTAGCACATATTTTTAGCAATTATGACTCCAGCAGTGAGCTTTCAAAAATCAATGCCAGTGCAGGTTTACTGCCTTTCAAAATGTCAACTGCTATGTTGGATTTAATACAAAAATCTGAACAAGCCTATATACAATCAAAAGGCGCATATGATATTAGTATTGGTCCTTTAAGTAGTTTATGGAGAAATGCGAGAAAGTCTAAAAACTTTCCCAATACAACTACAGTGCTTACTTCTAAAAAATTAGTAGGATTAACTCAAGTAAAAATTAATAAGCGTTTAGGCACTATTTTTCTTCCCACCTCTGGTATGCAATTAGATTTTGGAGGTATTGCTAAAGGTTATATTGCTCAGTGGGTAATTGATTATTTAAAAACAAATGGAATACAGCAGGCCTTAGCCGATGCAGGTGGTGATATTGTAATGAGTGGTGCTCCACTCAATAGTAAAGGTTGGCTTATTGGTGTGAACCTACCTGAAACAACAGATGACTTGTTAAATAAAAAACTACAAGTATCCAATTGTTCGGTAGCCACTTCAGGAGATGTGTATCAATATTTCGAAAAAGAGGGGGTAAAATATTCTCATATCATTAACCCGCTTACTGGCTATGGTGTAAGCAGCCTAAGAAATGTAACCATTATTGCTAAAACCGGTGCCACGGCGGATTGGCTGGCCACCGCTTGTAGTATTTTGCCAATGAAGCAAGCCAAGGCCTTAGCCTTATCTAATCAGGCTGCTTTATTTATAAGTACACTTCAAAAGGGAAAATTACATTTTGAGTCCACCCCTAATTTTAAAAATTACTGGCAAACCACAGATATAAATCAGGGTAAAAAATAGACAAAACAATAAAATAAGTTTTATCTTAATACACTAAACCAAGGGCATTGAAATTGTATAAAATATTTTTAAGTATCTATTTTTTAATGACGGCATTTTCATTTGCTCATGCGCAAGAAAATAATTTTATAAGTTATGATCAGCCCATGATAGGATCTTCCCTTCGTTTTAAAATGGTGCCCATTCAAGGCGGTACATTTTTAATTGGAAGTGCAGAGAATGAAAAAGGAAGAAATAATGATGAGGGTCCTCAAAAAAAAATTACCATTGCCCCTTTTTGGATGAGTGCTTATGAAGTCACTAGAGATGAGCTAGATGTATTTTTAAAAGACGAGAGCACCAGCCAGAATGTAAGTGTGGACGCTATTACAAGACCTAGCCCTCAATATGTTGATTTAAGTTGGGGCATGGGAAAAGAAGGAGGCTACCCTGCTAATAGTATGTCACAATATGCAGCTATTATGTATTGTAAATGGTTGTATCAAAAAACTAAAATATTTTACCGACTACCTACAGAAGCAGAATGGGAATATGCATGCAAAGCAGGAAATACTACTGCTTATTTTTTTGGAAACAATGCAGCGGATTTAGATAAATATGCATGGTATGAAAAAAATAGTGAAAATACATTTCATAAAGTAGGCAGAAAACTACCTAACCCTTGGGGCTTATATGATATGCTTGGTAACCTTACTGAATGGACCTTGGATCATTATGATGAGACAGCTTTTGAAAAGATTTCCAATAATGAATTTAAAGTAGCCCCTAACTTAGTTAGGTATCCAAAAACATTAAAAGGAGGAAGTTATCTAGACCCTGCTACTGAATTAAGATCATCAAAAAGAATTCATTCAGATCCTATTTGGAATAGAAGAGATCCACAAATTCCAAAAAGCAAGTGGTGGTTAACAGAAGCAAAACAAGTGGGCATAAGGCTTGTACGCCCTTTGAATCAACCCACAGAGGAAGAAATTAAACAATTTTTTAAGGCCTATTTAAATTTATAAATTAAAAATTACCATTATGAACAAACCATTTTCGGGAAATAATTCACGAAGAGATTTCGTAAAAGGAACCAGCCTGCTTGCAGGAGGTATTTTAGCAGCGCCCTTATTATCGCGCGCCAATTTTTTCTCCGGCTCCGATGATACCATTAAAATTGCAGTAGTAGGTTGCGGTGGAAGAGGAACCGGTGCCGCTATGCAAGCATTGTCTAGTAAACAAAATGTAAAAATTGTTGCGATGGCCGATGCCTTTAAAGACAATTTGGACAATTGTCATAAATCTTTAACTGAAGAAATAAATAATAGCATTGGAGAATTAGCGAAAAGATTAGATGTACCTGAAGAAAGAAGATTCACAGGTTTTGATGGTTATCAAAAAGCCATTGCACTTGCAGATGTAGTCATACTAGCTACCCCTCCAGGTTTCAGACCCATTCATTTTGCAGAAGCAATAAAACAAGGCAAGCATGTATTTATGGAAAAGCCAGTGGCCACAGATCCTGCAGGTATTCAAAGTGTACTTGCTACTGCCGCTATTGCGAAACAGAAAAAATTAAATGTAGTAGTAGGTTTACAAAGACATTATCAAAATTCTTATCGTGAACTGTTTAAAAGAAAAGATTTAATTGGAGACATTACTTCTGCGCAAGCATGGTGGAATAATGATGGTGTTTGGGTAAGACCTAGAAAATACAACCAAACAGAAATGGAATACCAAATGCGTAATTGGTATTATTTTAATTGGTTATGTGGTGATCATATCACTGAACAACATATTCATAATTTAGATGTGATTAACTGGTTCAAAGGTGGACATCCAGTGAAAGCACAAGGTTTGGGCGGACGTCAGGTAAGAAAAGGGAAAGAAAATGGTGAAATTTTTGATCATCATTTTGTAGAATTTGAATATGCCGATGGTTCTATCTTAAATAGTCAGTGTAGACATATTCCTGGTACCATGAGTAAGGTGGATGAATTATTAGTAGGTACGAAGGGTAAAATATTTTGTGGGGCTGCGCATATTAAAGACCACACAGGTAAACTTATTTATCAGTATGATACTAAATTAGAGAACAATCCCTATCAAACAGAACATGATGAATTGTTTGCAGCCATTGCTAAAGGTGAATACAAATTTGCCGATGCAGAAAATGGTGCAAGCTCGACCATGACTTCCATTTTAGGTAGAATGGCTACGTATTCTGGTCAAGTGATTGACTGGGATAAAGCCATTAACTCTGGCATTGATATTCATCCAAAAGTTTACGATTGGAATGCGGAGCCTCCTGTACTTCCTAATGCAGACGGTTATTATCCAGTGGCTATACCTGGTGTAACTAAATACTTTTAAACATTGGATAAAGTATTCATCCTGGTATAAATAATATCATTATACAAATACAACCCTTCTAAATAAAACCCTGAGCTGAAATGGCTTGGGGTTTTTTATTTTAAAATAATAATAAGAATGCTTTGTACTGAGCCGCCATCGATTTAATAAAATCGGTAAGCTTGTATTTGCTTAAGACTTCAGAAGAAGTGTCTGCAGCACCTTGCACTAAACCAACGCAATTAGGTTTGCCGCAATTGCAAACAAACTGCTGTGCCATGCGCCATTCTGTGGCTGGATAAAAAAAGCAAAGTTCATCACCAGCTTGAATATCACTCACGCATTCTAATTGCATGGTACTGGTGTTAAATAAAACATTGGGTTCGCAAGAATGGTTTACATATTGTAAATATTCAGGAGACAAATGAATATGTTTGGTTTCACTAATTTGAACTGTTAAATAGTTAGGGGTGTCTACAATTTTAGAAGCATCAAAGGCAACAATATTGTCACCTATTTTGAAGTTAGTGCCAGCAAACAAGCCATGCTGTTCATTGTTAGCATTTTTTTTAACAACACAATGCTCATGCTCACTAATTAAAATAAAGGCGTCTTTTTTTTCAGGGGACATAAAAAAAATTTAATTATTTATTAACTCTAGTAAATTTTTCGTTTCTGCCCAATAAGGAAAAACCTATATAGCCTCTAATGTTTAGGATTTGCTTGTCTTCACTTAGCCACATTTTACTACTATAAGTTGAACCTCCTTCTGGATCATAAATTTTACCTTCTACCCACTGTGGTGCCTCCCAAGTAAAATCGTGTAACATCACCATACCTTTCACTTCTCTATTTCTTAAATTTTTATCGGCATTGTAAATGTCTTTTCTTTCGGTTTTCACCCACACCAATTTACCATACAATTTATTATTTTGTATATAGGTTTCTACAATACCTTTTTTACTGGGCGAAAGCCATCTTCCTATAAAATCATTTTGAGCAAAAGCATTATTTGAAATCAATGCTATAAAAATAAAAAGACTAATTTTTTTGGTTAATTTTTTGATCATAGAACAGTTATACTTTTATCGGGTTTTCATTGAGGACATTAAATTAATAAATAATTATATTAACCCAACTATATTTAAGTATAAAATATCAATATAGAACTAACATAGGCAAGGACATAATTGGTTATATTGCAATAGCTATAAAAATTTCCATGAAAAAAAGGTACCAAGTACTTACCGTTTTGTCTATACTATCTATGATTACTTTTCTAGATAGGATATCCTTGTCTTCGGCCAGTGCTAGTATTATGGAAGAATTGCAGCTCTCCACTGTGCAGTGGGGTTGGATTCTAGGCATGTTTACCATTGCCTATGCAGCTTTTGAAATACCTACTGGCTGGTTAGGTGATAAGATGGGAGGAAAGAAGGTATTAATTAGAGTAGTCTTATGGTGGTCGCTTTTTACCATTCTTACCGGATTTTCTACTGGCTTTATAATGTTATTAGTAGTTCGATTTTTATTTGGCATGGGAGAGGCAGGCGCTTATCCTAATACCTCCATTGTTCTTGCAAAATATTTCCCTGTATTGGAAAGAGGTCGTGCGCAAGCTACAATTTGGGGCGCTTCTCGTTTAGGTGCAGCCCTCACTCCTTTTATTGTATTACCTATTCAACAAAAGTACAATTGGCAAACTTCTTTTTATGTATTGGGTGGCATAGGTGTGGTTTGGACTTTGTTCTGGATTTTTTGGCATAAAGAAGAACCATCGGAATGCAAGAACATATCAAAAGATGAATTAGCACATATAATAGCTACACGAGATTTACCTGTTCATAAAGAAGATACCATTAAAATTTCTGTATGGAGCGCATTTAAATCAAGCAATCTTTGGTTTTTATTGGGCATGTATGTTTGTTATGCGGTAGGCGCTTATTTTTTTCAAAGTTGGTTTCATACTTATTTAGAAAAGGGAAGACATATTGCCAAAGACCAACTTATTTGGGCAAGCTCTATTCCCTATTTATTAGCAGCCATTGGTTGCTTTACCGGTGGTTGGTTAAGTGACAAAGCCTGTGTGCGCTTCGGCAAAAAATGGGGAAGACGTATTGTACCCATGGTAGGATTATCAGTGGCTGGCCTTTGTATTATTGGTGCAGCACTAGTGCCAGATAATTTAACAGCCATTATTGCGCTTGCGATTGGTATGGCCTTTATGGACCTGACCGCTCCTGTGGCCTGGGCAGTTGCTATGGACATGGGTGGAGATAAAAGTGGTACTATTTCAGGCTCTATGAATAGTGCCGGCTTAACCGGGGCATATTTAAGTACCGTGTTTTTTGGCTATATGGCTAATACCTATGGATATTATTTACCTGTACTTTATATAGGTATTATTGTTTTTATAGGTGCATTCGTATGGTTAAAAATTGATGCAAGTCAAAAAATACAGTTTACTAAAATAACATAATCCAATACTCATTAGTCAAGGTTAATTGTTTGTTACCTTATATAAAAGTTTAACCAAAATATTTTGAAACCAACAAGTTTCAATAACTTGTTCTGCGGAAAAAAATACAACTAATTAATAAGTTCAAAAATTAAAATATGAAAAACATTTTTTTAGTCCTTACAATAATTTGTGTTAGTCTTCAAAGTCAAGCACAAGAATCAAAAAAAATTATTTTACCTACAGGTTGGGCCCTAAGTCCTGCAGGAACTAGTTTGTCATTAGGAGACTTGCCACTCAATATGGCAGTTTCAAAATCAAAAAAATTAATGGCTGTGACTAATAATGGTCAAAGCACACAAAGTATTCAGCTTATTAGTTTAGTGAGCAATACTGTTTTAGATAATATTAAAATAGATAAATCTTGGTTAGGTATTGCCTTTAGTGCAGATGAAAAAACTTTATACGCTTCAGGTGGTAATGACAATTGGATTTTAAAATATACTATTGTCAATAATAAATTAAGATTAAGCGATTCTATAAAACTAGGTGATAAATGGCCTAATAAAATTTCTCCTGCAGGTATTTGCATTAACGATGCAAAAAATATTTTATATGTAGTCACCAAAGACGATAGTTGTTTATATGAAGTAAATTTAAAAACAAATAAAACAATTAAAAAAACGGCCTTACCTGCAGAAGCCTATACATGTATATTGTCGAATGATGGTGCTGAATTATATATTAGTGTTTGGGGTGCAGAAAAGTTAGTAGTATATAATACAATAAGTCAAAAAATTACTAATAGCATTACTACAGGAACACATCCTAACGATTTAATTCTTTCAAAAAACGGAAAAACTATTTATGTAGCCAACGGAGAAGATAATAGTGTATCTGTGGTAGATATTAAAAATAAAAAAGTAATTGAAACACTTAACTGTGCGCTGTATCCCAATGCCCCTGCGGGTTCAGCTACCAATGGTGTGGCACTAAGTACCGATGAAAAAACTTTATATATTGCCAATGCCGACAATAACTGCTTAGCTGTATTTGATGTTACAGAAATAGGTAATAGTAAATCAAAAGGTTTTATTCCTGTGGGTTGGTATCCTACTAATGTTAAAGTAGTGGGTAGTAAAATTTATGTAACCAATGGTAAAGGTTTTTCTTCTTTTGCGAATCCATTAGGACCTGATCCTTATAAAAAAAATGCACAGATGGCAGTGCAAAAAGGATTATTAAAATCTGAAAAAGACGTGCAATATATTGGTGGCCTCATGAAAGGTACATTGAGTATTATTAATACCCCTTCTGAAAAACAATTAGGATTGTATTCAGCCGCCGTTTATGAAAATACACCTTATACAAAAATCAATGAAGAAAAATCAAATGCAGAAATAGGATCTGTCATTCCACAAAAATTAGGTGACCCCTCTGCTATTAAACATGTATTTTATATTGTAAAAGAAAATAGAACCTATGATCAAATATTAGGAGATGTGAAAGAAGGAAATGGAGATCCTAGTCTTTGTTTATTTGGAGAAAAATATACGCCTAACTTACACGCACTCGCTAAAGAATTTGTTTTATTAGATAATTTTTATGTGAATGGTGAAGTAAGTGCCGATGGACATAACTGGACATTCGGTGGCTATGCCAATGATTATTTAGAAAAGAATTGGGTAACTAGCTATGGAGGACGCGGAGGTAATTATGACGCAGAAGGTACACGTGCTATTGCCAATAATAAAAATGGATTTATTTGGGACTATGCTAAAAGGGCAGGCGTCTCTTATAGGACTTATGGAGAATTTGCAGATAATTATAAGGCCAATTTACCTGTTTTAGAAAATCATTTTTGTCCTTATTATACAAGTTGGGATCAAGATGTAAGAGATACGACTAGAGTGGGTCAATGGAAACGCGATTTTGATTCATTATTAGCCATTAATCAAGTGCCACAATTAAATACTTTAAGAATTATCAACGATCATACTGAAGGTATGAAACTAGGTAGGCCTTCTCCCTATGCGCATGTGGCAGACAATGATTTAGCCGTGGGTATGTTTGTAGATTATTTAAGCAAGAGTTCCATTTGGAAAGAAAGCGTGGTTTTTGTAGTAGAAGATGATGCACAAAATGGCCCAGACCATGTAGACGCCCATAGAAGTACCGCCTATATTGCAGGAGGGTTTGTAAAAAGAGGATTTGTAGATCATACAGCTTATACGACTACCTCTATTTTAAAGACAATTGAGCTTATTTTAGGTATGCCTCCCATGAGTCAATATGATGCTGGCGCCACCTCTTTATGGAGATGTTTTGAAAAGACCCCCAATGCTAAGGGCTTCATTACGAAGCCTTTACAATTCGACATTAATGAAAAAAACACAGTTCGCTCTGCCATGCAAAGAAAAAGCGAAACATTTAATTTCAAAAAAGAAGACAGTATCAATGACCACGATTTTAACGAGGTACTATGGAAGGGTTTAAAAGGCGAGTCTGCCTTAGTACCCGCCCCTAAAAGGGCAGCTTTTTTAAAGATAAATGCTAAAAAAGACGCAGACGACTAATACGCATTCATGATTTATATAATTGAGCAGGTTTCCAAGTTGAAACCTGCTCTTTTTTTATGCCAAAAAAGGTATCTTAGAGAACGATTATTTAAAATACTCCATATGAAAAGAAGAGCTTTTGTAAAAACCACTATTATGTCAAGTACCGGATTACTCTTAACAAAAAATTTATTGTCAGCCACTAGCGGTCCTGTTTATGGACAAAATGGAATGACCTATCAATTAAATACAAAATGGGGGGAGCTAAATCCATCCCAAACCCCTGTGAACGATTGTCATGAAATGATTCAAGATAGTAAGGGGCGCATTTTATTATTAACCAACGAAACGAAAAACAATATTATCATTTATAATAAATCGGGTCGCTTAATGAATACTTGGGGTACTGAATTTCCAGGCGCACACGGATTAACTATTCAACATAATGGCAAAGAAGATTTTTTATTTATAACCGACACCAATAAACATCAAGTATATAAAACTACCATTGATGGTAAAATTTTATTGACTATTGATGCGCCTGCTGATTTACCAGCTTATCAAAAAAAGGAAGCCTTTGTTCCTACTGAAACTACTGTTCTTGCCAATGGCGAATTTTATATTGCAGATGGATATGGTGCGCAACATATTTTACACTATGATGAAAAAGGAAAATTAAAAAATGCATTTGGAGGAAGAGGAACAGGCGATGAATATTTAGACAATGCGCATGGTATTTGTGTTGACAGTAGAAATGCAACACCTACCTTAATTATTACTGATCGAACGCGCAATGCATTCAAACGTTTTTCTATGGATGGAAAATTATTAGAAGTGATTCATTTACCTGGGGCCTGTGTTTGTAGACCCGTGATCAAAGGAGATTATTTATACGCAGCTGTTTTGCGTTCTCCTAATTTAGATACAGTTGATTCAGGCTTTGTAACCATTTTAGATAAAAACAATAAAGTAGTTTCTAATTTAGGAGGTTCTGCGCCAGTATACACTAATAATGTCTTACAGCCTATGTCTCAAACAGAAAAAATATTTGTACACCCACATGATGTATGTGTAGATGATGAAGGAAGTATTTATGTAGCACAGTGGGCTTCAGGAAAAGTATATCCTTATAAATTTACCAGAGTATAAAATTGAATGAATTCGTTTTTAGAATTATTATAATTTAGCTATGAAGAAATATATAATTTTTGGCATTGTACTGGTGGTGGCAGGTTTAATTTATGGAGTGATTGATTTGGCTAATACTAAAAAACAAAAAGAAAATCTTATTTCTTATAATAGAGATATACGCCCTGTATTATCCGATAAATGTTTTTCTTGTCATGGCCCTGATGTATCAAAAGTAAAAGCAGGACTAAGATTAGACTTACCAGCAAGTGCTTTTGCAGAACTAGAAAAAAATAAAGGACATTTTGCTATTGTACCAGGCAATCCCGATAAAAGTGAATTAATTAGAAGAGTTTCTTCTAATGACCCTGCCATCATGATGCCTGTTCCAGAAAGTCACTTAGCTAGATTAACCACCGATGAAATTAAATTGTTTACAAAGTGGATAGAGCAAGGGGCTAAATATGAAAAGCATTGGGCCTTTGTAGCACCTGTAAAAGAAGCTATCCCTGAAGTAGATAACACTAAGTGGGTTAAAAATGAAATTGATCCATTTATATTAGAAAAAATGGAAGCAAAAGGGTTTGAACCCAATGAAACTGCTAGTAGAGAAGCGCTTATTAAAAGAGCCTATGCAGATATCACTGGACTTGCCCCTAGTTATGAAGAGTTAAACGCATGGAGAAATAATACCAGCGATAACTGGTATACGCAATTGCTAGATAAATTATTACAAAAGCCAGCTTATGGAGAAAAAATGGCTTTATTATGGATGGACTTAGCACGCTATGCCGACTCTTATGGTTTTCAAGATGATAATATTAGATCTCAATGGCCTTGGAGAGACTGGGTGATTAATGCATTTAATACCAATATGCATTATGATCAATTTTTAACAGAACAAATAGCGGGTGACTTAATGCCTAATGCTAGTAAGTCTAACATTTTAGCCACTGCCTTTTTTAGAAATCATAAATACACGGAAGAAGGTGGAGTGATTGAAGAAGAGTACCGCGTATCTTATAATATAGATAAAACAAGAACTTATGGCAAGGCTATATTAGGCGTTACTATTGAATGTGCGCAGTGTCATGATCACAAATACGACCCCTTCTCTAATAAAGACTACTACCAACTCTATGCCTTTTTTAATATGAGTAAAGAAAAGGGATATGAAGGGGATGTAAGTATTTCAACGCCTGCAAAAAATCCAAAATTATTTATTACTAAAGAAGAGCAGTCAAAATTATTATCCTTTATCAATCATGTCGATACCAATAAATTAGAAGTCTCTGTCATGGGCGATTGGAAAATGGGAGATACCGGAAAGGTAAGACCTACCTATATTTTAAGTAGAGGAAGTTATGATGCACCTACTACTATAGAAGTTAAACCTACTGCACTAGAATCTATTATGCCTTTTGATACATTGAAATATGAAAGAAACAGATTGGGCTTGGCTAAGTGGACGGTAGAAAAAACCAATCCATTAACAGCCCGCGTTTTTGTGAATTTTATTTGGCAAGAAATTTTTGGCAAAGGCTTTGTAAAAACATCTAGTGATTATGGTTTACAAGGCGAGCTTCCTTCTCATCCTGCCTTATTAGATTGGTTGGCTGTGGATTTTATGGAACATAACTGGGATGTAAAATATTTAGTGAAAAAAATATTGTCAAGTAATACCTATCAACAATCTAGTGTGGTAACTAAGAAACAATTAGAACAAGATCCTGATAACTTATATTATACTAGGTCTCCTCGTATTCGATTCAAGGCAGAGATAGTAAGAGATTGGGTATTGGGCACTAGTGGTATTTTAAATCCCATGATTGGAGGACCCAGTGTGAAACCTTATCAACCCAAAGGTGTTTGGGAAAGTACTACCTCTGGAAGAGGTGTTTTAGCTTCTTACAAACAGGACCATGGGCCAGCCATTTACCGTAGAGGTTTATACACTTTTATAAAATTAACGGCACCTCCTCCTAGTATGATGATTTTTGATGCAAGTAATAGAGACCAATGTGAAGCCAAAAGAGCTAGCACCAATACACCACTACAAGCTTTAACCATGTTAAATGATCCTGCAGTGTTAGAAGCTTCTCGTGTGCTTGCTGAAAATATATCTATCACTAATAAGTCATTAGAAGATAAATTAGAGCAAGCCTTTGAAACCATTGTAATAAGAAAGCCTTCCAGGTTTGAGCGTAATAAATTAATAGACTACTGTGAAAAGCAAGTTGCCTTTTTTAATAGTAATGCCCCTTTATTAAAAAATACATTAGCGGTGGGTGAATACCAACATCCTACTAAAAAATACAATGAAGCAGAAGCGGCTGCCTTAATGAAAACAATATTGATATTATATAATTTGGAAGAGACCATCACAAAATCATAAATAATGAGTATGAATGAGTTTTTAGAACATGGCTTAAATCAAAATAGAAGAAAATTTTTATCTAAATTAAGTTTAGGTATTGGTGGACTTGCCTTGGGATCGCTAATGGTACCCGGACTTTTTGATGCAAGTAATGAAGAAGAGTTATTTGCCAATGTACTTCCGCATTTTGCACCCAAAGCAAAACGCGTTATTTATTTATTTCAAAATGGTGCTCCTTCACAATTAGACTTATATGATTATAAGCCCATGCTACAAAAAATGCATGGCCAAGATTTACCTGCAAGTATTCGTAATGGACAAAGATTAACGGGCATGACAGCGAATCAAGCTAAATTTCCACTAGCGGGTACCAAATTTAATTTTGCGCAACATGGAGCGAATGGTGGATGGTTTAGTGAGTCTATTCCGCATATTGCCAGCATGAGTGATGAATTATGTATCATTAGAAGTATGTATACCGAGGCTATCAATCACGATCCAGCCCTTACCTTTTTTCAAACCGGTGCACAAGTGGGAAACCGCCCCAGCATGGGTTCTTGGGTAAGTTATGGCTTAGGAAGTGAAAATAAAAACCTACCTGCATTCTGTGTATTATTAAGTAAAGGCAAGGGCAATGGACAAGGCGTGTATTCTAAATTATGGAATAATGGATTTTTAGATTCTATACACCAAGGCGTACAATTTAGTAGTGGTGAAGAACCTGTAAAATATTTAAGCGACCCTGAATTTATTGACAGAGGTGACAAGAGAAAAATTTTAGATGAGATTGCATCACTAAATCAAGAAGCTTATAATAATATTGGAGATCCTGAAATTGTAACCAAGATTCAGCAATATGAACTGGCCTATCGAATGCAAATGGCAGTTCCTGAAATTACTTCTTTACAAAACGAACCAGAGTCTATTGTAAAAATGTATGGACCAGAATGTTTGGCACCTGGTACTTATGCAGCCAACTGCTTATTAGCAAGAAAACTTTCAGAAAATGGAGTACGCTTTGTGCAATTGTATCATCAAGGTTGGGACTCACATGGTAATTTACCTGCCGAGATTGTAGGACAATGTAAAGATGTAGATAGACCTTCTGCTGCTTTAATAAAAGATTTAAAACAAAGAGGTTTATTAGATGAGACCTTGGTCATCTGGGGAGGTGAATTTGGTAGAACCAATTATTGTCAAGGGGCACTTACTAAGGATAATTATGGTAGAGACCATCATCCAAGAGCCTTTACTATTTGGATGGCTGGTGGTGGTGTGAAGCCAGGTGTATTTGGAGAAACCGATGATTTTGGATACAATATTAATTCCTTGCCCGTACACGTGCATGATTTTCATGCAACCGTTATGCATTTAATGGGTATCGATCATGAAAGATTTACATTTAAACACCAAGGCAGACGCTTCCGCTTAACAGATGTTGCAGGCAAAGTGGTCAATGAAATTATAAGTTAAGTATGAACATCAAAAAACTAAGTCAATGGGGGGAATGGTGTATTTGGTTTTTAAATCCACTACTACTACTTCTAGCCATTTATAGTGAAACTAGTAAAACCAATGATGTATTATTATGGTTTGGGAAATTACACCCACTGGTTTTACATTTTCCAATTGTTATCGGTATTGCCATTGTTATTTATTTTCTTTTTTTTCAAAATAAAGCCCTAGAAGAAAATACAGAGAAATTTATTTTAGTGGGTAATGCCCTCATGGCCTCTATGGTAGCCTTATTAGGTTTATTTTTATCTAAGCAGGACGCCTATAATACCAACACTTTAAATTTACATAAATGGGGTGGCCTTTCTATTGTATTTATAAGTTGGTTACTTCTTTACATAAAAAATATTACTGCTAATTATAAAAAAATAATTGCCCTTGTCTATTTATTCGTAATACTATTTTTTACGCATCAGGGTGCTTTATTAACCCATGGAGAAAATGCACTTTCTATTCCTACGCCAGTAGTGGCAGTAGAAGTAAAAACCGTTGACTCTAGCTTATCTGTTTATGAAAAAGCCATTGCACCCATACTCACCCAAAAATGTGTAAGCTGTCATGGACCCGATAAAGTAAAGGGTAAATTACAATTACAAAGTCCCGAGCTTATTATAAAAGGGGGTAAGGATGGAAATATATTAACAAGCTTTCATAATGAAGAGGCTTTACTATTGCAAAGAATTCATTTGCCAAATGCAGATGAAAAGCATATGCCTCCAGATGGCAAGCTACAGTTAACTTTAGAAGAATTAACCCTTCTTACTAAATGGGTAAAGGCGGGAGGTAATTTTAGTAAAAAAATAAGCGAACTCGCTAAAACCGATAGCTTGGCTATACTAGCTATGGCTTATAAAGCGCCTGCAAAAGGCAGTGGCGATAAAAAAAACACAGCCCCCGATTTAAAAGAGTTTAATTCCAACTACCTCACAGTAAATTATTTATTTAATGGCTCGGAGGATATAGAAGTTAATTTTTTTCAAGGTTCTTTTTATAAAATAGAGCATTTAAAGAATTTAGAAAAAATTAAAGATAAAATTGTAAGTCTTAATATGCAGGGAATGCCTATTACCAAAGAAGACCTTGCCATTATTGTACAGTTCACTCGTCTTCAAAAATTAAATTTAAATTATACGAATTTAAAAATAGGAGACTTAGAAGCACTAAAGAATATAAGCAGTTTAGTCAATTTATCTATTTGTGGGATGGAAGTAAATCAAAACAGTTTAAAAACATTATTAGACAAGGCCCCCTTTACAGAAGTACATATTTGGACTAACCATTCAAGTGAAAAAGAATTTCAGCAGTTAAGTGCAAGTAATAAAAAAGTAAAAATAATTATTGGCGATAATTTAGATGCTGAAATTATAAAATTAACTAGCCCCATTATTGAACAAGACTCTTCAATTATTGTAAGTAGTTTAGATGTAGTGGTAAAACATTTTTTAAAGGGTACAGTGGTGAGATATACAACTGATGGTACAGATCCGGATAGTTTATCAAGTCCTATTTATTCGAAGAAATTGCGTTTTACTAAAAACACTATTTTAAAAACAAAGGCTTTCAAGCCAGGTTGGATAAGTAGTGATATGGCGCAAAAAACATTTTATAAATCGGATATACATCCCGATACTATTTATTTTGTCACCAACCCGGATAAAAAATATCCAGGCTCAGGGGCTAAAACCCTTACCGATTACGAATTAGGGGAACAAAATTTCTCCAATGGCAAGTGGTTGGCCTACAGAGACACCACGATGAAATTTGTGATTGGCTTTAAACAAGCAAGGCCCTTGCAGGAAGCACATTTCAATGCCTTTGTAGATAATGGATCCTATATCTTCCCTATTTTATCCATTATGATTGAAGGAAGTAATGATGGTAAACAATTTAAAAAATTAAATGAAGCTAAATTCCCTTCTTTAAAAGAAACAGAAGTGGTAAGAGAAAATAAATCATTTAGCTGTTCAATACCAGCAGGTGCGGCCTATAAATATTATAGATTCACTTTATTGAATCTCAAAAAATTACCTACCTGGCATCCGGGTAAAGGAACCCCAGCCTGGATTTTTGTAGATGAATTATTTTTAAACTAAGCGCTAAAGACTTTCACTAAAATATTAATGAAATACTAGTAGTTTACTCTATTAGAAACCAACTATAAGAATCGGCAGCAATTGTGAATGTAAAGTCAATGGTATAGTCTCTATTTAATGTATAGGTTTTCGAAACTCCTTTTGCATCTTTCACCACAGCCGTTTTACTAAGACCTGTATAATATAAAGGCAAGGAAATTGTTCTTGTAATAGCTTCTTGAGTTGGATTAAATAACATCATCAGCCCTTTTTGAGCAAGTGCAGGATTTACATGCATCCAACCATCCCAATCACGACCATCGGCTCTGCGTAACTGAATCATATCTGCATTTAAAATGTTTCGATATTTTTTATACCATAGAATAGTTTTAGTAACCATTTGTTTGGTGGTTTCTGTATCGTATAATCTAGGCCCTCTATAACAGGCTTGCACCCCTGCTCCATAATATTGCATCATGAGTTGTTCATAATCGTTCAAGTGCTCGCTTAGTGGCTCTAGCACTGCTTCTGGCCCACCTCCTTGATATTTAGTAAGAGGCACAAAACCCCAGGCCATGGAAGGAATTTTTTCAAGTGTACCGTCGTGAATATTTTGACGATTAATAATTTTTTGTTGAGGACGAGGCAAGGAAAAATTCACTTCTCTATACCCTAATGCAATTTTATGCGTGCCATCTAAAAAATACCAATCAGGTGCATTAATATATACTCCATGTTCATTCAACCAGTGGTATAAACCTTTTTGAATTTCCATTTGTTTCCACTGAGAATCATCATAGCCTAAATGTCCAGGGTGTTTGGTGGATGCACATACATCTCCAGGATAAGGACCATCATTTTCCCAAATATCAAAACCAGTATAAGAGAAAAAGTTTTGTATTTTATCTCTATAGGCCAGCCCCCATTTACTTCCAAAGCAAGGCGCATTGCCAAAAAAAGCGCCTCCTGGTTTTCCTGTCTTTATATCCACTACATCATCTTCATCACTAATGCGTCTGCTACTAAACAAAGAATAACCTCCTAATAAAATTTTATGTTCATGTGCATAGGCAGCTAAATCCTTCCATCTATTTAAATTCTTTCTAGTAGTATCTTCCATTTCTAAATGACTTCCAAAACTTAAAATAACTGCTTCATAGCCCGTAGCCACACACTGGTCAATGGCGTTTTTTACTTCTTGGTCGTTTTTACTTACCAAATGCATAAAAATAGGATTCTGCGTAGTCCATGGCGCAATGGTTCTGTACATTTTTTTTAATATCAAACCACGTCTTTGTCTATCATAGCTATCCATTAATAATTCATTGGTGCGCACCGACTTAAAAACTTCATTCGGCGCTAAAGCAATGCCAGGGGCCTTTTCAGGGTATATTTCTAATAAGCAAGGTGTTTCAAAATTATAATTCACTTGGGAAGTATAGCTCAAATCGGTTTTCCAGTGCGTAGTTTGATCGCTAATATCGTAGCGCATGGCATTGTTAAATGCATAATTGGTTTCAAAATATATACCATGTTGTTTTTTCATTTCTTCAGGCTTGCCTACCACAGCACTTTCTTCTTCTACTAAACCCAAAACTTCATTCACTACTCTATTCATTTTAATAGAGGTATTGGATTTATTTTCAACAGAAACCCATTTCGTGATTAATGGAAGGCCATCATATAATTCATAATGTACTTGAACCAATATATTTTTTAAAGCAGGTAAATTCGAAATAAAATGAAGTGTGACTTTTTTACCCGTTGCTTGATTGGGATTGGTTAGCCAAGTATTAGGCTTCCAATTAATAAAAGGTTTTATTTCAGAAATACTATAGTTCGTAAAAACAAAATCAGAATCTTTTTTTTGTAGAAATTTTTCTACGTTCAATTTTAAATAGGCTTTTTCTTTTTGACCACTTAGTCCACCTACATTATAAGACTGGCCGTTCAATACCAGTCTTGCTTCTGGCTCAATGCTTCTTAATAGTTCTTGGCCACTACTTAAGTTGGTATAACTAATACAGCTTGCATTGGGGTCTAATAAAAAAATACGTCTAACCAATCCATTATCTAATGTTAATTGCTTGTTTTCAAAAAAAATAGCAGCTTTTTTTGCAGTAGGTTGTATTAACCAATCTGTCTTTTGGGCATTGGTTCTATTACTTAGCATTAATGATAAAAACAGCAGTTGTATGGTTAGTATTCTTTTCAATTTGAACATCTTCATTTTTTTAAATTATATGATCTTTATCACGCGTTTATGAATAGAAATTTACGAAATAATATAGGTATTTAGTTATGAATTGTATTAATAATATTAGAAACTCATTTTTCGTTTTCGATAAGCCGAGGGATTTTCTCCAGTTATTTTTTTAAATATTTTATTAAAATAAGATAGACTTTCAAAACCAGTATCATAACAGGCTTCTGTTACATTAGCATCCTGCATTAATAATTTTTTAGCATGATTAACTCTGTATTGATTTACAAAATTTGTATAAGTAAGTTTAGTTGATTTTTTAAAGTACCTACAAAATGCCGCTTCAGACAAATTAACTACAGAAGCAATTTCGCTTATTTTTATAGGCTTTTGAAAATTCGCTTCTACAAACTTATATATTTGATGCATTCTTTCTTGTTCCTTGATAACCGCATGAGAAGCAATGGGGCGCGTATTTAGTGAAGTGAATTCTTTGCTTGTAGCTAATTGTTGAAAAACTTGAATTAATAATAATAACTGATCAAAGGCAGAAAGCCCCGATAATTTTTTTAATAATTCCCCCGCTTTCTTTTTTGTTGCACCATAAAAAGCAATGCCTGTTTTGGCTCTTTCAAATAAATCATAAATAGCTTGCATTTCGGGTTGCTTATAAAATGCATCTTCATAAAAATTTTGTCTAAACTGAACGACTACTGTTTCAACAGTTGTTTTTACACCATAATCAAAATTTAAATGTGGAATATAAGAACCAATTAAGGCTAAGTCAGTTCCTTCATAAGTACAAATATGATCACCAATATGTCTTATGCCTTTATCTGCTTCAACATAAACAAGTTCGATTTCTGGATGAAAATGCCAGTAATAAATTTGATTCAAGTTCGGCGTTAAAAGAATTTTAAAGGAGCTGCCTTCGTCTGGTTTAATATTTTCTAAACTTAATTTCATTCGATCGTTGAATACTTATAATTACTACTAAAATAACTGACTTAGGCTACAAATTAACTATATTTTATCAAAATAGAGCAAATAATGGCCAATTTAGGGAAAATACATAGCCCCTGAGAAACTGTATTTTTACTTCATAAAACTAAATTCGATTGCTATGGAAAATAAATCAATGGTACCCAATATGGTACCCACCATGGTGCCTAATAATGCACACAAAGACATTCCCGGAAACCCTTCTACTGCAAAAAGTAGTGCCACTAGTTTAAATGACCGCTCTAATGGCAAACCACTACGTGTATTAAGTGAAGAAGATTGGACCTTCTGGAAACACAATGGATATATTGTTATTAAAAATGCAGTACCTCGTGAGCAAGCGCTAGCGACTGCGGCTTTCTTATGGGAGTTTGAAGAGAAGGACCCTAATAATAAAGAAACATGGTACACTGCACCAAGAGCTGAAATGAAAATGAAAGAGCTTGCAGGTACAGGCATGGTAGAATGTTACAATAACCAACATTTATGGAACAATCGTCAAATGCAAAAAGTATATGACGCCTTTGTTGATATATGGGGAACAGAAAAATTATGGGTCTCAATTGATAGAGCCAATTTAAATTTCCCCATTCGTCCTGGACATGAATACAAAGCATTTATTCATTGGGATTACGATCCAGAAACAAAGCCTGTGAATGTGCAAGGTGTATTAGCCTTGGCCGATCAAACCGATGAAAACATGGGAGGCTTTCAATGTATTCCAGAATTATACAGAACTTATGATACTTGGAAATTAACACAACCAGAAGACAGAGATAGATTCAAACCTGATACCACTGGCTTCACTCCTACTAAAGTAAAATTAGAAGCAGGTGACTTACTAATTTTTAATAGTTTAGAACCACATGGTATTAGAGCCAATAATAGTACAGACAAAGTGCGTATTGCACAATATTTATCTATGATGCCTGCAGAAGAAAATAATGAGGCCTTAACGCAGTGGAGAGTAAATTCTTGGAAACATAGAATTGCACCAGAAGGTTATGCCTTTCCTGGAGATCCAAGAAACTGGGAGCAAACAAAATATGAAACTGCAGAACTAAACGAGCTAGGCAAAAAATTATTAGGCCTAGAGAAATGGTAAACAACGCGCTGTCTAATCAAATGAATAATAGTACTAAGCTCAATAATGGTTTAACTATGCCCTTATTGGGCTTAGGTGTTTATGATATGTACAAAGCAGCCGCAGAGCAGGCTGTAGAAGAGGCTTTAGCAATTGGCTACCGCTTAATTGATACTGCTAGCATGTATGAAAATGAACTAGAAATTGGCAAGGCAATAAAAAATGCAGGGGTAGATAGAAAAGATATTTTTTTAACCACGAAGCTTAATAATACCGACCATGGTTATGATCAAGCCCTTAAAGCTTTTGACGATAGTTTAAAAAAATTAGATCAAGACTATGTTGATTTATATTTAATACATTGGCCTATTAAAGAGGGCCGCGCTGCTTCTTGGAAGGCTTTAGAAAAATTATATGCAGATAAAAAAGTGAAGGCCATTGGGGTGGCTAATTATAATATTGCCTTATTAGAAGAATTAAAATCAACAGCTAATATTGTGCCTGCAGTTAATCAAATAGAATTTTCACCTTGGTTGTTTCAAGAAGACTTACTAAACTATTGTAAAGAAGCAGGTATTCAAGTGCAGTCTTATTCACCCATTACAAGGGGGCTCAAATTTTCAGATGATCGCTTAGTACTTCTTTGTAAAAAATACAATAAAACACCTGCTCAAATAGTCTTGAACTGGCATTTACAGCATGGCATTTCAACTATACCTAAATCCTCTAAAAAGGAAAGATTACTTGAAAACTTTGAAGCCATTAAGTTTACAATTTCTAGTGAGGATGTCAAAATAATGAATAGCTTTAATGAAAATTTTAGAATTTGTGACGATCCTCAAACTTATTTATAATTTTAAACTCCATTAACCCAATCAAAATGAAAAAAATTATTTTATTCGCTTTTTTAGCCATTAGCTTTTTAACAACCCATGCACAAAATAGAACAGGAGAATTAAAACATGTTGTATTGTTTACTTTTAAAGCAAGCTCTTCTGCAAAAGAAGTAGAAAATGTAGCACATACATTTGCAAAGCTATATGGCAAAGTGCCTCAGGTTAAAAATATGCAGTGGGGTATTAATATGAGTCCTGAACATTTAGACCAAGGCTTTACACATTGCTTTACACTTACTTTTAATTCTGAAAAGGATTTAGCAGACTATCAAAAACACCCAGCACATATTGCATTTCAAACGGTATTAAAGCCGCATATGGATAAAGTATTTGTGGTTGATTATTTTGTAGAGCCTAATAACTAAAGGATATTTTTGAATGAATAAGATAAAACGCAGCCTTGGCTATAGTGTATTAAGTATACTGGTATTATTAATAGTCGTTTTTACAGTATATGGCCAAAGAGATATTCCTGTTGAAAAAATTAAAGCTAAATATGGCAATGCCGCTTCTAAGTATATGCCACTGATGGGCATGCAGGTGCATTATAGAGACGAAGGCAACCCCTCCGATTCTACTCCCTTAGTACTTATTCATGGTACTTCATCTTCTTTACATACTTGGGATAGCTTGGTCTCCATTATGCTTGCAAGCTCAAATAAAAGAAGAATTATAAGATTCGACCTACCTGCCTTTGGTATCACAGGCCCTAATCCGGAGAACTACTATGCAGGTGATTATTATGTTCGTTTTCTAGATTCCTTTTTAAATAAAGTACATATTAATAAATGTGCCTTAGCGGGTAATTCCTTAGGAGGTGCCATTGCTTGGCAATACACCGTGGCGCATCCTAATAAAATTGCTAAACTTATTTTATTGGATGCAGGTGGTTATCCCATGAAAAATGAAAAAGGAAGTTTAGGTTTTAAATTAGCCAGCACCCCTGTTATTAATAATTTACTCTTGGTTATTACTCCTAAATTTTTAATAAGAAAAAGTTTGGAAACCGTATTTTACGATAATAGCCTTATTAGCGATGCTATAGTAACCAGGTATCATGAAATGCTTTTAAGAGAAGGCAATCGTGCAGCTACTTTGTCTTTATTTAAAAATAGAACAGCTACCTCTTCTGAACCCATTAAAACCATTACACAGCCAACTTTAATTTTATGGGGAGAATATGATCATCTCATTGCGGTGGACAATGCCTATCTATTTCAAAAAGATATAAAAGGAAGCATACTCACTGTTTATAAAAACATAGGCCATACCCCTATGGAAGAAGCGCCAAAATTAGTGGCAGCCTCGATGGAAAGCTTTCTGAATAATTAACTAACTTGTTGGCATGAATTTTACCATTGGTACCATTGAAAACTGGGTAGCAAATTATTATGGCATAGAAGTTAAAGCATCTATGCTAAATGGCTATGATGAACTTAATTTTTTATTAGTTGAAAAATCGGGTAAGAAAAATATTTTAAAAGTTTCTAATAGTAGCCACGACTATTTTTTCTTAGAAGCACAGGTAAAAATTCTACAACATTTAGCAAAATCGGATTTAGCTGCACAGTTTCAAGTGTATACCTTAAATAAAAAAGGAGAAACCTTAACAGAAATAATTATTGATGAACAAACTTATTATATTAGAATATTAAGTTTTTTAGAAGGAAGTTTTTGGGTAGAAACACCAACAAAAAACAAAGCCTTATTTGAAAATTTAGGAATTTTCTTAGGCAAGATGGATAAAAGCCTTCAAAGCTTTAAGCATCCGGGCATGCATAGACATTATACTTGGGATATAAGTACTGCGCGCGATGCGAATTATAAAATGAGCTATATAAAGGATGCTTCTAAAAAAAGAATTGCCGATTATTTTTTGCTGCAATTTGAAACTGAAGTACTTCCCACACTTTCTTCTTATAGACAGGCCTATACGCATAACGATGCCAATGATTATAATGTATTAGTGGAAGGGGATGCCATTGCAGGGCTAATAGATTTTGGTGATATGGTACACACTGCCTTAATTAATAATGTAGCCGTAGCCTGTACCTATGCAATGCTACACCAGTCCGACCCACTAGCCGCAGCCGTTTTAGTAGTAAAGGGCTATCATAGTGCTTATGCCTTGGAAGAAAAGGAGTTAAGTATTTTATATTATTTAATTGCTGCAAGATTATGCATTAGTGTAACGCAGTCTGCCTATAATGGTTCTTTGGCAACGAATAACGAACATCATTTTATAACAGAGCAGCCTGCTTGGAATTTGCTCTCTTATTTAATTACACTTAATCCTATTAAAGCAGAAAATGCTTTTAGACTGGCTTGTCATTTTAGTTCCATCATTAATGAAAAAGAAAATTATACAAATTTAGAAACGAAAAGAAAGGCACATATTGGAAGAAACCTAAGTATTAGTTATGAAAAGCATTTAAAAATTGATAAAGCTGCCTTACAATATTTATATGACGACAAAGGCAATACCTATATTGATTGCGTCAACAATGTAAGTCATATAGGGCATTGTCATCCAAGTCTAGTAAGGGTAATGCAAAAACAAATTGCTAGTTTAAATACCAATACCCGCTATTTAAATGAACATTTAATTCAGTATGCTGAAAAATTAACGGCTAGTTTACCTGCTGGTTTAAATGTTTGTTATTTTACCAATAGTGGAAGTGAGGCCAATGATTTAGCCATAAGAATAAGTAGGCATTTCACAAAGCAAAAAGATATTATTGTTTTAGATCATGCTTATCATGGTACTTCAACAGCAACTATTGAAATGAGCCCCTATAAATTTGATAGAGAAGGCGGTATGGGTCAAATGCCTTGGATACACAAGGCTATGAATCCCGATTTATATAGAGGCCCTTATACCTATGACGATACTAGTGCAGGAGGTAAATACGCAATGGATGTAAAAAATATCATTGATAGATTAGCAAAAGAAAATAAAAAACCTGCTGCCTATATATGTGAAACACTATTAGGTGTTGGTGGACAAATGCCCCTGCCACCCCATTATTTAAAAGAAGTATACAAGCATGTTCGAGCCGCCGGTGGTATTTGTATTGCAGATGAAGTACAAGTGGGCTTTGGAAGGGTGGGTTCTCATTTTTGGGGATTTGAATTACAAGACGTTGTACCCGATATGGTCGTGATGGGTAAACCCATTGGCAATGGCCATCCATTAGCTGCAGTCATTGTAACCGATGAAATAGCCAATAGCTTTAATAATGGTATTGAGTATTTTAATACCTATGGAGGTAACCCCGTTTCAATGGCCACAGGCTTGGCTGTATTAGAAGTTATTCAGAGTGAAGGCTTGCAAGAAAATGCATTGCTAGTGGGTAATTATTTAATAGAAGGCATGCGTGCACTTATGCATACACACCCCATTATTGGAGATGTAAGAGGTTCAGGTTTATTTATTGGAGTAGAATTAGTCAAAGATAGAGTTACAAAAGAGCCCGCAACGGAGGCCATTAAGCTAGCGGTTGAAAGAATGAAGGATAAAGGTTTTTTAATGGGTGTGGATGGACCTTATAATAATGTGTTTAAAATTAAACCTCCCATTATTTTCTCTATGCAAAATGCAAAAGACTTACTTACAAATTTAGATACCGTTTTAGCCTCTTTATAAAAATGACTTAGGTCTTTATTAAAAATGTCCTTTTCACTATTGTTCCAAAGTTTTTAATTCGCTTGCCCTTTTAGACCTCACATTATAAATAACAGAACGTGCTAGTTCGTCGTATTTCACTACTTTAAGTAAGTTTCCTTCTTTGTCGTAATAATGAGATTCAACCGAGTACTGTTCATCGTATGCATAAAGCACATAAGTAGTTTTAGTAGAATCTATTAGTAGTCCAATTTTATCTTTGTTTTTTAAATAGCCGGGTGCTGAAGCGCAAGCGCCTATTAATAAAAGTAAGCATGGTAAAAAAGAAAAATATAAAATTAAGCGACGCATATTTATGCAGTGGCTGCTTTTTTATTTTTCATGTATACATTTAATCCAATAAAGGCAACAATTAAAATCAAAGGAATCATTAAAGTAGCGTTGATCACTTCTGGTCCTGCTAATTTTTTAGCTTCATTGGTAACCGCTGCTAGGTCTGCTTCTGCAGTGCCTGCAGGTATTTTAGCATTCACTAATTTATCATAGAAGTCGCTCATAAATATCATATAAACAGATACAGCGAACATACCCGCACCACCCATAAGATTAAGTCCTACAGCACCTGTCTTTGGCAAGTTTTCAGCAACAAAGCCTAACATGGTTGGCCAGAAATAACATACGCCAATACCGAAAAGAATAGCGCCAGCAAATAACATATTGCCAGTACTATGTCCTAATAAGTATAAACCTGCTGCGGCTAAAATAGCAGAAATTAATAATACACCTGAAGGTGAAAATTTATGTACCACTGGTCCTGCAAAAGCACGGCCAATGACCATAATACCTGTTTCAATAGTTAATAATAATATGGCGTTGTCGCTGACATTTTTAAGCAGTACATCAATCCATTGTCCTGTAAATAATTCAGTGATGGCTGTTCCGAACATACAGATAATCATAAAAATAAAAAGAGGATTCAATAAACTTTTATACATGTCTGATGAAGAAACTCCGCTAGATACACGCTCTGTTTCAGGAAATTCTAATTTAGAAAAGAAGTAACCATATAAAATGGTAGGAATTAACATCATACCTACTTGTAAATTCGTACCTAATCCTATTTTATTAAATAAGAATACAATTAAAGTACCAATCACAATACCTCCAGGGAACCATAAGTGAAAGTGGTTCAATTTAGTAGTTTTGTTATTTGGGTATAAAGCCGTTACTAAAGGATTACAAGAAGCTTCAACCGTTCCATTGGCAATACCAATTAATAAAGTAGAGAAAAATAAACTCCAATAACCAGTAGCATAAATAGTAAGTACAATACCTGCTAAGTGAAATATAAAGGCAAGCACTAATAAGCGCTTCATACCAATAATATCCACCATGGTACCCCCTACAAGCATCGCAAGTGGAAAGCCCCAGAAGGCAGTGGCTGCAATGGTGCCCAATTGCGCGTTTGTTAAATGAAAATCAATGCCTTGTTGGCTAAGAACACCGGCTCTAATTCCAAAGGAAAGAGAAGTGACTAATAAAGCCAGGCAGCTTGCAACAAATAGCCTGTTGGCTTGAATGTTTTTTGACATAATCGTTAGTTTTTTGGTTTGGTCTTTAAAAAGCGAACTTGAATATAAAAAAATTTATTGAAAAAACATTAAATTACAGAGAACTTGTACGAAATATAAACCCTTTTCACTTAAAATTAAAACCATGAAACAACTAGTATCTATCTGTTTAATTAGTTTATTATTTGCTTGTACTACGAATAGCAAATATGATACCATTATAAAAAACGGATTAGTCTATGATGGCAATGGAGGCGCTCCTTATAAAGCCGACCTTGCTATTAAAAACGATACCATTGCTTTTATTGGCGATTTATCTAAAGAGTCTGCTAACAATGTAATTGATGCAAAAGGTATGGCTATAACACCTGGCTTTATAAATATGTTAAGCTGGGCACCTACCTCTCTTATTATAGATGGTAATTCTCAAGGGGATATTAGACAAGGGGTCACCTTAGAAGTATTTGGAGAAGGCGGAAGTATGGGTCCTTTAAATGCAAAGATGAAAAAGGCGATGGAAGATGATCAAACAGGACCAGATAAACTTCCTATTGCTTGGAATACATTAGGTGAATACATGCATTTTATGGAGAAGCGTGGCATTAGTTGCAATATTGCTTCTTTTGTGGGTGCAACAACCATTCGTGAAAATATTATTGGAGAAGACAACCGTGCTCCCAGTCCTGCAGAAATGGAAAGCATGAAGGCTTTGGTAAAACAAGCCATGGAAGAAGGTGCATTAGGCGTAGGTAGTTCTTTAATTTATCCGCCTGCTTTTTTTGCAAAGACAGAAGAGCTCATTGAATTATGTAAAGCAGCTGCACCTTATGGGGGTGGATATATTTCACATATGCGCAGTGAAGGCAATAATTTTATTCAAGCCGTGAATGAATTAATTACCATTGCTAAAGAAGCGAAAGTGCATGGTGAAATTTATCATTTAAAAGCGGGAGGTGTAAACAACTGGCCTAAAATGGATTCAGTTATTAAATTAGTAGAAGCTGCAAGGGCTGCTGGCATTGACATTGCAGCCAATATGTATACTTATCCTGCAGGTGCTACAGGTATGACAGCTGCTATGCCTCCTTCTTTACAAGATGGTGGTTTTGGAAAACTATGGTTGCGTTTACAAGATCCGAAAATAAGAGCAGAGATGAAAAAAGCCATGAAAACCGATGCAAAAGATTGGGAAAATTTATATTATGGCACTGGAGGTCCAAGCAGGGTTTTATTACTTGGATTTAGAAGAGATTCTTTATCAAAATATTCTGGTAAAACTTTAGAAGAAGTGGCTAAAATAAGAAACACCACACCAGAAGATTGCGCTATTGATTTAATTATTCAAGATAGTAGTCGTGTAGAAGTAGCTTATTTTTTAATGAGTGAAGAAAATATAAAAAAACAAATCGTACTTCCTTGGGTAAGCTTTGGATCTGATGCAGAGTCGGCATCAACCGATCCAGTCTTTATGAAACAAAGTACACATCCTCGTGCCTATGGAAATTTTGCACGCGTGATTGGACATTATGTAAATGAAGAAAAAGTAATGACTGTAGAAAAAGCCATCAATAAGCTTTCAAAAGTAGCGGCTACTAGTTTACATATTCAAAAGCGTGGAGAATTAAAAGTGGGCAACTATGCCGACATATTAGTTTTTGATCCAAGCAAAATTAAAGACCATGCTAGTTTTGAAAAACCAAGACAGTATGCAACAGGTATGTCACATGTTTGGGTAAATGGTGTGCAAGTATTAAAAGAAGGCGAACATACCAATGCTAAACCTGGAAGATTTGTAAAAGGAGCTGGGGCAAAAATCTAGCGTAGCCGTTTGCTATTACAAACTAGCTAAGGCAGTCTCTAAATCTTGCAATAAGTCATCTACATTTTCGATGCCCACGGAATAGCGAATTAAACTTTCGGGTATACCCAATAGTTTTCTTTGGGCCTCCGTTAATTCCACATGGCTAGTGGTTCTTGGGGGACCTGCTAATGTACTTACCGAGCCTAGGCTTGCTGCCAAATGCACAAGTTTTAGCGTGGTTAATAGTTTTTTTACATGCTCATAACCGCCATCTAGGGCAAAGCTCATGATGCCTCCAAAGCCCGACATTTGTTGCTTCGCAATAGCATGACCCGGATGGGAAGGAAGACCAGGATAAAACACATCAGATACTTTTGAATGCGCTTTTAAATAATTAGCAATTTTTAAAGCAGAAGCATTTTGTCTTTCAATTCTTAATTCTAAAGTTTTCATACCTCTAGCAATCATATAAGCAGGATCGGCTTGTAAACTAGCCCCATTAATTTCTCGGTACTGATAAATTTTTTGTACCAATTCTTTTTTACCTGCCACAACTCCTCCCATGGCATCGGAGTGACCACATAAAAATTTAGTAGCACTATGTATCACTAAATCGGCACCTAGTGCTAAAGGGTTTTGATTAATAGGGGTAGCAAAAGTATTATCTACCACTACAATAGCACCCACTTTTTTAGCAGCTGCGGCTAATCTTTTAATGTCTACTACTTTTAAAGTAGGATTTGTGGGTGTTTCTAAATACACTAGGTCACAACCTTTCGCAATTTCTTTTTCAAATAAATCAAAATCGGTGGTATCACATAATTGCACTTCCACATTATACAGTGGTAGAAAATCTAAAAATATTTTACTCGTTCCGCCATAATTATCTTTTTGAGACACCACTCTTTTACCCGCAGTTAAAAAAGTATAGAGTGTATTACTAATAGCCGCCATGCCCGTTGCAAAAGAGGTCGCTGCTTCAGCACCTTCTAGCAATCGAATTTTCTCTTCTAAAACAGCCACTGTTGGATTGGTGTTTCTGCTATAAATATAACCTTCGGCTTTGCCCAAAGAAACTTCATGCCAATGATCTACATCATTATAAGCAAAGGCCACACTGTTTACTATTGGTGAAGTTACCGCACCACTTACATTTAAATCGCTTTCTCCACCCCAAACCGATGTAGTACTTTTTTTAAACTTAGAAAAATCCATTGACTATTATTTATTTCGTTAGTTATTTTTTATAAAGATTGTCTTTCTGTTTATTATAGTTTTCTATTTTATAATTTTTTATAAAATGTATGACTATTAATTTTTTGCTAAGGAGACTCCATCCATTTCTACTGTCGTTACTTTTCCTTGCTCATTCAATCTAAAATTAAGTCCGCTTTTGCCATACCATTTTTTATTCCATGCTAATTGAAAAGTATCATAATTCCAATGCGAAACTTTTCCTTTGCCTAATTTAATATTTTCAGCAACTAATATTTCATTTTCAAGCGTTATGGTAATGCTTCCAAATAGTGGATCGGTATAAGTGCCTACATAGGCTTGCAAAGGCAGTGAGGGCTTGGTGTTCAGCACTCTAGTGGCTTCTTGTGCAGCATTAGCCTCAGCAGCCTTAGCTCTTATATTTCCATATAAGGTAAGAAAGTCGGCACTCCAATCGGTATTGCCCCCTAAAGCATATTGGTCAAAGGCTTTAAACATTAAAGCATGTCTTGCTTCTGCATGATCTAAATTTCCAAAAATATACACCCCTGTTTTTTCTTCAGGCATTTGTCCATGAATTGCAATTTCTCCAGACAAACTTCCTGTATGAAAATTTAATTTTCTGCCTTTATAATCTTGTTGAAACCAACCTAAAGCATAAGTAGTGAAATTAGGTTTGGTTAATTGTTTGGTAGGATAAAACTCTGATTCCGTCACAAAGGTTTGAGGTTTTAATAAAGTAGTCCAAGTAGCAGGTGATACTAATCTTCCTCCTTCATATTTACTGCTATCTAACATACACTGCATCCATAGTGCAATCTCATCAATATTAGAATATACAGAACCTGCAGCCCCAATTCTATCGGCTGAATCTCTTTCTATTACTTGTATTTTTCCCTCCACTCTTTGATGTGGTTTAGAGATATTAGGATTGGTTACTAAGCCTAATTTAGCGCGTGTTTGCAACATACCTAGGGGTTCAAAAATATTTTTAGTAATAAAATTTTCCCAAGGCATTCCAGATACTTTTTCAATTACTTTTCCTGCAATGCCATAAAATATATTTTGATAAATAAAGCCTGCTCTAAAAGAATAAGAAGGTTTTACCAATTGCATGCGCTCCATAATTTCATCACTAGAAAGTATATTCAATGCCCATAAATAATCGGTATTGCCCACACCTGAATTATGTAAGAATAAATCGCGCACGCGCATTTGAGTAGTTACATAAGGGTCGTATAATCTGAAGCTGGGTAAATATTTTATTACAGGATCTTCCCAGTTCACTTTGCCTTGGTCTACTAAAATACCCATGGCTGTTGCAGTCATGGCCTTGGTGGTAGAAGCGCAAGCAAATAAAGTTTGGTTATTCACTTTATTGCCTGTTCCAAGTTCGGTAGTACCATAAGAATTTTTAAAAACAACTTTATTGTTTTTAACGACTACTATGGCTAAACCTGGGACTTCCCATTCCTTAATTGATTTTTGCACATAGGCATCAAAGGCAGCAGCCGTATCGCTAGCTGTTTTTAAACTTTTTGTTTTTTGAGCTTTTACGCTTTGCGTTAAAAGCATCAAACAGAACAATGACGTAATTAATTTTTTCATAAGACTAGCATTAGCGTATTTAAAATATTGGTTTTTATAAAATAAAGTATAAATACTGCTTTTTTTTAGCATTTGCAGCTCTTTAAAATTACTAATTTTTAAGCTTATAGCCATTTTAATATCTATAATATAAAGAGGATTTAGTAAATTTATAGAACAACTACAAGCTATGAAAAAGATAATTTTACTTTCTGTATGTTTAGTCTCTCTATCAATGCTAAAAGCACAACAGGCCGACTATATTATTAGAAACGGTAAGCTCATTGATGGTTCAGGTAATAACTGGCAGTATAAAGATGTAGCCATTCAAAATAATAAAATTATAGCCATTGGCAATTTAAAAAACTGGAAAGCAACTAAAGAAATAGATGCCAAAGGTTTAGTGGTGGCCCCCGGATTCATTGACGTTCATGCACATATTGAAGGAGGCGAATCAAGAAACCCATTGGCCACTAATTTTATTTACGATGGAGTGACCACCGTTATTACTGGTAACTGCGGAGGTTCTGCGGAAAATTTAAAAAATTATTTTAATACCATTGACTCCATAGGCACTTCTATTAATGTAGCATCCCTTATTGGACATAATACCATTAGAAAGCAAGCCATGGGTACAGCCAATAGAAATGCTACTGCAGCTGAAATGCAAAACATGGAAAAATTAGCAGCACAGGCAATGCAAGATGGTGCAGTAGGTATGTCTACTGGACTTATTTATATTCCTGGAACCTATGCGCCAACAGAAGAAATTGTTGCTCTTGCAAAAGTAATTAGTGAAAATGGTGGCGTATACTCTTCTCATATAAGATATGAAGAAGATAGGGTGCTAGATGCAATCAATGAAGCCATTCAAGTTGGACGCGATGCACATATACCTGTAGAAATTTCACATTTTAAAGTAAGTGGTCAAAACAATTGGGGAAGAAGTAAAGAAACTATTCCACTGGTAATGAATGCAAGAAAAGAAGGCATAGATGTTACCATTGACCAATACCCATACACAGCAAGTAGTACACAGCTAAGTGTGTTATTACCAGACTGGGTTTTATCCGATGGACAAGACTCTATTATGGCCCGATTAAAAAACCCTGAGATTAGAAAAAGAGTGGCTGAACATAGTATTGGTATTATTAAAAAAAGAGGTTTAAAACATTTTAGCTATGCAGTCGTAGCAAGTTATAGAGCCGACACAAGTTTCAATGGCAAAAGTATTGAAGAAATAAATTTATTATTAGGTAATAAACATAATCAAAAAGCAGAAGCGGAAACCATTATTCAAATGATTGAAAAAGGCGGCGCACAAATGGTTTACCATGGTATGGGCGACAATGATGTAGTGGCTATTATGAAATATCCTTTTAACATGATTGCCAGTGATGCAGGCATTGCTGTTATGGGTGTTGGTAAGCCACATCCTAGAGCCTATGGGACCAATGCAAGAGTATTGGGAAAATATGTAAGAGAGATGGGGGTGATTAGTTTAGAGGACGCCATTAGAAGAATGAGTTCTTTACCTGCAGAAAAATTTAATCTAAAAAACAGAGGTCTGATTAAAGAAGATTATATAGCAGACATTGTCATTTTTGATGAAAATGAAGTGGCTGATATGGCGAATTATACCGAACCACATCAGTATGCAAAAGGGTTTAAGTACATTTGGGTGAATGGTGCATTA
>Ga0222712_10000271_pt1 | contig 72475 bp, 60 predicted proteins | sample C33_657DmetaG_FD_165043 | JGI IMG/M metagenome (GOLD analysis project Ga0222712, IMG submission 165043) | Estuarine water microbial communities from San Francisco Bay, California, United States - C33_657D | ecosystem: Environmental > Aquatic > Marine > Unclassified | place: USA: California... | reverse complement strand
GCAAGTACGCCGAAGCCCTGAAGTTCGAATGGGGCCAGCCCGTCGACCCCGAGCAGGTCCGCGCCGCCCTCGCCACCGGCAAGTTCGACTGCATCACCTTCATCCATTCCGAGACCTCGACCGGCACGCTCTCGCCCATCGCCGACATCATGGCCGTGGTCCGCGAGTTCCCGGACGTCATCTCCATCGCCGACACGGTCAGCTCGTTCTCGACCATCCCGATCAAGAAGGACGAACTCGGCATCGACATCTTCCTGACCGGCTCCCAGAAGGCCCTCGCCTTGCCCCCCGGCCTCGCGATCTTCGCCGTCAGCGAACGCGCCCGCGAACGCGCCAAACAGTCCCCGGACCGCGGCTACTACTTCGACCTGATCGAGTTCCACGACAACCACGTCAAGGGCATGACCCCCTCGACGCCTTGCATCTCCCTCTTCTACGGTCTCCAGCAGCGCCTCCTCGAAGTCGAAGCCGAAGGCCTCGACAACCGCTACGCCCGCCACCTCCGCCTCAACGAACGCATGCGCGCCTGGGGCCTCGCCAAGGGCTTCTCGCTCCTGCCGGAAGTCCGGTTCGGAACCCGCGGCCTCAATTGCTTCAAGAACGACCGGAATGCCGACCTCGAGCGCCTGAACAAGACCCTCAAGTCGCGCCACAAGCTCGTGATCGACGGCGGCTACGGCAAGCTCAAGGGCAAGACCTTCCGCATCTCGAACATGGGAGACGAGACCGACGCCACGATCGCCACCCTGATCGCCGCCTTGGACGACTCCTTCGCCGAGCAAGGAATGTAACCGGTTTGACCATCGGTTATCATCCTACGCATGCGCAAGAAGTCACCCAAGTCCTCCTCCGAAGCCTCCGCCCCCGCCGGCTCGAAGACCCTCGTCATCGCCGAGAAGCCGTCCGTCGCGGCCGATCTGGCGAAGGTGCTCAAGGTCTCCAAGGCCACCAGTGACTACTTCGAGAACGACCAGTGGGTGATCAGTTCGTCCATCGGTCACGTCGTCCGCCTCAACGACCCGCAGGACCTCGACGAGAAGTTCAAGCGCTGGACCCTCAAGGACCTCCCGATCCTCCCGGATGACTTCGACGGCTCCGCCCGCTCCAGCATCCTGAAGGTCGTCATCAGCGAGCGCAACAACGGCGACCGCTTCAAGCTGCTGAAGAAGCTGCTCGCCCGACCCGACGTCGGCGAAGTCGTGAACGCCTGCGACGCTGGTCGTGAAGGAGAGTTGATCTTCCACTATATCTACCAGCTGGCGAAATGCCGCCTGCCGGTCCGCCGCCTGTGGCTCGCGAGCATGACGAACGCCGCCATCGCCGAAGCCTTCGCCCATCTGCTCCCGGAATCGACCAAGGCCGGCCTCCTCGGCTCCGCCATCTGCCGCTCGCAGGCCGACTGGCTGGTCGGCATGAACGGCAGCCGCTACGGCACCATCCGCATCGGCGGCGCCAAGCGCGACGTCTTCTCCGTCGGCCGCGTCCAGACCCCGACGCTCATGCTCCTGGTGAAGCGGGAGTTCGAGATCCGTAATTTCGTCCCGAAGACCTTCTGGAAGATCGAAGGCGATTTCGGCGTCACCCAAGGCGGTTACCGTGGCGCCGCCCAGGTCCCCGGCGTGACCGACCGAAAGGAAGCCGAACGTTTCTACGACGAAGCCCAGGCCCGCCAGGTCGCCGAAGAATCGCTCAAGCTCGGCGTCGGCGTCGTCTCCGACGAGCGAAAGCCCAAGAAAGAAAGCGCCCCGCGGCTCTTCGACCTCACGACCCTCCAACGCGAAGGCAACCGCCGCTTCGGCTTCTCGGCCAAGACGACCCTCGGCGTCGCCCAGGCCCTTTACGAGAAGCACAAGGCGCTCACTTATCCGCGCACCGACTCCCAGTACCTCCCCGAGGACTACGTCGCGAACGCCAAGGCCGCCCTGCAGTCCCTCGAAGGCGCCCATCCTGCCGGCGTCTTCGCCAAGGAAGCGCTCCGCGCCGGCTGGGTCGATGCCGCCGGACGCCGCGTCTTCGACAACAAGAAGGTCAGCGACCACTTCGCCATCGTGCCCACCGGCACGATCCCGCACGGCCTCACCGACGTCGAACAGAAGATCTACGACCTCGTCGTCCGCCGTTTCGTCGGCGTCTTCTTCCCGATGGCGGAATTCGAAGAGACCGTCCGCACCACGACCGTCGGCCCCCACCATTTCCGCACCACCGGCAAAGTGCTGGTCGTCGCCGGTTGGCGCGCGGTCTGGGGCCAGGAAGCCGAAGCCGAAGAAGACAAGGACAAGGAAGGCGCCGCCAGCCTCCCCGCCCTCGTCGCCGCCGACGGTTCGCCCGCACAGGCCAAGGTCCGCGGGGTCGACGTCAAGGAAGACGCCACCAAGCCGCCGGCCCGCTACAACGAAGCGTCGCTCCTCGGTGCGATGGAAAACGCCGGCAAGCTCGTCGACGACGAAGCGCTCGCCGAAGCGATGAAGGAACGCGGCCTCGGCACCCCTGCCACCCGCGCCGCCACCATCGAAGAACTGCTGGCGAAGACCTACATCGAACGCCAGGGCAAGGAGCTCGTGCCGATGGCCAAGGCCTTCCAGCTCCACCAGTTCCTCACCCAGAAGAGCAAGGGCATGTCCTTCCTCGTCGAGCCCCAGCTGACCGGCGAATGGGAATACAAGCTCAAGCAGATCGAACACGGGCAGCTCACGGCCGAAGCGTTCATCCATGAGATCAAGGCGCAGGTCCGCGAGATGCTCGCCGGCGCGACCGATCCGGCTCCGTCCTCGGAGCTGAGCCCGAAGGTCCTTTCGCCGACGGACGGTCAGGCCCTCCTCACCGACGGCGAGAAGTATTTCTCGCAGGACAAGGTCGGCACCACGGACCGGCCGAAGATGACCATCTACGCCGAGATGAACGGCCACCGGATCACGCCCGCCGAAGTCGCCGAACTCGTCGAGAAGCGTCGCATCGGTCCGTTCTCCGACTTCCGCTCGATGAAGTCGGGCAAGAACTTCACGGGGTACATCGACCTCGTCGACCCCGACACCATCAAGCCTCGCGGCGCCGAAGAGAAGCCCGAGGCGGCCCCGGTTGCCGAAGGCGAAGAGGCCGCGCCGGCCAAGCCCGCGCGCAAGACCAAGCCGAAGGCTCCCAGCGGCAAACTGAAGGCCGTCCTGTATTTCCCGCCGCGCGAGGGCGCCGACGGCAATCCCGACGCTTTCGATGCCGATTGGCCGGTGCTCGGCCCCTGCCCCGTCAGCGGGCTGCCCGTCCAGCACACGCCGACCGCCGGTTACCGCGTCTGCCCGCACAAGGCGCAGGAAGCCGGCGCCAAGAAGACTTTCAGCCTGAACGCCGAGATGCTCAAGTGCCCGCTCTCGGCAGACGACGTCCGGCGCCTGCTCAACGAAGGCAAGACGGGCCTCAAGAAGTTCGTCTCTAATCGGACCAAGCGGACGTTCGAAGCCTTCCTCGTGGCCGACAAGGCCAAGGGTTGGTGGTTCGAATTCCCTCCCCGCAAACCGCGGGCGGCGAAAGGCGCGCCCGCCGAAAAGAAGTCGGACGAGCCCTTCTGATCAGCGCTCCCAGGCCTGTCGCGGAATCCGGAGATCGGCCCTGACGCCGAGCACCTCCTCCATCATGCGCAGGCGCTGGAGGTCGTCGGGAAAGCCGTCTTCCTTCGGGAGCATGCGCGTCGTCCAATACTGCCGGAGCCAACGATAGGCCTCGTCGCGACGGCCGTCCTCCCAGAGCGTCTGCGCGCAGATGCGGGCGGCGTACCAAGGGGCGTCGGGGGCCTCGGCCGCGGTCTGATAGTAAGAAGCGGCGAGCCGGTGATCCTTCAGTTTGATCTCGGCGAGCTGGGCGGCGCACAGCACCAGAGGCGTCGTGAGCTTGGCGTGCCCGCGGCCCTCTTCCAGGATCTCGATGCCGCGTCGGGCATAGGCCTTGAAGAGCCTGTCCTGGGTCTCGGCCGGAACCTTGGCGTAACCGCCTCGCTTGCGGATCTCCCAGTGGGCGAGGTCGAACCCGACGGTGTAACCGGTGTTCTCCCAGAAATAGCGCGAATGCGGATCCAAGGCGCAGGCGGCCCGCATGAGGGCTTCGCAACCGGCCCGTTCGCGACGTTCCCAAAGGACGTAGCTGCGGATCCAGGTCAGGTCGGCGACGACCGTACGCAAGCCGCCAAGGATGCCCAGCAGCACGCCCTGACCAAGGGTCGGCTCCAGCTCCTTGCGGCCGATCTCGGGAATCTGCGGGCGGACGCCACGCCAGGCATACTCCGCCATCGTGCCGGCGGCGAACAGCGCGAGGCCCGCGCACAGCCAGGGCGCGAGGCGTCGCATCAGATCTCCCTCCGCTTGAACAGGAGAGCCCCGAGGAAGACGTAGGCCGCCATGTAGGCCGCGCCCGCCAGAGCCACGGCGCCGACGGCATCGGCCGGCACGCCCGGGGCGCCCAGGACCAAGGCATCGCCGATGTTGAACTGCTGGAGGTTCGGCAGGAGCCGGCTCGTGCACCAGAGCACGGCCTCATAGGCCGGCGATTCGGAAGGCTTGAGGATGGCGTCCTGGGCGATCCACTGCAGCTGGCCGGCGACGACGGCCAAGGCGCCGACGACGACGGCGTAGAGGAAAGTCCGGGCCACGGCCGAGATCGCGAGGACGATCGAAGCGACCACGCCGAGACGCAGCCACTGCAGAAGGGCGAACTGCGCGAGACCGGAGGCGCTGAACGTCGGCGGCACTTTGCCCGCCTGTTCGGCGAGCAGGAGCAGTTCCTGTTCACGGGCCCAGAGCACGATGCCGAGGAGGCCCGAAAGCACGGCCACGAAGACGCCGAGCACGGACCAAGCGCCGGCGAACTTGCCGAGGAGGAATTCGCCGCGACCCAAGGGCTTGGCGAGCAAGGTCAGCGCCGTCTTGTTATCCATCTCACTGAAGAACAACTGGGCGGTCATCACGACCGCGAGGACGGAGCCGAAGAGGAACATCCCCCCGAAACCGAAGTCGGCGATGAACTTGAGTTCGCCGTGACCGAAATCAAGGACCCGGAAGGAGACCGAGGAAAGCGCCATCGCCGCCCCCAGGATCAGCAGGAAGGCGAAGAAGCGCTGGCGGACCGCCTCGAGGAAAGTGACCCGGGCGATCCAGGAGACGCGTTGGAAGGAGGCTTGCATGGGGTTCAGGCGTCGCGGCTGCCGGTGACGAGTTCGCGGAAGAGATCCTCGAGGGAACGTCGCGGGTGCGTGACCGAGGTCACGACGGCGCCATGGGCGACCAAGGCCGCTTCGGCGGCTTCCCGCGCGGCCGGCGACATCGATTCGACGGTGAGCACATGTCGGTCACGGCGCGACAAGACGTCGTCGACGCGTCCTTCGAGGACGAGCTTGCCGCGGTCCATGATGGCGACGCGGTCGCAGACTTGTTCGACCTGGCCGAGCAAGTGGGAGCAAAGGACGATGGTCTTACCCTTGGCACGCATGGCGTGGATCATGCGGCCGATCGCGGCGGAACCGACGGGGTCGACGCCGGCGGTGGGCTCGTCGAGGATGACGAGTTCGGGATCGTGGACTACGGCCTGCGCGAAACCGATACGCTGCAGCATCCCTTTGGAATAGGTACCGATCGGCCGGTCGGCGGCTTCGGTCATCGCCGCCAGGCCGAGCGCGTCTTCGACGGCCGCCGCGACGTCCGCGGAAGGCACGCCGCTGAGCCGGGCGCAGTAGCGGACGAGTTCCCGTCCGGTCAGGAACTTATGGAAGTAAGGCGCCTCTGGCAGGAAGCCGGTGCGACGACGGGCTTCCGGCGTGGCCGAGGGACAACCGAGGATGCTGACTTCACCGGCGGTCGCGGAGACCAGCCCCAGCACGATCTTCAAGGTGGTGCTCTTCCCGCAACCGTTCGGGCCGAGCAGCCCATAGACCTCGCCGCGGGGAATCTCCAGGGAGACATCGTCGACGGCGCGCAGCTTCAAGCCGCGGAGACCTACCCGGAAATCTTTCGTCAGATGGCGGACCGAAATGGCTGAACTCATCGGCGGATGGAAAAGTCCGTGCAGGTGCGCAGGCCGGCGAAGGTCTTGATCTCCTCCCCGCGGATGTGTCCGTCGAGCGACTTGGCGATCTGGTCAGTGAAGGCCTCGACCTCCGCTTCGGCGCCTTCGGCATGCAGGTAGACGCGGCCGTCGGCGAGGTTCTGGACATACCCGGTCACATCGTATCCGCGGGCCAGACCAAGGACTTGGGCCCTAAAACCGACCCCTTGGACGTGTCCGACATACCAGACATCACGATGGGAGACATGGGTTGACATAGCCTTAACTTCGGGAAATGTTTACTACTCAGCCAATCCCAGCAACCGCAATCCTATGTCTCTCCACCTCGCCATGCTCGACGGCCCCGTTTTCTGGGCCATCCTCGCCGTAGCCCTGCTCCTTTTCGGTGGCTCCAAGATTCCGGAGCTCGCCCGTGGCCTCGGTAAGGCCAAGCGTGAATTCAAGAAGGCCTCGGAAGAGGTCGAGACCGAGATCCGTAACGCCACGGAAGAAGACGAGCGCCGCAAGTTCCGCGCCAAGCAGATCGAGGAAGAAGAACGCGCCGCGATCCGCGCCAAGATCGAAGCCGAAGAACGCGCCAAGCGGGCGCAAGACGGCAAACAGAACTAAGACCTGAGGGGCCTGCCAAGGCCCCTTTTTATTGCCAGATGTTCACCGGGCTCGTCCAAGGCGCCGCCAATGTCATCTCGCTTTCCCCCCGGGAAGCCGACGGTGCCCGCCTGACCCTTTCCCACCCCATCCTGGCCGCCGCCCGAGCCGGCGACAGCATCGCCACGAACGGCTGCTGCCTGACGGTCGTCGATCCGCGTGGCGACACCGCGAGTTTCGACCTCCTGGCCGAGACCCTGCGCCTCACCAACCTGGGCGAGTTGACCGCCGGCAGCATCGTGAACGTCGAACCTAGCCTCCTGCCGACGGACCGCATGGGCGGCCACTTCGTCACCGGCCATATCGATTGCGTCGGCACGATCGCCTTCCTCGGACGCGAAGGCGCCGACTGGAAACTCGACATCGCCGCGCCTGAAGCCTTGCTCCGTCACGTGGTCCGCAAGGGCTGCGTCGCCGTGGACGGCATGTCCCTGACGGTGGCCGACCTGATCCCGGGCGGCTTCCGCATCTGGCTCATCCCCCACACCCTTGAAGTCACGAACCTGTCCCGCCGTAAGACCGGCGACCGGGTGAACCTCGAGTCGGATCTCCTGGCGAAGTACGCCGAGAAACTCCTCGGCAAGGCCTGAGCCTCAGGCCGGGTCAGCCGAAATCGCTCGGAGCCTTTCCTGCAGACGAGCCGCCACGGCTTCGTCACCCTCGCCCTCGGCGGGCACCGCCTCGCGGCCGACGGTAATATCGACGCGGGAAAAAGGCAGCGGCATCGCGAAACGATCCCAGCTTCCGAAGCGGAAGCAGGAAGCGTAGCGGATCCCGAGCAGCAGGAACGGACGTCCGGTCAGACGGGAGAGCGCGATGGCCCCGGGCTTGAAGACGAGCGCCGGGCCTTTCGGTCCGTCGGGGGTGATGCCGGCGTGGTGTCCCGCCCGCATGGCGCGCGTCAACGCGATCAAGGCGGCGGCGCCGCGACGATTGGACGAGCCGCGCACGGCGGTGATGCCCATCAGCCTGAAGAAAGCGACCAGCCAGGCTCCGTCCTTGCTCGTACTGATGAGCGCCGAGATCGGACGGCCGAAGAGCCGTTGGCCGATCAAAGGGGCGATGAAGAGCTTATCGTGCCAGAGGAGGAGCACCGAAGGTCCGTCGGCGTCGTCGAAGCGGTCCAGGTCGGTCCGGAAGCGCAAGGTCGACAGCCAGAGCCGAAGCAGCAACGCCAACGGCGCCACCCAGAGCCAATGATACCAAGGCACCACGAAAGGAGCATCGGGGGTCTCTGGGCGGTTCGCAGGCACGCCCTTCTCTCTCACCCCCCGGCCGATATTTCAACCCATTACGCCGGTAGGCCGAGAGCCTGACGCACCGCCGCCCGGCCCAAGAGATGACAGAGCGGGGTCGAGAACATCTCCGGCTCGGCCTCGGACCAGGCCGACGTCTCGGCGGGAGTCCTCCACAGCACCGAGTCCACCTCAAACGCGGCGACCGTGACCGCATGCTCGCCCCGCAGCAGATAACTGCGGACGAACTCATGGCCGAGATCCGGATGGCAGGGGGCGTAATCGATCTCCTGCAGGGCCGAAGGCGGTACGGAAACACCCAACTCCTCGCGAAGTTCGCGGACGGCGGCGGTCAGGTAATCTTCGCCCGAGTCGACGTGCCCCGCGCAGGAGGTGCTGAGCAGCCCGGGACAGTTGTCCTTGGCATAGGAACGCCGCTGGAGGCAGAGCTGGCCATCCGAGCGCAGCCAGAAGATGTGGATGGCGCGATGCCGGAGCGAGCGACGATGGATCTCACGCCGGAACTCCCGGCCGATGACGCGGTCGTGCTCGTCGACGACATCGAAGATCTCATCCGGAGACTGGCCGACTTCACGGAGATTCATCGTCCGAGGTCCATGATGATGTTCCACCGCTTGGTCAGTTCACGGTCGTGCTTCTTCCAGTCCGGATCCCAGGCCGCCAGCTGGTTCCAGAATCGATCCGAGTGATCCATGTGCCGTCGGTGGGAAAGCTCATGGAGGATGACATGGTCATGGAGCATCGGGGGCAGCAGGATCAGCCGCCAGTTGAGGGAAAGCGTGCCCGTGCTGGAGCACGACCCCCAGCGGCTCGTCTGATCGCGCACGCTCACCTGCTCGACCGTGACGCCGACCTTGCGGCTCAGCCGGTCGACCGCCAAGGAGAGTCCCGTCTCAGCCAACCGACGGACGACGCGCACGGCGCCGGCTTCGAGATCGGACGCAGGCATGATCAGCATTACCTTTTCTTCGGTCTTGGAGATCCGGACCGAGCCGCGCGCGCCCTCCTCCATGTCGATGGCCAGCAAACGGTCGTCCAGCGTGACCCAGGGGAATTTACGCAGATGGGAGGTCAGTGACGGCTGGACGGTGCGCGCCTTGGCGAGGACTTTCTCCAGCCAAGGCAGGTTGTCCCGGAGGAAGGCCAGCGCCGAGGCATGCGTCGCATGCGGCGGATAGCTCAGCACGACCTTAGGGCCGGGCTTCACCGAGAGACGCACGCGGGTGGTGCGGGCGGACACCTTAGGCCAGACGAGCACGGCCTTGCCGGCGACGTGCACGGTGATGGGCTGGTCGTCCTGTTCCATGCTCAGGCCTGAGGCGAACGCTGCTCGGCTTCGGCGACGACCTTGGCCGTATGGCGACGCAGCGCCGAATCCGGATCGATGCCGGCGTCGCGGCAGGCGGCGACGAGTTCGAAGAGACGGCTCCCGGCCGACTCTTCGGTGAGGCCTTGGGACTGGGCCTCGACGCGGGCGGCTTCCACCGTGGTACCAGCATCGAGCTGCTTCTTGCGGACCTGTTTCCAAACCTCGCGAGCAGTAAGCAAAGCGTTCAAAGACGGAGGCAGATCCTTGAAGACCGACGGCTTCTTGGCGCCCTTCTCCTTGAGTTTGATCTGCTCCCATTGCGCGACGACCGCGTCGGACGAACCCAGCTTGGCGCCGTCGCCGAAGACGTGGGGATGACGACGCACCATCTTCTCGTTCACTTCCCGGGCAACGTCGTCGAAAGTGAACTGGCCGGCTTCGCTCGCCATCTGGGCGTGCATGGCGACATGGAAGAGCAGGTCTCCCAGTTCCTCTCGGAGGTTCTCGACATCATTGCGGTCGATGGCCTGGACAAGTTCGGCGACTTCTTCGACCAGACAATCGCAGATGGTGCGGTGCGTCTGTTCGCGGTCCCAAGGGCAGCCGTCCGGAGCACGGAGTCGGGCGGTGGTCGCAAGCAGGAGGTCGATGCCGGGCATAGGCCGATGCAGAAGGCTGGATGGAAGGGAGTCAAAACGATTGCCAGAAGCCCGGGGAGCGCTTGCTTAAGACCAGTGGACAAGCTGACCGAAATCATGGACGCCAAGCGCCGGGAAATCGCCCCGTTCGCCCGTCCCGTCACCGACGCCGAACTGGCGGCCTTCGCCGGCCGCCCTTCGTCGCCGGGCTTCCGTCAGTCCCTGGCGGTCCCCGGCCGCCTGACCGTCATCGCCGAAGTGAAGCGCGCCTCGCCCAGCGTCGGCCAGATCCGCGAAGGCGTCGACGCCGTCGCCCAGGCTCGGGCGTATTTCGCCGCCGGCGCGGACTGCCTCTCGGTCCTCACCGAGACCCAGTACTTCAAAGGCGAGCTCAAGGACCTGATTCAAGTCGTCCAAGACCAGACCGGCTGGAAGCGCCCCCTCCCCTGCATCCGCAAGGACTTCATGGTCCATCCTTATCAGGTGCTCGAAGCGGCCCGGGCCGGCGCCCGCTGCATCCTCATCATCGTGCGCGGGCTGACCGATGACGAGATCCGCCCGATCCACCGCGCCGCCAAACTCGCCGGTCTCGACACGCTCTTCGAAGTGCATGACGAGGCCGAACTCGAGCGCGCCCTGCGTCACGACCCCGACATGGTCGGCGTCAACAACCGCAACCTCTCCACCTTCCAGATCGACCTCTCCTTCGCGGAGCGGGTCATACCGCACATGCCCAAGTCCGTCCTGAAGGTCGCCGAGAGCGGCATCAAGACCGCCGAAGACGCCGCCCGCATGCGGGCCGCCGGCGCTGACGCCCTGCTGGTCGGCGAATCCCTGATGCGTGCCCCTGACCCGGCCGTGCTCATGAAGGCGTTGCAATCCGCATGAACGACGGCCCGCTGTCGGCGAACGAGACCCGGGACCTGCTGGCCCGCCTCTCGCACATGCCCAAGAAGTGGCTCGGCCAGAACTTCCTGATCGACGGAAACATCGTCCGCAAGTCGTTGGAGCTCGGCGAAGTGAAGGCCGGCGACACCGTCGTCGAAGTCGGCCCCGGCCTCGGCACGCTGACCCGCACCCTGCTTTGCGCCGGCGCGGACCTCTACGCGGTCGAGGCGGACCGCACGATGCACTTCCACCTGACGGAGTCGCTGCTGCCCCGATTCCCCAAGACCTTCCACCTCAAGGAAGGCGACGCCGTGGATTTCCCCCGCGCCGGCCTGACCGACGCGACCGACGGCTCGTTCAAGGTCATCGCCAACCTGCCCTACGCGATCTCGACGCCATGGATGGACGCCATCTGCGCCGGCCCCCATCCGTCGATGATGGTGCTCATGCTGCAGCGCGAAGCCGCCGAGCGCCTCACCGCGGATGTCGGGACCGGACATTGGTCCGCCGTCACCGCCCAGGTCCATCTCGCCTTCGAGAAGATCAAGGTCCATCCGGTGCCCGCCCAGTCCTTCAACCCGCCGCCCAAGGTCGACTCCTGCCTGCTCGTCCTCCGCCGCCGCCCCGACGCCCGCCGGCTCAGCCCGCGGGCCCGTGAGGTCGCCCGCATGCTCTTCACCCAACGTCGTAAGCAGGTGGGTTCAGCGGCCAAGAAGCTCTTTCCCGACGCCCCGGATGTCGCCGCTTGGCTGGCCGACCTTCCTCGCTACGGGCTGACCAGCCTCGCCCGCCCGGAAACAATCCCGGCCGAAGCCTGGCTGACCCTCTGACGCCTGGGGTTGCATTTCGTCCCGTCTCCGCTCCTTATCCCGCCATGTCTGTCAAAGTAGGCCTCGTCTCCCTCGGTTGCGCCAAGAACCTGATCGATTCCGAGATCATGATCGGTCACCTCGCCAAGGCCGGCATGTCCATGACCCCGGACGCCGCCGAAGCGGACGTCGTCATCGTCAATACCTGCTCCTTCATCGACGCCTCCAAGCACGAGGCGCTCGAGGCCATCTACGAGATGAGCGACGGCAAGGCCACCGCCCGCAAGAAGGGCCAGAAACTCATCGTCGCCGGCTGCATGTCCCAGCGCTACCAGGGCGCCCTCCCGGTCGTCGAAGGCGCCAAGGGCCGCGTCGAGCTCCCGAAGGTCGACGCCTTCATCGGCCTCGACCAGGTCACCAATATCGTCCCGGTCATCCATAAGGTCATGGGAGGCGAAGCCGGCATGACCGAGTTCCTGGCCAAGACCACGACCTACATCCCGGACTTCGATACCCCGCGTTTCCGTCTGACGCCTCGTCACTCGGCCTACATCAAGATCGCCGAAGGTTGCAACCACCCCTGCACCTTCTGCATCATCCCGCGCATCCGTGGCCGCCACCGCAGCCGCACGGTCGAGTCCGTCGTCAAGGAAGCCCGCCAGCTCGTCGCCGAGGGCGTGAAGGAGATCAACCTCATCTCTCAGGACACGACCTACTTCGGCATGGACCGCTGGACCGACGCCCGTCCGAACCCGCGCAGCAAGGTCGACTCCTCCAAGGGCGAGTCGCTCGCCTCGCTCCTCCGCGAGCTCGACCAGATCGAAGGCGATTTCTGGGTCCGCCTGCTCTACACGCATCCCGCGCACTGGAGCGACGAACTCATCGAGACCATCGGCAAGTCGAAGCATGTCGTCCGTTACGTCGACATCCCGCTCCAGCACGTCTCGGACAAGATGCTCGGGGCCATGCAGCGCGAGACCGATGGCGCCTACATCCGCGACCTGATCAAGCGCATGCGCGCCGGCATCCCGGACCTCGTCATCCGCACCACCTTCATCGTCGGCTTCCCCGGCGAGACCGAAGAAGATTTCACCGAACTGCTCGCCTTCCTCGAAGATACGAAGTTCGACCGCGTCGGCGTGTTCAAGTATTCCAAGGAAGAAGGCACCAAGGGCGCCAAGATGGAAGGCCACCTCTCCGACGAGGTGAAGGCCGACCGCCACGCCCGCGCCATGCTCCTGCTCCAGCGTCTCTCCAAGCAGCGCGGCGAAGCCTTCGTCGGCCGCAAGCTCCGCGTCCTCGTCGAAAGCCCGGGCGTCGCCCGCAGCACTGGCGACGCCATGGAGATCGACGGCATCGTCAAGGTCCCGAAGAAGCTGCCCATCGGTCAGTTTGCCGAGGTCACCGTGACGGGCGCCGAGGAATACGACCTGATCGCCAAGTGATCAGCCTTCGGCGTCGCGTTCCGGCGCCGTCTCCGCGGAAGCCGCGGCGGCCGGGGAATCGCTGAGGCGGATGAGGGCGTCGAGCGAGGAGAAGTGGCGCGTCCAGTCGGTCATGTCCGGGATGTCGCCGACGACGGTCGAGAACAGTTCACGCTTCTCCTGCTTGAGCTCCTCGATGCGCTCCTCGACGGTGCCTGGGGCGATCATGCGATAGATCAGGACCGGGTTCTTCTGGCCGATGCGGTGCACGCGGTCGACGGCCTGGGCCTCGACGGCCGGATTCCACCATGGATCCATCAGGAAGACGTATTCCGCGGTATTGAGCGTGATGCCCGTGCCGCCGGCCTTGAGCGAGGCGAGGAAGAGCGCGGGCCCCTTCGTCTCCTTGAACTGCTCCACCGGGGCGGAGCGGTCCTTGGTCTCACCGGTGAGTTCGAAGATAGGCAAGGACGGCAGGTCGCGGGCGAGCGCCGCCTTGACGCGCTCGATGAGGGAGACGAACTGGGAGAAGACCACGGCCTTCGAGCCGTTAGCGGAGATCTCGGCCAGCTTGGAGACGAGCAAGGTGATCTTGCCGGAATGAGCCGAAGGGCAGGTCGAGTTCTCGGGCAGCAGGCCCGGATCGCAGCAGACCTGCCGCAGGCGCATCAGCAACGTGAGCACCGATGTGGCGTCCTTCGAAAGCAGCGAAGCCAGTTCGCCCGAGAGACCGCTGCCCTGCGTGAGGTGCTGGTAAAGCGAACGCTGCTCGTGCGTGAGCGGGCACGGCAGGACGACTTCCATCTTCGGCGGGATGTCCGCGGCGACATGACGCTTGAGGCGGCGGAGGATGAACGGGGAGACCTGGCGGCGAACCTTGCCGAGGGCGATCGACGCGTCACGGAGCATGAGGCGCTCGAAACCGGCGCGCTTACCGAGAAGTCCGGGCATCAGGAAGCGGAAGATCGTCCACAAGTCCGTGGGGCGGTTCTCGAGGGGAGTGCCGGTGATCGCGATACGGTGGTCGGCCTGGAGCGCGACGCACGTCTGCGTGGTCTTCGACTCGGGGTTCTTGATGGCCTGGGCTTCGTCGAGCACCGCGTAGCCGAAACGGGTCTTCGGGAGCAGTTCCGCATGACGCCGCAGCTGCGTATAGCTGGAGATCCAGAGACGGGCGCCGGGGTTCTTGACGAAATCATCCTCGGCCGTGAGGACGGCAGTTCCGGCGCTGAGCTCAGGGTGGAAGCGCTTGATCTCGCCGAGCCACACGGGGATGACGCTCGCCGGGCAGACGATGAGGGAGCGCTCGCCGACGGGGCGAGACGCGAGCAAAGCGAGCACCTGGACGGTCTTACCGAGGCCCATCTCGTCGGCCAGCAACGGATGGGCGCCCAGCTCACAAAGCCGGCCGAGCCAGGCGACGCCTTTCGCCTGGTAAGGACGCAGGTGCGCCGGCAGGTCTTCCGGCGGAGCAGGCTCATGGAGAAGCTTGTCCTTCCAGGCCTTGAGGTCGTCGTTGAGTTTGAGGGCGCCGACGGCCGCATGGTCGAACAGCGACAGCAGCAAGTAACGCGGGACTTCGCCGTCCTTCGCCCGCCAGTCCTCGGAGAAATCGGCGACAGCAGCGTTGTATGCGACGACGCCCTTGCCGGGCAGGATGACGGGGCGTCCGCCGGCCTTGAGCAGGAGTTTCTGCTCGTCGGCGAGCAGGCGGTGTCCGCCGGCCTTGAGGCGCCAGTTCAGCTTGAAGGACTTGCCGTCGGCCGCCGACTCGGCTTCGGCATCGACGGCGACCTGGAGCTGCTCGTTGCGGAAGATGTTCAGGGCGTCTTCGCCGACCAACTTGAAGCGCTTACGCCAATCGGCCAGATCCTCGCGCACGAAGCGCTCGATTCGGCCGATATTGTCGATCGCCCACGCGCCGGTGGCCTTGCCGTAGGTGAAGCCGGCGCGATGGGCCACCGTATTGAACCGGAACAAGGCCTGCCGCTGTTCGTCGGAAAGTTCGTCGCCCGGGATGGCTCCGGGGCCGAAGCAGTTCCAGGCATGACCGCCGCGGCCGGTCCAGGCGGCGGAAATCTTCAGACCGTCAGAGGAGAGATCGAAGCTCACCTGCAGCTTCAGCGAGGCGCGGGCGTTGGCGTCCTTGCGTTCGGGTTCCTTCGGCGCCTCGGGCGCGGCGGCCATGGCGGACTCATCGATCGCCGGGAGCTCATCGGCGAGCAGTTCCTCGACCTCATACAGCGAAGCCACGGCGAAAGGCGCGCCATTCTCTTCTTCAGGCAGCGACGTCCGCCAATCGATTTTGCCGTCGACGATTTCGATGACCGCGCGGACGGTCTGCTCTTCGGTGCGGGTGACGGCTTCGGCGCTCTCCGGCTTGAGTTCGATCTGTCTGACCAATCCTTCGGTATAGAGTCGGCGCCCTTCGGCGAGGTCGGCAGCCTTGAAGACGTCTTCCCAGTCTTCAGGCAGGGACGCAAACCACCTCTCCAGGGCTTCCGTGGAGTAGGAGCGGTTGGCCGGACGCGGGGAAGACATCGACGGTGGTCAATTAGACCCTGCCGTATTTGGTCTTACAACCCCCAATAAGTGACAAAATTGAGCAGGGTCTGGGCTTGTTTATGCTCGGGTCGCTGGTTTAGTTTTACTTCCCTTTTACAGGCCCAAAATGAAACATCTCAGCGTCGGCAGTCGGTGGAACGCAGACCTCATCGCATCTTATCACGAGCAATGGTCCAAGGACCCTTCCTCGGTCGACGGTGACTGGCGCTCATTCTTCGAAGGCTTCGAACTCGGCCTCAGCCTCCCGCCTAAACCCGGCAAAGGCGCCCCGGCCGCCGGCTCGGTCGACGCCGCCGCCCAGTGGAAGGTCCTCGCCGCCATCCAGGCCTATCGGATGATCGGCCACCTCCAGGCCCGCATCAATCCGCTCGCCGAGCCCTTCCCTCACTTCGAACTCACCGACAAGGCCCTCGGGCTGGACTCCCTGCCCGCCGACCGCGTGTTCCACACCGGCGATTTCCTCGGCGGCCAGATGCTCCCGCTGGGCGACATCCTCTCCAAACTGAAGGCGACTTACTGCGGCCCCATCGGCGTGGAGTTCACCCACATCCAAGACGGCGAGCGCCGTCGCTGGCTCCAGGAGCGCATCGAAAGCTGCGGCCTCCGTCCGGCCTATGACGCCGCGGCCCGCCGCCGCTTCCTGCGCTCCATCGTGCAGGCCGAGCAGTTCGAACGCTTCCTCCACAAGACCTTCGTCGGCGCCAAGCGCTTCTCCGTCGAAGGCGGCGAAGTCATGCTCGCCGTCATGGATCAGCTGATCCATCGCGCCCCGTCCGCCGGTGTCGCCGACCTCGTCATCGGCATGGCCCACCGCGGTCGTCTGAACGTCCTCGTCAACGTCTGCGGCAAGAAGCCCGAAGCTCTCTTCGCCGGATTCTCCGAGCAGCACATCCCGGACACCACGCATGGTGACGGCGACGTGAAGTATCACCTCGGCTACGCCGGCGCCCGCGTCGTCGAAGGCAAGGAGATCGGCGTCACCCTCGCCTTCAATCCCAGCCACCTCGAAGCCGTCAATCCCGTCGTCCTCGGCCGCGCCCGCGCGCTCGTCGACCTCCAAGGCGGCGCCGACCGCTCCAAGGTCCTCCCCATCCTGCTGCACGGTGACGCCGCGTTCGCCGGTCAGGGCGTGGTCATGGAGACCCTCAACCTCGCCGGCCTCAAGGGCTATCAGGTGGGCGGCACGCTGCACATCGTCTCGAACAACCAGGTCGGCTTCACCACCAACCCCGACGAGGCCCGTACCGGCCGTCATTGCACCGAAATCGCCAAGTTCACCGAGTCGCCGATCTTCCACGCCAACGGCGACGACCCCGACGCCGTCGTGCTCGCGGCCGAGATCGCGCTCGAGTACCGCCAGAAGTTCGGCGCCGACGCCGTGCTGGATATCGTCTGCTACCGTCGCTACGGCCACAACGAGACCGACGAGCCGGCCTTCACCCAGCCGGTGCTGTACAAGGAAATCTCCGCCCATCCGAGCGTCTCGGAACTCTACGCCTCCCGCCTGACCGAATCCAAGTCGGCCCCGGACGGCGAGCTGATCGCCCTGCGCACCGAATTCGACGTACTGCTCAACGCCGCGCAGGAACGCGCCCAGGCGACGATCGCCGCGGAAGTCGAAGAACGTAAGATCAAGCCCGTCGGCGTCCGTCCTTTCCGTTCGGCCTACGAACACTCCGTCGACACCTCGGCTCCGCGCGAGCTCCTCGACAAGGTCGCGCCGGTGCTCTGGCAGACCCCGCCGGACTTCGCGCCCAACCCGAAGATCAAGCGACTCCTCGACGCCAAGGCCGAAGCCTACAAGGCCGGAGCGAACATCGACTGGAGCCTCGGCGAAGGCCTCGCCTTCGCTTCCCTGCTCGCCGAAGGCTACCCTGTGCGCATCTCCGGCCAGGACTGCGAACGCGGCACCTTCTCCCACCGCCATGCGGTGCTGCACGACCCTTCCAACGACGCCGAATACTGCCCGCTGGGCTCGATCGCCGGCGCGGAGATCGAACTCGTCAATTCCTCGCTCTCCGAATACGCGGTGCTTGGTTTCGACTACGGTTACTCGCTCGAAGCCCCGGATTCGCTGGTGATCTGGGAAGCCCAGTTCGGCGACTTCGCCAATGGCGCGCAGATCATGATCGACCAGTTCATCGCTTCGGCGGAATCGAAGTGGGGGCAGACCAGCGGCCTCGTGATGCTCCTGCCGCACGGCTACGAAGGCCAGGGTCCGGAACACTCCTCCGCCCGCCTCGAACGCTTCCTCCAGCTCTGCGCCGAGAACAACCTGCAGGTCGCCCAGCCCTCCACCCCGGCCCAGCTCTTCCACGCGCTGCGTCGCCAGGTGAAGTCGGATCTGCGCAAGCCCCTGGTCGTGATGACGCCGAAGAGCCTGCTGCGCCACAAGTCCTGCGTGAGCACGCTCGCCGAGCTCTCCGGCGGACGCTTCCACGCCATCCTGCCTGACGCGACTCCGGCCACGAAGACCGAGCGCCTGCTGCTCTGCTCCGGCAAGGTCTTCTACGAACTCGACGCCGAACGCGCGGCCCGCAAGGACACCGCGACGACCATCGTCCGGGTCGAACAGTTCTACCCCTTCGACGCCGCCACCCTCTCCAAGCTGCACGCCGACCTGGGTTCGCCCAAGAAGGTCGTCTGGGTGCAGGATGAGCCCAAGAACATGGGCGGCTGGTCCTTCGTCGCCCCGCTCGTCGAGGAAGCCCTCGGCCTTCGCCCGCTCTACGCCGGTCGCGATGCCGCCGCCTCTCCCGCGGTGGGTTCGCTCCCAGTCCACAAGATCGAGCAGGCTGACGTCATCCGGCAGGCCTTTAGCGCCTAATAAGGGTCAGTAGCCGATTTTGTCGGCCTAACCACCCTTCCTACTACCCCTCAAACGACCTTCCTAGGTCGTTTAAAGGCCTATTTCCCCGTTGAAAGGCCTCGGAATGGGTTCCAATTTAGTGGCCACCCAACTTTCATGGCCGTCGAAGTCAAAATCCCTCCCATGGGCGAATCCATCACCGGGGGCCTCCTGGCCGCCTGGCTGGTCAAGTCCGGTGACGCCGTCCGTAAAGGTCAGCCTCTCTTCTCCTACGAAACCGATAAGGTGACCTCCGAGGGCACCGCCGAAGTCGACGGCCAGATCACCATCGTCGTCAACGCGGGCACCGACGTCGTCGTCGGCCAAGTCGTCGCCTCGATCGAAGCTGGCGCCGCCGGCAACGCGCCGAGCGCCGCCCCTGCTCCCACCGCCAAGCCGGCCGCCTCCTCCGCCCCTGCCCCCGCCGCGGCTCCTGCTCCCAAAGCCGCTCCGGTCGCCGCCAAGTCAGGCGCCGCCGCTGAAATCTCTCCGGCCGTCCGTCGCCTCTCCGAGGAAACCGGCCTCGATCCCGCAGGTGTCGAAGGCACGGGCAAGGCCGGCCGCGTCACCAAGGGTGACATGCTCGCCGCGCTCTCCGGCCAAGCTCCGATCCGCGCCGTGGCACCGGTCGCCGCGCCCGCCGCTGCCTCCGCTCCGGCCGCCGCCGCCGTCATTCCTTCGCGCGACGGTCGTACCTCGCGCAAGCGCATGTCGCCGCTCCGCCGCAAGATCGCCGAACGCCTCGTACAGGCGAAGTCCGAGACCGCGATGCTCACGACCTTCAACGAGGTCAACATGGCTCCGGTCATGGAGCTCCGCAAACGCCACGGCGAAGAATTCCTCAAGAAATACGGGATCAAACTGGGCTTCATGTCCTTCTTCGTGAAGGCCGCCGTGCAGGCGATGAAGGAAGTCCCGGCGATCAACGCCCAGCTCGACGGCGAGGACATCATCGAGAACCACTTCTACGACATCGGCGTGGCCGTCGGCACCGACAAGGGCCTGATGGTCCCGGTCGTCCGCGATTGCGACCAGCTCAATTTCGCCGGCATCGAGAAGGCCATCGGCGACTTCGGTAAGCGCGCCCGCGACGGCAAGATCCAGCTTCCCGAACTCCAGGGCGGCGTCTTCACGATCTCCAACGGCGGCATCTACGGCTCGATGCTCTCGACACCTATCCTGAACCATCCGCAGGCCGCGATCATGGGGCTCCATAACATCGTCGAACGGCCGGTCGCCGAGAACGGCCAGGTCGTGATCCGTCCGATCATGTACCTCGCCCTCTCCTACGATCACCGTCTTATCGACGGCAAGGAAGCCGTGACCTTCCTCGTCAAGGTCCGCCAATACATCGAAGACCCGCAGCGCCTGCTGTTCGGCGTCTGATCTTCACCCTCCCCTTCCTACCGCAATGTCTCAATTCGATCTCGTCGTAATCGGCTCCGGCCCTGGTGGCTACGTCGCCGCCATCAAAGCCGGCCAGCTCGGCCTCAAGGTGGCCCTCGTGGAGAAGGACAACTCCCTCGGCGGCACCTGCCTCAACGTCGGCTGCATCCCCTCCAAGGCCCTGCTCCACTCCACCGAAGTCTACCAGCATGCCGTGCACGGCAAGAAGCACGGCCTCGTCGGCGCCGAGAAGCTCACCTTCGACGTCGCCGCGATGCTCGCCAACAAGGACAAGGTCGTCGCCCAGCTCAACATGGGCGTCGGCGCCCTCCTCAAGAAGCGTAACGTCGAAGTCGTCCGCGGCCTCGGCCGTCTCGTGAAGTCCGGCCAGGTGCTCGTCCGCTCCACGGCCGGCGACCGCACGCTCGAGACCAAGAACATCCTCATCGCCACCGGCTCGGTGCCGGTCGAACTCCCCTTCATGAAGTTCGACGGCGAGACCGTCATCTCCTCCGACCACGGCATCTCGCTGAAGTCCGTCCCCGAGAAGATGGTCGTCGTCGGCGCCGGCGCCATCGGCCTCGAACTCGGTTCCGTCTGGGCCCGCCTCGGCTCCCAGGTCACGGTCGTCGAGATGCTCCCGGGTATCGGTGGCCCCGCCTACGACACCGACGTCGCCAAGGCCGCGCAGAACGCCTTCGAGAAGCAGGGGCTGAAGTTCGAACTGGGCGCCAAGGTCACCGGCGTCAAGAAGACCGCCGCCGGCTCCGCCCTCACCGCCGAACGCGACGGCAAGTCCCTCGAATTCCCCGCCGACAAGATCCTCGTCGCCGTCGGCCGCAAGGCCAACACGACCGGCCTCGGCGCCCAGGAAGCCGGCCTCAAGCTCGACGAGCGCGGCCGCATCGTCATCGACGCACACTACCAGACCAACCTGCCCGGCGTCTTCGCCATCGGTGACGTCGTCACCGGTCCGATGCTCGCGCACAAGGCCGAAGAAGAAGGCGTCGCGGTCGCCGAGAACCTCGCCGGCAAGAAAGGCCACGTGAACTACGGCGTCATCCCCGGCGTCATCTACACCGACCCCGAAGTCGCCTGCGTCGGCCTCTCCGAAGCCGAAGCCAAGGCCAAGAACATCGAAGTCGCCGTCGGCAAGTTCCAGCTCGCCGGCAACGGCCGCGCGATCGCTTCCGACTGCACCGCCGGTTTCGTCAAGGTCATCGCCTGCGCCAAGACCGACAAGCTCCTCGGAGTCCAGATGGTAGCCAAGGGCGCGTCCGAGATGATCGCCGCGGCCTGCGCGCACATGGAGTACGGCGGCAGCGCCGAAGACGTGGCCCGCACCTGCTTCGCTCACCCGACCGTGAGCGAATCATTCAAGGAAGCCGCGATGGCCGTCAGCAAGTCGAGCATCCACTCGCTCTGATCATCGGAGGATTTTTTCGAACGAAAGGGTGCGAATAGCACCCTTTCTTCTTTGGCGGACAAATCAGAACGCCCTCCCAAATGAAGGGAAGGCGTCGATTGAAAAGCAAGGGGCCAGGCTTGCCACGGCACACGGATGGACTGACTGCCGTTGCTTCCTTCCGGACCTGGCGGGATTCGTCGGCCACCCGTTGCATGGGGCCTGGCTTGCTTATCTTTGTGCCCGCCTAGTCCGTTCTTTTCAATCCCCAACTTAACCCCTAATCATTCCTCTTTCCGATGGCTGAAATCCCCAAATCTTACGAACCTCAGGGCGTCGAACAGCAGTGGTACGACCGTTGGGTCGCCGCCGGTTGCTTCCAGGGCAAGGTCGACCATGCCCGCGAATCGTTCGCGGTGATGATCCCGCCGCCCAACGTCACCGGCGTCCTGCACATGGGGCACCTGCTCAATAATACGCTGCAGGACATCATGGTCCGCCGCGCCCGACAGGAAGGTAAGTCCGCCCTCTGGCTCCCGGGCACCGACCACGCCGGCATCGCCACGCAGTCCCGCGTCGAAAAGGAACTCCGTCAGAAGGAAGGCAAGACACGCCACGACCTCGGCCGCGAGAAATTCATCCAAGTCGCCTCCGAGTGGCGCGACAAGCACGGCGGCATCATCCTCGGGCAGCTCCGCAAGCTCGGCGCCTCCTGCGACTGGGATCGCACGGTCCACACGCTCGACGCCGGCTACTCGCAGGCGGTGCTGCAGACTTTCGTCACGCTCTACGAGCGCGGCTACGTCTACCGCGGCAAGCGCATGGTGAACTGGTGCCCGGTCTCGCAGACGGGCCTCTCCGACGAAGAGGTGATCATGAAGCCCTCGAAGGGCTCGCTCTACCGGATGCGCTACGAGGTCGCCGAAATCCCCGGCACCTTCCTCGAAATCTCGACGACGCGTCCGGAGACCATACCCGGTGACGCCGCCGTGGCGGTTCACCCTGACGACGAGCGCTACAAGCACCTCATCGGCAAGCATGTCTGGCGCCCCTTCCCGCGGGCCCAGATCCCGATCGTCGGCGACACGGCCGTCGAGAAGGAATTCGGCACGGGCGTGCTGAAGGTCACCCCGGCCCACGACCGCACCGACTTCGACATCGGCAAGCGTCACAATCTGCCGGTCAACGACGTGATGAACCCCGACGGCACGATGAACGCCGATGCGGGTCCGCTCGCCGGACTAGAGCGCTTCAAAGCCCGTCACGCCGCTGAGAAGCTCCTCGAGGAACTCGGCGCCCTGGTGAAGACCGAGCCTTACGAGAACACCGTCGGCTTCTCCGAACGCGCCGATGTGCCGATCGAGCCCCGCCTCAGCGAACAGTGGTTCATCCGCTACCCGAAGATCGACGAAGCGAAGCGCGCCGTGACTTCAGGCATCATCAAGTTCCACCCCGAACGCTGGACGAAGACCTACCTCCATTGGCTCGAGAACATCCAGGATTGGTGCGTCAGCCGCCAGCTCTGGTGGGGCCACCGCATTCCGGTCTGGTACCGCAAGGGCTCCGACCGCAATGATCCGAAGAACCTGCACGTTTCCCTCACGGCCCCGGCCGACGCCGGGAACTGGGAACAGGACAACGACGTGCTCGACACCTGGGCCTCGTCCTGGCTCTGGTGCCTCGCGACCATCGGCTGGCGCAAGCCGGGCGAGACGACCGAAGAACTCAAGCACTGGTATCCGACCGGCGCCCTCGCCACGGGTCCGGACATCATCTTCCTCTGGGTCGCCCGCATGATCATCGCCGGCCTCGAGCTCCATGGGCCGGAGAAGAAGACCCTGACCGACGACGAGATCCGTCAGCGCATCCCGTTCAAGCGCGTCTACTTCAACGGCATCATCCGCGACAAGCTCGGCCGCAAGATGTCGAAGTCCCTCGGCAACTCGCCCGAGCCCCTCGACCTGATCGCCAAGTTCGGCGCCGACGGCCTCCGCTTCGGCCTGCTGTCCATCGCCCCCAAGGGCCAGGATATCCTCTTCGACGAGGATCGCGTCGGCCAAGGCCGCAACTTCTGCAACAAGCTCTGGAACGCCGCCCGCTTCCGTCAGATGTCCGGCCCGATGGCCGACAACTCGACGCTTGCCGCCGTGGTCAGCCGCATCAAGGCCTCGCAGCTCGACGACGACGACTTCGCCATCCTGCAAGGTCTCGCCGAACTGACCGACAGCACGGCCAAGAACCTCGACGAACACGAGTTCACCGCCTACGCGCAGGGTCTCTATTCGTTCTTCTGGGGCGACTTCTGCGACTGGTATGTCGAAGCCTCGAAGGCCCGCCTGCGCGACGCCGCCCTGGTCGACAACTGCCTCGCCGTGCAGGACCTCGTCCTCCGCCAGTTCCTCCTGCTCCTCCACCCGGTCGCGCCGTTCATCTCGGAAGAGCTCTGGCACCTGCTCGGCTACGGCACGGAGAAAGACTTCATCCAGAACCATCACACCGGCACCGGCGGCGATCTCCTCCGCGTGCTCCGCGAGAACGGCATCAAGCTCAGCGCCGCCAAAGTGGCTGACGTCGCCCTGCTCCGCGAGTTCGTGGCTTCCGTCCGCGGACTCAAGTCCCAGGCCAACCAGGCCACGCGCCGCGACGCGGTCATCACGGTCGTCGCCAAGGACGCCACGGCCAGGGCCCTTCTCACCGCCAACCGCGAGAAGCTCAGCAGCCTCGCCGGACTTGCCGAAATCGGTTTTGCCGACGACGCCGGCGACCGCACGGGTTCGCTCACTTCGCTCGGCACGGTGATGCTCGAACTCTCCGGCACGGTCGACGTGGCCGCCGAGAAGGTCCGTCTCGCCAAGGAACTGGCCAAGCTCGAACAGGCGGTCGCCGCCGGCGAAGCGAAGCTCACCAACGAGGCCTTCGTCTCGAAGGCGCCGCCGAAGATCCTCGAGGGCGCCCGTAAGCAGCTCGACGAAGCCAAGGCCAAGCGCGACGAGATCGCGCGCATGCTCACGACGCTCGGCTAAGATGATTTCGACCCGGCTTCACTCCGACAAGCAATCCGCCGCGCAGGCGATCGCCCGGGAGATAGCCGAGCTGATTCAGTTACGCTCGAAATCGGGCAAGCCGACGGTGCTGGGCTTGGCGACGGGCTCTACGCCCCTGCCCCTCTACGCCGAACTGATCCGCCTGCATCGCGCTGAAGGTCTGAGCTTCCGCTCGGTCATCACCTTCAACCTCGACGAGTACGAAGGCCTAGGTCCGGCTCATCCGCAGTCCTACCGGTTCTTCATGGAAGAGAACCTCTTCCGTCATCTCGATATCCCCGCGGCCAATATCCACATCCCGGACGGGATGGCGAAAGACGCGACCAGTCATTGCGCGGAGTATGAAGCGGCGATCCGCGCCGCTGGTGGCATCGATCTCCAGATCCTCGGCATCGGCCGCACGGGTCACATCGGCTTCAACGAACCGCCCTCGGCCGCCGAGAGCCGGACCCGCTGGGTGCACTTGGATGCCGTGACCCGCAAGGACAACTCGGTCTTCTTCGGCGATCTCGCGCAAGTCCCGCACGGCGCCCTCACGATGGGCGTGGCGACGATCCTCGAAGCCCGCCAGGTCGCGCTGATCGCCTTCGGCGAGGCGAAGGCCGAGATCGTGGCCCGAGCCATCAAGGAAGCTCCGTCCGCCGACTGCCCCGCGACCTGGCTGCAGCACCACCCGGCCTGCACCTTCCATCTGGACGCCGCCGCGGCCAAGGGGCTCTGAGACTCCCGATGGACGTCACCCCACGCCATCTTTCCGCTATCGACCCAGGACTGGTGCCGGCGTCCCTCTGGACGCGTGCCTACCTCCGCCGCTGCGGGGAGACCCCCGGCTCGACGGAACTGACGGTCGCCCTGCGTCGCGCCGATGGCACGGCTTCCCTCTTCCATACGCAGGTCCTAGCCGCCGGTGTCGACGACGCGTCCACCTATCAGCATGTCGAACGGTCGGTGAAGTTCCTGCTTTGGTCGCGAGGCGGCTCCGAAGTCCTGCTCAGCGGCCAGAACGCAGCGCACCTGAGCGCGAAGCTACGGACGGACTATGCTCCCTCCGGTCGACGGGCTTTCGACGCCGACTTCTTCCGTAAGGTCTTCGAAGCCCCTCTCACGTTCCGCAGCGTGGCCGCCGCCGAACTTCCGGCCGCCTCCGCTTCGCATCTGCCCCTCGGCCGGCACCTCGATGGCTGCCGCATCGGCTTCGACCTCGGAGGTTCGGACCGGAAGTGCGCGGCGCTCATCGACGGAAAAGTCGTGTTCTCTGAAGAGGTGAAGTGGGATCCTTACTTCCAGTCCGACCCCGACTACCATCTCAACGGCATCCGCCATTCGCTCGAACTCGCCGCCCGCCACCTTCCCCGTGTCGACGCCATCGGCGGGTCCTCCGCCGGCGTCTACGTCAACAACAAGGTCCGCATTGCCTCGCTCTTCCGAGGCGTCACCGATCTGGCAGTCTTTGACTCCCGGGTGCGCGACATGTTCGTCGATCTCGCCAAGCAGCACGGCGTGCCTTTCGAGGTGCTCAACGACGGCGACGTAACCGCGCTCGCGGCATCGATGTCGCTCGGCCGCAACGCCGTCCTCGGCGTCGCCATGGGCACGAGCGTCGCCGCCGGCTACGTGGACCAAGCCGGCAACCTCACCAACTGGCTCAGCGAACTGGCCTTCGTCCCGGTCGACTACCGTGTCGACGGCCCGGCCGACGAATGGTCCGGCGACCATGGCTGCGCCGTGCAGTTTTTCAGCCAGCAAGGCGTAGGCCGCTTGCTCCCCTTGGCAGGCATCGACCTGCCGCCGTCCTTGAAGCTGCCCGAGCAGCTCGAGGAACTCCAGCGCCTCATGCTCGTCGGCGACCCGCGCGCCCGCCTGGTCTACGAGGCCATCGGCATCGCCCTCGGTTACGCGATCGCGCACTTCGCCAGCTTCTACGAGATGGGCTGCCTCCTGATCATGGGCCGGGTGACCTCCGGCCAAGGCGGCGACGTCATCATCGAACACGCCAAGGCCGTCCTGCGTGACGAATTCCCGGAACTTCGCATCGACCTCGTGGTCCCGTCCGAGAAAGATAAGCGTCACGGACAGGCCGTCGCCGCCGCGTCCCTCCCTTCCCTCCGCCGATGATCACGCTCAACCCGCGCGCCCGCCTCATGATCCCGGACGGACTGGGCGCCCCGCAAGCCCTCCGCCGCACCACCCACCTCGGCATCGGCGCCCACCAGGATGACCTGGAGTTCATGGCCTTCCACGGCATCCTCGCCTGCTACGACCGGAAAGACCGCTGGTTCGGCGGAGTGACAATCACCGACGGGCGCGGAAGCTCCCGCGCCGGCAAATTCCAGGATTGGACCGACGACCAGATCGCCGCGGAACGTATCCGGGAGCAGGACGCCGCCGCGGTGATCGGCCAATACGCCTTCATGGCCCAGCTCGGCCATCCGAGCAAGTCCGTGCGCGACGCCCGCGAGACGGTCGTCCGCGATGACCTCTTCCGGGTCCTCGAAGCCACCCGACCCGAAGTCGTCTATCTTCACAATCTCGCCGACAAGCATGATACGCATGTCGGCTGCGCCCTGCGTTGCCTGGAAGCCCTTCGTCGCCTGCCTATGGCCGACCGCCCGCAGAAAGTCTACGGCTGCGAAGTCTGGCGCGATCTCGACTGGCTGGTGGATTCCGAGAAGACCCCGATGCCTGTCTCGGCTCGGCCGGAGCTGGCCCGCGCCCTGAACGAAGTCTTCGCAACCCAGATCGCCGGCGGTAAGCGCTACGACCTCGCCGTTATCGGCCGCCGCACGGCCAACGCGACCTTCAGCCAGGCTCATGCGACCGACCAGGAGTCCGCCATGCAATGGGCGATGGACCTCACCCCCTTGGTCCAGGACGATTCGCTCGACCCGATCGCCTACACGACCGGCTTCATCGACCGGCTGAAGGCCGACGTCACCGCCCGCCTCCGCCAATCCCTCTGACATGAAACCCACCCTCCTCGTCCTCGCCGCCGGCATGGGCAGCCGTTACGGCGGCCTCAAGCAGATCGACCCGATGGGCCCCTCGGGCGAGACCATCCTCGACTACTCCGTCTTCGACGCCCTGCGCGCCGGCTTCGGCAAGGTGGTCTTCATCATCCGCCCTGATTTCGAAAAGGACTTCCGCGAGCGCATCGCCGCGAAGTTCGCCGGACGTATCGCCGTCGGCTTCGCCTTCCAGACCATCGACCAGCTGCCGGCCGGATTCTCCGTGCCCGCCGGACGCGAGAAACCCTGGGGCACGACGCACGCGATCCTCTGCGCCCGTGACGCCGTCGATACGCCGTTCGCGGTCATCAACGCCGACGACTTCTACGGTCAGGACTCCTATGCCGTGCTCGGCCGCTACCTGCAGGGACTCGACGCCGGCTCGACCGACTACGCGATGGTCGGCTTCACGCTCAAGCACACGCTCTCCGAACACGGCACCGTCGCCCGTGGCGTCTGCCAGACTGACGCGTCCGGCCGCCTCACCGACATCCAGGAACTGACGAAGATAGCCAAACTGCCGATCGGCGCCGTGCACCGCGGCGAGGATGGCTCGGTCGTCAGCCTGACGGGCGAGGAGCCGGTCTCGATGAACATGTGGGGCTTCACGCCCGCCATCTTCCCGCAGCTCGCCGCCGACTTCGACGCCTTCCTCCGCGCCAAGGGTAACGAGATGAAGAGCGAAGCCTATATCCCGATGTCCGTCGGCAACCTGATCCGCGCCGGCCAGGCGACCTGCCAGGTCCTACGCACCGACTCCGCGTGGTTCGGTGTCACCTACCGCGAGGATAAACCGGTCGTGCAGGCCAGTATCCTCCGCCAGGTACAGTCGGGCGCCTATCCGGCCTCGCTCTGGTCCTGACATGGCCGCCACCGCCGCCGAAGCCTTGACCGTAGCCTCCGAATTCAACTTCGGAGGAAGGATCGTCTCGGCGGCCCCTTACGGGAGCGGACACATCAACGATACTTTCCTGACGGTAACCGAGAACGCCGGAGGAGCGCGACGCTTCATCCTGCAGCGCATCAATCATCAGGTATTCAGGCAGCCCGACCTTCTCATGGAGAACGTGGCGCGGGTCTGCGCCCATGCTCACGCCAAGCTCCTCGCCGCCGGTACGATCGACGCCCATCGTCGGACCCTCCGGCTCATCCCGACGCATCAAGGCAAAGCCTGGCATGTCGACCAGGCTGGCAACCGCTGGCGTTGCTACGATTTCATCGAAGGCGCGACCGGGCACGACGTGGTGCGCTCTCCCGCCCAGGCCGAGTCCGCCGCCAAGGCCTTCGGCGCCTTCCAAGCCTTGCTCGCCGACCTGCCGGGAGAACGCCTGCACGAGACGATCCCGGACTTTCACCACACCCCTTCCCGGTTCGCCCGTTTCCAAGCCGCACTGGCCAAGGACAGCCATGGCCGGGCCGCCGACGCCGGGCCGGAGATCGCCTTCGCCCTCGCCCGGGCCAGCGAGGTGAGCGTGATCGTGGATGCCCTCCTCGACGGTTCGTTGCCCGAACGTGTCACGCACAACGACACCAAGCTGAACAACGTGCTCCTCGATGACATCACCCAGGATGGCGTCTGCGTCATCGACCTCGACACGGTGATGCCGGGATCAGCCCTCTACGATTTCGGCGACTTGGTGCGTACTTCGACTTCCCCCGCGGCCGAAGACGAGACGGACCTCTCCCTGGTCCGGATGCAGCTACCTATGTTCGCTGCCTTGGTCCGTGGCTACCTCGCTTCCGCCCGCGGTTTCCTCACGCCCCGGGAAAAGGAACTCCTGCCGTTCGCCGGCAAGCTCATCACCTTCGAGATCGGCCTGCGTTTCCTGACCGACTGGCTCGAGGGCGATATCTATTTCAAGATCAAGCGTCCGACGCATAACCTCGACCGCTGCCGCACCCAATTCAAGCTGGCGGCCTCGATTGAAGAGCAGCTGCCCGCGATGCGTGAGATCGTCGAACGCGCATGAGCAAACGTGTCCTCATCACCGGCGGAGCCGGCTTCATCGGCTCCCATCTCGTCCGCCATTTCGCCGGCCAAGCGCAGGTCACCGTCCTCGACGACCTGCGGAGCGGCTACGCCCGCAATCTGGAAGGCATCGCCTGTCGCTTCGTGCGCGGCTCGATCCTCGACGACGGGTCCTTGCGTGAAGCGATGGCCGGCGCCGAAGAAGTGTACCATCTCGCCGCCATGATCTCGGTGCCCGAATCCGTCGCCAAGCCCGCGGAATGCGCCGAACTCAACACCGAAGGGACGCGGCGTGTCCTCGCCGCCGCCGTGGCCGCGGGCGCCCGCAAGGTCGTCCTGGCTTCCTCCGCTGCCATCTACGGCGACAACCCGACGGTGCCCAAGCTCGAGAGCATGTCGCCGGAGCCGAAGTCCCCCTACGCGGAGACCAAGCTCGCCGGCGAACGTCTGCTCGAAGCCTACCGCCAGGCCCACGGCCTCGGCACGACCTCCTTACGCTTCTTCAATGTCTTCGGCCCCCGGCAGGACCCGCGCTCGGCCTACGCCGCGGCCGTGCCGATCTTCATCGCCAAGGCCCTCCGCGACGAGCCCATCGGCATCCACGGCGACGGCGGCCAGACCCGTGACTTCGTGCACGTGACGGACATCGTCGGCGCGCTCGCATACGCCGGAGCTTCGGCCGACATGGCCGGCACCTACAATGTCGGCTACGGACGCAGCCAAACCATCCTCGAGCTCGCGCAGGAGATCCTGCGTCTGACCGGCTCGAAGTCCCGCATCGAGCACCTGCCGACGCGTGCCGGCGACGTGCGACATTCCTTGGCGTCCAACGAACGACTGCTGGCCGCAGGTTGGAAGCCGCGCTCTTCGGTCGCCGCCGGACTGGTCGAGACGATCGACTATTTCCGTCAGCTCAAGGCGTGACGACCAACGTCGCACGCAGGAGTTCTTCCTGTCCGTCGTTGAGGTTGAGCCAGAAGTCGTATTTGCCCGGCGCAGGTAGCCGCAGACGGAAAGCCAGCGTCGGATCATCCGCGTATTCGCCGCCTTCGAGGGTCGGATGCATGTGGGCGTAGCCGGCATCAGGACGGTCGACGGAGAAGACCACCGCATGCCCCAACGAACCCATGATGGGCTTCAGACGAAGCTTCCTGCTTTCGAGACCCGACAGGCGAAGTCGAATCATCGCAGAAGCACCAGTCTGGCTGGTCGACGTGGTGAGCTCCACGATGCGATTACGAGGAATCGGGGCGGCCGGGGTGAGGACGGAACGCCGGGGTGTCGCCGGCGCCACCTCGGCTTCGGCCATCATGGTGCGAGAAGTGCGCACATCAGTGAAATCGACATAAGCACGCAAACCGACGCCACGCAGGTGAGCCGGTACTTCAAAACGCCATGAGCCATCGGCGGCCGGCTGAGGATGAAGGTGCGCATACTGTCTCGTCCCGCCGAGTTGGCGCAGATGCAGGTGGACGCGCTGAGTGTGGGAGATCGCCACCTCGTGGGCATAGTAGGGATGACCGTCATCCTTCAGGAGACGCAACTCGCCGGACTTACCCTCCGCATCCACGACCACCTTCAGCACCACGGGGAAACGCAGGCCTTTCGGGGAATAGAAATTCGCCTCTTCGTTGAGGCCGCAGAATTCAAGTCCATCCACCACGACCGGTTGATGATCGGCATGCAGGAAGGTGCACTGGGTGTCGGGCAAAGCCCGCAGGCCGAAGAAACCCAGCACCGCGACGGCGGTGATGATCCCGACCTGGCGGAGGTTCGACATCAGCGGCGGGCGCCGGCGCCTCCTTCGAGGGCGAGCAATCGGCGGGCGATTTCTTCCGCATCGAAGGAAGGCCCTTCGTTACGGAAGGCGATCCGTCCCTCAGGGGTGATGACGATGAGGGCGGCGTTATGGACGATCGTGCCGTCATCACGGAGGGTCTGGATGCCGTAATGGCGCATCAAGTCCTTGATCTGACCCGTGTCACCGGTGAGGAACCGATGGCGGGCATGGTCGATGCCATAGCCATCGGCATAGGCACGGAGCTGGCCGGGGGTGTCGGTTTCCGGGTCGAAGGTGATCGTGACGAGCCGGATGCCGGCCGCCGCGGGATTCTTGGCAAGCTGATCGGCGAGGGACTTCATGCAGGCCGTCGAGGCCGGACACATGCGGGCGACACGGCAGCTGGTGAAGATGAAATTCAGCGCGACCGCATGACCGAGGAGGTCCTTCTTCATCACCAAGCGGCCGTCCTGATCCCAGAGCGCCATGTTCGGCATCAGCTCGTTGGGCATCCGCGTGACCAATCGTCCTTTGTCGACAGTCTCACGGCGCAGGACGTCGGTGACTTCGGCCACGCGACGGAGTTCCTCGGCGTCGGCCGAGACGATGCCTCGGGCCACGGTCTCGCCGCCTTCCGTCACGGTGTCGAAGCGCACCAAGCGACCCGTCCAGCCCACCTTGCGGTCGCCCTCTGAGAAACGACGCAGGAAATGGGTCGAACCATCCGCATGCGCGATCGTCGCCCAGCCGTCCGCAGTGACGGAAACGACCTTCCCGGTCTCGGTCGCGGCGGAAAGACCGGCCACGGCCAGGAGAAAGATGCAGAGGTGATTCATGTTCAGAGATGTTCTCCGGAAGGACCAAGGAGCAGCTCGATCATGCCATGTCGAACGCCGTAGTGCGAAAGATGGAAAGCTTCCGCCCCCGTCAGGTCCGCCAGCACGCAAAGGGTGATAAGGGCCGCGGGCATGATGTCGGCCCGGTCCGCCGGGATACCGGGGATGGCCCGTCGCCCGGCCAGGTCGGTAGCGCACATGCGGTCGCGCAGCTCCCGGATACGTAGCAGAGGCAGCCGTCCGCCGACCGGAGCTTCGCCTAAGGCTTCGAGATGCAAGGCCACCGCGGCGAAGACGCCGCCGGCGCCGACGACCAGGAACTTCTCCGCCGCGCCCGCCGGGACGACGGTCTGGAGGGAGGCAAGCAGATGGGTCCGGATGGAAAGCTGGTCGAGTTCGTCGACCGGACCGTTGCCACCACGCAGGAAACCATGGGTCAGCCGGACCGACCCCAACGGGAAGCTGCGCGCGAGCACGCAACGCTGGCCGCGCAGGACGGAAACCTCGAGGCTGCCGCCGCCGAGGTCGAAAGAAAGGATGTCGGCGTAGGCCTGGTAGGCCGGATCGGAGCGGACGCCGGCCGCGGCGAGGCGGGCCTCCACTTCGCCGGAGACGATGGTCAGCGGCACACCGGTCGCGGCTTCGACCTGACGGGCGAACTCCTGACGGCTGACGGATTCGCGTACGGCGCTGGTGGCGAGCAGGCAGCATCGGGTCGCCCCGAGGGAACGAGCGAAAGCCAGCAGTCGACCGACGGCCGCGACGGCTTCAGCGCTCGCTTCCGGCGAGAAAGGTTCGGCCGGACCGCCCTCCGGCTGGAGCCGGACGGGTTCGGATCTGCGGCCGAGTTCTCGGCGATCGGCCGCGGCGACGACCGCGACCTTGATGGAATTGGAGCCTACGTCGACGACGGCGATGACGGACATGTTCAGAAGAGGAATTGGCCCTTGAGTCCGCCGATCAGATGGAAGCCATCCTGCGTTTCGAACTCTTTGGTGCGGGCGGCACAGAAATAGGTCAGCGAACAGGACGAGACCTGCGCGGTGAAACCGAGGGCGGCCTGCAGGACGATCGGCGAACGCACCACCGCGCGCGAGTCGCGGAAGTTAGTGCCGTCGGTGGCGTAATTCCGGACGACGACCTCGACCTGCGTGTCGGCGAAACCCCAGAAGGCGAAGCCATCCTTGCCCGGGCCACGCAGGTCAGAGGACGGGTCGTAACCGTTCGAATGGCGGATATAGCTGTGCCCCCAGGAACGTCCCAGATCCGAACCCCAGCGGAATTGAGCGCCGAAGATGGCCTCGGTCCGCATGGTGCCAAGCTGCAGCACCGCCCGCGCGATGAGATCGCGGGTATCCTTGTCCGGACCATCAAGGTCGAAGCGATGGCGGAATTCGCCGTCGAGATTGAAGAGCAGCTCATTGGGCAGCTGCGTACCCCAACCGACCGCCTGAGGCGTGTTGATGAGGTCGTGGAACTTGTTCTGGACCGTCTCGCCGCCGGCGGAGGGACCGATGACGCCCAACTTGGCCTCGACCGAGAACAGGCTGTCCCGACGGCCACCGCGCTCCAGGACGCGGCCGTAACCATAGCCGACGTAGAGAGCTCCGGAGTAGGGCAGATCGGTGTAAGGCGGAGTCACCGAAGGGGGGTTCAAAGTGTCGGCCGGCGTATTGATCTCCTGCGTCACCGAGAAGAAGACGCCATCCTCACGGTTCACCGAAACCTTCAATCCTTGGGTGTAATATCGATCCTTATTCGTAGGCGTGAACTTGTCGTTCTCCTCCGTGACAGCCACCACCCAAGGGGTGTCAGCGATCTCGGCAGCCGACGCGAGGCCGGTGAAGCAAAGGAGGGCGAATGGACGGGCGAAGGACATCGACGAAACGACAGCAAAGCGACGTCCGCTGGCAGGGACAACGCCTTTCTGACTTGTGAAGCCAAGGCTGCCCAAGTATTTGACCATCAGGATGTCCCAACCGCCCTCAGGCTCGCCTTTTGCCCGGACGGAAGTCCGCGCCGACGGCCTCGCCGTGGTGACGGTCGGCGGCTGCTGGAACCTCGACGACCCGCTGCCTTCCGTCGTCGTCCGCGGGGACCGCGTCCAGGTCGTGGCCCAGGACCTCGGCGACTTCGACTCCTCCCTGCCCGCTTGGCTGCATGCGCACGGTAAGAACATCCGCGAGTTCGACCTGACCGCCCTTCCTCCCCGCCTCCAGTCCTTGGTCCGCATGGCCGAGAAAGCCGCCTTCCAGGAGACGGGTGACGAGAAACTAGGCCTGCTGGAGCAATTCGGGACGTGGGGCGTCGAAAGCGGCTCTTCCTGGGCCCGGGCCTTCGAGCATATCGGGCACACCTCACTCGGCTTCGCCCGCATGCTCATCGGCAGGGCCAAGGTCAACTGGGGCGACTTCACGCTGCAGCTCCAGACCGCGGGCGTCGACGCCCTGCCGATCGTCGCCCTGCTCGGCTTCCTGACCGGCCTTATCATGGCCTACGTCGGCCTCATCCAGCTCCGCCAGGTCGGCGCCACCGTCTACGTCGCGAACCTCGTCTCCCTCGCCATGACCCGCGAGATGGGCGCCCTGATGACGGGCGTCATCGCCTGCGGACGCACCTCGACCGCCTTCGCCTCGCAGCTCGGCAGCATGAACGTCAGTCAAGAGACCGACGCCCTGCGCGCGCTCGGCATCCAACCCGTCGAGTACCTCGCCCTGCCGCGCATCCTCGCGGTGACGATGATGGTCCCCCTCCTCGCGGTCTTCGCCACCTTTGTCGGCGTCTTCGGCGGCATGATCGTCGCCTGCGCGGGCGACCTGAGCGTCGAGCAATACCTCACGCAGGCGATCCGGGCCATCTCGTTCAAGAGCTTCCTGGTCGGCTTCATCAAATCCATCGCCTTCGGCTTCATCGCCGCCTGGGCCGGCTGCTATCGCGGCTCCGTCGCGAAACGTTCCGCCCTCGGCGTCGGCGAGGCCGCGACTTCGGCCGCGGTCCTCGGCATCACGCTGATCGTAATCTCCGACGCGCTCTTCGCCGTCATCTTCAACCTCTTCAACCTGTGAGCGACCCGACGGACATCGTCAGCTGCGCGGACCTCGCCATCGGCCACGGCCGCAAGGTCATCATGGACCGGCTGTCGTTCACCCTGCCCGCCGGCAAGATCCTCGCCATCGTCGGCCCCAGCGGCTGCGGCAAGAGCACGCTCATGCGCGCCCTCGGCGGACTGGACGCCCCGCTCGGGGGCAGCGCCCGGCTCATGGGCGTCGACCTCGCCACGGCGGACGAATCCGCCCGGCAGGACATCCTGCGCCGCAGCGGCTTCCTGTTCCAAGGCGCGGCCTTGTTCTCCTCGCTGACCCTGCGCGAGAACATCGAGATGCCCATGCGCGAATTCCTGCGCTGCCCGGCCAAGGAGATGCGCCAGCTCGCCGAATACAAACTGGCCTTGGTCGGCCTGGCCGACGCCATGGACAAGCTGCCCTCCGAGATCAGCGGCGGCATGGCCAAGCGCGCCGGCATCGCCCGGGCGATGGCGCTCGACCCCCGGGTCATCTTCCTCGACGAACCCAGCGCCGGCCTCGACCCGGTGAGCTCCGGCCGACTGGACGAACTCATCCTGCGACTGCGCGAAGCCTTCGGCACCACGGTCGTCCTGGTGAGCCACGAGATCCCGAGCATCCTCCGGACGGCGGACTTCTGCATTTACCTCGACCCGGAGACGGGCACCATGGGCGCATACGGCCCGCCGAAAAGCTTCCTTCAGGCTGGCCAACACCCGAAGGTGCACGCCTTCTTCACCCAAGCACGTATCGACTGACCATGCGCCGTTCCGCCAACATGACACTGATCGGGGCCTTCGTGGCCGGCGGGATCATGCTCATCGTCGCCGCCGTCGTCCTCCTCGGAGCGGGCTCGTTCACGGGCGCCAAGCCGGAAGCGATCGCCTACTTTGACGATTCGGTGAGCGGACTCGACATCGGCGCCCCGGTCAAATTCCGCGGCGTCACGATCGGCAAGGTCAGCCAGGTCCTGCTCCACACTTCGGGCCAGTCCGCCGCCGACTACTCCGTGCCGGTCGTGATGGAATTCTCACCGGACCTGCTGACGCGCCGCGGACTCGACCAAGCGCTCCTGCAGAAAGAGGGCCTCGGCGTCTCGATCAGCAAAGGCCTGCGCGCCAAGTTGCAGCAGCAGTCGGTGGTCACCGGCGTGCTCTACGTCGAGCTGGATTATTTGCCCGACTCGACCTTCAAGCTGCATGCGAAGGACGGACCGCTCCCCGAGATACCGACCCAGCCCTCGAACCTCGGCGCCCTGACGAAGGCCATCTCCCAGACGCTCGACCAGCTCAGCCGCATCGATTTCGTCAACATCACGAAGAAGGTCGATTCGATCCTCGGCCGCATCGACCAAGGCGCCGCGCAGATCGACTTCGAGAAGATCAACGGCAACCTCGTGGCGGCGTCGGCCAACATCGTCAAGATCACGGGCGACCCGACCATCCCCCGCGCGGTGGCCGACTTCTCGGCCGCGATGCAGGGTGTCGACGCCCTGGTGAAAAGGCTCTCCTCCAAGGTAGATCCCGTCGCCGACGACATCAAGGGCATGGCGGTCGCCGGCCGCAAGGCCCTCGAACGCCTCAATGAGACCTCGGAACACCTCCGCACGCTGACCAAGCCCGGCTCACCCGCGCGTCGCGACCTGGACCAGGCGCTCGCCGACGTCTCGGAAGCCGCACAGGCCATCCGTTCGCTGGCCGACTTCCTTGAACGCAACCCGGAGACGATCATCCAAGGTCGTAGCAAGTCCCCCACCCCGGCCGTCGAAACCAAGGAGGCGCCGCCCGCCAAATGATCCTGCGCGCCGCCATCCTCAGCCTGTCCGCGCTCCTCACCGGCTGCATCATCTTCGATCAGAAGAGCGAGGCCGTCGTCTTCCATCAGTTCGCCGCGCCCGGCGCCCAACCGAACCGGGCCGTTTCCGCCGCAACGCAGGTCTTCATCCCGCGGGCGGTCATCCCTTCCGGCCTGCGCCGTCCCAACGTCGTGCTCCTTGATGACAATGGCTGGGTCCAGATCGAGGACGCCCACCGCTGGATCGCCCCGCTCGACCGCGCCATCCCGGAGGCCGTCGCCCGCCATCTCACCAGCCTTACGGGCGTCGTGACGACCACACAGACCCCTTCGGAGGACCATACGGTGCTTCTGCTCACCGTGGACAAGATGGAGATTTTTGCGCCGGCCGGGACTGAACGCTCGATCTTCTCCCTCCCGGGCGGGACGGATAAGACGTCCACCGCTTCGCTGCAGCTGACCTGCCGCCTCGAAAAAGCCGACGGCACGCTGGTTTCCGTGAAGACCTTGACCCACGCCAGCCCGCTAAAGGAACGCACCGCCGCCGCTTACGTCCAAGCCCAGTCCGCCAACCTGGCGGCGCTCTCCGCCGAGCTTGCCCCCTGGCTGCAGGCCCCGGCCCCTTCTTCTTCGAAATGACCACCCCTTCCTCACCTCGCCCCAACGGCTTCTCCGAAGCCACCGGCGAGATCTGCTACGACCTGCCGTCGTCCTACATCCCGCATGCCGGCACCGGCCTGCTGCACCTGCCGCGCTTCCTGGCCAAGGCCCGTAAGCACCTGAAGGGTGAACTGCCGAAATCCTATCAGCGTAATTTCTGCAAAGGCTTCGACCGTTTCCTCTGCCTCCACCTCGGCGTGGATCCCGAGCAGGTCATCACCTGCGTCCGCGAAGCCCGCGACGAGGCCGACCTCGACGCCCGCCTGAAAGCCCTTTTCCCCGCCGATCTCCGCGTGCACGTCTGGAACCGCGAACTGGTCCAGAAAGGCATGAGCGAGATGGGCCGCGAGGCGCTCCTCGACGCCAAACGCAAGATGAACGCCGAGCACCGCACGGACGTCATCTCGTTCGCCGACATGATCGACTTCGACGAGGGCCGCATCCTGTGAACACCCCAGACCCCCACCCTCACCGCCTGATCCTCCGAGGCATCGCTCCGCTGCTCGCCTGCCTCAAGCATCACCCGAAGGCGTTGCGGGAAGTCGTCGCGACGGCCGCCTTCGCCCCGAACCTCGCCGAGCACGACGCGACCTTCGCCGAGCTCGGCGTCAAGACGCGTATCGTCGGCGCGATGGAACTCGCCCAGACGGCCGAAGGCCCTTGCTCCGACGTGTGCGCCCTGACCATGCGCCCCGAACCCGGCCTGGCGCGCATCTCCGATTTCGCCGAATGGCGCGAAAGCCGCGAGAGCATCGTCATCGCGGACGGGGTCACCGATCCCGCGGACCTCGCGGCCATCGCCCGCGGCATGGCCGCCTTCGGTCTCAAGCGCCTGCTGCTTTCGGGCGGCACCGAGAAGCTCGCCCACCACCCGGAAGCGTGGCACCTCGCCCGCGGCGCCATGGAACAACTCCGCATCATGCGCGCGGCCGCCCTCGGCGGCCTGCTCAAGCTCGTCGAGGACCGCTGCTGCGTGGTGGCTCTCTCGCCGGACATGGGACGTAAGATCGATCTCTCCGTTCCCGTCCGCGTCCCCGCCCGTCACCTCGCCCTGCTCATCCCGGGTGGCCGCCTCGACCCGGATATCCAGCCTCGGGTCGAACACTGCTACCGTTTCCCCGGCCTGGTCGGCCAGCCGTCCCTCAGCCTCTCGGAAATCGCCCCCTTGGCGCTCGCTTGGTTCGCCTCCACGCCCCAACCCCGCGCCGACGGCTTCCTGTCCCGCAAAAGGGCTCGCCACGCCAAGGACAAGGGTTCCAATCCCGCTAGCTGACCCCCATGTCCCAACCTCCTCCCGGCAAAGGCGAGAGCGTCCTCTCGCTCCAGAACATCAGCCGCACCTTCTTTACGGCCCTGCAGCGCCAGCATGACATGCTCGCCTTCAGCATCGCCGGCCTGCACACGGCGGACCCGAAGGCCTACGAGCACTTCTCGTCCGTCTCGCGCGTGATGCCGGTCCCGCAGGCGCACCTGCCCCCGGAACAGATGCTCGCCTACGCCCGCGGCCTGATGCTTCGAACGACCATCAACGACCTGCTGACCCTTTCCTCGGAAAGCATGGCGCAGTGCTACCTGCTCTGCCTTTTCATCCGCGAACAAGGCAAGAACCCTCGCCGTGACCCGCTCATCGAGAAAATCATCGGCGAGAAGCACCAAGCATTCCTCAAGATGAACCTCCAGTCGCGCTTCACGGCGCTGGAAGAAGACTTCGGCATCGTCTGCGAACTCGAAGACGGGATCTTCAGCCTCGCGGCCGCCCTGCGCGTGCTCGCCCGCGGCGGCCTCGTGACCAACGACGACATCACGCCGGACGGCGCGCTGACCCTCGAATTCAAGGCGATGAAGGACATCGAAGTCCTCCCCGAAACCGCGTCCGAAGCCGCCGCGCCGACCCCGCCTCCCGGCGTCACGGTGCATGGCGCCGGTGAAGTGGGTAAGCCGAAGACGGTCGCCCGCCTCAGCGACACGACCCGCACCTTCAAGCCGGGCGAGATGCTCGACCTGACCGACACCGAGCTCCTCGGCCTCAACATCACAGTCACCAAGTTCGTCGACGGCCTCCTGCGCTCGGTCGACCACTTCGGTCGCGCCCAACTCGGCGAAAGCGCCTAAGCGATGAAGGAGCCCGCGACGATCCCCCGCCGCGCCTGGCTCTGGGTCTTCGCCGCCTACCTGTTCCAAGCCATCCCCGCCGCGGTCCGCGACGAAGCCCTCCCGGTTGCGCTCAAGGACCTGGGGTATCCCGACGCCCGGAACACCCAGGCCGTCGCGATCTTCGGCCTGATCGTAGGCTTCAAGATCCTCCTGTCGCCGCTGGTCGCGGGCTTCGATCCGCGCCGGTTCATCCTGGCGTCGCAACTCGGTATCGCCGCCGTATTCGGCCTGCTGGCCATGTTCCTCGGCTCCGGCGAGGCCTCGATGAGCGGCATCATCGGCTGCCTCATCATGCTGTCGCTGCTCGCCGCTGCGCATGACTTCGCGCTCGACGGCTATTTCGTCGCCGCGCTCGACGACCGGAGCCGCGCCACGCATGCCGGCGTGTTGAACGTCGCCACGAAAGTCGGGGCCGTGCTCGCCGGCCCGGGGCTCATCTGGCTCGTCGGGCGCATCATGGACCAAGGCCCGCAGACCGTGGATGCCTGGTCCTGGGCGATGGTCGCGGCGGCCCTGCTCGCCTTGCTCACCCTCGGGGCGAACGCCTGGGGCCTCGCGGCCGAACCCCGGACCGCTTCGGACCAAAGCACCGTGAAGGAGCGCTTCGCCGTCATGCTGGCCGGCCTCCGCTCGCTCGGGAGCGACCCGAGGCTTTACGCCGTGCTCGGCCTGATCCTGTTCTATCGTGCCAGCGAAGTGCACATGGCCCGAATCATCCCGCTCTTCTCCAAATCCGCCGAAAACGGCGGCCTCGGCCTGGATAACGAGACCTACGCCTTGCTCCGCATGCTTTCCGCGGTCGGCGGACTGGCGCTCGGTGGCGTCATCGGCTCGCTCGTCGTCGCCCGGCTGGGACTCGGCCGCTCGCTCCTCTCGCTCGGCGTGATGATGCACCTGCCGCTGGCAGCCTTTGCCTGGCTGGCCTACGACGGCTCACACGACCTGCGCGTCATCGGTGCCGTCTTCATCGTGGAATACGTGGCCTACGGCGCCGGCCTCTGCGCCCTGATCCTCGCGATGATGAAGCTGGCCGCGGGTCCCGGCGCCGCGGTCCGCTACGCCGCGCTCTCCACCTTCGCCCTGCTCGCCAACTACCTGCCAGGATTATGGGCCGGCGCGCTGGCCGAGCAGCTGGGCTACGCGCACTACTTCCTGTTCGCGCTGAGCCTCGCCATCCCGGGCATCATCTCGGCCGTGGTAGCGAAACGCCACTTCACGGAAGGCTGATCAGGCCTTCGGGAGGACGACGAGCTCCTGCTCGAACTTGCGGTCGAGGAATCGTCGGGCGAAGGCCTGCACGGCGGCTTCGTCGGTGAGCGCCATGCGACGTTCCCACTCGGCGTCGAAGTTGGCCCCAAGGCCGGCGACTTCGCGGACAAGCGCGCCCTGCATGCGGGCACCGGCGGACTGACGGCCCTGCCGGCGGGAGACCCGCATGCGACGCTTGGCGTCGGCGATCTCGTCCGCCCCGAACTTACCGGCCCGGAGACGTTCGAGTTCGAGGCGCATCTCCGCGACGACGGCGGCCGCGGAGGCCGGCGCGGTACCCGCATAAAGATAGAACATGCCCTGGTCGACGACCTCGACGCGCGTCGCGCCGACGAAATACGCCATGCCCTTCTCCTCGCGCACGCGACGGAACAGTCCGCTGGCCATGCCGCTGAGGAGTTCTTCGGTGACGTTCGCCGCGACGACTTCGTCGGGCGCGAAGCCGCAATGCGGGAAAGCCAAGGCCACGACGGCCTGCTCACCGGTGGCATGCTCCTGCAGTCGGGAGGCCGCGGCCGGCACATGCAGCGGCAAAGTCCGGCGGGCGAACGCGGCCTGCGGCAAGGCTCCGAAACGACGGTGGATGAAGTCCATGACCGACTTACGGTCGAAGGCGCCGCTCACCCCGACGACGACGTTGTCCGCCACGACCAGCTTGCGATGCAGTTCCGCGAGGTCCGTGGGCTCGATCCGCGCCAAGGTCTCCGGCGTGCCGCACGCGTCGACCGCCAAAGGATGGGCGCCGAAATACTGCCGCTGGAGACGCAGGCGGGCCTTCTCGACGATGTCGTCTTCGGCTTCGCGGCAGGCGCTGATCAGGGCGGCGCGTTCGGTGGCGAAAGTCTCGGGTCGGAACTGAGGGTCCAAGACGCCATCAGCCACCAGTTCGGCGAGCTGATCGAAATCCGAACTCAAGGCCTCGCCCCAAAGTCCACAGGACACCTGCGAACCATGATCGGCGAAGGTCGCGCCGAGTCCGTCGACCAACTGGGCGACGTCTTCTTTGGACCGGCGGGCGGTATCTCTCGCGAAAAGCGTGCCGAGAAGCCCGGTCGTGCCGCGCTTGGCTTCGTCCTCGTAGGCGACGCCGGCCGCCAGGAAGACCCCCAGTCCCGCCTTGGGGATGGTATCGTCATGCTGCAGCACCACCCGGACGCCGTTATCCAGCGTCAAAGTCTCGAACCGATCAGGCGTGGCCACGGCGGAAGCAGTCGAGGCGACGGCCTGGACTTTCGCCGAGCGCATGGTGCCGAGGGTCACGTTCTCCGCGCGAAGCCACTTGCGAGCCTCCCGCGTGAGGTCTTCGGCGCCGAGGCGGGCCAGGTGTTCGACCCCGCGCTGGGGCCAGGCGATGTCATAACCGATCGTCGCCGCATGGGCGACCCGACTGGTCAGGCCATGGATGTTCTTCTGGCCGTTGACCATTCCCACCACGGACTGGCGGCGCACCTTCGCGAACTCATCGGCCGTGACGCCGCGCTGCAGCAGACCGTCCACGACTTCGGCGATGGCGCGCTCCACGACACCCGCATCCGATCCGGCTTCCCCGCTCCAGCTGCACCAGGCCAGGCCCAGGTCGCGGATACCGAAGCCGGAGGCGTCGATCGCATGGACGAGCTTACGCTTCTCACGGAGTTCGCTCCACAGCAAGGAACTGTTACCGGCGCCGAGCACGCCGAGGAAGAGGTCAGCCGCGAGACGCCCTTCGTCGAAATAACCCGGGATGCGCCAGCTGGAGACGCCCTTCACGGTGCTGACCTCGCGCACGAGATCGGCCCGGCGGACGCCGCCCTGCGGGGGCTCGAACTTATCCGGGGCTTCGACGAGCGGGCGGCGGGCGAAGCGACCGAACCAGCGTTCGGCGGAGGCGAAGGCTTCCTCCGGCGGCATGCTGCCACCGAGCGCGAGCACGACGTTGGAAGGCACGTAACGTCCGGCATGGTAGGCCCGGAGATCGTCGGGCGTGATCCGGATGAAAAGATCGCGGTGGCCGATGACGGGTTGGCGGAGCGCATGCGCGCGGACGGCCTCCTCGAGCACCGCCTTCGCGAGCATCTGGTCGTGCTCGTCATCGCACATGGCGATCTCACGCAGGATGACCTCGCGCTCCATACGCGCGTCGGCGTCGGTGATCAGCGGGTCGAAGACCATGTCGGCGATGGCCTCCATCGCGGTCTCGAAACCTTCCTGCGGGGCGTCGACGTAATACACCGTCCGGTCGAAGGTCGTGTAGGCGTTGGAAGAACCGCCGCTACGGTGGATGGCGTCGGTCAGCTCGCGGTTCGTGAAACGTCCGGTCCCCTTGAAGACCATGTGCTCCAAGTAGTGCGAGATACCGGAGCCTTCCCAGCGGCCCTCGTGGATGCTGCCCGTGCGCACCCAGGCCTGAACGGTGCAGAGGCCGATGCCGGGACGGTGGGAGTAGATGACCTCGAGTCCGTTGGCGAGCACCCGACGTTCGGGCACGGGGCCGGCGATCTGGGCAAAACTCAGGCCTTCGAGGGTGGACATGGGGTGGATGTATGCCCTTACCCGGGCAGGGCGCAAGTGCGACCCTGACACGGTCGAGTAGCAGTCTGACATTGAAAACGCCGACCGGGCTCCGTATCACCGAACTTCGCTTGCCGCGCTCCGTGGCCCGCCCTCCCTCTCCCCTGTCCTTTCGATGTATATTCCGCCTGAAATCCGAGCCAATCTCGACGAAATCGAACGCCGCGCAGGCTACCTCTGGAAGTTCCTCGACGTCCCCGGCAAACAGGCCGCGATCGCCAAGCTCGAAGAGCAGATGGGCGCCCAGAACTTCTGGGATAGCCAGAAAGCCGCCCAGAAGGTCATCTCGGAGTGCAACGGCTACAAGAATATCGTCGCCCCGCAGATCGCGTTTCGTCGCCAGATCGAAGACGCCAAGACCCTCGCCGAACTGATCACCGAGTCCCCGGACGGCACCGCCGACGCCGAAGTCGAGGAACTCCGCAAGCTCGCCACCGACCTGCTCGCCGCGGTGTCCGACCTGGAGATCGCTTCGTTCCTCTCCGGCCAGCACGATCGCTCGAACGCCATCGTCACGGTCAAGGCCGGCGCCGGCGGCACGGAGTCCAACGACTGGGCCGACCTGCTCTACCGCATGTACACGCGCTGGGCCGAACGTCGCGGCTTCAAGATCGAAGTCGAAGACATCGCCGAAGGCGAAGGCGCCGGCATCAGCCAGGCCACCTTCCGCCTCGAAGGCCCGAACGCCTACGGTTACGTCAAGGCCGAGCGCGGCGTCCATCGCCTCGTCCGCATCTCCCCCTTCGACGCCAACGCCCGCCGCCACACGTCCTTCGCCTCCGTCGACGTCGTCGCGGAAATCGACGACGACATCGACGTCGAGGTGAACGAAGCCGACCTGCGCGTCGACGTCTACCGCTCCAGCGGCAAAGGCGGCCAGCACGTCAATAAGACCGAATCCGCGGTACGCCTGACGCACATCCCGACGGGCATCGTCGTGGCCTGCCAACGCGAACGCTCGCAGGTCAAGAACCGCGCCCTGGCGATGAAGATCCTCCGCGCCCGCATCTACGAGAAGACCATCGACGACAAGCGCGCCGAGATGGAGAAATATTACGGCGAGAAGGGCGACATCGGCTGGGGCAACCAGATCCGCTCCTACGTCTTCCAGCCTTACCAGATGGTCAAGGACCTGCGCACCGGGGTCGAGACGGGCAACATCCAGGCGGTCATGGACGGCGATATCGACGCGTTCATCAACGGCTGGCTCCGCGCCGGCGGCCCGCGCACGCGCAACAAGGACATCAAGATCGAAGACTAAGTCCTCCGCGCCATGCCCACCCGGGAAATCCTCCGTCAGAAGCTCCTCGATACTCCGCTGTTCGCGGAGAAGATCTGGAAGCTTTCGCCGGAGCCGTGGGCCCTGACCGAAGCCCAGCTGCGTGACCTGAAGCGCATCGGCGCGGCCTGCCTGAGCTACCACCGCGCGCTCGAACGCCTCTACGTCCGTTCCTTCTCAGGCAAGAAGATCCTCCGCAACCGCGAGGTCTACGCCCCGTGGGTCGCCGAATACCTCGACCGCTACAAGCCCGCCGGCCTCGTGGCCCATGGCCGCCATCGCGCCGTCAAGAACCAGTGCCCGGTCGTCCTCCGTCCGGACCTCCTCATCACGGAACAAGGCTTCACGATGACGGAACTGGACAGCGTCCCCGGCGGCGTCGGCCTGACGGCCTACCTCAACGAGGTCTACGCCGAGGATTACCCAGGCGTGTTCGGCCGCACCGGCATGCCTGACCGCTTCATGGCCGCGCTGGGCCGGCTGACCCCGAAGGAGAAATTCCCGCTGGTCGCGATCGTCGTGAGCGAGGAAGGCGCGACCTACCGTCCGGAATTCGAATGGCTCGGCGAGAAGCTGCGCTCGCTCGGCCACGACGTGCACGTCGTCGAACCCTCCCAGGTCATGCAGATGGGCGACGGCTCCTACGTCCCCGTCGACGGCGCGCCGCGCCGCGTCGACATCCTCTACCGCTTCTTCGAGCTCTTCGACCTCGCGAACGTGAAGGGCGCCGACGGCATCTTCAACGCGGTGGAAGCCGGTACGCTGACGCTGACGCCGCCGATGAAGGCCTTCCAGGAAGAGAAACTCGGCCTCGCCCTGCTCCATCATCCGCAGCTCGCCGAGTTCTGGAAGGAGAACCTGCCTGAAGACCACCACGAGGCCTTGTTCCGCATCGTCCCGCAGACCTGGATCATGGAGAAGACGGAGCTCCCGCCGACGGCCGTGCTCCATGCGCCTGGCGTCAACGGACGACCGATCCGCGAATGGGCCGAACTGGCCGAGGCTTCGCAGCGCGAGCGCAACCTGATCATCAAGGCGAGCGGCTTCCACGAGACCGCCTGGGGCGCCCGCAGCGTGACCCTAGGCAGCGATGTCTCCCGCGATGAATGGCTCGAGGCCATCGAGGACGCCCTGAACCCGGAGAACGAGACCTTCCACGTGATGCAGGCTTACCATAAGCCTTCGCGCCTAACCCACCCGGTCTATGCCGACGACGGCACGGTGGCGCCGGCCGAAGGGCGCGTCCGCCTCTGTCCGTATTTCTTCGTCGACGGTGATTCGGTCGAGCTTTCGGGCATCCTGGCGACGTTCTGTCCGGCGGATAAGAAGATCATCCACGGGATGAGCGACGCGGCCCTGCTGCCCTGTCACGTGGTCGGCTGAGGGGCGTGCGTCGTCTTGCTTCCGGCCGGCTTTACGGCCAAGGTTGGCCCATGAGACTCCTCGCCCTCGGTCTGCTCTCGCTCCTTGGCCTTTTCGGCGACCTCGTGGCCGCCGTCCGGACCAAGGTCGACCTGGTCAACCTGACCCCCGATATCCGCCCGGGCGAAAAGGCCCTGATCGCGATGCGCTTCCGCTGCGACCCGCACTTCCACATCTACTGGAAGAACCCTGGCGACGCCGGCCAGTCCCCCACGGTCGAATGGCAGGAGAAGTCCGGCGCCACCGTCGGCGACTTCGTCTGGCCCGGCCCCAAGATGCTCGATCAATCGGGCGTCTATAACTTCGTCTATGAAGACGAGACCTTGCTGCTGATGGAAGTCGCCGTCCCGGCGGGCGCGAAAGGCAACCTCACCTTCAAAGGCAAGGCCGAGTGGCTTGAATGCGATGACTCCGGCTGCTGGCCGCATGACAAGCAGGTCGAACTCACCGTCCAGGTAGGCGCCGGTAACGTCGCCTACAAATACGAACCGAAGCTCTACCCGGCGCTCCGCCCTCGGCTCACCACGACCGCGACGAGCGACGGCAAGTCGCTCACGGTCGCCGTCCCGACCGGCGAGAAACTCCCGCAGACCTGGTTCCCGGAGCGTGGCTTCGTCGCCCCGACCGCGACGGCCAAGCAGAAGCAGGCCGGCGGCAACGTCGTCTTTGAACTGGCGGACGCCACGGAGAAGCTGGATTCGGGCGAACTGATCTTCACCACGCGGGCGGCCGACGGCGGCTTCGTGGACATCAAGGCGGTCCTGGGCGGAGCCCCGGCCAAAGCCGCGCCCGGTCCGGCGGCCACGCCGACGAAGACCACCGGCGAATGGCAGCCTTGGTCGCCGGAAGCCCAGGCGAAGGCCTTGGCCGAAGGTAAGACGGTCTACGTCGACTTCACCGCGCGCTGGTGCGCCACCTGCCAGGTCAACAAGCGTGTCTACACGCAGGGCGATGTCGCTCAGGCGCTTTCATCCGCGGGCGTGGTGATGCTCAAGGCCGACTGGACCAAGAAGGACGAGGTCATCGCGCAGGAGCTCGGCAAATACGGCCGCACCGGCATCCCTCTCAACGTCTTCCTCAAGGCCGGCCAACCTCCGGCGATCCTTTCCGAGGCGCTCACCGGCACCGAAGTGATGGCCGCGCTCAAGTCGGTCAACGAGGGCAAGCCCTACCAGGCCGAGACCACGACGCATTCGTTCTTCATCTGGATGCTGCTGGCCTTCGGCGGCGGTGTCCTGCTCAACCTGATGCCGTGCGTCTTCCCGATGATCGGACTGAAGGTGCTCGGTTTCGCCCAAGAAGCCGGCGCCTCGCGCCGCACCGTGGTCCTCAACGGCCTGCTCTACTCCGGCGGCGTCATCGCGAGTTTCCTCGTCCTCGCCCTGCTCATCATCGGACTCAAGTCCGGCGGCTCCACCTACGGCTGGGGCTTCCAGATGCAGTCGCCTGGCTTCGTGCTCGGCACCTGCGTGCTCATGATCGTCCTCGGCCTCAGCCTCGCCGGCGTGTTCGAGATCGGCATGGGCCTCAGCGGCGTCTCTGCCGGCAACGGCGAAGGGCGCACGGCGACCTTCCTTTCGGGCGTGCTCGCCACGGTAGTCGCCACACCCTGCACCGCTCCCGGCCTCGGCCCGGCCCTTGGCTTCGCCTTGGACAACGAGCGTTCGATCGCCGTGACATTGCTCTTCTTCACGGTCATCGGCTTGGGCATGGCACTGCCCTACCTCCTGCTCTCGGCCTTTCCGCGCCTAGCGGCGATGCTGCCCCGCCCCGGCGAATGGATGGAATCGTTGAAGCAGGGCATGTCTTTCCCGCTCTTCGGCTACGCGCTCTACCTGCTCTGGGTGCTCAACGCGCTCGTCGAAGACGCGGCCTGGGTGCGCGACGCCTCGCTGGGCCTGGCGCTCGTCGCCACGGCTTGCTGGGTGCTCGGACGCTGGGGCGCCCTGCACCGCACCGATCGCGAACGTCTGACGGCCAAGCTGGCCTCCGGTGCGCTGTTCGTCGGCACGCTCGCCTACCTCTACGCGACGCTGCCCTGAGAGTCCGCGAAAACCGTCCAACAAAAAGGCCCGCCATCCGGCGGGCCTTCTGCTTGGCGTGTCAGCCGACTCAGAGAGGGCTGAGATCGCTGACCGGAGCCGGTGCGGCGCCGGCAGCAGGAGCGGGAGCGGCGGCCGGACGATTGGCGGCGGCGGCACCACCGTAATTCACGTCGACGACGAGGGCCTTGCGATCCTTGGCACCGGACTGACGACCGGCGGCGGACTTATCCGCCTGCTGAGAACCGAGGGCCATGATTTCGCTGTTGGCCTGGTTGGCGCCGAGACCGACGAGGTAATCACGGACGGACTGGGCGCGACGGTCGGAGAGACCGAGGTTGTACTCTTCGGTGCCGAAAGTGTCAGTGTAGCCGGCGATGATCACCTTGGTGCCCTTGATGCGAGCGGCGGCGGCGTCGAGCTTACCGCGCTCGGCGGCCGAGACATTGTAGCGGTCGAAGTCGAAGTAGACGGTGGCGAGGATGGCCTCGGGCGGGATGGTGTTGTTACGGATGGCGAGGGCCATGGCGTCGTAGCCGGTCGGGCGGGTGTCGAGGGTTTCGCCGTTGAAACCGTTGCCACCCTTGCCAGAGGACAGGGGCTGGAAACCGGCGGGGATGCGGGAGGTGCAACCCACGACGAGGGCGGAAAGGGCGAGTAGGAAGGTGAGACGCTTCATGGTGTGACGGAGATAAAAGAATAGCGGGCGGGGCTGGGCAAGCCTTGTCTCCTCAGTACCGAGGCACCTTGGGGTCGACCTTCAGGGACCAGGCGTCGATGCCGCCCTGCAGGTTGGTGACACGGGCGAAGCCCTTGGACCGAAGGAACTGCGTGACCCGCATGCTCCGGCCTCCGTGATGGCACTGGACCAAGACCCAGGCGTCGGCGGGAATCTCCGCTAAGCGGGTCGGCACGGTGTTCATCGGAATCAGACGGGAACCCTCGATGCGGCAGACCGCATATTCGTCGGCTTCGCGGACATCCAAAAGGACGGGAGGGTTCGGGCCGGCCAGAAGGCGGCTGGCTTCTTCGACGGAGATTTCGAGCGGGGTTTCGGACATGGCGGGAGAAAGGGTCGAGCAGACGACGGGGGCGTAGGCGCTTTTTTCGAGGCTACGGATCTTGGCGGACGCTCCGCAGCACGGGCAGGCGGGATCGGGCGCGAGGCCCAGCCGACGGGAGGTGCCCGCTTCGACATCGACCACGAAAAGCCGGGATTGGTTCCGCTGCCCGAGGAGCAGCGCGATGGCTTCGGAGGCCATCCAAGAACCGATCACGCCACAAGTGGCGCCGAAGACCCCTGCGTCGGCGCAAGTCGGCACCGAGGAGGCGTCCGGGATCACGGGGTAAAGACAACGGTAGCAACCGGCCCCCGGCAGGAAGATACCGACTTGGCCGGTCGCGCGAAGCACGCTGCCATGGACCAATGGACGCTGGCCGAGCACGCAGGCGTCGGCGGCGAGAAAGCGCGTCGCGAAATTATCGGTGCCGTCGATGATGAGGTCGTAACGCGCGACGAGGTCGGCGGCGTTCTCGACCGTGAACCCTTCGGGATGCAAGGCCACCTTGAGGCCGGGATTGATTTCGCCGAGAGCTTCGGCGGCAGAAACCGTCTTCGGGAGGCCCAAAGTATCGAAGCCGTGGACGATCTGGCGGTGCAGGTTCGAGATCTCGACCTTGTCCGGGTCGGCGATGCCGATGAGCCCGACGCCCGCGGCGGCCAGATAAAGCCCGACGGGGGAACCGAGTCCACCAGCACCGAGGAGCAGGACCTTGGCCTCCCGCAGGCGTAACTGACCGGACTCCCCCACCCCAGGCAGACGAATCTGCCGGGAGTACAAAGCCCTCTCATGGTCGCTCAGGCGCTGGTCCGCGGACATGCTGACAGTCGAACCCCCGCGGCGAACGGTGTCAAACCGCCCCTTCCACGTGTCGGATTGAATATTAGTCCAAGGTGCCTCAACTTGACCCCGTGGCTCAGGTCTTCCTTGGCATCGATTATGGCTCCCGACGGGTCGGGCTGAGCCATGCCGACGAACTCGGCTTCGCCTTCCCCCTACCCGCCGCGGTCGCCGAAGACGCCGAGGCCCGCTTCGCCCAGATCGGCAAGGAGATCGCCCGGCTCAAGGTGACGCTCCTCGTGCTGGGCTACCCTCTTTCCGTCGAAGGCGAGCGCACCAAGCGCTGCGACGAGGTCGACGTCTTCGCGGCGGAGCTGACCCGCCGCTTCGCCCTGCCGATCGAGAAGGTAGACGAAGCCCTGACCAGCCAGGCGGCCGACGAGATGGGCGGACGCAAGGCCCGCTCGGCCAATGAACGCAAGCAGCAGGCCCGTAGCGGCGAACGCGACTCCCGCGCCGCCGCGGTGCTGCTCCAGGATTTCCTCAACAGCCGGGGTATCGGCGCCTGACATGCCTCCCGCCAAGCCGAAGAAACCTTTCACGCCGAAGCTCGAACGTTTCCTCGCGACGGTCGCCTATGACGGCACCGATCACATCGGCTGGCAGGTGCAGACCGGTCGCCTATCCATCGAAGGCGAACTCGAAGAGCGCCTCTCGCGCATCCTCAAGACGCCGATCGACATCCATGGCAGCGGCCGCACCGACTCCGGCGTCCACAGCGTCGGCCAGCGCTTTCACTTCGACGCCTTCTGGCCCCACCCTTGCAGCTACCTGGTGCACGCGATCAATTCGTGCGAACAGAACGGACTGCTGGTCACGCACCTGCAGCGCGTGGCGCCGGGTTTCCATTGCCGCTGGCACGCCAACGGCAAGCGCTACCGCTACGAGATATGCGACGGCTATCCGCCGCCTTGGGAAGCCCGCTATTGCCTCGGCCTAGGCAACAAGACCGTTGACGTGAAGCTCATGCGGCAGGCCGCCAAGCTGCTGCTCGGCAAACATGACTTCTACGCCTTCGGCGCGAATCACGGACAGGGCATGGAGAAGGAGAATCCCGTCAAGGAACTGCGTCGCCTCGACGTCCGCCGTCGAGGCAAGCGGATCACGATCGTCGCCGAAGGCAGCGGCTTCCTCTACAAGATGGTGCGCCGACTCGTCGGCGGACTCCTGCGCGTCGGCGAAGGCAAGATGCCGCCGGAACGGCTCGTCGCCTACCGCAAGGAGCGCGTGATCACCTCCGAAGTTCCCACGGCCCCCGCCCGCGGCCTGTTCATGGAGAAAGTCTTCTTCGAGCCCGGCTCGTTGAAGAATCCGCGCGCGCTACGCGGCCGGGACGAAACCGACGGCAGCTCGGAGTAAGGCCTTCCGGCGGTTTGGGATGGAAGCCTTCCGCCCGTCCGCCTATGGCCTAGTCATGCGGCGACTCGCCCTGCTCTGCCTCATCCTGGTCTGCCCCGGCCTGCTATCCGCCCATCCGGAATGGAAGGAAGCCAACTGCCTCGGCGTAATCGATGAGAACAACCAGCTCACCTTGACGATCAAGTTCGATGTACCCTCTTTCCTTGTCGGTCAGACGTCCAAGGACGCGCAGGTAAAGGCGCTGGATGAACTCATGCAGACCCCGGGCAGCCTGGCCGCTTCGATCGAGCCGGGCCGACGCCGCCTGCTCGAAGGGGTCCGGCTGGAAGTCGACGGCCAGGACACGCCACTTATCCTCACCACCTTTCCCACGGCGGAAACCATCGCCGCGACCTCCGCCCGCCAAGGCGAAGCCGACCGCTACCCGGTGATGCTGAACGCCCGCCTGTCCGCGCAGCTTCCGGCCAAGGCGGCGAAGCTGCGGATCAGTTTCCCGGCTTCACTCGGCACCGTCTTCGTCAACCTCCGTAAAGGGATGGTGTATCAGGTCGTCATGGCCGCGACCGCGAACTTCCCCGCCGAACTCTCGCTGGGCGAAGAGCCTCAGGCCTCGGCCGCCGAGACGGCCTGGACGCTCTTCCTCGACGGTTTCGCCCATGTGCTTCCCGGCGGCTGGGATCACAGCCTGTTCATGCTCGCGATGTTCCTCGGCGCGACCTCCCTCGCGCAGGCGTTCCGCCGATCCCTGGTCTTCACGCTCGGCCATAGCGTGACCTTGACCACCGTAGCCATGGGCTGGCTCGGTCAACCCGGTCCTTGGATTGAGCCCTTCATCGCCCTGACCATCGGCGTCAGCGCCTGGCTCGCTTTTCGCGGGCGGCTTCAGGAACGCTCCGCGCTCCTGCTTCCGGCGGTCTTCGGACTGGTCCATGGGTTAGGCTTTGCGGCGGCCGTCGCCGATAATCTCGCGAGCTGGTCCGCCGGCGACATCGTCCTGATCCTGATCGGCTTCAACCTCGGCATCGAAGCCGCCCAAGCCTTGGTCATCGGCTTCGCCGCGACCTGCTTCTGGGCCGCACACCGCGCCCGCCTGCCTCATGCCAAGATCCGCCGGGCGCTCAGCTTGGCGACCGCGCTCATCGGCTTCGGCGTATTCGTCTGGCGGCTGCTCGGCCTGGAGTGATCAGAGTCGTCCGACTGGCCGCTTGCCAGCATCGAGACGCTTGCGCTCGGAATCGGCGAAAGCCTGGAGCTCCTTCACGACCTCGGGGTTGGCCGCGGCGAGGTCTTCCTTTTCACCGGGGTCTTTCTCGAGGTCGTAAAGCGAAAGGGCGATCTGGCGCTGGTGTGTCTTGGCGGGATAGCCGTCAAGCTCCGCCGGGATCATGTCGACGTAACTGCGGTAAGCATGCGGGAGGTGGAGCTTCCACTTACCCTTGCGAACGGCCTCGAGGCGGTCGCCGTAATAATAGGCGAAGGAATCGCGGGAGGCAGGCTGCCCGGACTTGAGGACCGACAGGAAAGAAACGCCGTCGATCTCGTTCTTCGGTGCCGGCGCCGCGGTCGCCGCCAGCAGGGTCGGGACGATGTCGATATTGGCGGCCAAGGCGTCCGTCTCGCTGCCGGCCTTCACGACACCGGGCCAGCGGACGATCAAAGGCACACGGACGCCGCCCTCGAAAGTCGTGCCCTTGCCTTCGCGGAAAGGGCCGGCGGAACCGGCATGACGGCCGAAGTTAAGCCACGGTCCGTTGTCGCTCGTGAAGATGACGATCGTCTCCTGCTCGACCTTCTTCTCGCGCAAGGTGCGCAAGATCGCGCCGACGGCATGATCGAGATCCGCCAAGGTGTCGGCGTAAGGCGTGGCGTGCTTGCCTTTGAATTCGGACGAGGCGCCGAGCGGCGTGTGCGGCATCGAAGTCGCCAGGTAAAGGAAGAACGGCTGCTCCTTGCCGGCGTTATCCTTGATGAACCGGACCGCCCGCAGCCCCTGCGAAGAGGTCAGCGTGTCCATGTCGACCCAGTCACGGGTGTACCCCATGAGATGTCCGTTCACGATGCGCGGCAGCTCCGGATACATCTTCCGCCGGCTCTCGTCGGTTCGACCATAGCCGCGAGGCCACATGTCGTTCGAGTACGGCGTGATCATCGACTCGTCGAAACCATGGGAGGGCGGCAGGAACTTCGGGGCGTCGCCGAGGTGCCATTTGCCGACGACCCCGGTGTGATAGCCTGCCTTCTGCAAGAGCGTGCCCAAGGTCTGTTCGTCGTTGCTCAGGCCGATCTTGGAATTCGGGCCGAGAGCCGTGCCGCCGAGCCCGAGGCGGTTGGGATAGCACCCGGTCAGGAGGGCGACGCGCGAAGAGGTGCAGACCGCCTGCGTGGCCAGGAAGTTCGTGAAGCGTACGCCGTCCTTGCCGAGCTGGTCGATGTTCGGAGTGGGGTTCTGCTTCGAACCATAACAACCGAGGTCCGCCCAGCCCATGTCATCGCACATGATCAGGACAATGTTAGGCCTTCCGGCGAGCAGGGTTGCGCACCAGAACAAAACCAAGGTCGGGGTAAACCTCATGAGCCAGAAACATAGGGTGAATCCCCCAGCTTCCAAGAACTAAAACCAGCGGGCCTTGGTCACGAAATCTTCAGACCCAACTCGGCGCAGACCGCCGGGTGCTTGCGCGCCTTATTGATGAACTCATCCACCCCGAAATCAGCCACGATGAAGTCGCCATAGCGGAAGGAGGGGCACTTGGACTGACCGGTCAGGGCGACCAGCTGACGCATCTGATGCATGTCGGCGATGACGTCGCGGACGTCGAGTTTCACGCCTTGCTGGGCGAAGAACTCGAGGGCCTCGACGCACCAGGGGCAACCGGGCTTGGTGTAAAAGATGGGTAGCGGCTGCGGCATGACCAAAATCAAGCCAACTGCGGGCGGTTAGCAAGCGGAGAGGCCAGGACGCCCGAGACGTTGACAGCCGGAGGCGGCCTGCTGGAAATAGGTCATCCCCTATGGAAACCATCCACGGCGCCCCGAGCTATACCCTGAAGACCGCGGAGGTCGAACTGGCCGTCACGCAGACCGCCGGCCACCTCGCCCCGGTGACCTTCCACTTCCCCGGCCTCAAGGCCTCGCCCTACTCGCTCTCGCCTTGGACGCCCACGCAGATCGACCAGAGCCTGCCGAACCTGCTCACCTATCTTCGCGGTGACTTCATGTGCCTGCCCTTCGGCGGCCAGCAGAAGGGACCGCCCCATGGCGACACAGCCAACGCGCCCTGGCAGCTGGCGTCGTCCTCCGCGACCTCTCTGAAGCTGACGCAGACCGGCACGGATACCGGCGCGACCGTCGCGAAAAACTTCACGCTCATCCCGGGCCATCACGCCATCTACTGGGAGCATATCATCACGCAGCTCGAGGGTCGCTGGAACTACGGCAATCATCCGGTGCTCGATCTTTCGAACGTCCCCGCCGGCGCCGCGCGAATCGCCACGAGCGCCTTCCGCTTCGGCTCCGTCTACGCAGGTGAGTTCTCCGACCCCGCCGCCGGCGAGTCCGGCGCACTGAAGCCGTTCGCCGAGTTCTCGTCGCTGAAGTCCGTCCCGTTGAAGGATGGCTCGAACACCGACCTGACGCATTACCCGGCCCGCGCCGGCAATGACGACCTGATCATGCTCGTCAACGTGCCCGCCACCGAAGCCCAGCCGTTCGCTTGGACGGCCGTCACCTTCCCGGACTACGTCTGGTTCTCGCTCAAGAATGTCGCCGACTTCCCCTCCACCCTCTTCTGGCTGTCTAATGGCGGTCGCCCTGGCCACCCTTGGGAGAAGCGCCACTTGGGTCGCCTCGGCCTCGAAGAGGTCTGCTCCCACTTCTGCGACGGCGTCGATGTCGCCCGCGAGGACCGACTGGCCGCCAAGGGCATCCCGACCAGCCGCCTGTTCCGCAAGGACGAGCGCGTCCGCCTCCCCCTGATCCAAGCCGCCGCCGCCGTGCCCGCCGCTTTCGGCCAAGTCCAGAGCATCGTCCCCGCCGGCCCGGAGTCCGTCCGGATCACGGGCGAAAACGGCCAGTCCGTTACCTGCCCCATTAATTGGCAGTTTTTGAAGTCGTAAGTCGGCTTACTCAATTCTTGTCCCTGTCCAAGGAGTCGCCTAAATCCGACCTCCCCGACCCTCCTTTCACCCATACCATGTCCTCCCCCAAGATTGTCCAAGATCTCTCCACCAAGAAGAGCGGTGTCGCCTCTCTCGTGGAGAAGGAACTCGCCAAGACCGGCGGCCTGCTGCGTCTCGCCCCGTGCTGGGTGCCGCGCTCCTTCCTCCAGCCCGGCAAGCGCCTCAAGCTCCACCCGGATGACCTCTACGCCTTCGGCCTGAGCCGCGGCGGCATCGACGAGCGCTGGTTCGCTTCCACGACCGAAGCCGCCAACGACAATCGAACGGTCGACGAAGGCCTGTCTTACGTCGTCATCGGCAACACCCGCTTCACCCTCCAGCAGGCCGTCAAGGAATGCGGCGCCGCCCTCATCGGCTCGAAGATCTGGAACAAGTACAAGAAGTGGCCGGTGTACTCCAAGTTCTTCGACAACATGGGTCCGATCCCGCACCACATGCACCAGAACGCCAAGCAGGCCAAGCTGCTCGGTCTCGAAGGCAAGCCGGAGTCCTACTACTTCCCGCCCCAGCACAACAACGTCGGCAACAACTTCCCTTACACGTTCATGGGCTTCGAGCCCGGCACGACCAAGGCCCAGGTCCGCGAGTGCATCGCCAACTGGGACAAGGGTGACAACAAGATCCTCGCCCTCTCCAAGGCCTACAAGCTCGAACCCGGCACCGGCTGGCTCATCGACCCTTGCATCCTCCACGCTCCCGGCTCGCTCTGCACCTATGAGCCGCAGTGGGGTTCCGACGTGTTCGGCATGTACCAGAACCTCGTCGAAGGCCGCGAAGTACCGTGGGCCCTCCTCGTCAAGGACATGCCGAAGTCCAAGCACAAGGACGTCGACTTCATCGTGGACCAGCTCGACTGGGACAAGAACGTCGACCCGAACTTCAAGGACAACCACTACCTCGAGCCGGTCGTATCCGTCGAGGGCAAGGGCTTCGTCGACAAGTGGATCGTCTACGGCAAGGTCGACAAGTTCCAGTACTTCACCGCGAAGGAACTGACCGTCGAACCCGGCGCCGAATGCACGATCACCGACAAGGGCGCCTACGGCCTCATCTGCGTCCAGGGCTCCGGCACGATCAACGGCCAGGTCCTCAACAGCCCGAAGCTCATCCGCTTCAACGAGCTGACCGAAGACGAATACTTCTGCACCGAAGACGGCGCCAAGAAGGGCGTGACCTTCCGCAACACCTCCACCACCGAGCCGCTGGTCTGCCTGCGCTACTTCGGACCGGAAGTGAACCTGGACGCTCCGGCCATGGGCGCCTACAAGAAGGCCAAGAAGAAGTAAGCCATCCCCTACCCCCACCCCTACCCCAACCCCACGCTCATGAAACTGCACAACGCGATGTGGCCCGGCCTCGTCGGCAAGGAGCCCAACACCGATCACCCTCCGATCGCCCTCGAGCGCATGCTCGACATGACCGTCGCCGCCAACGTCGACGGCCACAAGTTCGACGGCGTCGACCTGTTCCTGTTCCACCCGCACACCGACCCCGACATCTCCGAGGATAACCTCAAGAAGATGGCGGACCTCATCGCCTCCAAGGGCCTGAAGGTCGGTTCACTCGTGGCGCCGGTCTGGGGTGGCACGGTGGGTGACTCCGCGATGGGCACCGACGAACAGCAGCAGAAGTTCCTCCTCGCGATCGAGAAGGCCTGCCGCATCGCCAAGCTCCTCAACCAGCACGGCGTCCGCCAGTACGGCGTCATCCGCGTGGACTCCGCCGAGTTCGGCGTGCAGAAGTGGCGCGAGAACCCGAAGGCCAACACGGCCCGCATCGTCGACACCTTCAAGAAGGCCGCGAAGATCGCCGAAGGCCATGGCGAGCTCATCGCCGCCGAAGGCGAGATCTGCTGGGCGGGCATGCACTCCTGGAAGGCGATGCTCGACACCCTCGAAGGCGTCGGCATGCCGGGCACGTTCGGCTTCCAGGCCGACCTCGCCCACACGTACCTCTACCTGATGGGTTACAACGAACCCGAAGCCGCCCTCCTCAAGGAAGGCTACACTTCGGAACAGTTCTGGCCCGCCTACCGCGAGATGGTCGGCAAGCTCCGCCCCTGGACCCTCGACTTCCACGTGGCCCAGAACGACGGCACCGTGCACGGCACCGGCTCCCACGAGAAGACCGGCCGTCACTGTCAGGCCGACGACGCCAACGGCAAGCTGGACATCACCGCCTGCTCCAAGGTCTGGCTCGAAGGCGCCGCCGCTCGCGGCATGAAGCACATCTGCTGGGATGGCTGCATGTTCCCGAACGCGACGCTCGAGAACCCGAAGACCTGGAACACCATCCTCTCCGCGATGGTCAAGGTGAAGCAGGCCCTCTGAGCTTCTGATCTAACCGCTATCCGCCAACCGCTTACTCCTGAATCATATGTCTAAAGCCATTCGCATCGGTCTCATCGGTTACGGCTTCATGGGCCGTACCCACTCCAACGCCTACTCCCAGGTCGGTCACTTCTTCCCGAAGGACAAGCTGACCACGGGCCACCACATCGTCCGCCAGGCCGTCTGCGGCCGCGACGAAGCCAAGGTCAAGGACTTCGCCGAGAAGTGGGGCTACGCCTCCTACGAGACCGACTGGCGCAAGCTGGTCGCCCGCGCCGACATCGACGCCGTCGACATCTGCACCCCGAACGACTCGCACGCCGAGATCGCCCTCGAGTGCATCAAGCACGGCAAGATGATCCTCTGCGAAAAGCCCCTCGCCCTCAACGGCGCCCAGGGCGAGCAGATGGTCGCCGCCGTCGAGAAGTCCGGCCTGCCGAACCTCGTCTGGTACAACTACCGCTTCCTCCCCGCCGTGACGCTCGCGAAGAACATCGTGGCCGCCGGCGAGCTGGGCCGCGTGTTCCACTACCGCGCCAACTTCCTCCAGGATTGGACGATCTCCACCGAGCTGCCTCAGGGCGGCGCGGGTCTCTGGCGCCTCGACGCCGCCGCCGCCGGCTCCGGCGTGACGGGCGACCTGCTCGCGCACTGCATCGACACCGCCCGCTGGATCAACGGTGACATCACCGAGGTCTCCGCGATCACCGAGACGTTCATCAAGGAGCGCGTCCACACCGCCACGGGCAAGAAGCAGGCCGTCACCATCGACGACGCCGCGATCTTCCTCTGCCGCTTCGAGAACGGCTCGATCGCGCAGTTCGAATCCACCCGCTACGCCCGCGGCCACAAGGCCCTCTACACGTTCGAGATCAACGGCGAGAAGAAGTCCCTCCAGTGGGACCTCCACGACCTCAACCGCCTCAACTACTTCGACCACGCCGTCCCCGGCGACCGTCGTGGTTGGGCGAGCATCCACACGTCCGACGGCGACCATCCGTACGCCGGCAACTGGTGGGTCCCGGGTCTCTGCCTCGGTTACGAGCACTCCTTCACCCACGCCCTCGCCGAGTTCCTCAAGAGCCTCGACGACCCGAAGGCTCCCAAGGCCTACCCGGACTTCCGTCACGCGCTGGGCACCCAGTACGTCTGCGACGCCGTCCTGGAGTCCGCCAAGACGAAGCAGTGGGTTAAGGTGAAGAAGGCCTAATCCGCCCTCCAGCCGCCTTCCAGAAGCCCCGGATCACCCGACCCGGGGCTTCTTTATGCCCGACGGCAATAAAGAGGCAGGGACAGCACCACGTGCTGTCCTAGGCCGGCTGTGTCGTGACGCGGTCCCGACCCTACCTGAAGAATGCCCTACGCTTGACACAAGACTGTTAGCACTTACAACTGTCAGCAATTCACCTTTATGCCGCGTAAAACTCCCATTTCTCACATGGTCTGCACCTACAAGCTGTATCTGCTCAACCGTCACCTGTTCATCGACCTTCCGGAGGGCCGTACCCTGATCGACACGGGTGCCCCCTTCAGTTCCTCGACCACCGGGCGCCTCTCCTGGCAAAACCAGAACCACGGCGTGAACAAGGGCGGCTACATGGGCTTCACTTTCGACAAGCTGTCCGCCGCGATCGGCGTCCAAGTCGACGCCCTGCTGGGCATGGACCTGCTCGCGCAGACCACCCTGCTCTTCGACGTGGCCAATCGCACGCTGACGGCCGGCGACGAGATGCCGGTCGGCTTCAAAGCGCAGGCCTACGAACTGGCGCCGATGTCTGACATCCCCCTCGTCCACGTGACGCTCAACGACCAACCGGCCCGCGTGCTCTGGGATACGGGCGCGCAGTTCGGTTACGTGACCGACCGCAAGTTCGTCGCCGGCGCCAAACCGCAGGCGGGCTTCAAGGACTTCAGTCCGATGTTCGGCGACATGGACATCCCTCAGTCGTACGTGCTGCCCTTCACGCTCGCGGGCCACGACCTGCTCGAACAGTTCGGCGAAGCCCCCATCGCCCTCGGCGATGGCATCTCGCCGGTACCGATGGGACCGTTCCTCCGCGCCCTCGACATCGACGCGATCATCGGCCCGTCCTGGATGCCGCGCGTGAAGGTCTGGCTTAATCCGCTGGATCAGACGTTCGCGCTCGCGGTCTGAGCCAAAGAGCCTGCCAACAAAAAGCCCCGGTCCGCATCGCTGCGGCCGGGGCTTTCTTTTCAGGCAGAAGGATTACTTCTTCGCCGCGGCCTTCATGGCAGGCGGCGAGTAGAAGCGGTTCATCTTGTCGAGGATGGCGTTCTCGGCCGCAGCGCGGTCGATGATGCCGGTGTGGCGATAGACGATCTCGCCGCCGGGGGCCACGACGATGGTGTGCGGGATGGGGCCAGGCATCTCCTTGTCGAGCGCGGCCGCCAGGTCGTCAGGGCTGCCCGTGAAGAGGTAGCTGTTCGTGGTGCGACCTTCCTTCTTGAGGGTATTCTCGACCTTCTTGCTGAGACCGGCGGCCTGCTTGAAGAGGAACGCCTCGGCCTTGGCCTTGTCCTTCGGGTCGTCCATGGTGATGGTCACGAGCTCGAAGTCGCGCATGTCGAACTTGCGGGAGATCTCGACGAGGTCCGGGAACTCCTTGACGCAGGGCGGGCACCAGGTGGCCCAGACGTTGATCATGCGATACTTGTTGGTGGTATTGGCGCGCAGCTTGGCGATGCCTTCCTTGTCGATGGTCTCGATGGTGACCGGGGTCTTGGCCCAGGTCTCATGCTTGGCGTCGTGCAGGGCCTTCTTCTCGCGCCACTTGGTGGAGCAGCCCATGGGCTTGGTCAGTTCGAGCTCGACTGGCTTACCGGCGAGGATGGCGTCCACGGCGTTCTGGCAGTCCTTGGACTTGACGGTGCTGTCGTCGTAGAAGCGGGAGTCGTCGAAGCGTCCCTGGTAGCGGAGCTTGAGGTTCTTGTCGAAGACGAAGACGTGCGGGGTCGCGAGGCAGCCGTAGGCGCGGGCCACGGCCTGGGTGTCGCCGTCATACAGGTAGTCGAAAGTCCACTTGTTCTTCTCGGCGTAGGGCTTCATCTCCTCGTAGGAGTCGCCGAACTCGCCGTAGCCGAGCTCGTCCTTGCTGAGGCCGTCCGGATGGTTCGGGTTGATCGCGACGAGCTTGACGCCCTTGCCCTTGTATTCTTCATAGAATTTCTGGAGGCGGCGCTCGATGCTGTGGGAGGTCGGGCAGTGGTTGGAGGTGAAGAGCACGACGAGCGCTTCGCCGCCGGTGTATTCCGAGAGCTTGTGCTTCTTGCCGTCGGTGCCGAGCAGCTCGAAGTCCGGGGCGGCGTCGCCGCTCTTGAGCGTGCGCATGTCCGGCGGGTTGCCGTTGACGAGACCAGGGGCGTCGGCGGCGTGGACGCCGATGACGGCGGCCAGGACGGCGAGGAGGGACAGAAGTCGCTTCATAGGGTTGGTGGGGTTGAGGATTAGAGTCCCCAAATCCCCCGGTGTTCCAATCCGAAAATGGTCAGACGGCCCGGAACGACCGACCGAGGTCCTCGGCCGACCCGTCGGCGCAGTCCACCAACGACAGTACCCCGCCCTGTATGTAAAATACGGCCAGCTGACGGTACCGGCGTCCAAATTCGACCGCCCCGGGTAGCCCGATCGGCACGCCCCAGCCCGGCTCGAGGTGAACGCCATCCGCCGACCCCCCGGTAATGCGATGCAGACGATGCCCGGCGGCGCGCAGTTCAGACTCCAAGGCCTCGTCAGCGGCACGGTTGAGCTCAGCTGTCGTCGGTAATCCATCCGGATCGTAAGCCGTGATGATCGCGAAATCCGCCGGCCAGTCCGCCGGCAAAGGTGCGCATCGAAAAACGGCCTGCTTGAAACGCGCTCGCTGCTCAGGTGTCATCAAAATGGGCTTTGCCTCTGCTTCCATTTGGATGTGTATTCATCGTCATGCAACCCCTGCTACTGTCCCTGCTCATCGCTTTCTCCCTCAGCGCCCAGGCCGCGACTCGTCCGAATATCGTCATCATCCTGGCCGACGACCTCGGCTACGGCGACCTCGGCTGCTACGGCCACCCGACGATCAAGACCCCGCACCTTGATCGGATGGCGGCCGAGGGCCTCCGCTTCACCCAGTTCTACTCCGCCGCCGAAGTCTGTACGCCCAGCCGAGCCGCCCTGCTGACCGGACGCTACCCCGTCCGTTCAGGGATGGCGCACAACCAGTTCCGCGTGCTACGCGCCATTTCCACCGGTGGCCTGCCTGCCTCCGAGGTCACCCTCGCCGAAACGCTCAAGTCCGCCGGCTACGCCACAGGGATCGTCGGCAAGTGGCACCTCGGCGTCTGGGCCAATGACCAGCCCCAGCACCACCCGCTCGCCCACGGCTTCGATTTCCATTTCGGCCTGATGCACTCGAACGACATGAATCCGACGCCGGGCAATCCGCCCAAGGCCAATTCGCTCGTCGCCCAGGAACCCAGCTGGTGGAACGCCGCCCTCTACCGCGGTCGCGAACTCCTCGAACCGCGCACCGACCAGACGCAACTGACGAAGCGCTACGCCGAAGAGGCCGCCAAGTTCATCGGCGCGAACAAGGATAAACCCTTCTTCCTCTACCTGCCGCATACCTTCCCGCACACGCCGCTGTTCGCTTCCGGGCGATTCAAGGGCAAGAGCTCGCGCGGCATCTACGGCGACGTACTGGCTGAACTCGACTGGAACGTCGGCGAGGTCCTCAAGGCGCTCAAGGACAACGGCGTGGCCGACAACACGCTGGTCTTCTTCACCAGCGACAACGGCCCGTGGACGCTCATGGGCACCGAGACCGGCGGTAGCGCCGGCCTGCTCAAGGACGGCAAGGGCAGCACTTGGGAAGGCGGCATGCGCGTCCCCGGCATCGCGTGGTGGCCCGGTAAGATCAAGCCCGGTGTGACCGACAACGTCGGCACGATGCTCGACCTCTATCCGACCGTCGCGAAGCTCACCGGCGCGAAGGTTCCGACCGATCGCCCATTGGACGGCACCGACCTCTCCCCGCTCCTGCTCGAGGAACGGGCCGTCGACCGCGGACTGTTCTGCTACTACCGGGGCGAGAAGCTCTACGCCGCACGCCTAGGCGACTGGAAGATCCATTTCATCACCCAAGGATCCTACGGCGACCCCAAGCCGGTCGAACACACCAAGCCTCTGCTCTTCAACCTGGCCGTCGACCCATCGGAAGCCCACGATATCTCGGCCGAACATCCGGATGTGGTCGCTCGCCTTTCCGCCGCAGTAGAGCAGCACCGCGCGACCCTCACCCCGGTACGGAGCCAGCTCATCGACGTCGTCGCCAAGTAAGGGTTCAGTCTTCCCTCAGGGCCGTTTTCGCCCTATCTCTTTCGCACGGGCCTATAGCTCAACGGTTAGAGCACGGAACTCATAATTCCTTGGTTCTGGGTTCAAATCCCGGTGGGCCCACTTATTTTCAACCGGCCGACTTAATCCTTTCCCAGAAGGGAAAATACCCGCGGGTGGCGTGCGGGAAATGCTCGGTGTCCCAAGTCCGACGGTGCCAGATCATGGCGATACCGGCGGAAACCAAGGCGGCCTCGAGGGCGAGCGCTTCGGCCAGCCAAGGCCCGACAAAGGGTCGATACGCGACGACGGCCTGCAGGTCATTCTGCTTGGCCCACTCGACCAGAGAGGCGGCCAGATCCGACGTCTCACCCGACTCGATCGGTGCTCCGAAATGCTCACCGGCACGCTTCGCCCCTTCGCTCAGCGCCGCCTGCGTCCAAGACGAGACTTTCTCCGTCCATCCGGCGCGCGCAGCAACACCGGCCGGCCATGAGGCGTTGACGGACTGGACCTTAACCCCGGCCAGCTCGCCATGCTCCACTGCCAGGTCTTCGGGATGCACCCAAAGTCCGATACGCTCGTAAGCCTTGAGCGAAGCCACCTGCGCCCCGTCTTCAGTCCAAGCCACAAACTTGGGCAATGGCTCCTCCTTGATGGTAAAAGGAGCGGAAGCGAGGCGGCCAGCCTCCGGCGCATGCGCACCATCGGTATAGAAAGCGATATTATCTGCCCGGGCGACATAGGTCTTACCTGGTGTCTGCAAACCCGCGACCCAACGCCAGGAGAGCGTATTGCTCGCCACATCCCCGTCGAGCAGGTGTTCGTAGAAGAATGCCGCGCCTAGCTCCCACGGCAACCTGAGCGTGAAGATCCAGATGGAGGCGAACCACATGCGCGCATGGTTATGCAGGTAGCCAGTGGCCACGAGTTCGTGCGCCCAGGCATCAAAGCCCGCGATGCCGGTCTTGCCCGCCAGGACGGCTTCGAGCGTCGACCTTTGCTCGGCGCTCAAGTCAGCGCGCAGGCGGGGCACGGCCTCGACCCAACGCGACCAAGCTTCGGGACGCTGCTCCAACCAGCCCTTCCAATAAGTCCGCCAATAGACCTCTTGGACGAACTTCTCGACGGCAGGAAAAGACCACCGGGCCCTGGTCGCGGCCACGATCTCTGATTCCAAAAGCAGACGCTTCTGCACCCAAGGCGACAACCTGGAGATATTATCATGGCCCGCGCGGACGTAGTTCCTTTCCGCAGCATAGCGCCCGGCATCGGGCAGGAACTCCTCCAGACGCGCCAAGGCCGCGTCACGGGTCGGCAGGAAGTCCATCGACGAAGACATGCCGTGACCTAAACGAAAGCGACTGACTCCGCAAATGACCCGCCAGATTATCTAAGCACCTCAGGACCCCTTGGACTTGTTGGCCTCGATCTGCCGGAGCAACTCATCGCGACGCACCCCACCCCGTAGGCGGTTCTGGTCCGAGATCTTCTTTTCCAGGAGCTCGAGATTACGAGCCGCGCCTTCATGCGAGCGGGCGGCGATCGCCCAGCAGGCATAAGCCTCGGCTTCATCTCTGGGCACCCCGCGCCCTTGGCTGTGGGAATAACCCAGATGATTGAGAGCATCCGGAAAACCCTGCGCGGCGGACTTGCGGAACCAGTCGAGGGCCTGCGCCTGATCCTTGGGGACGCCCTCGCCCTTGGCGTAAGAGAGCCCGAGGTAACACTGCGCCCGGGCATAACCCTGTTCGGCCGACTTACGGATCCACTCGATGGCTTTGCCCTGATCCTTGGCGACGCCGGCGCCAGTGGAGTAACACACCGCGAGATTATTCTGAGCTGGCGCATAGCCCTGCTCGGCCGCCAGCTTAAGCCACCTAGCCGCCTCGACGAGATCCTGAGCCACCCCTTCGCCTCGGGCGTAAAAGCCAGCCATCTTGAAACGGGCGACCGCATCACCGGCCTCGGCCTTGACCCGTTGCTCCACGAACTGCGGAGCAGCCGCGTCCGCTTCATCTACCGGCTCCAGCACGACCATGAGGAAAACCAAAGCGAGGGAAGCCCCCAAGAATGAGAGGAGGAACCAGGGCCATTTACGTGCCGGCGACCGAGTCATACCGAAAGCCTGCCGCCCCGGACACAGGGGTCAAGCGGGCCAATGGGCTTGGCACACGCATAGGCCCATCGCAGCATGCTCCTATGCGACCCCTGCTCCCCGCCCTGCTCTGCCTGGCTAGTTTTGTCATGGCCGAAGATAAACCCGACCTTCGGGTCGTCGATGTCTCTACCCAGAAAGAACGTCAGGTGGTCATCGGCGCCGGCACGGCCTCGGTCTACCAAGGCCACCCGACGACCCTGCTCATGCCGGACGGTCGCACGATCTTCGCCGTTTGGTGCATCAACCATGGAGGCTCGGCCGGGCCGATGGCGCGAAGCGAAGACGGCGGCCTGACCTGGACGCGCCTCGACGCCCAGCTTCCGAAGGGCTTCGCCACCCATCAGAACTGCCCGAGCATCTACCGGATCGTCGACCCTGCCGGCAAAGCCCGCCTCTGGGTCTACTCCGCAGCCCTCGGTAAACGCGGCGGCCCCGGCATGCCCAGCATCATGAGCGAGGATGAAGGTGAGACCTGGAAAGAAATGCCGCCGCTCAACCTGCCTTGCGTGATGACCTTCAGCAGCGTGGTCCGGCTCAAGGACGGACGCACGCTCGGCCTCTATCACCGTGGCCCCGGCGGCGCCGACAAGACCCCTCTGGTGACCTTGCAGATGATCACGGCCGACGGAGGCTTCACCTGGTCCGAACCCCGCATCGTCGCCGAAGTCGCCGGCAAGAACCCGTGCGAGCCCTATGTCTTTCGTTCGCCTGACGGCAAAGAACTCGCCTGCCTCCTCCGCGAGAATACCCACAAGGGCCGCAGCCTGGTGATGTTCAGCCGAGACGAAGGTGCGACTTGGTCCAAGCCCGTGGATACGAACTGGGGCCTCACTGGGGATCGCCATAACGGCGTTTTCACGTCCGACGGCCGGATGGTGGTCTGCTTCCGTGACCAAGCGCTCAACAGCCCGACCAAAGGCCATTTCGTCGCCTGGGTCGGAACCTACGATGACCTGAAGGCCGGACGGCCCGGGCAATATCGCGTCAAGCTGCTCCATCACCACGGCAAGCGGCTGGGCGACTGCGGCTATCCTGGCGTGGAACTCCTGCCCGACGGCACCATCGTGGCCACGACGTACGTGAAGTACGCCGACGGCCCCGAACAGAACTCCGTGGTAAGCGTCCGCTTCAAGCTGAGCGAAACGGACGCCCTCCTGAAGCGTTAACGCGCCACGGGCTCCTGCGCGGTCAAAGTACGCTGATCCGGACGGTCGATGCCGACCTTTACGGTATACTTGCCAGGCGCGAACACCGGCGGCGCGAAGGACTGGCCGCCGACCAGACGACGAACGTAGAGCGTCTCCCCGGTCTGCTCGGCGATGACCTGCACGACGGCCGGACCAGCAGGCAACTCGACGGAGGGCAGGACGCCGACCGGCTTACGGCCGTCGTTGTCAGCGAGAGCGAAAGTCTGCGGCCAGCCGGGGAACTGCTGGCTGTCGCCCTTGCGGGAATCACTGAAGCGCGGCCAGCACTCGAAAGTGACCTTATCCTGCTTCAGGTCGAAGCGGGCTACTCCATAACCATCGGCGCGCTGGCGCTCGTCTTGGGTGTCTCCGGGATTGGCATAAGCCAGGACCGACATGCGATTGCCGAGTCCATCCAGGAAGTCCCCCGTCCACGGCAACGGGCTACCGGCCACGGCGTTCGGGCCGGCCTGCTCGTCCTTCGGGTGCCACCAACGGCCGTAGATGGTGTTCACGAGGGCCGGACTCGTCAGCGAGTAAGGGCCGTCACCGAAGGTCTCGATGCCATGCTTGACCGTGACGGCGAGATGCTGGTCACCGCAGAGGTGGACGGCTTGGACGCGTCGCAACGCCCGCAGGGCTTCGTCGCGGCCCTTCTGCGGCCAGCCGTTGCAATCCAGGTCGGCCAGCAGGCGGTCGTCGCGCTTGCCGTGCATGTGGACGGCCCCGCAGAAAGCCGTCGCTGACAGCACGGCCTTATGGCGGACGCCCACCCAGTCTTCGGACCAGGCGGCGAGGAACTTGAGCTGACGCTCACCCAGGAGCTGCAAGCCAGGCAGGTCGATCGACTTCGGGTCGTATTTCTCGTCCGTGACGTGGTCGGGCCGCGGACCCTGCTGCGGGATCTTGCCCAAAGGGCCGGACTTGAACTTACGGTCTTCGAGGATGGCGAAGTCCATGCCGCCGACCTTGAGGCGGGTATAGTAGACGCTGATGCCACGCTGCACGGGGGTCGGGTCGAAAGCATCCGGCAAGTGCCACGACTGCTGACGTTGGACCATGTTCACGTAGGCGACCGGGAACATGTAACCGCCGTCCGCATTGCCGGGCGCGGTCGAGAGCTTGCCGTCTTCGCCCCAGAGATTGGGGTGCCCGACGTCGTGGTCGTCAGGGATGCAGATCGTCGGACGGTCCTTCATCACGTCCCGGAACTGCAGGCCGAACTCGATCCAACCTGCGGTGTGCTCGGTATGACGATAGGTCTGGTCGCCGGCGAAGAACAAGAGGTCGGGATTCTGGCGCAGGAGATTACCTAGGATCTCCGGACGCTCACCCGTCGTGCGGCTGGAATTGCAGGACATGTTGGCGACCACGATCGACTGCTTGTCGGTCGGATCGCGACGGACGAGCCCCTCGAACTTCGCCGCCTCGCCATGTCGCACGCGATAGGCGACGTCCTTGGAGCCGTCCCAGCCTTCGACGCGGAAGTGGGCGCTCCAGCCCGGGAACTGCACCGGCGCCTGGGCGACCTCGACCCACGCGTCGCCACGCCTCACCTCAAGTCGGGCGACCTTCGCCTCTTCCGGATAAAGCGGATAAAGCTGAGCAGACAGCTTCAGGACGCCCGCCTGCTGGGTGTAGAGCGCGAAAGCGATGACCTGATCGCGGGCGACCAGCATCGTGGGCGGCGGAGTGCCGCCACCCTTCTTGCCTTTGGCCGGCGGCTTCTTGTCCCACCAGGCCCCCACGGCGAAGGAATCCAGGTTCGGGAAATCAGCGCCGAAGGGCTTGAGCGTCTCCGCCGGCGGGACCGGGGCGGCGACCAGCATCGGAATCACAAGAAACAGCAGGAATTTCATGGGTTGATTGGGAGACTCGTTTTCGTTGAAAAAGTTTCCCAGCACGAGTCCTTTCGTCTTAATCGACCTTATGAGACGACTGCTACCCCTGCTCCTCGCCCTGACCTCGTTCGCGGCGGAGTCAGGCGCGCCCGTAGGTAAGTTCCAGCAGCTGGAAACGACCCTGCCCTCCCCCTCCCCCCAGCGGTTGGCGACCGGAGCGCCGGGTGCCGGCTACTGGCAGAACCGAGCGGATTACGACATCCGGGCCGAACTCGACGACGATAAGAAGACCCTCACGGCCGAGGCGACGGTGACTTACCACAACACTTCTCCCGACGCGCTGGAGTACCTCTGGGTCCAACTGGATCAGAACTACTTCGCGCAAGGCGCCGACTCCCGCGCGGCCCCTAACCAGAAGCGCGGAGTCGACCTCAAGAAATTCAGCTACTCCGCCCTCGATCGCTTGCTTGCCTACCAGAAGTACGACGGCGCACTGAAGATCACCCGACTCACGGACGCCGAGGGACGCGGCCTGCCGCACGCGATCGTGAAGACCATGCTGCGCCTGGACCTGCCCAAGCCGCTGAAGCCCGGCGAGGACTTCGTCTTCAAGATCGCCTGGACCTATCCGATCAATGACGCGAAGCGCATCATGGCCCGCACCGGCTACGAGTTCTTCAAGACCGACGGCAATCACATCTACACCATCGCCCAGTGGTTCCCCCGCATGGCGGCCTACACCGACTACGCCGGGTGGATCAATAAGCAGTTCCTCGGCACCGGCGAATTCACCCTTGAGTTCGGGCACTATAAGGTCGCCCTCACCGTGCCGGACGACCACGTCGTCGCCGCGACCGGCCTGCTGAAGAATCCCGACGAAGTGCTCACGCCCGTCCAGCGCGAACGCCTCGCCCAAGCCAGCAAGGAGACCAGACGCCCCGTTTTCGTGGTCACGCCTGAAGAGGCGAAAGCCGCCGAAAAAGGCCGCCCTAAAGGCAAGAAGACCTGGCGCTTCGAGGCCGGCAACGTCCGCGACTTCGCCTTCGCCTCTTCCCGTAAGTTCATCTGGGACGCCATGGCCGTCGCGGGCGCCCAGGTGGACGGCCAGCCGGTGATGGCGATGTCCCTCTATCCGAAGGAAGGCATGCCGCTCTGGGACAAATACTCCACGCACGCCGTCGCCCACGCGATCGAGGTCTACTCCCGGCACACCTTCGACTACCCCTACCCGGTGGCTTGGTCCGTGAACGGCGCCATCGGCGGCATGGAGTACCCGATGATCTGCTTCAACGGCCCGCGGCCGGAAACGGACGGCACGTACCCTGAACGGACGAAGTATGCGCTCGTCGGCGTGATCATCCATGAAGTCGGGCACAATTACTTCCCGATGATCGTCAACAGCGACGAACGTCAGTGGACCTGGATGGACGAAGGCCTGAACTCCTTCCTCGAATCGCTCGCGGAAGCCGAGTGGGAGGACCATTGGAAACCCCGGCGCGACAGCCGCGGCCTGATCGACTACATGCGTGGCAAGGACCGCGTCTCCGCGATGACGAACTCGGAATCCATCCTCGACCTCGGACCCAACGCCTACGGCCAGCCGACCGCCGCCCTCAACATCCTCCGCGAGAACGTCCTCGGCCGCGAAGCCTTCGACCACGCCTTCAAGACCTACGCCCGCCGGTGGATGTTCAAACGTCCCACGCCGGCCGACTTCTTCCGCACGATGGAGGACGCCAGCGGCGTCGACCTCGACTGGTTCTGGCGCGGCTGGTTCTACGGCGTCGACCATGTCGACGTCTCCGTCGACGAGGTCCGCTGGCTCCAGCTCGACACGCGCGACCCGGACGTCGAGAAACCTAAGGCCAAGGCCGAACGCGAGGCGCTGCCGAAGACTTCGAGCAAGGAGCGCAACGCGACCCTGCCCAAGCGGATCGACCGCTTCCCTGAGCTGAAGGACTTCTACGACGGCTTCGACGAGGCGACGGTACTGCCCGGCGATCGCAAGAAATACGAAGCCTTGCTGAAGGAACTGGAGGAGGCCCGCATCGACCCCTCCCTGCTCCGCACCCAGCAGAACCTCTACGTCTTCGAACTCTCGAACGTAGGCGGACTGGTCACCCCGGTGCCCCTCCGGCTCGAGTATGCCGACGGCACCCATGAGGAACTGCTGCTGCCGGCGGAGATCTGGCGTTTCAACACCGAGAAGACCTCGAAGGTCCATCTGACCCCCAAGGAACTCCGCGCGGTCACCTTCGATCCGCGGCAGGAACTGATGGACGCCGACGTGGAGAACAACTTCTGGCCGCGCCGGGCGGTGAAGACGAAACTCCAACTCTTCAAGGACGAGAAACCAGCCAATCCGATGCGCGAACTCACCAAGCCCGAGCCCGCCGCGGGCAAGGCTGAGGCCAAGAAGTAAAGCCGTCCAGACATGCGCCCCGAGACCGAATCGCGACAACGCCTCAACCCTTGGGATTGGCTGGTGCTGGTCGTGGCGATCGTCTCGCTGCTGCTGGTCATCCTGGAGACGTTCCTGCACGTGCCTCCGGCGGTGCTCTCGGTGCTGCGCACGGTCGACACCCTGTCCTGCCTGGTCTTCCTGGCCGACGTCTTCGTCCGCTGGCGACGTGAGAAGTTCACGGCGAATTACTGGCGCTGGGCCTGGATCGACGTCCTCGCGAGCATCCCCTTCGAACCGGCCTTCCGCTCCCTGCAGGCCATCCGTATCTACCGGTTCATCCGCCTGATCCGCGTCCTGAAAAAGCTCAGCACGCTGACCAGCGGCACGTCGCTCAACGAGAAACTGCTCGCCTTGCCCGGCGTCGCCTTGGTGATGGTGCTCTTCAGCACGATGCTCATCGTCGAAGTCGAGCGGTCCGCGCCCAACGCGACCATCCGGACGGGTGGCGACGCCCTCTGGTGGGCGCTCACCACCGTCACGACGGTCGGGTACGGCGACACCTTCCCGGTCACGGGCGAAGGCCGGCTGATCGCCTCGGTGCTGATGCTCATCGGCATCGCCCTCTTCGGTTCGATGTCGGCCATCGTGACCTCGAAGCTCATCCTGCCCAAGGAGACCCGCGACCACGAAGAGCTACGCAAGGAGATCCGCGACCTGCATGCGGAAATCCGGGAACTCCGCCGACACCTGCCTGACAAACCTAACGACCCCCATGCGTAAGACCCTGTTCGCCCTCTGCCTCCTCGCCGTCATCGGCCTCGGTGCCTGGCGCTTCCTCGCCCCGCCGGCCGCTCCGAAATCACCGGTCGAGAGACTCAAGTCCACGAGCCCGCTCGAAACCGTCCGCGTGTCCAAGCCCAGCCAGAATTCCCCCCGTCCGGCCCCGGAACCCCCTGCGAAGACATCCGCCCAACGGGCGCAGATGGAAGAACGCTTCAACGACCTGAAAGAAGAAGGCCGGCGCGTCCGCCAGACCCTGATCGACTCCGACCCGAAGGCCGCCCTGGCCTACAACGAAGTGATCAGACGCCCGGAATACCGCGCCCTGCTCGACCGACGGCACGAGATCGAAGCCGCCTGGGCCAAGGCCCCGGAGAACGAACGCGAAGGCATGCTCAACGAGATGAACAGCCTCCGCCAGCAGGGCTTCACGCTGATCCTCGGAGAGATCCAGCGGCTCCAGAGCCAACCGAGCGCGCCGACGACCACGCCCTCTCCGAGGACGACGACGCCCTCGGCCGCGCCGGCCGCCTCGCCCGCACCGCCCGTAGTGTTCCAGTAAGCAGGCTGCTCAGGAGCCCCAGCTGAAGCGCTCGGGCACCCAGGCATACTGGTCGCCCTTGGGCACGACCGTACCGATGCCCGGCCACGGCAGATGGAAGCCGAAGGCGCGGCTCTTTTCCTTGGCCATGCGGGCAAAAAGCTTCTTCCGCGTCTTGACCGCGGTCTCGGGGTCATGGTCCATGGCGACGGTCCAGCCGACGTTGTCGAACATGAGCACGTGATGATGGACGACGTCGCTGATGTGCACGAGCGAATCGTCACCGGAACGGATTTCGAAACAGGCATGCCCGTCGGTGTGACCCGGGGCGGCGATGACGGTCACGGCATCATGGAACAGCTTCTGGCCGTCCTTCG
>Ga0222712_10000270_pt1 | contig 72501 bp, 65 predicted proteins | sample C33_657DmetaG_FD_165043 | JGI IMG/M metagenome (GOLD analysis project Ga0222712, IMG submission 165043) | Estuarine water microbial communities from San Francisco Bay, California, United States - C33_657D | ecosystem: Environmental > Aquatic > Marine > Unclassified | place: USA: California... | reverse complement strand
GGGCGGGTCTATTGGCGACGAACTGCTCACCTGAAGATCGCAAGCAAACCGCATAGGTTGGTGAAAAATCACAGGTTCCCTCGTATTTGTAGAAACCAGGAGTTTCGGCTTTTAGTTTTAGTACATAAATTTTTTCAGCTTTGGCCGCGATCTTTGTTTCATATTCAGAAAGCACTTCCCATTGGTGATCTCTATTCCATTGAGCCGAGCCAGTTGTACCAAACGACTTGAACCCTACTTTGTTACCCACTCGCAGTGGCAAGATTTTGGCGACTTTTTCAGACTCTTGAGAGGAAATTCCTGTTGACTCGGGCATGGACAACACACCCAGCAGCCTTTGCCCTTTTAAAGGTTTCTGTTCTTTTAGCGTTGTCTCGACTTCGTAGGAATCGCCTTTGGTGGAAAGCACCTTGTTGATGCCCTCGCCATTTGCACTGGAGGTGAAGTGATACTCGGTTCCGACTTTAGGCGAGACGTACGAGCCAGTCTGCGCATACACGGTCGTGATACCCGTTAAAAATGACAGCAAAGATTTTGTAAGATAGTTCATGAGTGCTTCCCTGCCAATCAGGTTGACATTTAAGGTACGAGGTGCCGTCGGCTTTTCTGCCACTACGAAGGTTGATTTTTATGCTACTTGTTTTAGCGTGAACTGTCTATCAAGCCTCCCCGTTGAACATTTTACCGAAGACGACAATACCGACGCATCATCAGTCTTGTAAACTACAGACAAACGCAGTCACTAGAAGAAATTAAGAGGCAACAACGACAATCCTGCGGCACAGGCGATGACAGAGTTCGACGCACGTATTTGTGTTTTCCAATCAAAGCCTAGCAACAGCAAGAAGTCACTTCAGGAAGCAACATGAAACTGATCGATATGCACTCGCACTGGGGCACTCAGCGAGGCTATGTGCTGCGCACTGCGGCCGAGCTCGCCCAGCAAAAAAAGACCTGGAACTCTGAAACCAAATATGTGACAGAAGACGAGATGGTGGCTTATTTCAGAGCGAGCAACGCACAAGTGATCTTGGATTTAGGATTCACTAAATTTGTACCGGTTCAAGACATCAGCCCCCTGCACGACTACTCTTTTGACATGCAACGTCAACATCCAGATGCCATTTTGGGCAACTGGTTGCATATCGACCCGACATTTCATGGCAAAGAAGAAGGCCTCAAAGAACTACGGCGCTGTATCGATGCCAAAGCTGGCTTTATTGGCCTGGCAGTCAATGGCTCGGGTTCGGTGCCTGCGAGCGATCCGACTTACGCCCCCTTTTACACGCTGTGTATCGAAGCCGGTATCCCCGTACTGATTTTTGTTGGCACAACAGGTCTGGGTGCGGGGTTGCCTGGTGGCAATGGTATCTTGCTCGATAGCTGTCATCCTCGCCATCTGGATATGGTGGCGGCGCAGAACCCTTTACTTCGCATTGTGGCGGCGCGGCCTGGCTGGCCCTGGCAAGCCGAAACGATTGCGGTTCTCATGCACAAACGCAACATCTGGTACGAATTGCATGGCTGGTCGCCAAAGTATTTCACCCCAGACCTCAAGCACGACATCGCGCGCCGCCTGCAAGACCGTATCATGTTCGGTGGTGACTATCCGCTCTACACCTATGAGCGACTCACAACCGAGTGGAAAGCGGAAGGGTACACAGAGGCGGTACTAGAAAAAGTTTTTCATACCAATGCAGAAGCCTTTTTGAACGGAGTAGAACGTTAATGGATCTTGAACTGAAAGGAAAAGTCGCCATCGTTGGTGGCGGCAGCATGGGCATTGGCTATGGTATTGCGAGCCGCTTGGCCGCCGAAGGTGCAGACCTGGTGATCTTTGCAAGACGCATCCCTAAACTCGAGGCTGCCGCCGCTGAGCTCTCTGCTAAGTTCGGCGTACGCGTCGTGCCCGTCTCGGCAGACATCCGTAACCAAGACGAAAGCGGACGCATCGTGCAGACTGCCCTCGATCACTTTGGCAAGCTTGATATCTTGGTGAATAACGACGGCGCACCACCACTCGGGCCGATTGACTCGTTCGATGATGTGGCCTGGCAAAAGGCGATCGAACAAAACTTGTTCAGCGTCATTCGTATGGTGCGCTCTGCACTGCCGCATCTCAAAGCCAGTGGCTCAGGCAGTATCCTGAATATTTCTGCGATCTCTGCGATACAACCGATTGCAGGCTTTGCGCTATCTGTCGCAACTTGGTCTGGGTTGATGGGTTACGCAAAAACTCTTTCGCTTGAAATTGCAGAGCACGGCATTAATGTGAACACGATATGCCCTGGCTATATCGATACCGATCGCTTACAAAAGGTGTTTGCTGCTGGCACTGAAAGCCCAGAGAGCGTGCGTGCAAAACTGATCACTGAAATCCCGTTGGGTCGTATTGGGACGCCGGCTGATATCGCTAATTTAGTCGCACTGCTTGTTTCACCCGCAGGTTCTTACATCACGGGCTGTACCATCCCCGTCGATGGAGGCTTACTGCGCGCGTTGAGGTAAATGAAATGACTCAATCGGCAACTCACACATCAAACATCAAACTCATGACTACGCCGCAATACAAGACGCGGCTAACCGACGCTTTGCGCACCCGTTATATTGGCAGCAAAGGCTGGCATGACGTGACCTTTTATGACTTTATTGAAAAGCGCGCACTCGAGCATCCGGATCGCCTAGTCTTTATCGACGAAACTCGCAGCCTCACTTATGGTGAACTGAAAGATCAGGTTGATCGTTGTGCTGCGTTTTTAAAAAGTATCGGGATCGGCCCCGGGGATGTCGTCACGATGCAGTTTCCAAATCGTGTCGAGTTTCCGATCGTATTCTTTTCACTTGAGCTGATTGGCGCAATCGCCAATAAGATCAGCCCAGATTTCAGACGGCGTGAGGTCGAATACATTTTAAGGTTCTCAAATAGCAAGGCCTTTGTCTGTGCCTCAAACTTTAAGGGGTTTGATTACGCAGCCATGATCGATGAACTGCGCCCAGCACTACCTAATTTAACAACGGTGGTGGTGTCAGGCGACACGGTTGTTAAAAATGTGCATTCACTCGAGCAGGGGCTAGCCGCTGCAGCACCGCTTCGTGCAGCCGAACGTATTCACATGAGCCCGGATGCGGTGATGCGCATGGCCTTTACCTCGGGCACCACAGGTGACCCCAAAGGTGTCATGCATAGCTTTAACACCACGCTGTACGCAGCCGAAGTGATCAACAACGACATGCATGTGACAAAGGATGAAGTCTTGCTCATCTGGTTACCGGTCGGCCTGAACTGGGGCTATCTCAGCTTATTACAAACAGTGATGGTGGGCGCACGCGCAGTCTTAATGGAAAAATTCCAAGCCACGCGTGCGCTTGAACTCATTGAAAAACACCGCGCCACTTTTATACCCACTGCGCCTGCCTCGTTGCTCGCCATCATGAACGTACCAGACTTTCAAAAATTCGATTGCTCGTCGTTACGTGTTGTCGTCACGGGCGGAGCCTCTGCTGCGATTGAAACCATCCGCGACTATCAAAAGTATATGAAAGGCCATCTACTCGAACTGTACGGCATGCTTGAAACTGGCTTTCACACCTTTACACGCTTTGAAGATGATCCCGAGAAAGTGAACGGCTCCATTGGCCGTATCGTTGGGCAAATGGAGCTACGCATCATCGATGAAGACGGTAAAGATGTGCCGTATGGCTCAGAAGGCGAAATCGCCGCCTATGGCCCTTCTGTGCACCTAGGCTACTTTAATAACCCCAACGCAAATAAAGAACTTTTTACAGACGACGACTGGTTCAGAACCGGTGATTTGGGTAAATACGTCGATCAGGCCGGCAATGTCATGATCGTGGGTCGGCGTAAAGAAATGATTAATCGTGGAGGAAAAAAATATTTTCCACGTGAGATTGAAGAATTTCTATATGCCCATCCGTCTATTCTGCATGCTGCCATCGTGGGTGTGAATGATGTTCGTTTGGGTGAAAAAAATTGTCTCTGTGTCGTACTCAAACCTGAGGCGAAGTTAACCCTCGACGACGTCACCACGATGCTCAAAGGTCAGGTGGCTGATTACAAGCTACCCGAGATGCTTGAGTTTTATGACGAATTACCCTTTACCCCGACCGGGAAAATTCGCCGTCACGTGTTGACCGCGGATGTGATCAGTCGTATCCATGCACGCTGATTCGGCAAGAGTACCGTCCGACAAATATTGATCAAACACTTGTATCGTTTAAGCGCACGCTTAGACTCACTGATGTTCTTGCAAATGGGGTGACCAACAATGAAAAAAATTGGCATAATCGGCTTGGGGAATATGGGTCGAGGCATGGCGTTGACACTCAAGCGTGGCGGCTTTGAGGTAATCGGAACAGACGCTCTCGCTGCAACCCGCGAGGCGCTTGCCAAAGAAGGCATCGCCGTGCGTCAAACAATCGGCGAAGTCATCGCAGCCTGCGACATGGTATTTCTGTCGTTACCCACGGCAGCGATTGTTGAAGAGGTCATCTCAGGAGCTGGTGGCATCATCGAACACGCACGCGCAGGCGTCTTAGTCATCGATACCTCCACTTCTCATCCCGACACCACGCGTCGCATGCTTATCAAGCTAAACGAAGTGGGGATGGAGTTCATGGACGCCCCTGTTAGTGGTGGCCCTAAAGGCGCTATTACCGGCACGATGGCGATGGTGATCGGTGCTTCGACTAAAAACCTTGAACGTGCCGAACCGGTTCTGAGCACCATGACAGGCAAGCGTGTGCATGTGGGCGATGTCGGTGCAGGGCATGTTGCAAAGATCGCAAATAACTTGTTTGCTGCAGCCCATCTGCTGATCGCAGGTGAAGTCACCAGAATGGCCGCAAAAGCCGGCGTGCCCACCGAGCAACTATTGCAAGGCATCAACGCCGGCTCAGGTCGTAGTTTTGTCACCGAACTCAACTACCCAACTTGGATCATGAACGACAAATTTGACTCTGGCTTTACGATGAAGCTGATGCGAAAAGATGTCCGGCTTTCGCAAGACCTGATTCAAGCGCTTGAGCTCGACTTACCGTTAGCGGGCAAAGTCGCTGAGCTTTGGGCCAAAAGTGCAGACACCATTGAAGACACTGAGGATTTCAACCGCATCGTCGAACTTGGTACGCGTCAGTAGTTGAGCTGCTCGCCTTTTAATAGGCGGCACGATTTCTTGGGCAATCGAGCCAGACTTTTTAAAACATCGAATATGAACACAACTCAAACCGAAGCGTTGCTTGCTGCCTATCGACACTTTTTTCCAACGGGTGTCATTGGCTCTTATATCAAGGGCGAATTGCAGGCAGGATCCGGCGCCGACATATCTCTTATCAACCCCGCAACAGACGATTTGTTTTTCACCTATAAAGACGCCGGCACCGAGATCGCAACACAAGCCTGTGACGCTGCTCTTGCTGGCCAAAAAACGTGGGCGGCGCTCAGTCATGCTGAGCGTGGGCGGCTAATGCAAGAAGCGGGCCGTGTTTTGCGTGCGAATATTGAGCACATTGCGCAACTCGAGTCGATCTCTGCAGGTAAGCCTATTCGCGACTGTCGCGGTGAGGCACTACGTGTTGCCGAAATGTTTGAATATTACGGCGGCTGGACAGATAAGCTATATGGCAACGTCATCCCCGTGCCGAGCGGTCACTTAAATTACACGCGCCGCGAGCCGATGGGGGTTGTCTTGCAGATTACCCCTTGGAATGCACCCTTGTTTACCTGCGGCTGGCAAATTGCACCCGCTATTTGCATGGGTAATGCCGTATTACTCAAACCGTCTGAACTCACGCCCTTAAGCTCTCTAGTGGTGGCAAAACTGATTGAACAAGCTGGTATCCCGAAAGGGGTTGTCAACATTCTGGTGGGCTATGGCCACACGATTGGTCAGGCGGCCTTGAGCCAGCCTGCAATAAAAAAAGTGGTGTTTGTAGGCTCACCGGCAACAGGCAGAAAGATTGCGGCGGCCGCGGCCACACGTGGCATCCCTTGCGTACTCGAACTTGGCGGCAAATCAGCCAACATTGTGTTTGAGGATGCAGACCTTGATCGTGCCTGTGTGGGTGCACAGTCAGCCATTTTCGGGAGCGCCGGACAAAGCTGCGTAGCAGGCTCACGTCTACTCATACAACGCAGCATCTACGATCGTTTTGTACAAATGGTGGCAGAGGGTGCGAGCAAAATTCGTTTGGGTGAACCCTCTTCACCCGATACCGAAATTGGGCCAATTCAAAATGCGACTCAATTCAATCATGTCAACAATATGATTGAGCGCGGGTTGAAAGAAGGTGCGCAGATCGTTGGCGATACACAGGTCGCAGCTGATCAGAAAAAGGGATTTTTTGTTCGCCCCACCGTGCTGAAAAACGTCACCAATTCGATGGATGTTGCTCGAACCGAAATTTTTGGGCCCGTCGTCGTCGCGATTCCATTTGATACTGAGGATGATGCCGTTCGCATTGCGAACGATAGCGACTTTGGGCTTGCCGGAGCGGTGTGGACCAAGGACACAGGACGCGGCTTTCGGGTCGCCTCGCAAGTCAAAGCGGGTACCTTCTGGATCAATATGTACAAAGTGATCAATGTCGCCTCACCGTTCGGAGGCTACGATGCGAGCGGCTATGGCCGCTCGAGCGGCGTCGATGCACTTGCCGAATATACTCAAGTCAAGAGTGTCTGGGTAGAGACGGCTGCGAATCCTGCACAGCCCTTTGGGTACGCGCCAACCAGTCGTTAACACTATTTGATGTTTACGAAATTCAGGCTCTTGCCGGATAGCTTTACCCCGGCATTCTGTCCTATGATACGCACAAGACCTTCACTTACCTCGCCTTACCTTCAATGCTTATTCACTTGAACAAACATGAACACTCTAAACTTTGATCACTTCAAAAAACAATCTCTCGACGCCGGCTTTGACGAGGTGCTTGAACGCACTTGGGCCGCGGATACTGTCGTGCCGACTCATACACACCCTTTTAGCGTACAGGCGATCGTCACACAGGGCGAAATGTGGATGACCTGTCGCGGCGAAACACGACATTTAACTGTGGGTGGCACCTTTGAGATGCAACAACACGAGCCACATGCTGAGCGCTACGGCTCAGAGGGCGCAACATTTTGGGTGGCACGAAAGCACGCGGTGTAGATGATCACTCTCGGCACCTTTTCAGCCTGCTTTTGCTAAAGACAATCTCACAAGGCTCGCGTGTTGCAAACTGTTACTAGCCCTCACGTTACCCAGGTCAGTTTCTGGCAGGCCTTTGGCTTTTGGTTCAAGCTCGGTTTTTTGAGTTTTGGTGGCCCCGCGGGGCAGATCGCGTTGATGCATCAAGAGCTTGTCGTCAAGCGACGCTGGATTTCTGAAAAGCGTTTTTTGCATGCCCTGAACTACTGCATGGTGCTGCCAGGGCCCGAGGCCCAACAACTCGCAACCTACCTCGGTTGGTTGATGCATCGAACACGCGGCGGCGTCGTCGCAGGCGTTTTATTTGTCTTACCCTCGTTGTTTCTGCTCATCACACTGTCTTGGATCTATATCGCTTACGGCGAGGTCTCAGTTGTGGCGGGATTGTTTTATGGCATCAAGCCCGCTGTGACGGCCATTGTTGTTCAAGCCGCATATCGTATTGGTTCACGTGCGTTAAAAAATAAGCTGTTGTGGGCGATCGCGGCCGCAAGTTTTGTTGCAATTTTTATGCTTGAGCTACCGTTTCCACTCATCGTACTGAGTGCGGCGGTCATTGGTATGGTCGGCGGTCACTACAAACCAGAATTGTTCAGTACCGCTGCCAGCCACACGCAAGCAAAACAAAGCCAGGGCGAAGCCTTGATTGATGACAACACCCCGACACCTGCGCACGCGTTGTTTAAGTGGACTCGGCTGTTTCAGGTGTTGCTGGTTGGTGCAGCACTTTGGGTCATCCCGATGGGCTATTTAAGCTGGCACTTTGGTTGGGATCACACCCTCACCCAAATGAGTTGGTTCTTTACCAAGGCAGCTCTGCTGACCTTTGGTGGCGCCTATGCCGTGCTGCCCTACGTGTATCAGGGCGCAGTCGAGACCTTCGGCTGGGCTACCCCCTCACAAATGATTGATGGTCTGGCCTTGGGCGAAACAACACCTGGGCCCCTCATCATGGTGGTCGCCTTTGTTGCCTTTATTGGCGGCTACGCGAAAGCGCTATTTGGCCCAGACAGTCTTTTCTTAGCAGGCGCTGTTGCGGCTTGCTTAGTCACTTGGTTTACTTTTTTACCTTCATTTTTATTTATCTTTGCCGGTGGCCCATTGATTGAGACCACGCACAATAATCTTCGCTTCACGGCACCCTTGACCGCCATCACCGCTGCGGTGGTCGGGGTCATTTTGAATCTGGCCGTCTTCTTTGGTTATCACGTGTTGTGGCCAAATGGCTTGCAAGGCCTCTTTGACTGGCCTTCCGCCCTAATCGCAGTGGCTGCGGGGGTGGCGCTCTTCAAGTACCAGAGCAATGTGATTCACGTGATTATTGTCTGTGGACTGCTTGGCGTATGCCTAAAATGGCTATTGGCCTAAAAGGATGGCGTGGCGTGCCTAAACATGCTCAAGCTCCTCGCGATCACTAACTACCACCGACCAACACTCCACCTCAATAGCCTTCGGTTCCTGAGGTATATTCTTGACTAATTTACTGGGCTATTTATCATAGACCTATCAATCGCTAAGGATTCACTCTGTCATGCAAGCCACTCATACCGACTTAAGCCAACCTCAAGGCCAACCTCAACCTCAAGGCCCTGAAAAACTGCCTGGCATTCGACACATTATTGCTGTGGGCAGCGGTAAAGGCGGTGTTGGTAAATCAACGGTCAGCACCAATCTTGCCCTCGCGTTACAACAGACGGGTGCCAATGTTGGCTTAGTCGATGCTGATATTTTGGGCCCCAGTATTTGCGGCATGCTTGGCATCAATACAAGCGGCCAACCGGCCATGACAGCCGAAGGCAAGATGATCCCCGCTCAACGCTTTGGGCTCAAAGTGGTGTCCATGGCAATGTTCACCGGCGACGATACGCCGGCCGTGTTACGCGGCCCAATGGTGACTAAGTACCTGCGACTGTTTACTGCAGGCGTCGAATGGGGCAACTTAGATTACTTGATCCTTGATCTGCCGCCCGGTACTGGCGATACACAACTCACGATCGCGCAAAGCACGCCGTTATCGGGCGTTGTCATTGTGACCACGCCGCAGGCAGTGAGTTTAAAAATCGCACGCCGTGGCTTACGCATGTTTCAAAAGGTGCACGTGCCGATTTTGGGCATTATCGAAAACATGCGCACCTTCACCTGCCCACACTGCGGCGAAACTACCGACATCTTTAGACATGGCGGTGGCGAAAAAATGAGCCAAGAGCTTGAGGTGCCATTTTTAGGTGCCCTGCCGCTCGCCAGCGAGGTGGTTGCCTGTGGCGATGAGGGTCGCCCGATTGTGGCTGGCCTGCCGCAATCAGCCAGCGCACAGGTATACACCTCAATCGCCGCGCAACTCGTTCAAGCGATGCGCAACACCGCTACGGTACTGAAACCGTTTATGTGGGACTTTGAAGCGAACACCGGCGCCCCCGAGTGGTTGGCCAATGAGGTGCACAAGAACGGCGCAACCGACACCCCCATCGGCATGCGTAAGCGCGACGCGCGCACGCTCACGGTTTTGTGGGAAGACGGCGTGCAATCAGATTTTGACGTACGCGATTTACGCTTGGCCTGCCAGTGCGCACTGTGCGTCGAAGAGATGAGTGGTCGCCCCTTACTGGATCCCAAAACCGTACGCGCTGATGTTGCGCCCAAGAAGATCATGAGTGTCGGTAACTATGCAATTGGCTTTGACTGGAACGATGGTCACAACAGCGGCATTCATGCGTTTACGAGGCTCAGAAAATTTGCAGATGAAGCGGCAGCAAATCGGTCTGAAGATGTCTAACACCAGCGCCCTGCACTCAACGCAGGTTCAGGCTCCGATTACGATCAAGGCTGAAACTGCGATCGCAGATCCGGATACTTGTAAATTTACAGTCAGCACCATCGTCCAAGCGGGCGGGCCATTTTTCTTTGCAGATACGTCGCAAGCGGCAAGCGCCCCCTTGGCGGCAACGCTCTTTACACTACCGGGGGTCGCCTCTGTATTAATTGCCGACAACACAGTATCTGTTAGCAAGTCAGCCGATACGTCATGGCAAACCTTGAAGGCTGCGATCGGCGCAGCCATCCGAACTCAATTGTTATCTGGTGTGCCGGCAGTGCTTGCAACAGCTGTCGCCGCTCAAGCACAGGGGCGCTCAACTGAGGTGGTACGTGAGATTGTTCAAGACATTCTTGATCGGGAAGTCAACCGCTCGATTGCGAGCCATGGTGGCGCGATCTCAATTGTCGATCTACGCGAGGGTCAACTCTACGTGCGCATGAGCGGTGGCTGTCAAGGCTGCGCCTCGTCTGAGGCCACGCTCAAACAAGGCTTTGAAGTCATGGTCAAACGCGCCGCACCAGAGATCACCGCAATTATTGATGTGACCGACCATCAGTCTGGACAGAAGCCGTATTACTCGCGCTAGGTCTGGAACAGACCATCACCACCCTGAAAATTAAAACTGCTTAATCTTAGTTTTTAACCGAGATTTGCAGTTGCTCAAGCAAGGTATTCATCTTTGCGCGGTGAGCCATAAAATAAGCCGAGGCCTCGAGCGCAGTGCTCGACTCAGCTTCGATGCCTATCTTCAATAAGCGCTCTTGCACCTCGGGCATCGCTAATACCACACGTGCCTCCCGATTCAAAAGCGCCACAACCGACGGTGATACGCCAGGCGGTGCCAACAGAATAAACCACGGCGTCAAGCCCTCAATCACAGGAGGAATTCCAAATTCGCGTCCGGTCGGAATGGCGGGACGCAGCGAGTAGCGCTTAGGCTCAGTCACCGCCAACAACCTGATGGCACCACGCTCGACCAAGGGCCGGGCCGACTCGTACTCAAGCATGGCATAGTCAATTTCACCTGAGGCCATCGCTGCCGCCACGGGTTGATTACCTTTGAAGGGGACTTCTACCAAATCAATTCCAAGAGCTTTGCCCAGCGCTACGCCCGCCACGTGTGGGTTCGTTCCATTGCCTGGATGGCCGAAGGCTAGGTTTGCACCCTTGGCAAAGGCGACAAACTCTTGATAGGTTGTGACCGGCAAACTTGCTTTCACCGCCACAAAAGACGGTGAACGACCTAACAAGGTGATCGGTACGAAATCTTTATTAGGCTCAAAGGACATTCCAGCAAACATAGTCGGAAACACCGTTGCCACAGCGTTCGCCACGGCGAGCGTATAACCATCGGGGCTCGCCTTGCTCAAAGTCTCCATGGCAATGCGTGTCGCAGCACCTGGCTTATTTTCAATCACAAAGGTCTGTTTTAAGCGTTCGCTCAAGTGTTGTCCAAGAATCCGAGCTAAGGTGTCCGTCGCCGCCCCTGCTTGAAACCCCACTAACAGACGTACTGGTCGCTCTGGATACGAGCTACTGTTTTGCGCCCAAACAGTCTGCGCAAGCAAACCACATAACATCACCAGTGCCACTTGAAATGCTTTGGATACTCTTTTGCTGACCATTTTTTAGACTCCAGCCAGAATTTTTTTGGTACGCGCTTTTTCTTTCGCTGCTTGTTTAACACCTTTAGATTTTTGTGCGACGCTGCGCGGATCATCGAAGGTCACGCGTTGATTGACGCGCAAGTGAGGCCAATAATCTGCTAGCGCGTAATGCTGCGTCGAGCGGTTATCCCAAATCGCAATGCCATTGGTCTCCCATTGGTGATGCACCATAAACTCGGGGCGCTTAAACCAATCAAACAAGAACCTCAACATACCATCGGCCTCATGGCGATCGACACCAACGATTTTTTTAGTGAAGCCAGAGTTCACGTAAATATATTTTCGACCTGAGTCAGCGTTCTTACGAATGACTGGGTGAGTGACGGGTTTAAACTCCCGAAGCGCTGCGAATAAGGCCTCATCACCCTTCTTCGCCAACGAGTCCCTAAAACTAGCGATCTCCCAAGTATGGACAGCACTCAAGGTCTCTAAATACTTTTGCATCGCGGGCGACAACCATTCGTACGCTTTTGTCGTGCTGATCCAGCAGGTGTTCCCGCCAGCCGGTGGTGTCACGGTAATTTGAATTGCAGTACCAAGCGGCGGCTGCTCTTTCCAGCTGATATCGGTGTGCCAACTGTCGATGGTTGGCGGACGCTTTTCGTCAAACACAATCATCTCAAGCTCGGGCGCTTGCGCGTTGCGCTCAAAATATGATCCATCAGAGCTTGGGCCAAATACTCCAGCCAGTGCAACGTGTTGCTTTGGTGTCAAAATTTGAGGTTTAAAAAAAATCACCTCAAAATCCCACAACGCCTGACGCAGCTCTTGCTTGACCGGCTCGCTCAGCGGCTTGGTCAGATCGACGCCTTCGATCCAGGCTGCAAAATTTGGCATGCGCGGCACTGGTTTGATGTGTTTGTAGCGCTTGGCAATATTGATGGGCTTAAGCGGTTTGGTGTTAGCCATGAGAGCGGGTCCAGTTGACGAAAATCAATACGCCCTCAAGGCTAAACTTGCCTTTTATCTTTATCAATTGCATTATTTGCATCAATTCAATGCAAACAATGCATTAAATTGATTATAAATTGCTCAATATCGGCTCAAGGCTACGAAGCTCAGGGCGGGCAATGCAAATCATGATAAGGCGTTCGCACGATGCTAAACCTCACTCAAATCAATCATCTCGTCGCGTTAGCCGAAGAGTGCCACTTTGCGAGAGCTGCAACTCGCGTCCACTTAAGTCAACCGGCCTTTAGCCGAAGCATTCAAGCGATTGAACGTAAATCCGACTTGCAACTGTTTGAAAGACAACCGGGCTCGGTACGACTCACCTCGGCCGGCGAGTTCTTTATTCAGAAAGCGCGACAACTACTGTTCGATGCACGCAACCTCGAGCGCGATATCGCTCTGTACCGAACCGCTGACTTAGGCGATATCGCTTTTGGAATGGGGCCTTTTCCAGCCGCCACGCTGTTACGCGAAGCGCTCAGCGAACTCAGGCAGCGCCACCCTCGCATTTCAATACGCACAGAAATCAATAATTGGCGTCAATTACACGAAAATTTATTACGAGAAGATATCGAATTTTTTGTGGCTACCATCGCTGATATCGGCAACACCGCGGCGCTAGACATCAGACCACTCGTTCGACAAAAAGTAGATTTTTACGTTCGTTCTGATCACCCTTTAACAAACATCGAAACGCCATTCTTTACAATGTGGGACTACGGCGTTGCCGCAACAAAATTGACTACAAGCCTGCGACAACGCCTCGCAAAACAATTAAGGCTTGAGCAAGACTCTGAATTAACACTTGCTGTGCAATGCGACGACATTGACCTTTTGCATCACTTAGCACTCACAAGTGATACGGTCATCATTAGCACGGATCGCGCCGTCCATAAAAAAGGCCATGACGCACTTTTACGAAAACTCGTCATCAGAGAAATCCCGACTATCGACTTGCAAATCGGCATGGTCAGTTTACGTAATCGAACGCCCTCACCAATGGCAAAAATAGTCATGCACACGCTTGAACAGCTCTGTAAAATGAGTCCCGACATCACCTCGGGCCTAAACCATGTTTTTAAGTCTCACGCGCTGGATCGATCGCAACATTCTTGAACTTGGCCGCGAAATGCGGCTGTCGTATCTGCCCCCCTTAATGGTGTACGTCGCCGCTGGCGTTTCAAGCCTTACCGGCATCGTCGGCACGTTTTTTGTCAAAGACTATCTCAATCTTTCTGCAGCCTTTTTAGCGACCTTAAGCTTTTGGGTGGTGATCCCTTGGTCACTCAAAATGGGGCTTGGGCATATTGTCGATTTGTTGTGGCGCTTCAAAAGCGGCTTACTTTTTGTAGGCGCTTCCCTCATCGCAGCGAGCTTGCTCATCATGGTAGGTTTGGTGTCTCACCGCGACGCGATGGCTGGCGTATTTTCTGTTGAAGTCTGGTTCGTGGTAAGTGCCCTATTGGCTCCCATCGGCTATGTACTACAAGATGCCGTCGCCGACGCCATGACTGTTGAAGCCGTGCCTCATATTGACGAGCAAGGCCAGGCCATCGAACCTGAACGTCTCAAACTGATGCACACCACCATGCAAACCTTGGGGCGTGTGGCCATTATCGGTGGCTCGGTGTTCGTTGCGCTGTTGAACATTTATGCCTTTTCAGGCGTACAACACCTGTCTGAAGCCGAAAAACTGACGCGCTACGCTCAGGTGTACACCCTGGCACTTGGCATCCCGCTCATCTCAGTCGCGGGCGTCGCGATCGCGGCTTGGCTACACACGCGCGATAAACGACGCTTAATCGAGCAAGGTTTCACTAAAGAGCAAGCACACGCCGCACTGACCTCACATATCGAACTTGTCGCACCTAACTGGACCATTCTCTTAGGTAGCATGGTCTTTGTGGCATTCACGCTCACCATGGGCTTGAGTCAAGTTAAGTATGGTCAAGAAATCATTTTTGTTGGGTCAATGATCATTATCATTTTTTTGATGAGCCGACTCACGCGTGATCTTGAACCGCAGATGCGTTCAACCCTCGTGGGTACCGCTCTCGTCATTTTTTTCTTTAGGGCGATCCCAACACCTGGGCCCGGTGTCACCTGGTGGCTCATTGACGAACTTAAGTTTGATCAACAGTTTTTTTCAATCCTCTCCTTGGTTGGGAGTGTGCTGTCTTTGCTTGGCATGTTTATTTTTCGCCGTTTCATGGCCGAAAAATCGATTGTGTATGTCGTGGGTACACTCACCATTTTTGGCACCTTAATGGCGTTACCGACCTTAGGGATGGTGCACGGCCTGCATCACTGGACGGCCGCAATGACTGGCGGCGTGGTTGATGCACGTGTGATCGCGCTCATCGACACTGCGCTTGAGTCGCCACTCGGGCAAGTGGCGATGATCCCAATGCTTGCCTGGATCGCACGCTCGGCTCCCGACAATCTGAAGGCCACCTACTTTGCCGTGATGGCTTCATTTACGAACCTCGCACTGTCGCTCAGCCAACTCGGCACCAAATATCTAAACCAAATTTTTGAAATTACGCGAGCGACCAAAACAGCTACGGCCCAAAGTACGGCAAACTACACCGAACTCGGGCCGCTGTTACTCACCACGATTTGTCTTGGTTTTGCGATGCCATTTATCGCGATTGCCATTGTCAAACTGACGCGCTTTAAAAGTAATTAACGCGCTAGACTGAAGGCAAACTTGTCTGAACCTAACGGCGCTAGGCGCCCATCTACCAGAGGTATGAGCGCGACGCTCTGGCGAGATCCAAGCTAAACTGACGCTAGGCTCTCACCAGTAACAAAGCCGCTATTTAACCGAGGCTATCCGCCCAGATATTGCGTGCCCAGCCCCACGCGTAGACACCTTCAAGATCGGTTGGCCCAGTCGACACCCCACCCGAACCCGCGACCGTTTTAAAGGTCTTTTCGGCTGCATCGTACTGATGCACACTTGCCACGTGAACAACTTGGCTGTCGTTGACAAAGCTGTAGCAGGTGTTTGTCAGCACAGGCGCAGGGTTGATTTCCCAACCGTTGAGTTGCGCGATGATTGCGGCCGCCGCGACCTTAGCGTGCTGATTCGCCATGTGAGCAGACTTAGGCATCAAGGGTGCAACTTGAATCGAATCACCCAACACGTGTACATCTTTTGCGGCTGTGGATTCAAAGGTTTTGAAGTCGACTTGCACCCAACGCTTGTTTGCATTGGCAATACCGCCCTGCACTGCTAAATCACCTGCACGCATGGCGGGCAAAATATTTAAGACATCGGCCTTGAGGTCGTCTTGCACATCAAACTTAAGGGTCTTGGTCTTAGCATCGACCGCGGTCACGTTGAACTGTGGGCGATATTCGAGGATGCCTGCGTATTGCTCGGCCCAAACCTTTTTAAACAAGCCGGGCTTTGAGATGACATCAGGATTCGCATCCAGCACAATGACCTTTGACTTCGGCTTATTCTTTTTGAGATAGTTGGCCACCTGGCAGGCGCGCTCATAGGGGCCAGGGGGGCAACGGTATGGGGCAAGCGGGATACTGATTGCAAAGACGCCTCCGTCTTGCATCGATGCAAGCTGCTTATGCAAGGCAACTGTTTCATCGCCCGCTTTCCAGGCTTGCAGGGTAATGCCCGCTTGATTGGCTTGCGCCAAGCCTTCGATACTGTCCAGCATCAGGCTAATCCCTGGCGACACCACCAGCTTATCGTAGGGCAGTGTTTGACCCGAGGCGAGTTGAACGGTTTTCTTTTCAGCGTTAAACGAGGCGACACTATCTTTCACCACTTTAACGCCGTGCTTTTTTTGCAGAGCGTCATAAGATACGGTGACATCAGCCAAGGTCTTTGAGCCACCAATCACCAAGTTCGACATCGGGCACGAAATAAATTGTGCATTGGGTTCGATCAAGGTGACATTCGCGGTGTTATTCGACAGTAGTCTGAGGTATTTAGCCGCAGTTGCGCCACCGTAGCCACCACCCACCACGATGATTTGAGCCTTATTGAGGCTAGCGCGTGCAAGCCCTGGCATACCAAGAGCAGCACCGAACAACGCAGAACTTTGTCCTAGAAATAAACGACGATTCATGTTGTGCTCCTTTTTATTTTTTTCCAAGCACAGACGCGATCGTCTGCAGCTGTTCATCTGTATAACCCTTGGCTAACTGATGCATGATGGTGCCGGTCAACGCACCGCTTTTATAGTCGAGCATTTTTTTCAAGATCTCGGCTGAGCTCAGATGATTGATGACGGGCATGCCAGTCCCCACCACGCCTTGCCCATCGGTGCCATGACAATTGGCGCAGGTCGCCGCCAAGCCGCGCTGATAGAGCTTGAGCGCATCTGGGTTTTGCGCTTGCGCGTGCGCTGCGCCCGCTGCAGCGAGCACCACTGCAAGTGCTGTCGCACCACGCGCGATCGACCGCCCGAGCGTGCTGAAATCAAATCGTTGTCTATTGATTGTTTTCATGTTTTCTCCAAAAAACTGAACAATTGTGCTGACCTTCACATTGTGATTAACGGATTATGACCGAGCGTTCGCAACAATAGGCATTACTTTAACAAGGGTTTGCCCTACTGATTCAGCCAACACCTCGACTGATTTGTTATATCGATATGTGGCTCGGGCGGTCATCCTCGGGGCGCGCTCGACGCGACGCAGCTTAAACACCCTTCTCCTTGAACCACGCCAAGGCTTTTTGCCAACCGTCTTTTGCTGGCCCCTCTTGATACGTCTGCCGATAGTCAGCATGAAAAGCATGGGGTGCGTCTGGGTAAATCTCAAACTTTGAGGACTTTGCCGCAGCCGTGGCATTGGGGCCAGACAACGCGAGTTTCATTTTTTCGACATCTGCGAGGGGGATACCAGTGTCTTGCCCGCCATAGAGGCCCAAGACCGGCGCACGCGTTTGCGCGGCGAGTTCAAGCGGATGCTCTGGAAAATTATCACTTTTTTCACCGACTAAGCGGCCGTACCACGCCACCCCGGCTCGCATCGAAGACAGCTTTTGGCAAGCCAACCAAGTGATACGGCCACCCCAGCAAAAACCTGTCATCCCCACACGACTCAGATCGCCGTTATTAGCGCCGGCCCACTTTAACGCTGCTTCAATATCACCTAACACCTGCTGATCAGGTGTCTTGGCAACGATCTGAGACATGATCTCAGCGACCGTGCCCAGCTCGGTAGGCTCACCGGCGCGCGTAAAAAATTCGGGGGCAATCGCCAAATAGCCGACTTTCGCTAGGCGACGCGTCACGTCGGCAATGTACTCGTGCACACCAAAAATCTCGCTGGCGACGATCACGATTGGCAATTTTCCTTGTGCCTGCGCCGGCCGCGAGGTGTAGGCTGCAACATTTGTGCCATTTGCATCGATCGTCACCTCTTCGCTTTGGATGCCAGCAAAATCAGTTTTGATTGCTTGAGATAACACGGGCAGGGCTGCGCTGGCAAAACCAGTTCCCAAACTGCCAAGTGTGGCAACTTTCATGAAGCGACGACGCGAGGTCGGGTGCGCAGCAAACAATGCGGCGCCATCTTTAGCGAGATCTGAGGTCATGCTGTGCTCCTGACTGACGTCAACGTAAAAAGGATTGTCGAGTTCTCCAACCTCGCTAGGGTTTACACCAATAGCGCGAGGCCGCTCTTTTAAATTACTTTTTGATATTAGCTTATAACTAAAAACGCATTCAAGCGAGCCCATGTTGAATCTAACTATTTTGCGAGCGTCAAATCTGCCCAAACGGCTGTTGCGTGCAACTCGCGTCCTGCCTTGTCTATGCGCATCCCTTTTTACCCCAAGTACACGCGTCAGGAAACCAAATTGTGATCCCTCGCAAGTCAGCGCGACAAGAAGCTAGATCATGAGCAACAAATTCACAAGCTTGACCTTCGGCCGCTTACGCAAAGCACCAGAGCATTTTTTGGAGGGCGACCTGCTCGCCCAAATCAGCCAGAACGGGCTCGACACACAGCGCCGCAATTTCATACGCAAAAGCTTTTTGGGTGCGCTTGCCACCGCCACGGGTACGAGTGCCCTGGCGCAAAGTACCGCGGCGCTCGGTGACCCCGCCATTCTTGACAAGCAAATTTGGGCCACCACGCTGGGCAAACCCGTTGCAGCGAACCCCTACGGTATTCCGTCAAAGTACGAAGCAGGTTTAGTGCGAAGAGAGTCGCCAGGCCTGACACGGGTATCGGCAGCATCGGTATCCTTTACCCCCCTGCAGGGTCTGTTTGGGATGATCACGCCAAGCGGTTTGCACTTCGAGCGCCATCACCAGGGGTGGTACGAAATTGATCCGGCGATGCATCGACTGATGATCAATGGCTTGGTCAAGCGCGAAATGATTTTCACGATGGAAGACCTCATGCGCTTACCAAGCGTTTCGCGCATTCATTTCATTGAGTGCGGCGCGAATACGGGTCTTGAATGGGGTAACGTTGCTGTCCCGACCGTGCAATACACCCACGGCATGATTTCGTGCAGCGAGTTCACTGGTGTCCCCCTTGCCACACTGCTCGATCTGTGTGGTGTCGACCTTAAAAAGGGTAAATATATTCTGGCTGAAGGCGCAGACGGCTCGGGGATGACGCGCACCATCCCCGTCGAGGCCGCCATGGACGACGTGCTGGTAGTATGGGCAATGAACGGCGAAATGTTGCGACCTGAAAATGGCTACCCTCTCAGATTGCTTGTACCGGGCGCGCAAGGCGTGAGCTCAGTCAAATGGCTGCGTCGTATTGAAGTGGGAGACCAACCCTATGCCAGCAAAGACGAGGCCGTGCACTACATTGACTTGATGCCAGACGGCCTGCATCGGCAATACACCTCGATCCAAGAATGTAAATCTGTGATCACCACACCCTCGGGCGGGCAACAACTCTTAACCAAAGGTTTTTATAACGTCAGTGGTATCGCCTGGTCTGGTCGGGGCACGATCAAACGTGTAGATGTTTCGATGGATGGCGGCAAAAACTGGCGAGAAGCACGCCTTGAAGGTCCAATCCTGACGAAGGCCATCACACGTTTCAATATCAATTGGGATTGGGACGGCTCACCCGCAATTTTGCAGTCGCGCGCGATCGACTCGACGGGTTACGTACAGCCACCGATCAATATGCTGCGCGAAGTGCGCGGCACTCGCTCGATTTATCACAACAACGCGATTCAATCTTGGAAGCTCGACACCAACGGTGAGGTCAGCAATGTACAAGTTGGCTAATTTTCTGTTTAGCGACCGAGTTGTCGCAACAAAAGCGCGCATCAACCGGACGAAAGTCGAGCCACTGGTAAAACTGACTGAGGTCTTGAGCGCACTTTCTTCATCTGGCACGACGACGTATCCGAGCCATATGAAGCTTCTCGCGCTCGTGTCGGTTAGTGTGGCCGCCATATTTTGTGCGGTGAGCGACAGCGCTGCGCAAAGCGCTTCGTCGAACCAGTTCAGCGGCATCGGCCGCACAGCCACTGCCGCAGAGGTCAAAGCATGGGATATCGACGTGCGCCCAGACCTGAAAGGCTTGCCTGCGGGCTCAGGAAAAGTACAAGACGGTCAGACGCTTTGGGACAACAAGTGCGCCAGCTGTCATGGCACGTTCGGTGAGTCAAATGAGGTCTTCACGCCGTTAGTAGGCGGCACCACCGCAGCAGACGTCAAGCGCGGTCGAGTTGCCTCACTGACTGACCCAAAGCAACCTCAGCGCAGCACCTTGATGAAAGTGGCAACGATTTCGAGCTTGTACGACTATATTTATCGTGCGATGCCTTGGAACGCACCTCGCTCGCTGACAGCCGACGATACCTACGCTGTACTAGCCTATATGCTCAATCTGGCAGAGATTTTGCCTGACGACTTTGAGCTGAGCAACAAGAACATGGTCGAGGTGCAACAGTTGATGCCAAACCGCAATGGCATGACGCGCGAGCACGGCATGTGGCGGATTGACGATGCGCCCGACGTGAAAGCGGTTGCCTGTATGAGCAATTGCGTTGAGACGGTTAAGATCACGTCAAGTCTGCCAGATTACGCACGCAATGCACACGAGAATCTCGCTGAGCAAAACCGTGGTTATGGGCCGTTTCGTGGGGTGGACACCACTCGACCACCCGTGGCTAAACTGCCCGGCTCAGATCTAGGTCGACCCGCCCAAGCCGGTACGAAGACAGCAAGCACCACCTCATTAGCCTCTGCCTCTGCCTCGACCCCAACGTCTGGCACCCCTGCTACGCTCATGCCACCAGCCGACTTATTTAAGAAGCAAAACTGCTTTGCCTGTCATGCTGCGAACAGTAAGCTAGTCGGCCCCTCACTAGCTGAGATTGCTACTAAGTACAAAAATCAGCCCAACAGCGAGGCGGTACTCACTGAAAAAGTCATAAAAGGCGGGGCGGGCGTTTGGGGGGCAATCCCCATGCCGGCTCAAAACCAGTTATCTACGGCGGATTCGCAGGCGTTGGTCAAGTGGATACTAGCCACTCATTAGTGTTAACAATCCGATGAGCACTAAACACTCACTAGCGTATTGCCCGCAGCCTCAGCAGAACCGGCGTAATATTTAACAATTCTTAACTATTTAGTAATATGCGCAGCAACGAGTCAAGCTAGACGCACGCCCACCTAACGCCGAACACGCAGCACTAAGACGTCATACTTAACAGCAGCACACACTATTTTTGAAATTGACAGGAGCAACAATGAACAACCAACGCAGAAACGTCTTACGCCTGACCTCGGTCATTGCCCTGATGGCAAGCACGGGCCTAATCACTAGCGCACAAGCCGCTGAATGGAACAAAGCTGCCTTTGAAGGCAAAAACCTCGACGATGTGCTCAAAGCCATGGGCGGCACAAAACCTGAGACGTCAGCCGACATCATCATGCGCGCGCCCGATATCGCCGAAAATGGTGCGGTCGTACCTGTTGGCGTTGAAACAAAACTCAAAGCCACTCAAATCGCGATTTTGGTCGAAAAAAATCCTAGCAATCTCGCCGCGCAATTTATGTTGCCTGCGGGCGCTGAGGCCTTTGTGACGACGCGTGTCAAAATGGGCCAAAGCTCAAACGTACACGCGTTGGTCAAGGCCGATGGCAAGTGGTATATCGCGACAAAAGAAATTAAGGTCACGCTCGGTGGTTGCGGCGGCTAAGGCTTTGTTCGCTTTCACACCACCCGACGCACACCACACGTTTAACACTCGAATTTAAGATATTTCAAAGGGAATCATCATGGCAGATCCAATGCGCATTCGCGCCGCTGAAAAAGACGGCATCGTCGATGTCAAGGTTTTGATGAAGCACGATATGGAATCCGGTCAACGTAAAGATGCAGCGGGCGCCACCATCCCTGCTTTTTTTATCCAAACCGTGATCGCTCAAGTAAAAGGTAAAACAGTGTTTACCGCCGAATTCGGCCCAGCTGTCTCGAAAGATCCCTTTTTGAATTTTAAATTCAAGGGCGCAGCAAAAGGCGATGAGATCGTCGTCGACTGGGTGGATAACTCGGGCGACAAGCGTAGCGATAAAGCAAAAATTAGCTGAAGTCTGTGAGCGGCAAAAGGTCTCATCGCCGCTGCTAACTTCCAAGCGATTCTCAGGAAGTGCCCTCACCGCTGCAAACGTCTTAACGCTTCACCGTCAGTCATTGCAAACCGAGCGGTTGCTGCAAGTACTTTCAGTTTGCTGTTCACGCTGCCTTGACTCAGGATCCAATCATGAAAATAAAATATGCGTCCTTCCTTTTAGTAAGCTTACTTAGTCTGAGTACAGCGCCGGTGTTTTCGCAAAGTACCAGCGATGAAATCGCCAAATATCGCGAAATGATTGCGGATGGTAATCCGTCAGAACTCTATGAAATGGCGGGTGAAGAACTTTGGAAAAAACCTGCCGGACCTAAACAGGCATCGCTCGAAAAGTGTGATCTTGGTCTGGGGCCCGGCGTGGTACATGGCGCAGCTGCTCAATTGCCGCGCTATTTCAAAGACACCGATCGCGTGCAGGATCTTGAGTCGCGCTTGATGACTTGCATGCAGACCTTGCAAGGGATCGCGCAGCAAGACGTCATCAACGGCGCCTTTGGCAAGGGTATTCGCAAAGATATCGAGGCCGTTGTGGCTTATGTGGTGACGCACTCAAAAGGCATGAAGATCGACGTACCCGCTACACACCCAAAAGAAAAAGAGATGGTAGCCTTGGGTAAAAAGATGTTTTTCTTTCAAGGCGGGCCGATGGATTTTTCATGCGCCTCGTGTCACTCAGCCAAAGATCAACGAATTCGCCTGCAGGATTTACCTGACCTAACCACCCAAGCAGGCGCAGCCTTAGGTTGGGGCGCGTGGCCAGCCTATCGTGTCTCAAGCGGAGAGTTCTGGACCATGCAACGCCGCCTGAATGATTGCTTCAGACAACAAAGGATGCCTTTCCCGATATATGGATCAGACGTCACGGTTGCGTTGTCAATTTTTATGGCAAACAAAGGCGATGGCGGTATCGTTCAAACACCTGGCCTCAAACGCTAAGTCAAACAACACAGCTCAGGATAATTCACTTATGAACACCTTATACGTTCGTTATTGCACGACCGCCGTGTTGCTCAGCTGCCTGTCGCTTGGCGCTCAGGCACAAACCGCTGATCCAAAATTTGAGGCTATGCTTAAAGAGGGCTTTCGTGCCCAAGGAATTGCGGGGCTTGATCGCCTTGAGCAAGATCGAATTCAAGCCCTTTGCTCAGATCCCGAGCTACGCCAAACCCCTGCTGCTCAAAAAGTTTTAATTGAAGAGCAAAGCAAAGCGATGGCCGCCATTCAACCGCCAGCAGACGGAAAGTATTTAGGTAGCTGGAAAGCGGGTGAAGCCGTTGCACAAAGCGGCCGTGGTGCAACCTGGTCAGATACGACCAAAACACCCAATGGTGGTGGCTGCTACAACTGCCATCAAATCAACAAACAAGAAATTTCGTATGGCAACATCGGGCCCTCGTTAACAGGCTACGGCAAGACACGCGGCACCAGCGACGCGATTTTGACCTACACTTGGAATCGCATCAGCAATTCAAAAGCGTATAACGCTTGCAGCAACATGCCTCGAATGGCGCACTTCAACTTACTGACTGAACAGCAGATTAAAGATGTCATGGCCTTGCTGCTTGACCCAGAATCGCCAGTCAATAAATAACAGTAGGGCTCTACTGTTTGAGCCTCAGGCATCGCTTGGATTCGCCTGAGGCAAGGCGAGATAACAGAGTTTAGGCCTGCTTTGTCATCCCCCGGATCTTGACTGGCTTAGACCAAACGACCACGAGATGACCTCATGATAAATCGTAGAGAATTTATGCAGCTGCTGGCGATTGCTTCAGCTGGCGGCCTGGCGCTGCAATCAAGCACAACGTCGGCCCAAGCAGCGGCAAATGCCTTTTACGATCTTCCTAAATTTGGCAATGTGCATTTACTGCACTTTACTGATTGTCATGCGCAACTGAATCCCATTTATTTTCGCGAACCTAGTGTCAACCTTGGCTTTGGTGAGCAGTTAGGGAAAGCGCCGCATTTAGTCGGCGGGCACCTGCTGAAGGCCTTTGGTATCGCGCCAGGTACGCGCGACGCTCATGCCTTTACCTATCTTGATTTTGAAGCGGCAGCGAAAACCTACGGAAAGGTTGGTGGCTTTGCTCACTTAGCGACGCTGGTTAAACGTTTAAAAGCCTCTCGCCCCGGGGCCTTACTGCTTGATGGTGGAGACACCTGGCAGGGTTCGGGCACCTCGCTTTGGACAAATGGCCAGGACATGGTGGATGCATGCCTAGCGATGGGCGTTGACATCATGACTGCGCACTGGGAAATGACCCTGGGCGAAAAACGTGTACAAGAAATCGTCGAAAAAGATTTCAACAACAAGGTGTCATTTTTAGCGCAAAACATCAAAACGACAGATTTTGGGGATCCTGTTTTTGAGGCTTATACCCTCAGAGAGATGAATGGGGTCTCTGTCGCCATTATTGGCCAGGCGTTTCCGTATACGCCCATCGCCAACCCGCGCTACATGGTCGAAAACTGGACCTTTGGCATCGAAGAAGAAAACATGCAGAAGGTAGTCGACGAAGTGCGTGGCAAAGGCGCAAAAGTCGTCGTGCTGCTTTCGCATAATGGCATGGATGTTGATCTGAAAATGGCCAGTCGCGTGCAAGGGATCGATGCGATCTTAGGCGGACACACGCATGATGGCATCCCTGCTCCGATTCGGGTAACCAACAAAGGGGGCGTCACCTTAGTCACCAATGCTGGATCGAACGGAAAATTTTTAGGCGTTTTAGATTTGGACGTGAAGGCAGGCAAAGTCTCTGATGTACGCTACAAATTGATGCCAGTGTTCTCTGACTTGTTGCCTGCCGACGCAGAGATGACAAGCTTAATCAAAAAATTACGAAATCCCTTCGAAACCAAGTTGGCTCAACCACTTGCTGTCACTGAAGGCCTGCTCTATCGCCGTGGAAACTTTAACGGCAGTTTTGATCAATTGATTCTTGATGGCTTAATGGCGGTTAAAGATGCACCGATTGCTTTCTCGCCCGGCTTTCGCTGGGGAACGTCTTTACTACCAGGTCAAACGATCACTTTTGAACACTTGATGGATCAAACGGCAATCACCTACCCTTACACGACCACCACAATGATGAAAGGCGATATGCTCAAGACGATTCTTGAAGATGTCGCCGATAATCTGTTTAATCCTGATCCCTATTATCAACAGGGTGGCGACATGGTGCGCGTGGGTGGACTGCAGTACGCGATTGACCCAACCACTGGCGCCGGAAAACGTATTTCAGACATGCGCCTCGGCGGTAAGCTCATCGACGCAGACAGCACCTACAAGGTCGCCGGCTGGGCCCCCGTCTCGATCGAAGCCAAGCAGGCAGGCGGTGAGCCGATCTGGGACCTGATGACGACGTACTTAAAAGATATCAAAACCGTCAAAGCGAGTCCGTTAAATATGCCGACGATTAAAGGCTCTGCCAACAATCCGGGGCTTGCGTAAACTCGGGGGAACGTCCAAGCTTGGAGCCTGTTTGGTTTTATGCGCAAATGATGCGCGCTATTTCAAAAACGAAGGATTTTCATGTCAACACAACTCAAACAAACTGCCTGCGCCCTGCTCTTGATACTGGGAGTGTTAAGCATGGGCTCTGCAGCTGCACAATCTAGCGTGGTCTATCACCTCGACAATGCGTCGATACAAGGCTTAAAAGGCCTGCGCAACATTCGCAATCATTTGGATGTGGCGCCCCAGACAAAAATCATCGTGGTCACCCATGCCGAGGGGGTCGACCTGCTGATCGAAGGGGCTAAAGATGAAAAAAATGCCGTTGAGTATGCGCCCTTGATCGCCGCGCTCAAGTCGCGCGGCGTACGCTTTGAAATCTGCGAAATCACACTCAAGAATCGTAAACTTAGCAAAGACCAATTTATTCTGGATGCTGAGTTCACACCTTCAGGGGTTGTACGCATCGCTGATTTGCAATTTCAAGACAAATACGCGTACATCAAGCCTTAGTCGCAAAAATGAGTGATCGTATTGTTATTGACAATATTTGTATTGGTCGTATCTTGATTGACTGAATTTTTATTTACCATATTTTTTGAGTTCAAACAGATCAGCGTCGACCATCAGTCCAAAGTCTTTCCGTACCACCTTACCTTGTGGATTCACGACATAGAGCTCTGGAATACCCCGCCGCTTGCCAAGTGTCGCCGACCACTCTGGCGTCATCATTGCCGTCAAAAATGGTAAGGCATGTTGCTCTGCATAGTTTTGGGCACTGAATTCGTCACGATCAACCGAAAGCGCCACAATCACGGCCTTATCTGGCGACAGTTGCGGTACAAGTTTTTGCAAGTTGAGATTTTGCTTATGACAGTAGGGGCACCATGAAGCCCATACTTGGATAATCAAATACTTTCCGGCCAACTGCTCGGCCGCAATTGTTTGACCACTCAACGAAGTCAGCCCTGAAACACGAATCGTTTGGCCCACCTCAACAGCAGAAGCAAACTGAGTGCTCGAGAGAAAGAACAAAACCAGACTGAGGCAACAGCTGCGAAATATGTTCATAGAGATTGAGTACAAGAAAGACTAGATTAGAAGACTCAAAGTTATTATATATTAATATATAATGTATAACAATATATCAAACTGCAGTATCACCAAGCTCGCCACAAACCTTGATCAGCAAAAAACTCAGCACTTGGCTACCTATCTTAACGTGGGGGCAACAGTACAACCGAAATACCCTTGTCAGCGACCTGTTAGCCGCCACGATCGTTACCATCATGCTGATCCCGCAAGGGCTTGCCTACGCCTTGCTGGCAGGCCTGCCGCCTGAGGCGGGGCTCTATGCCAGCGTTGCACCGCTCCTACTCTATGCACTCTTTGGCACGAGCCGCGTGCTTGCGGTGGGGCCCGTTGCTGTCGTTTCACTCATGACTGCAGCCGCAATCAGCGAACAAGGTGCGCTCAGTAGCGCCTCGCCCTGGGCCATTGCAATCACTCTGGCGTTTCTTTCAGGTGCCCTCTTATTGCTGATGGGCTTACTCAAGCTTGGCTTTTTAGCCAACTTTTTGAGCCATCCCGTGATCTCTGGGTTCATCTCAGCCTCAGGCTTGTTGATTGCAGCGAGTCAACTCAAAACCATCATGGGCGTTCGTGCAGACGGTCAACATTTCTTTGACATCCTCAGCGCACTTGCGCTTCAAATGTCTCAAACACACCTACTCACACTCTCGATCGGTGTCTCAACAATCATTTTTTTGTTCTGGATGCGCAAAGGCTTAAAACCACTGCTACTGCGCGCTGGGCTTGGACTCAGACTTGCTGACAGTCTTGCGAAGGCCGGGCCTGTGGCCGCCATCGCTGTCACCCTCACCTTAACGTGGTGGCTCGAGTGGCAGACTCAAGGCGTCAAGATCGTGGGGGCTGTGCCTCAAGGCTTACCGCCTTTAACGTTATCCCTGTGGGATCCGACTCTGCTCAAGCAACTCGCCCTGCCCGCCTTACTCATTAGCATCGTCGGTTTTGCAGAATCTGTTTCAGTTGGTCAAACGCTAGCCGCCAAACGTCGGCAACGCATCGAACCCAACCAAGAACTCATCGCCTTGGGGGCTAGCAATATATCGGCCTCGCTGAGTGGGGGTTTTCCGGTGACCGGCGGGTTTGCACGCTCAGTCGTAAACTTCGATGCCGGTGCACAAACCCCAGCAGCAGGGATCTACACCGCCGTAGGGATCGCACTCGCTTCGCTATTTTTGACGCCTGCGCTTTATTTCTTGCCCCAGGCAACGCTTGCGGCCACCATCATTGTCGCGGTACTTTCGTTAGTCGACCTAACGATTTTCAAGCGCACGTGGAAATATTCAAAGGCAGATTTTGCAGCAGCGTTGAGCACTTTTTTAGTGACGCTCGCGCTCGGGGTCGAACTGGGCTTGGTGACCGGAGTCACCGTTTCGCTGAGTTTGTTTTTATATAGAACAAGTCGCCCACACATCGCCGAAGTAGGGCTGGTGCCTGGCACTGAGCACTTTAGAAATGTGCTGCGACACTCAGTACTGGTCGATCCAAGGCTTGTCAGCTTGAGGGTAGACGAAAGCCTATATTTTGCAAACTCTAAGGCTTTAGAAGATCAAATTAATCAAGCGATGGCAACCATGCCAACATTGCAGCACGTTGTCTTGCTCTGCTCTGCCATCAACGACATCGATGCAAGCGCACTCGAAAGCCTAGAATTGATCGAGTCTAGGCTCTTGAGTGCGGGCATCACTCTGCATCTGTCTGAAGTCAAAGGGCCAGTGATGGATCGTCTCAAACACACGCACTTTTTACATCACCTAAGTGGACAAGTATTTTTGACGCACTACCAAGCCATTCAAGCCTTAAGTCCGAACCTGACTTCACAAACGCAAAGCGTCACTTAACCGAATCTGAAAACTTGGTCGCAATCTCGACGAATTTTCTTTCGATACGTTGAAAGGCATCCACCACATCTGGATCAAAGTGACTACCTCGCCCTTCAAGAATGATGCCGACTGCGCTTTCATGAGAAAACGCTTTCTTGTAATAGCGCTCACTAATGAGCGCATCGTACACATCAGCAACCGCCATCAGCCTGGCTGATATCGGAATGGCATCGCCCGATAGCCCTTGTGGGTAGCCAGAGCCATCCCACTTTTCTTGATGCGACAACGCAATCTCCATCGCGCATGTCAAAAAACTACTGCCAGCAGATAAACGCTCAGATGCACTCAAGATCGACTGATACCCCAAGGTGGTGTGCGTCTTCATGATTTCAAACTCGGCCGCATCCAGACGGCCTGGTTTAAGCAGGATATGGTCAGGAATACCGACCTTACCAATATCGTGTAGGGGTGCTGACAAATACAGCATTTCTATTTGTTCGTCAGTCAGATAGTGCGCAAAACGGGGATGCTTGCTAAGCGTCTGTGCTAGGGTTTTGACATAGTTTTGCGTGCGACGAATATGATTACCCGTTTCATTATCGCGAGTTTCAGCTAATGAGGCCATGGCGTGAATCGTGGTCTCTTGAATGGCTCTGATTTCTTGCACACCTTTATCAATCTCGTCTTTTAAGACTAGATTTCTATTACGCAGAACATCCGACATGCGCTTTAAAGACAGATGCGTCTTCACACGCGCCAACAGCGTGGCCGGATTAATGGGCTTACTAATGTAATCAACAGCGCCAAGATCAAAGCCTAATTTTTCGTCGTCTGGGCTTGTTTTAGCTGTCAAAAAAATCACGGCAATATGCGCCAGTCGTTTAGTTGACTGAATCACCCGACAAACATCCCAGCCGCTCATCTCAGGCATCATCACGTCTAACAAAATCAGATCAGGCAACAGCTCGCCCTCTAATATTTTTAAGGCGCGTGACCCAGAATTTGCAACTTTGACACGATACAAATCACCTAATAAGCCACCCATCAATTCAAGATTTTCTGGCGAATCATCCACCACTAAGACAGTCGAATCGCGTAATTCACTATTGCTCATGAGGGCCTCTTAGGGTTTTAACAGGGACTTCAATGGCATGTTGTTGACACAGCTTGAGTAACAAACAATAGGCCTCAGAAAAATCATAGCTTTCTATCATGTGCTCAAGCACTAAAAAGTCAGTCAGCAGTGCCAGTTTAAGTAAGTCATGATGCGCTCTAAATATTTTTAATGCAGCCACGTCATCATTCTTTAACAACAACAACTCAAGACTCACTGCCTCAAACTCAGCTCGACCAACCTGCACTCGACCAAACTCTGGCTCAGACCACACGCTTTCCTTTAACGTATTAAGCAGGTTGGTGAGGTTGCCCAAGAGCCTATCTGTATCAACGCGCACCATCTCAGCAGAGTCACCCTCACGCAGACGATCTTCAAGTCTCGATGCCTCAGCTGCCAACGGCATAGCGCCAATATTGCCGGCGGTTGATTGCAAGGTATGGACCAAGCGCTCTGCCTCGCCGGCGTTACCAGACGCTAGCGCTTGATTGAAAGACTCACCAAACATCGATTGCTGCTGAATGAACTTATGCAAAATAGATAAGTACAAAGGCACTTTACCGAGTGTTCGACTCAGCCCGAGAGAAATATCCAGACCCTCTATATTGACCGGCAACTCTTCATTGACCTTGCTGCCGTCTCGCCGATCGCGTCGGCGCTGCGCGACCCACTCTTTGGCCTGAGTTGGCGACTGGTCCTCGCCGGCATGATGAACGACCTTAGCTGGTATTCAGCGTATCAGTACCCTGCTCAACTCATCAGGATTGATTGGTTTCAACACGTAATCATTCATCCCTGATTGAAGGCAGCGGTCAAGATCAGACTGCCGAGCGTTCGCAATCAGCGCAATGATTGGCAAGGTATCAAAGCCATCGAGCAGACGGATTGCCTGCGTCGCAGCAATCCCGTCCATGACCGGCATGTACATATCCATTAAGACTAAGTCCCACTGATGCAAATGAATCATCGCAAGAGCCTGTTGCCCATCATTGGCCACAAACACCTGCAATCCACCTTCAGCTAACAACCCTTGTGCGACCTCTTGATTGATTTCATTATCTTCAACCAACAAAATTTTTGCCCCTCGAATCGTTGATAACTGTCGGCTTAACGCTTGAGGAGATTGCGCAGACAGGTTTAACCGCTCTGTCATTGGTTGTGACGTCAGGACTTGTGCAATTTGATTGAATAAATTTGAAGCCTGCACTGGCTTGTGGATCAGGCCATCAAACGCAGCGCTCAAGTCGTAGTGCTGAATCACGTCGCGACCATACGCGGTCACAAGAAATAGCTTGGGTAGAGACGTCAGGCTCAAGGCTTTAATTTGCTGCGCAGTTTCGAAACCATCCAACTCAGGCATTTGCCAATCAATAAACACCAGATCAAAGGGGTCAAGATCACGCTCTGCCTCGACCAAACACGCTAATCCTTGCCGGCCTGAACTGACTGCCTGAGCACGAAAACCCAGTACCTGAAGCGTTTCACGTAACGAGTCGCGGGCACTTTCGTTATCGTCAATGACTAACACCCTTCGATCTCTCAAATGACTGTCGAGCAGCAACGCGCGCTTCGTTTTAGAAAGTGGTGCAAAGCGAGCAGTCAACCAAAACTCTGAGCCAACCCCCAGCTCGCTAGACACCCCCACTTTGCCACCCATTAACTCAGCAAGTTGCTTGCAAATGGCCAGGCCTAAGCCGGTTCCACCAAAGCGCCTCGTTGTCGACGCATCCGCTTGCTGAAACGTATCAAAGAGACGAGCTTGATTGTCTTGACTAATACCGATACCGGTATCCTTCACCACGACTCTAAGCGTGACCCCGCTCGGATCCAGCTGATCCACAAGAATACGAATGGTGACCTCACCATGTTCGGTAAACTTAATCGCATTATTCACATAATTAATTAAGATTTGTCCAAAACGTAAAGGATCACCCCAAAGATTTGAGGGGACGTGTTGATCAACGTAAAAAACTAATGCAAGCCCCTTGGCCTCTGCGCGAGCCACCACAACATTGGCGACATTCTCTAACACCTGCTCGAGCTCAAAGTCAATCACCTCGAGCGAAAACTTACCTGCCTCAATTTTTGAAAAATCTAACAAATCGTTGAGCAAGCCAAGCAAATGAGTCGATGAAGACTCGATACGATTCAGATAACGAGTTTGGTCAGGAGTCAAAGTCGTCAGACGTGCCAAATGAGTCATTCCGATGATGGCGTTCATTGGGGTACGGATTTCGTGACTGACATTCGATAAGAAATTAGATTTGGCCTGACTTGCAGCATGCGCTGCAACGACCGCTTCGCGTTCGCGGGTGATGTCAAGATTTGTACCAATAACCTGCACCACGTCGCCTACATAGTTACGCTCAACGATGGCCGAAGCCTGCACATAACGTGTCCGTTCAGGCCCCAAAACAATCCTGAACGTCAAATCATACGAACCAATGCCCGCAACTAAGTTCTGCAAACTCGTCTCGGCGTGTGCCAAATCATCAGGGTGCAATCGCGAGCGCCAGAACGCATAGTACAGAGCACTCTCTCGTAGGGCTTGCGGGGCCTCGTACAAGTCCATCATCTGATCGTCCCAGACCAACAGATCGGTATCAGGATGCCAAACCCAGATGCCAACTCTTGAGGCGTCTAACGCCAAGCGCAATCTGATTGCTGTGCGCCGCTCTTCGGTTTGATCTGAAATCGTCTTAGCAACACCGATCAAAGACCCAGCGTCATCCAAGATCGGCGACGTCGTAATCAAGACCTCTAGCTCTTTGCCATCTTGAGTTCGCCGAATCGTACTGTAATGTTTTAGCGCCTCTTCGTTACGACATACGCGCCTAAGCATCTCTGCCTGCACAGCATGCAAAGCTTGAGGCACAATCAAGCTAGACAATGAACGACCGAGGGCTTGCTCTGCCGAATACCCGAATAGCGCCGAGGCGGCTGGATTCCAATCAAGAACAGTGTCATTGGTATCGACACTATTCACGGCGTCAGTTGCACTCGCAGCAACTGCCACGAATTTCGCTTGACCCAATTGCTGCTCTCTACGCCTTGCCGCATTCAATTGGATCAGCAGAGCCAGTGCCGCAAGTAGTATTGAGGCAGACACGATACTCAGTCCAATGTACAGACCATTTCTATGATTAAACTGAGTCCAAAAAGTCGGCGTCGTTTGGATCTCTATCGTCCACTCGCGTCCATAGATAGGAAAGATCTTTTTTGTTTTTAACTGATCTAATCTATTGTCAGCAAACCGGTCAGACACAAAAAATCTCTCAGACGATACCCCCGCTGTCGTGTCATACAGAGCGAGTGCAACAGACTGTTGACTTAACTCGAGCTTTGACAAGAGTTCATTCGCCGACACCACCGTATCCACAAGCCCAGATACGGCACTAGGGCGTTGTTCTACATTCTTGACCGACACCGCATTCCCATACGTGGGAAGCATAAACAGAAACCCAAAACTAACGGCATCAGTCTGCTGAACTAAGCGAATCGGCGCAGTTAGGATCGCGCGATTCGTTGCAATTGCAGACTCAATTGCCTGACGGCGACTGCCCTCAGAGGCAATGTCTAACCCAATCGCTGCAGCATTTGCGCTTTCAGGCTCAATGTACTAAACCACAAAGCGGTCACCACCATGAGCCCCTAACTCTCGAATGCGAAACTCAGGACGATCATCAGCGCGCGCAGCCTTCAAAAATTCAGTTTCACTTTCGCGTGACACTCTTCGAACAAACGCGTAACCACGCGCCCCTTCAAAGTTGTCTTTAAAATTTAAGGTTTCGCTAAACTCGTGAAACTTACTACGCGTGATTCCCTGGACTCCGCCCGCCGCAACGAACGCACCACGCGCACTTAACAAACCATATTCGTAGACTTTCAACCGCTCGGCAATCCGCGCTGGCAAGCGATCGGCGATCGCCTGAAACTCCGAGACAACTTCCTCTTTCTGGTGCGCTGCCAGCAAAACATACTGCGCAATCGCTAACGCTAAGCCACTCAGCACGACTGCCAGAGGCCAGCGCAAGATTGAAAGATTAAAACGACTGGCTTCTACAAGCGACGTTACGTTAAGCATCGAAGGACTAATGAATGTTTAAAATCCCTTTATACAAGTGGACTCGATGAAACATTCGGTTTTAGAACCGTAGAGCCTTATTTTTGTGAATCGTTGCAATTTGCAGGAGTGTTTTGCGTTTTCTGCTTTCGAATTTTTGACAGGGACAAATGCACGAATTGGACTTGAGTCGCGCATGGCAAAAAAAAAGCCCGCACCACAACAGGCACGGGCTTGATGCTGCAGGGCGTTGATCTAGAAGTTCACGTTATTGCGACCTTTAAGTTTGAGGATCTCACGTGCCTCGGCAGGAGTCGCGACTTCGAGCGACAAACCCTCGATGATCTTACGCATACGCGTCACCTGATCAGCATTGGATTTTGCGAGCGTGCCTGGACCATCCCACAAAGAGTCTTCAAGGCCTACACGTACATGGCCACCCATCGTGGCCGATTGCGTTGCGATCGGCGTTTGATTACGACCCGCACCAAGCACCGACCATTGATAGTCGTTACCAAACAAACGATCTGCTGTACGCTTCATGTGCAGTACATCTTCAGGATGAGGGCCAATGCCGCCCAAGATACCAAATACCGACTGAATCAAGAATGGTGCTTTGATTAAACCGCGATCAATAAAATGCGCTGCGGTATAGAGGTGACCGATGTCATAACACTCGATCTCAAAACGCGTATTGTTTTCGCTGCACGAGGTCAGGATATGAGCGATGTCTTTAAAGGTATTTTTAAAAACACGATCGTCACTACCTGCTAAATACTTAGGCTCCCAATCGTGCTTAAACGTTTTAAACCGCTTGAGCATGTCATACAAACCAAAGTTCATTGAACCCATGTTCAGCGAAGCCACTTCGGGTTTGAAGTAATGAGCAGGACGCAGGCGATCTTCGATCGTCATGGTCGGGGCACCACCAGTCGTTAAGTTGATGACGACGTCGCTTTTTTCTTTGATCTGGGGCAAAAACTGCTTGAACAAGTCAGGGTCTTGTGAAGGGCTACCGTCTTTCGGATCGCGCGCGTGTAAGTGCACAATCGCAGCGCCAGCTTGGGCCGCACCGATCGCCGCATCAGCGATTTCTTGGGCCGTGACCGGAATATAGGGCGACATGCTTGGGGTGTGGATGGCACCCGTGACGGCGCAAGTAATAATGACTTTTCTAGGCATAGCGATCTCCGCAGAATTATAAAATTGTTGAATTATTGCACTAAGGTTTCGACGTTGCCGTCCACTGATAGGCTTTGCCCAGAGATCTTGGCACCCGCTTTAGAGCAAATAAAGACGATTTGAGCTGCGATATCGTGAGCCGTCACCGTCGTACGCAGCGACACCCGTTCAAGCGCACGCGTGCGCATCTGCTCGAGCGTAATCCCAAAAGATTTTGCTTTGGCGCTGAGTACGCGATCTTGACGCGGGCCTTCAACTATGCCGGGCAAGATTGCATTGACGCGTATGCCTTGAGGGCCGAGCTCCATCGCCCAGGTCTCTGTCAAACCAATCACACCAAATTTTGAGGCCGAATACGGCGAACGCAACGGAAACCCAAACCGACCTGCTGCTGAAGAAATATTGACGATGCTGCCACCTTTGCTCTTCATTAAAGGGACAGCACTGCGAGTACACAAGAAAGTGCCTGTCAGATTCACATCAATCGTCTGCTGCCATTCGACCAAGGTGGTATCTTCGATTGCCGCCGTTGGGCCAGCAATGCCAGCGTTATTTACTAGGATATCAAGGCCGTCCCAGCGTTGCTTCAGGCCAGCAAACATCTCTGCCACCTGCACTTCGTTCGAAATATCCGTCAAGGTCGCGGTGACTTGTGGAAACGCCTCTCGCACATTCTTTAGCGCCGCCGCATCGATATCACACACGTGCACTTGCGCACCTTGGGCAAGTAGCGCCTCTGTGATCGCACGCCCAATTCCCTGTGCGCCCGCAGTGACTAACGCACGCTGACCATCTAATCGAAAAGAAATTGCTTCTGTCATTACTGCCTCAAAAGAGTTACATCCAAAGAATCTTCTTACGATAATCCAGATCGTCTAGCAGTGCTTTGGCAGGCCCTTCATGAAAGACTTGACCGCGCTCAAGTGCGAAGACTCGATCTGACAACGCCAGCACCAAATCAAGATTGTGCTCGACAATCAAAATTGAAACTTCGCTTCGTAGTTTATCGAACACCGTAAACAGCTCGTTAATGACAGACGGTGCCAAGCCTTCAAAAGGCTCGTCAAGCAACAGCAATTTGATATTGCCTGACAACGCCCGAGCGACGGCGACCATTTGCTGCTCGCCACCCGATAAGTAATCTGCGGCAACGTCCATGCGGTCTTTGAGTCTTGGAAAATATTCAAAGATTTTCTCTTCGGTCCAGTAGGTACCACCAATGGCAGGATTCACGCGATTCATTCTGCCGAGGGCAAAGTTATCGCGTACTGTCATACCGGCAAACAGGCCTCGTCCTTGCGGCACATAGCCGATACCAATACGTGCGATCTCCGGCGCAGCCATCCCAGAGATTTTTTGACGATCAAACATAATGGTGCCCCCGACTGGCTCAACAAGCCCAGTGAGTGCCTTCAGCAAGGTCGACTTGCCAGCACCATTACGCCCCAATAAAGCCACAATCTCACCACGACGCACATTTAACGATGCGTCGTTCAAGATGTGGCTTTTGCCATAAAAGCTATTGATCTTGTCGAACGACAACAACACATCTTCAGCTTTACTCGACGCTGCCGTTCTAGCCTGAATGGCCGGCGTCCCTTTACCCGTATAGACTTCTTGCACGCGTATATCGCTGCGCACCTGCGAAGGGGTGCCGGTCATCAAGACGTTGCCATCATTCATGACGGTGACGTTCTGTGAAAAGCCCAAGACACGGTCTAAATCATGCTCAACAATCAGCACTGGAATATGGTGCTGGATTGTTTGAATCAAGTTTGATATCCGTTCACGCTCGGCAGCAGCCAAACCCGCCAAGGGTTCATCAAGCAGCAAGACCTTGGGATGGCAACCTAGCGCAATCCCCATATCAACCAAACGCTGCCCGCCATACGACATGCTGGCGGCTTCACTATGTTCGATGCCCTCTAGTCCCAGATACTTCACGAGCTCTGCGGTTTGCTGGTGAACAACCTGATAAGAGTCAATGTCGCGCCAGATATTAAAGTGTCCTTTGTGCCGCGCTTGTACTGACAGTCGTAAATTTTCGTAAATCGTCAGACCCTTAAACAAATTCGTAATTTGAAACGAACGCGCCAAGCCTGACTGACTAATTTTGTCAGACGACAAACCGGTTAATGATTTTTCGTAAAGGGTCACCTTGCCTTGATCCGGCACAAACATACCCGAAATCAAGTTAAACGTTGTTGTCTTACCTGAACCATTTGGGCCAATCACGGCGTGAATGCCAGAATGCAAAGTCAAACTGCAATCACGGACTGCTTTCACCCCACCAAAACTTTTTGCAATGCCAGACACCTCAAGCGCAACACCGTTGCCTTTGGTGGGTTGTAAAAATGAGGGGAACGCCAGCCCTTGATAAATTTTTCGGGCACTCATGGCTGCGTCAGTTTCTTTTTCGGGCTTAAAGCGTTTTTTGATTTGCGCCCAGACCCCCACAAGACCCTTGGGTGAAAAAATAATAAAACCGACAAATAGCAAACCAAAATACAACAGCCAATTAGGCGTCCAGATTGAAAGATATTCGCGAAACAGAATGTAGAAAAATGCGCCTATCACCGGCCCGAGCAAACTGTGCATGCCACCAATCACGACCATCGCCAGTAACTCACCCGAAAAGGTGACCGAGGTTGGATCCGCTGAGGCAAAGCGATAGTGAAACGCTAGCAGGCTACCGGCCAGCGCCGTGACGGTACCCGAAATCGCGAAGGCAAATAATTTATATCGCTGCGTGTCATAGCCTTGAAACTGGGCGCGTTGTTCGTTTTCTCGTATGGCCGCAAGCACATGACCAAAAGGCGAACGCGACACGCGCCAAATAAGATACAAGACAAGCCAGCCGATGATGCTCACGGCGATTAAATAAGGCACAGGCTGATCAAGCTGCAAAGCGCCCATTGCGGGGCGAACAACGTTACCCAAGCCGTTCTCACCACCCGTCAGCGCTGTCCAGCGAAAGGCAATTGCAAACGTCAGTGCCGAAAACGCCAAGGTCAGCAGTGAAAAGTACACACCTCGTCGGCGCAAAATCAGCGCACCGACCAAGGTGGCAAGCAGCCCACAAAACACGATTGTGAACAATATCGGCATGACCATCTGCCCTTCGAACCAATACTTTTGTGATAACGCTGCAGCGTAGGCCCCGATACCAAAAAAGGCACCATGCCCAAAAGACGTCAAGCCTGTATGACCGACTAACAGATTCAACCCTAAGGCTGCCATGGCGTAAATCACCACATCGGTAGCGGTACCGGGGGTCAAGCCCAGTGCACGCATGATGAAAGGCGAAATCAGCAGCCCCAACAGGGCTAAACCCAGAGGCAAATATTTTTGTGTGTTTACGTTTGTCATGCCAGCTTCTTATTCAAATCGCTCAATGCGCTCACCCAGCAAACCACGCGGGCGCAACAGCAGAACCAAAATCATCAATACATACATTGAGGCTTCTGAGGCAGGCGGATAGAAGAAAGTTGTTATGCCTCGCACAACCCCCACCAACACCGCGGCGAGCACAACACCCCAAAAGCTTCCCATTCCGCCAATCACCACCACAACAAAAGCCGCTGTCATGATTTCGGCACCCATCGCAGGATGCACACCTGCAAGAGGGGCAAGTAACACGCCGGCCAACGCAGCCAGGCTCACGCCCAGCACCACAGCGCCCGTCATGTAGTGGTTTAAACGAATTCCTAAGACGGCGACCATATCGGGCCGTTGGGTACCCGCGCGCACCACGCGACCAAAGGCAGTCTTATTCAACAAAAACCAAAGACCAATCATGGCACCGATCACCACCAACAACATCACAAGGCGATAGCGCGAGTAAATAAAATCACCCAATACGACCTGCCCTTTCAGCGCTGACGGAATCGAGTACGCCAACGGACTAGAACCCCAAATCATTCGAATGATTTGCTCGGCGATCATCGCCAAACCAAAGGTAAGCAACAGACCTAAAATCGGGTCGCTTTGATAAAAGCGGCGCAGCAAAAAACGCTCGAACGCGATGCCTAACAACCCCACCAACACGGGCGAAAGTACCAGCGCCCCACCAAATCCAACGTACTGCGTCAACACGACCGCGCCATAGGCACCCAGCGCATAAAACGCACCATGTGCCAAATTGACGATTCCGCCCAAGCTAAAAATCAGCGAAAGCCCAAGCGCGATCAGCAGGTAATAGCCGCCAATCATGAGGCCATTCAAAATTTGTTCTAAAAAAAAGATGAGTTGCATCGACGTTCAAACCATAAAAATAAAACGACTCCCGTAACCTTGTCAGATCACGGGAGTGAATCAGCCTACAAAAGGCTTAGAGGCAGTGTGAACCCGCTTAAGTAATATTGCAGGGATTCTCTTCGCGCGTTGGAGCAATGATTTCGAGTGATTCATTGGCGTTAGGTACCGTGGCACCCAATTGCAAGAAATCCCACTTGTCCTTGGCTGCACCTTTTTTCTTAGGTGTCAGCGTGTACATCTGTTGCATCAGCTGATGATCCCAGGCACGGAAGTAACCAGGGCGGCTCTTCATGATGTCAAACTGCGCACCTTTTTCAAAGTGCTCAATCACTTTCATCGAGTCAGTCGATTTCAAGTCATTCATGGCCTGAGCCATCATTTTCATGACGGTGTAATCGCCCCACGCTTGGTTTTCAGGCGGTTTGCCGTGACGCTTGATAAATTCAGCAACAAACGCTTTTGAGCTTGGCGAATCAACATCGTGGTGCCATGGCACAGGCCAGGTCCCTAAGAAGTTATCGGCACCGGCACCCCAAGCCAACGCGGTGTCAAAACCAAAACCAGCGATCGGGAAAGGCAGCCCATACTCAGAGTACTGCTTCATGAAACTGGTGATCTGCGTACCAGCCAAGTTAGAGATCACGATATCGGGTTTAGCCTGGCGAATCTTCAACATGTAAGCTGAGTAGTCAGTCGCGTCGGTAGGCACTTTATCTTCGCCGGCGATCTTGCCACCTTGGGCAGCCAAAAAGCGGCTTGCAACTCGTGTGAGATCATGACCAAACGCATAGTCAGCTGTCAAGAAATACCATGACTTACCTTTGACCATCCCCTGTTGCAGCAACGCACGACCTAACGTGTTCACGTACATCGAGTTTGCGCACTCAACGTGAAACATAAACTTATTGCAGCTTTTGCCGCGCAGTTCGTCAGAGTTGCCACCGGTATTGATAAAAATCTTTTTGTTGCGCAACGCCACTTGGCTGATCGCCAAGCCAGAAGCTGAGTTAATTTCACCCAACAAGCACATCACGCCATCGCGCTCAAACATACGCTGGGCTTTACTTGCAGCCGTGGCTGGATTCACAGAATCTTCTGAAATGAGTTCGACCTGACGACCAGTGATGCCACCCGCTTTGTTAACCTCATCGACGGCTAGCTTGATTCCCATCGTGCCGTACTCACCGAGTGGGCCTAAAAACCCTGTGAGCGGAGTTAAATGCCCGATACGGATTTTGTCGCTCTGCGCTTTCACAATCGCAGGCAAGCCCAACAGCGCCAACGCACCCGCGGCTGAACCCGCTTGCAATAGCTGGCGACGTGATTTTGATGCTTCTTTCATTGCTGCTCCTCGGTTTATTGTCGGGATCCTAACGGACCGCACGTTTAGAGCGTAAAGCGGCTTTGAGTACTAACTCAAATGCGCGGGCTACGCCCATTTGACTATAGGAGTCAAGCAGCCATTCGTCAATGCTAAAGGCCTAGCACTTACCCTAGGTGCCCGCACTTTTTCAAACTTAATCAACACGCGCGCCAGCCCGTTTCACGATCTCTGCCCACTTATCGGCCTCTTTGGCCAGATAAACATCGATCTCATCGCCTCGCAAGGGCTTGGATTCGAACCCTCGAGCAATTAGAGTCTGCACGACCTGCGGGTCAGCCAACACGTCTTGTGTCACGGCTCGTAAGCGCACTTTCAACTCAGGCGAGATTCCGGCCGGCGCATAAAGTGCCCACCACGCCGCCAAATCAAAATCACTGATGCCCTGCTGGTCAACCGGAATAACATCGGGCGCAGCACTTGAGCGTGTCGAGCTTGAAACTGCGATCGGTCGCAGACGACCACCTTGGATCAAGGCCATCACCGCGGCTGGGTGATAAAACATAAAGTCAATTTCACCTCCAGCAAGATCCGTGAGTGCACGTGTCGCATCTTTGTACGGAGCATGAAGCATATCAACGCCGGTGCGAACCTTGATTAGCTCACCCGCCAGTTGCCCAGTCGTACCGTTGCCCGCCGAGCCAAAGGTCAATTTGCCCGGCTTATCTTTCGCCATCTGCACCAAGTCGCCCACTGTCTTCACGGACGAATTCGCGGGCACCACAAGCAAGTTAGGCGTAATACCAACAACACCTAACGCATAAAAATCAGAAAGCGCAAACGGCAGCTTTGAAAACAACGCCTGGTTGATTGCGTTCGTGGTGATGGTTCCCATCGCTAAGGTGTATCCATCAGGCGCGGCTTTCGCGAATTGGGCCATTCCGATGTTGCCGCTTGCACCGACTTTATTTTCGACGATGACCGGTACGTTCAAGACTTTACTCAGGCCCTGGCCGAAAATTCGAGCGACGACATCGCTTGTCGTGCCCGCCGCAAAGGGCGAAATCATCGTGATTGTCTTGCTTGGCCATTGTTCTGCTGCAGTCTTTGACTGAGCAAAGGTTGACACACTAAAGCAAGCGGCCAGTAGGGTTGCACTGGCTATGATAGGGCGGATGAATGTATTTTTCATTGGAGTCTCCGTTTTCTTCTTAAGTCAATGATATGTACCAGGAAGTCAAGATTTGTGCTTCAAGCAAGATTCCAAAAGTCTTGCATGTTTTCAAGCTGATCGATGGCATCGATTCGTGCAATCAGTTTGCAGGCCTGTGCCTCAGTCATTGCGTAGGGCCCGCTTGTCAAACATGTCATGGCTTTCGCCCTCACCTGCGTGTCATCCAGAGGTTGAGCTGGCGTACCCGGAATCTCATTCACCGTACAGCTCAACAGCTCTCCAGCTTTTGTTTGGATGATTACGGTCGCCGGGGTAAATTTTCCTGATTCTGTTTGATCAATTTCAATCTTGATCTTCTGAATACATTCCATAACCGCGGGGTCAAGCACTGCGTCGGTATCGATATCCTGCAATCTAAACGACCCTCGTAGCAGAATGCTTGCAATTGAGTATTGCACACTAAATTGCGCGGCAACCTGAGGGCTATCCCCAAGCGAAAATTGCGCGCCAACCAAGCGATTCATGTAAGGCGTGATCCTCACCGTGCAGCCCGCCAGTTGATCAATTGTTAATTGGTGCTGTGCAACAAGCTGCTCAGTCGCCACAATCGCAGCATGGTTACAAAAACAGCTTGGGTAATTTTTTAAGGTCAAGGTTTGAAGCAGATATGACTGACCTAGGCCGCCCAAGGTTCGGGCGCGATCAAGGGGCTCGTACAAATTATCAAAGCCTCTTTCACCTTCAAACATCTGTTTAGGCGCCGTGATGCCACACTGGGCTAAAAACGCTGCCTCAACGCCGTCTCGCGCCGCAAAAGCAGACTGCAATCGCTTGACCAACGCCCCCTCAACCAAAGATTGCTGTGTCCCTGCGGCACGGCTCAGAGCAATCCCCATCGCGGTATGAATGCCGTTGATATCTAGGCCGAGCACGCGCGCCGAGATCGCCGCAGAGGCAAACACCCCAAGCGTTGAAGTCATGAACCAGCCTGGATTATGAGTAATCCCCATGCACAGGCGCACATGCATTTCTGCGCCTGCGATGTATGCCGTTAAAAAATCTTTGCCATGCATGGGTTGCCGATCGGCAAGCGCCATCAGCGCAGGGATGATGACGATATCCGGATGCGACGTCGCCTGATCGTGGACGCTATCAAAATCAAGCGCCGCCGCATAAATGCCATTGATAAACGCCGCAGAAGTGGCCGGCAGATACTCGTTGGTTAACCAGACTCGACTCTCAGCCTTACCGCCTTGCGCGGTCACCCAGGCGTGAGCCCCCTCTGTCCCCATCGCCCTCGAGCCCGCCCAGGCAACGGCCAGGGCATCCAACAAGTAGCGCTTGGCATACCGAATGATCTCGGCATTCAGATCTTTGTATTGGAGCGAGCTCACCCACTGTGCCAACTCACGGCTGACTGACGATTCTGTTTTTTTCATCCTAGTCCCCTTGATGCTCTACCGCTTAGGGAAGTCAACACCCCAAGGCGCTATTTTTATATTTCTCTCTTTTCAAGCTCCGCATTGTATCTGTACGCAAGACTCGACCTATACTAGTTTACTCATTAGACAATATCGAAAAAAGCTATGAACCTGATTCCTCTAAAACTATTGACGGCGTTGGTACTGGCGACGTCTGGCCTTAACGCTGCGGCTCAACCTAAAGATGGGTTTCCCGATAAGCCGATTACGATGGTTGTTCCCTATCCTGCTGGGCAATCCGTCGACTCGCTCGCTCGCATGATGGGCGAAGGGCTGACTAAATATCTGGGGCAACCCGTCATTATTGATAATAAAGCTGGCGCGGGCGGCACAATTGGCAGTAAATATCTGATTCGGATGCCCGCCGATGGCTACACCCTTAGTATGAATGCTAGTGGCCCGCTGGGGATCGCACCCCACCTCTTCAAAGAGGCCAATTACGATCCGCGAACAGACTTTACGCCAATTATGCTTGTGGCTGCTGTCGCGCAAACGCTGGTTGTGTCTGCAAAGTCAAATATCAAATCGCTTGCCGACTTGATTGAGGCAGCCAAGGCCAAGCCCAACGGCTTGAATTTTGGTTCGCCAGGCAATGGGTCAACCAGCCACCTCACACAAGAGATGTTCAAACAACGGGCAGGTATCAAGATGCAGCACGTACCCTACAAGGGTGGCCCTGCTGCTGTCACCGACTTGTTAGGCGGGCAGATCGAAGTGCTCTTTGAAGCCGCACCGTTAGTCATACCGTTCATCAATCGAGGCGAGCTACGCGCCTTGGCCGTGAGCACCGCCAAACCTATCGACACGCTTCCAAGTGTGCGCCCAATCGCCGCGCAAGGCCTCGAGGGCTTTGAGGCCATTGGTTGGATGGGAATCGTCGGGCCCGCAGGCATGGATCCCGCTCGCGTCGAGGTGCTATCCAAGGCACTGCTCCAATCGATTGCAGATCCAGCGATTCGCACCAAGCTTGATTCAACCGGTATGCTAACCATTGGCGGCACCCCAAAAGAATTCGCGAGCTTCATCAAGAGCGAATACGCGAAGTGGGGTGACGTCATTCAAAAAGCTGGCGTCAAGCTTGAGTAGTAACAGCAGGCCCGTGATTTCAGTCTGACGTCTTTACGCACCCGGTTCAAACAAACCAAGCTTCAAACCACGTGATTGGGCATCGCATGCCGCAAGACATAGCGCCCGCTGGCGGGCGGTGTAGCGGCTTCTAAGCTTATCGCCCGAATCTTATTGTTTATCTTTAGTGAGTATCAGCGTGCAGTGCGACGACAGCACGCCCCCTTCGTTATGCACTAAGGCGATCTCGGCACCCTCGACCTGTCGCGCACCCAAACCGCCTCGTAACTGGCGAACAGCCTCGACGATACCAAACAACCCACCCGCCGCGCCCGCATGCGCATGCGACAACATACCGCCGTGTGTGTTAACAGGCAACCGCCCACCGATACGAGCGTGTCCCTCTTGGTAAAAACTACCACCCTCGCCTTGTTTACAAAAGCCGAGCTCTTCAAGCTCAATAATCGGTACGATCGAAAAGCAATCGTATAACTCAGCGACATCAATATCCGACGGACCTAAGCCAGCCATTCGATACGCTATTTGTCCTGATTCAGCCGCTCCAAACTCAGTCAGGCTCGGCGCACAAATTAAATGCTCGTGGGTGTGATATTCACCGATCCCAGCAAGATAAGCAGGTTTGCTTCGTAAATCCTTGGCCCGCTCGGAAGATGTGACAATAAAAGCACCCCCAGCATCAGAGAGCAGACAACAGTCCAAGATCTTTAGTGGATCCGCAATGGGCTTTGAACCCATGACATCCTCAATCGTAATTGGCTTTTTCATATGTGCGTTTGGGTGCAATAACGCATGTTGGCGTGTTGTCACCGAAACGGCGGCCATCTGCTCTTCGGTGGTCCCAAATAACTCCATGTGACGACGCGCAATCATGGCATAAAAAGCGGGAATCGATGGGCCATAAGGCTTTTCAAAATAAGGATGCCCCACCGCCATTAACGCCGCGACAGCTTGATCGCGGCTTTGGCCAGTGGCACGATTTTCGCCGGCACAAACTAATACTGTCTGACAATGTCCCGCCGTGATTGCTTCGGCGGCATGCTTAAGCATCACTGCTGGGGATGCGCCTCCAACGATCATTGAAGCCGTATAACGCGGCTTGATTCCCAGATATTCACACAGGACGCTACCCAGCATGAAGTAAGGTTCGGTAAATGAGTACGCAGTCAAGACCCCATCGATGTCAGAAAGTTTTAACCCCGAATCATCTAAGGCGCGCCGGGCGGCCTGCGCGTTAAGCCCTAAACCACTCATCGTTGGTACTTTACCAATATCCGATTCACCCACACCAACGATAGCAACTTTATTGCGAATTGAATTCATCGTCTGCGTCATTTAATTCGCAACCTCTTTGGCAAGATGCCTGACAAACTGTGGCACCTTGGCCGCAGGCCCCCGTGCTTCAAAACAAACTTTCACTTGATCGCCGATACGGGTCTCAAGTGCATCTTGCCCCACAATGTTCGTCATCATACGAGGCCCTTCTTTAAGTTCGATCAGGGCAATTACATACGGTACCAAGTGATCAAATTCTTTCATTGGCGCACGCCTGACGATGGTAAAACTGTGAACCACGCCAAACCCACTGGCTTGAATCCATTCAAGTTCAGTCGACCAACACGCTGGACAAAGGTAGCGTGGCATAAAGTGCAATTCTTTACAGGCCTGACATTGCCTGATCATCAGACGCTCTTGATTCGCGCTATCCCAATACACTTGCGAATCAGGATTTGCAACGGGAATGGGTAATTCAGAGTTCATTATTTTCTCTTGCACGAGGTCAAAATTTTAAATCTTTGGCGTTGATAAAATCTGCTTCTCGGCGCTGGAGTGCCGCCTCAAGACCTTCATGAAACTCGGGATTTGACATGGCAAGCGCTTGACCAAAGCCTTCAAAGGCAAACATATCAGCGAGCGATGTTTCAAACGAACGCGCCATCAAGGTTTTAGCGAGCCCCATCACCTGTGCAGGGCCTTCGGCCAGGCGCTGCGCCTGAGCAAGTCCGGCCTCGTAAAGTTCAGCATCGGGCACGACTTTAAACACTAAACCTAACTGCGCAGCTTGCTCGGCCGTAAACGTTCCGCCACTGAACAGAAAATTCTTTGCCTGAGCCATGCCAATCAACCTAGGCAAGTGGTACATCATTCCAATGTCTGGCATCACACCAAGCTTAAAGAATCCAGACATAAACTTTGCACTTTCGCTTGCAATCACAAGGTCGCCGGTTAAGGCTAAGCCCATTCCGCCACCCACCGCATGGCCATTGACGCCGATGACCACGGGCTTATCGAGCCCTACTAACGGAAACAACCATGTTTTAAGTGCACGAAAGCGCCGATGTACTGTCCAGGGATCACAACTGGTTGTAAGCGCCTTCAGATCACCGCCCGAACAAAAGGTCGGGCCCTCCGCCGTCAGAAACACGCTTCTGACTTCGGCATCGTTATCGGCGAGTGCCACGGCCTCACCCAATTGTTTTCGAAACTCAGGTGTCAGAGAGTTTCTATTTTCTGGACTATTCAGGCAGATCACTAGTACTGCACCAATTTTTGATGTTTTCACTAATTGCTTAGTCAAGTTTTTCTCCGTGATCCTTTGAATTAAAAGCTTACGCGCGATCGATTAACGCTTTGTCATGCACGCTTAGGCAGACACATACTTCAACCACCGGCCGCCGTCGACGACCATATTTTCACCGGTCACGTAGGTTGCTAAGTCGGACGCAAGATAAACAGCCGCATTCGCAATTTCACTCTTTCGACCGAAACGACCTAAGGCGGTCTTCTTACGCTCAAGCTCTTCTCGCCCAGTTTCTTGATAGAGGCGCTGAACACCTAAGGTGTCCGCGATGGGCCCTGGTGAAATCGTATTGACTCGAATATTGTCGCCACCCCACTCAACCGCCAGCGTGCGAGACAGCGAAATGATGCCCGCCTTAGCGGCGGCGGCATGAGCAGCCGCAGGCCAGCCACTCAGACCCAACATGGTAACGATGCTAATAATGCAGCCCCCGTAAGCTGAATTTTTTAAATGCTTATAACCAGCGCGACAGCCATAGAATGTGCCGTTTAAGTCGATATCGACAACTGTTCGCCAACCATTAGGCGAAAGTTCAGCAGTGGGGCAACTAAAGTTGCCCGCGGCATTGTTGACCAAAATATCTAGGCTACCGAGTTGTTCGACCGTCCTCTCGATTGTCGCTTCAACTTCGTCATAGTTTCGGACATCGGTCCTAAACGCGATGGCAGTCAAACCCTCGGCAGCCATTTCAGCCACAGCACCATCTAGCCGTTCTTGGCTTCGGCTAGCCAGTACCACCTGCGCACCTAGACGAGCGTAAGTTTTAGAAATTTCAAAACCGATACCACCCGCTCCGCCAGTAATTAATGCCACACGGCCTTTTAAAAGATCTGGTGCAAACATCATTCAATATCCTTTCTATGCTTATCGCCCGAAACAATCAATCTACTTTCGCGCCGGATTCCTTGACTAACTTGGCCCACTTAGGAATATCTTTCTTAATAACCTCAGTGACTTCTTCGGGCGTGCTTCCGACTGGGATGCCTCCCATGGCTTCAATTCTTAATTTGAAGTCTGGGGTGTGAATGATTTTTACGATCAGTGAGTTCAGCTTTGTCACGATTGGCTTGGGCGTACCGGCGGGCAACATGATGCCGTACCAGGCAGCAAGATCGTAACCAGTCAGACCGGCTTCGGCCATCGACGGCACATTCGGCAACGCGGACACACGATCCAGCGAGGTCACAGCCAACGCTTTTATTTTTCCGGAATCTGTGTAACGCATTCCTGCCAATACGCTTGCAAAAACGATCGGAACTTGCCCACTCAGAACATCAATCATCGAAGCGCCATCGCCTTTATAAGGGATGTGCTCCATCCTGACCCCCGTCATCATTTTAAAAAGCTCACCAGAAAAATGAGAACTGGTTCCGTTTCCACCAGAGCCAAAGCTGTATTTGTTTGGATTTGCCTTGAGAAAAGCAATCAACTCAATCACATTATTCGCAGGGATGCTTGGGTGTACTGCCAACATATTTGGCAAGATCGTAAAGATTGTGACCGGCGCAAAATCTTTGAGCGGGTGATAAGGCAAATTACCAAACAGGGTCAAGTTGCCCGCCAACGGGCCATTGGTTGAAATTAAAAAAGTGTACCCATCAGGCGCAGCCTTGGCCACTAGATCAGTCCCAATATTTCCACCGGCCCCCGGCTTATTCTCAACCGTCACGCGCTGTCCCAGTTGATCTGACATCCGTTCGGCCAGCGCGCGCCCTAAGGTGTCGGTAGGTCCACCCGCCCCAAAGGGTACGATCAGCCTGATTGGGCGAGTCGGATACGCGTCTTCAGACCAAGCGTTCGTCAACATCAACCAATTGGCCAAGATCAGCGATATTGCGATGAGTCTTCTTTTATTCATGTGATAACAATCCTTGTCTCTATTTTTTCTACCGGGATTCTTGTGATCAGACGAGCGCACTGAACGTAGTCAGCGCCCTTCACCTTAAAACTCGATCTAGCATCCGTCAAGTAAAAAAATATCGTCTGTCGCACCTGCGCCGAAACTTCTTGAACGCAACTTCCGTATCGCGGATGGATTACATTTTGTGCGTTGCAGCGAGGCAGTTTTACCCAATACTATTTTCGTTGGCTCGACCTATACTAGGCAGACAAGCTCGCCTCGATCAATCCTAGGAAACAAAAGATGGCCCTAGATATTCACCTGAATAGCACCCCACTCGGACACGAGATCCGTGGTGTAGATTTAAATAATCTTGACGAACAAACGTTCAAAGACATTGACGATGCCTACAAAACCTACGGCGTCGTGGTTATCCGCGATCAAAAACTGACTCCAGATCAGCAACTCAATTTCAGCCGTCGTTTTGGATCTTTAGACCGATTTGTCTTCGATCGTTTCAACATGAAAGAAAATCCAGAGATTTTCATTGTTTCGAATTTGCTCGATGACGGGAAACCAGTGGGCATGGAAGATGCAGGTCGCTACTGGCATAGCGACATGTGGTACGTCGCGACGCCCCCGCGTGGATCGTTCTTATATGCGGTAGAAGTCCCGCATGATGGTACGCGCCCACTTGGAGACACGTACTTTGCGAGCACACGCTATGCCTACGAAACCTTATCCGAACCGCTAAAAGAACAAGTCAATCAACTCAGCGCAGTCTTTAGCTCACGAAAATATGGCGAGTATGTCGGGCATACGCCCGAAAAAGCAAAAGATAATATCTACCTAAAAGAAGTTGTTGCTGCGCGTGAAAAAATTAAGAATAACGAGATTACGCACCCTTTAGTCAGAACACATCCCATTACTGGTAAAAAAAGCCTGCATGTCGTTCAGGGCGTCATTAGTCAAGTGATCGGCCTATCGGCACAAGACTCTGAAGAACTCATCAACACTCTCGTGAATCATGTCATTCGACCTGAGGTTGTGTATCGACATGTCTGGCGTGTTGGCGACATCGTTCTATGGGACAACTATTCTGCCCTACATCGCGCGACCGGTGATTTCAAATTGCCACAGCGACGCCACATGCATCGCACGACACTCAGCGCACCAAAAGTCAATTAAAACGAATGCGGAGTCATCACGAATGAAGATTTTTTCTCGCTCGGTACTAAAACTAGTCTTTTTCTTTACCATTGCGTTATGTGCGCCAGCCATACATGCACAATCAGAGGTTTTTCCGAGTAAAGCCGTTACCCTGATCGTACCTTTCCCTGCTGGTGGCTCAGCGGATGCGACGAGTCGCTCGTTAGCTCAAAAGCTTTCGGCACGCTGGAAACAACCGGTCATTGTGCTCAACCGCCCGGGTGCGGGTACAACAATCGGCCTGAATGCAACCGCCACAGCGGCTCCTGATGGTTACACAATCGGAATGAACTCGATTTCGCATATTGTGCAGCCTGCGGTCAGAGCAAAATTACCGTATGACTCGGTCGCCGACTTTACATTTATTTCCAAAGTCCTTGAGGCGCCTTTTGTATTGACTGTTAATGCCGCCTTACCTATCAATTCGATTGCCGAACTCGTTACCTATGCGAAGGCGAACCCACAAAAACTGAACTATGCCTCGTTTGGCGTTGGTTCAGCAGGCCACATATTTTTTGAGATACTGTCGCAACAAACTGGAATTCGCGCAACTCACGTGCCGTATAAAGGTACGGGCGAAGCAACCGTTGCTCAGTTAAACGGCGACTCGCCGTTAATGTTCGACATGATTACCTCGCCGTTACAGCAAATTCGATCAGGAAAGTTACGCCCACTGCTCGTCACGACGGCAACTCGCTCAAACGAATTACCGAACGTACCGACCAGTCGCGAATCTGGCATCAGTGAGCTTGAGATGCCCACATGGTTTGGCATGATCGGCCCAAAAGGTATCCCACCAACAATCGTGGCAGAGCTCAACGCAGCCGTTGTCGAGGCCCTCAAAGCACCCGATATCGTGGCGTTGATTGAAAAACAGGGTATGACACCAGCACCGAGTACACCCGCAGAGTTTAAAAAATTTGTAGAAGACTCGATTGCAATCATTCAACGGGCGGCGACCTTGGCGGCCATTCCGAAGGTAGACGATTAAATTAAAAGAAAAATAAAAACAATCTCAGTTTTCTGAGGCTCATCACCTTTAATCGTGACCACTGTTTTTGAAGTGGTCACGTTTCCGTCCGACTGGTTACTATTTTGAGGCCGATGGCTTAGGCTTATCTTTGTAGACACTTGCCCAAAAAACAATAGCTTCAGCGTAAAATTTTTCAGCCTCAGTGAAGTTAGTTGTAGTCACTTCTATAGCCATATCCGCAATTTTTTTCTGTGTCTCTGGGTCTTTGATGGCGTTATTCATTGCCACATTAAAACGTTCAGCCATAGGCCTAGGCAAGGCCTTCGGTGCATAGATCCCAAACCAGCTATCTGCTGTCAAGCCTGAAAGTCCCGACTCTTCAAAGGTTGGAACGTGTGGCAGATAAGCTGCTCGCTTGGTTCCCGACACACCGATCACCACCGCCTTGCCAGTTCTCTCCATATTGAAGGCCTCTGGGGTACCCGTCACACCAGAAGAAATTTGAGCACCCAAGACACTCGTGATGATCGCCGCGCCGCCCGCGTACGGAAGAATCGTCATCTCAACGCCGGCCTTCTTGCCGATCATCTCGCCAATCATTTCAGGCACGCCACCGGTTGTTGGCACAGCATAGTTCGCTTGTTTTGGATCTTTTTTGATGTAATCGATAAACTGCGCGATATTTTTAATATTGTTAGCCGCAGGCACACTTAGCGCCCAAGGCAGCGTTGCAATTTTCCCGACCATCATAAAGTCACGACTTGGCGAATACGGTACGTCAGCAACGATATATGGGAGGATGGTCAACGAACTATCCGTGTTCACCAAAAATACAGTTCCATCCGCAGGCGAGTTCTTTACAAATTGCGTGCCAATTTGACCACTCGCGCCTGCACGATTTTCGATGATGATGGATTGTCCGAGCTCTGCACTCATTTTAGGTGCAAGCATTCGGGCCAACACATCAGTAGCCCCGCCGGGCGCAAACGGTACAACAAACTTGATAGGCGCTTTGAAATCTTGTGCACTCGGCGACGAGACAGGCATGAATGAAGCCATAGCCAGCATGGTGAGAGCGATCGTTTTTTTCATTTTTATACTCCAGTTGATTCGACTAATGAGTGACGTCGGCGTACCGCCGATCCGTTATACAAACTGTTTGTCTCGACTTTTTTATAACCTTAAGGATCTAAAGCATTAACGCTTGATAGGATCGTTTGATTTATAACACGTGCTTCACCGCGTTTAATCAGGGTGAATCAAATAGCTAACTAATCCACCAGAAATCGCCGTGATCGAAGACATTGCCCATTTTTTTCTTCAGAACACAAAGAAACGGTATACGTGTGATTCCGAGGCGGCGCACTCAAATCCAATGTACGCATCACAGCCCCGTGATTTCAGTCTGAACTCTTTGCTCACCCGGTTCAAACAAACCAAGCTTTAAACCACGTGATTGGGCATCGCATGCCGCAAGATAGAGTTGCAAAGCTTTTCTAAACACTTCGCTCTTGTTTGCAGCAGAACCTGCAACTCGATCAATATCGTGATTTAAATCATCAGACAAAAACAACACTCAATCGTATGCTCAAGTCGGCTCCTATTTTGCGATCCAAACGCCCACCTGTCTGGATCTAAGGCGTGCGTCAGGGACTTATTTTAGCGCCGACTAAACCTAGCCAAACTGCATCTCTAAGCAATTTATTTTGTATTAAATTGTTACCACTCCCAATTTGTACAAACAATGAATAGGAGGCCGTTCACTTCGCAGGCCTTGCACGCACAGCCTCTTCATTAATATCTGAGCCCCAGCCGGGGCCCTCGGGCAAGATGATCTCGCCATCGACGATTTGAATCGGATGGGTCATGTATTCGCGCGTAAACGCAGCTTCGTCGACGACGTACTCCATGATGCTGAAATTTGAAGTCGCTGCTGAAAAATGCGCCCCCATCAGCGAAGACAGTTGTCCGTGATAGTTATGCGAAGCGACGTTGATTTCATAACTCTCAGCCATGGTCGCCATTTTGGTTGACTCTAGCAAGCCGTTCCATTGCGGGTCAATAATCGCAACGTCTGCAGAGTTGGCCTCAAGATAAGGGCGAAGCGCTTGCCGGCCCAGCAACGTTTCAAGCGAAGAGATTCGTGTCGTGGTTGATTGCTTGACTTCAGCCAAGGCTTTAGGATCTTGTATGTCGACTTCAAGCCACATCAGATTAAACCGCTCAAGCGCGCGTGCGATTCTTTTTGCACCTTCCGACTTAAAGTGAAAATTCAGATCGAGCGCCAACTTCACATCTTTTCCGGCGCCCTGCTCAAAGGCCGCAAGCAATTCAACAATCGTAGCAAGAAGTTTATCGTCAAGATTTAACTCAGGAAAGCCAGTTCCGATGCCAAAGCCTGGTCGATAATTACTACAGATGCCGTTTTCAAACGAAAGAATATTAGTCTTGAGCGCTTTGAAACCGCGCGTCTTTGCCTCTTGCCCTAACGCCACGATATCGTCTAACGAGCGCAAAGGTGCTGCATCAAACACTGGTGCAAAACGCGAGCGCAAGGTACCGCATTGCGACCAATAGATCGGCAGCGTTTTACGTAAGGCGCCACCAAATAATTGATGCATCGGAACATTCAGTTCTTTAGCTTTTAAGTCTAGGCAGGCATTTTCAAGTGCGGCAATGGCCTGAGCAATCAATCCACCAGAAAAAATTCGCGTGACTGCAAACAAGTTGGCATGAATCAGATTGATTTGCCGTGGATCTGAGCCCAGTAAGCTTTGTCCAAGTTTGAGGATGACCCCAGTTAAGCCCGGTGCGGCGCTGCCCTCGCTGAACTCTGACCAACCTATCAAACCTGTATCGGTTGTGATTTTCAAAAACGATAGCGTGCGCCAGCCACCATCAGCATGGAGGTCTTCGATTGCGGTGATTTTCAAGCTGTCTCCTTGGCCGATATACATACGGCTTTTTGATCAAACCTTAGCGAAACTAGCGTCTCGCTGAGGATTACGATTATCTTTGTTGCATCGGTAACTAATAAGATTGTTTCTCAGCGATCGCCAAGAGGCGGTACCTCAGGCGTAACCGAAAAGTGATGTAGTTGAATTTTCCATTGTCCGTTTAGCTTACTTAATACGAGCGTCGTGCGCAGTACCGATTGAGTTTGCCGCCCACCCGCAAGCACAAACGAAAACGCCCCTAACCCTTGCGCCACAAAAGTTTCTGGACTGGTCTCTACCAACTCTTGTTCGATTAAGTCGAGTACTGCCGACTGAATGATGCCATCATAGGACGCAAAGTAGGCCTGAATTGCGGCAGCTCCGACCGAGTGACCTGAACGGCCGCCATAAAACAGGGCATTATCTGCGTATAGACTTGCCAATGCCTTTGGATTCCAGACCTTGGCAGCTGAATTCCATGCATGTTGCATCTCATCTAGCGTTTTTTTTGGGTTGCTCGCACCTTCAGTCATGGCTGCTCTCTAGGTTGTTGATTGTTTAATCGCTTACAGCTCAAGCGTTTAGATGAGTGTATACGAACGAAAAAAACCTCAAACAAGGGTTTTCTCTAGCTCAGAACAACAGCAATTTAACGGTATTTCAGGCAATATTAGTTTGGTTTTCATGAAACTCGGCGCTAGCCGCAGTCGTTCAAACTATTTTTACGAACAGAGACACTCAATGAATTTTAAAAAAACGATTCTTTCTACTCTTATTGCCGCTGGCATCTTGAGCGCAAGCGCACTGACTAATCTTGCCTCTGCACAAGATGTCAAACCGTTTCGTATTGGTGCCATCGTCGATATGTCGGGTATTTATTCCGCCATTGGCGGCCCTAACATGGTGAGCGCAGTCAAGATGGCAATCGAAGATTTCGGCGGCAAGGTGTTAGGCCGCCCAATCGAGTTACTTTCGGCGAATTATCAAAATAAGGTTGATATTACTGCTGCACGTGTGCGAGAGTGGTACGACCGCGACGACGTCAAAATGGTCATTGAGTCAACCGACTCTGCCTCGGCGTTAGCGATGCAAAAACTCGCACGAGAAAAAAAGCGCTTAGTCATTTTTTCAGGCTCGGCAAGCTCGGCCTTGACCAACGCCGAATGCTCACCTTACGGCGTCCATTACACTTATGACACCTATGCAATGGCTCACGGCACGGGTGCCGCGATTACGAAAGGAGGCGGTAACAGCTGGTTTTTCATCACTGCCGATTATGCGTTTGGTCATGCCCTAGAAAAAGATACTGCTGAGGTTGTTCTTGCCAATGGCGGTAAAGTTCTTGGTAGCGTGCGCGCGCCATTAAATTCGCCCGACTTCTCTTCGTACTTATTGCAAGCACAGGCGTCAAAAGCCAAAATCATTGGCTTGGCTAATGCCGGCTCAGACGCGCAGAATTCTGTGCGTCAAGCTTCGGAATTTGGCATTATCAAGGGCGGGCAACAAATGGCCACCTTACTGATGTTTTTGTCTGATATCAAAGGAATGGGCTTGTCAGTCGCACAAGGCTTGATGTTCACCGATGGTTTTTATTGGGATCGCACTGACGAAACTCGTGCTTTTTCAAAACGTTTTGGCGAGCGTAACAAAGGTGATATGCCAACCATGGTGCAGGCCGGTGCTTACTCAGCAACCATGCATTATTTGAAGTCTGTTGCCGCCGCTGGCACAGATGATGCCGACGCCGTTGCAGCCAAGATGAGAGAGCTCGAAATCAACGACTTCTTTGCCACAAAAGGCAAGATCCGTGTCGACGGTCGCATGGTGCACGACATGTATCTAGCCGAAGCGAAAAAGCCTTCTGAGTCAAAGGGCCCTTGGGATCTGTTGAAGATCAATGCAGTAATCCCAGGTGACCAGGCGTTTCGGCCTTTGTCTAAGAGCGTCTGTCCGCTAGTCAAAAATTGAAATCAAGGTCTTAGTTTGATGACGGCCACTTCGGTGGCCGTTTTTCAATAAAGGCGCTGATTCCTTCTTTAGCGTCTGGGCTTGCTGCGACGGCGCAAAACCTATCAACGACAGCTCCGATATCGCGACGGTAGCCAACGTCATTGATTCGCATAAAAGCTTGATGTCCCATTCGCATCACGTCAGGCGATTTAGACGCAAACATCTTCGCCATGACACGTGCGGCTTGCAGAGCAGTGCCATCCTCAACGCTTTGACTCACCAAGCCAAGTTCAAGGGCCTCTTGCGTATCAAAGACACGGCCGCTAAAAAGAATCTCAAATGCTCGATGTCGTCCGATGATTGAGGGCAGATGAATGAAGTGGATTGCGGGAATCATACCGACGTCAATTTCTGGGTAGCCAAAGGTTGCTGAGCGACTCGCAATGATCACGTTACAAGAGATCGATAGGGTCATCCCTCCGGCACGCGCTGCGCCGTCAATCGCTGCGATCGACGGCTTACCCAAGGTATGCTGAACATCCGCAAGTTCGATATAAAGCCGATCTAAAAATTCACGTACCGACTTGCCTGTTTCATCGAGCAAAATATCCAGATCAAGTCCAGCGCAAAATCGTTTGGGCAAGGTGCTCGCTAAAATAACAGCACGAACTTGATCGTCATCGCGTGCGGCTTTGAAGGCCGTAACGATCTCAACAAGCATCGGGACGTTCAAGGCATTTACCGGCGCGTGATTCAGACTGATCTCTGCGATTTGATCGATGACCGAGTAAGTGATGTATTTCATTTTTTTGATTCTTTGTTTTAGAAGAAAGTCGGAGTCATTTACTGAGGGGCAATGCAATGGCTGACTGTATAACGCCAGTGCTACGTAAAGCTTGAATTGCCTCGTCTGAATATCCGAGTTCAGACAAGACCTCTTGCGAGTGCTCGCCTAACAAGGGCGGCGTTCTGAGCGCCCGGCGATCTTCGTCTTGAAACTTAATCGGCAACCCAATTTGTTGTAGCGTTCCTACCGTTGGGTGTTCGGTTTGAACAATCAACCCTCTAGCAGCCACCTGGGGGTGCGCCAAGGCTTCGCTCAGTTTATGAATGGGTGCAGCGGGCACCCCATTTTTGCTTAAGCACTCAAGCCACTGCGCAAGCGTCTTACTTTTCATCTTTGTCTGCACCAGTGCAACGGTGGTACTCATATTTTTGACGCGCAGCGCATTTGTCGCAAGATCTGGGCGATCCACATGCTCTTCTAAGCCCGCGACTGAACAAAAGCGTCGCCATTGCGCATCGTTGCCGGCACCGAGCATGATTGGCTGATCGGCTGTTTCAAAGACTTGATAGGGGCACATTGAGGGATGACCCGTCCCCATTGGCTTAGGATCGTTTCCGCTTTGCCAGTAGCTCTGCGCCATGTAAGTCAGAAAACCAAGAGAGGTATCAAGCAAAGACAACTCAAGGTAAACACCCTTGCCGGTTCGCCCACGTTCTAGCAGCGCGGCGAGCACACCACTAAGCCCAAACATGCCGGTACCCATGTCAACTGGCGAAAAACTTGCCCTAGCAAAGGCGCCCTCTGGCGCACCCATTGTGCTGATCATGCCGCTAAACGCCTGCAGCATGACGTCATAGCCGGGTTCGTCTCCGAGTGGCCCTGAACGCCCATAGCCTGAAATTTCGCAATAGATCAGCTTTGGATTGATCGCGCTTAAGGTCGCATAATCAACTTTAAGCTTGGCAGCGGTACCAACACCAAAACCTTGCAAAACGACGTCTGCGCTTTGCACAAGCTCGTGTAAGATTTTTTGACCCGCTTGGGTTTTTAAATCGAGCGCGAGGCTACGTTTGTTATGGTTGACTGCCATAAAGATTGCGGATTGACCATTCGTCTGTGGTAGCCATCCGCGGGTATCATCCCCCTGACCCACAGGCTCAATCTTAATGATCTCAGCACCTAACTCGCCAAGATATTGTGCGCAAAGTGGCCCAGCCAGCACCTTGCTAAGATCGACAACTTTAATACCTTTGAGTGGTTGCATAGTGTTTCTCTGTTAGCGAATGCTTGCTGGTGCTAAGGCGCGAGTGAGGCTAGCCTCACCGCGCCCATAGATCGCAGCGTTATAACCTGTCACGGTATCGGTTCGAGCAGTGTTCAACAACTGATTCGCCACCGCCGTTGCGTTGGCCGTCGTGAACTTGCTTCCAACAATTGCGGCATAACCCGAAACGATGGGAGCCGCAAACGAGGTCCCGGCTAGCCCTCCCATGGCACTGCTTTCTACACCAACAACCAAAAAATTTCTTTGTACAACAGGGCTCGTACCTGCGACATTTGAATAGCTGGCCATTGACGCGGGGTTTGCCGGCGTGCCGTTCTTTGCTAGGGCACCTACCAAGATCGCCGAAGGCTGCCCAGCGAGGCTAACTGCCAGATTATCCACTCTGCCTCGGTACTCGCCCGATGGCACCGCCGCACCGACGGGGATACTGCTGTTACCTGCAGACTTAACAATCACCGCGCTACCGCTTTGTGCATAGCCTAACAAAGCCAACTCAGTCGGAAAAGACGTGAGGCTGCTGTAAAAGCTATAAGACAAGTTGAAAACATTTAACGTCGAGGCGACTAGCCCAACGACTCCCGTTACCGCCTCATGCGTGACCACCGAGGCGCGAGGCGCCACTAACTGTGCCTGCCAAGTTGTCCAAGCACCATGGCATCTTGCAAAGGCTCGCTCACAGGTCGAACCGAAATCATCGATCATATTGATTCGAACGCCCTGTCCTAAATAGCCTTGTGACCAAGCCGTACCGACCTCGGGGCTCATCCACGCCTGTTGCGCGTTCGCAATCGCAAACACTGACATTGACATTGACAGGCTAAGCGCGGTCATCGAAAGAGTCTGTTTCATTATCATCATGGCACTGGTCTAGCCTCGATTGGTAAATTTCTAAAATGAAAGTGAGTACTGAAGGGACAGAAAATAAGAATTGAGTGGCCTCATGTTGTACAGGTACTGCAAGGTATCAGTGGGTGCAAGCGGCGTTGCCGCCAAACGGCAATTCACTTTTTGTTGCCCACCGATTTCGCCGTAATCTGCGATACACGATTTCTCTCTTAAACTGCCGCCCAGGATAGTGGTTGCTTTGAACGACAAACTTGAGTTCTTAGCAAAGTCATGGCGAACAACCAAACCGACTTTAACGCTTGGATCGATCGTATATTTTTCGCCGAATTCGCCTGTGCTAGCGCCCCAAATTAAACCAAGCCAGGGCGTCAATTGGGTCATCATTGCCAAACGCGAGTCTGTCCACTTGGTCGAATACCAACCCTTAAAGCTGACCCAGTTTCCGTTGGCGGTTTCGAATCCCCCAATTTGCGAGGCGCGCATCACTTGCGACAATTGCGAACCCTGACCGATATCTATGAGGTAGGTATTGACAAAAAAATACTTCGCTGCAGCCGGAAGCTCTGTCGCCTTGGCCATTGGGGTACTGAGGCAAACGACCAAACCAAATACCAAACTGACAAACACTAAGCCAGGCTTGCGCCAAGCCGCTATGTCAATCGATTGACTGCTCTTGAGAGACTGCATGGTGCCCTTAGCAGTTAGACTATGCACGTGTCCTTCACTTCTTAATCGACATCATGATACAAAAACTTTTGTTGTGCACTCTCTTATTGCTCTCAACGCTAACCGGTATCGCCATGGCGACTGAAGAACCCTCTTATCGAAGCATCTTGCAACAGACGCCCTTTGAGATCAGAGAATACCCCGCTTTGATCGCTGCCGAGGTGACCGTGTCCGGCGAGCGTAGCGATGCCGTCAGTGCAGGGTTTCGCTTGCTGGCTGGATACATCTTTGGCGGCAATACGCGCAAACAGAGTATTGCCATGACCGCACCAGTGATTCAAAACGAATCGCCAAATGAGAAAATCGCCATGACCGCACCCGTCATGCAAAGTCCTGACCCTTCGGGCTGGGTCATTCGTTTCATTATGCCTGCCAGCTACACACTTGACACTCTGCCAACACCGAATGATCCAAAGGTTCGACTTGTCTCTTTACCACCCAAGCGACTTGCCGTCGTACGTTTTTCGGGGCTAGTCGACGACAACGATGTCGAACAACAAACCAATGTGTTACGCGCCTTTATCGCTCAGCAAAAGTTGACAGCTGTCGGCACGCCTTCGCTGGCCCGCTATGATCCGCCTTGGACACTTTGGTTTTTACGACGCAACGAGGTCATGCTTGAAGTCACCGGCACCCAGTGAACTGCACATGAATGCTGTCAGCAACAGGAACCTACCGAAACGATAGACCTCGCCCCGGGGTGTGCGACTACATGTTCAGTCCGCCTTCATCCCAGTCTTTTTAATCAAATCGGCCCACTGCTTCAATTCACTTTGAATGGCTGCCTTCATTTGCTCGGGCGTCATTTTTAGCGGCTCGTAGCCATCCTGTCGAATAACCTTTAGCACCTCAGGGTCGTCCATCGCGGCATTGAGTGCCGCAACCAGTTTAGTTGTAATCGCTGCAGGCAGACCTGCAGGCCCCACAACGCCAAACCACACCGGTGAATCAAACCCCGGAAAGCCACTTTCAGCAATGGTGGGCACGTTCGGAAACAAACTACTACGGGCAATCGAACTCACGGCAAGGGCTGTGACTTGCCCTGCCTCAACGTTGGTGGCGATTGAGCCGATTGACGAAAACAAAACTGGAATATGGCCACCCAATAAATCGGTTAAGGCGCCAGCCCCGCCCTTGTAGGGCACATGAGAAATTTGCAACCCCGTTGCAATCTTAAACTGCTCGGCCGCCAAATGACCCGATCCTCCGATCCCTGACGTGCCATAGCTCCACTGCGTTGGGTTTGCTTTTGCTAAGGCGATAAAACTCTTAACATCTTTAGCCTGTGACGTGGGTAAGACCGCAATCAGTGAACCGCCACTGGACACCATCCCGATGGGTGTGAAATCATTGACTGGATCAAAGTTCGCCTTGCGTAACGAGGGCCCAAAAGTCATGGGGCCTTGCGACGTGAGGTGAATCGTATAGCCATCAGCTGGCGCACGCGCAACGAGCTCTAAAGCAATCCCCCCAGCCACGCCAGGGCGATACTCCATCACGATCGTTTGACCTAAAAATTTTGCCATACGATCGGCCACCGGACGTGCAAGCTTGTCGGCTGCCCCTCCAGCAGTAAATCCGACTACCATTTTGATCGGTTTGGCTGAGGGATAGTCTGTCGCAGATCCGACAGACGGTGCGCCAAACAGGCCTACAACTAAAGCGATGGCACCTAGCTTGCGTGTAATCAAAAGTGTCTCCGAGTGCATGCTGAACTGCTTTTTATTCTTTTATATGAAAACCGACCAATTCTAGCGAATCATAACTGCCTGTTCCAAAGTGAACAATACCTTGTATTTTCGCACTCTCGGTTTACACTTTGCTGAATTGGATGCACGGCTCGATCTAAACAGTGATTGCGTGATGCCTCGAGCCCACCCAAAAAAAATACCCTTCGGAGATCTAAATGCGTAATGCTGTAACCAAACTAATCGCCTCATTCATCTTGGCAACGCTCGCTCAGACCGCTGCCGCTCAGTATCCTAATAAAACCATACGCTTAGTCGTGCCTTTTCCGGCAGGCTCAGCAACTGACACGGTCGCACGCATTCTTGGCAATGGCTTAAGCACCAGCTTTGGGCAGCAAGTGATTGTCGAAAACAAGGCGGGCGCCGATGGTGCTCTGGCTGCGACAGAAGTCGTCAAAGCGGCACCCGATGGCTACACGATGCTTGTGGCAACCAATAGCCCAATGGCTGCTGTACCCGCTCTACGCAAACAACCGCCTTATGATCCCATCCGCGATTTCACTCCTATTTCAATGATTGGCCGATACACCTTCTTTTTGTATGCCAACGCGCAGTTACCGGTTAACAACATCGCTGAACTCATCGCGTATGCAAAGGCTAACCCGGGTAAGCTCGCCTATGCCACTGGCAACACCACAGGTATTGTGGCAACCGCTCAAATTTTGTCACTTGCCGGCGATCTGAAGATGCTGCATGTGCCATACAAGGGTGAACCAGCGGCTGTCATTGATCTGGTGTCCAATCGCGTGCAACTGATGATTTCAACCCCTTTCACCGCTGGTGTACATGCGGCTGAAGGTAAGCTCAAAATGCTTGCGATCACGCTCCCGACTCGCTCGGCACTCGCACCCGATGTACCGACTTTTGCCGAAGCAGGAGTGAATGGCTTTTCAGTTCAGTCATGGGCAGCCTTGTACGCACCAGCCAACCTGCCTGCTGAATTGCTTACGCGTTTGAATACCGCGGTGAATGCCGTCTTGAATCGTCCCGATATCAAAGAGCAGCTAGACCAAAAGCAGTTTTTAGTTCAAGGTTCGACATCCGAAGCACTTGGCGCCTTCACCAAAGAGCAAGCGGCAACCTATGTCAAAATCCTGCGCGATGCGGGCGTTCAGCCTGAATAATAGCCAATACGGAGACCTCTCATGCCGGTTATTTCAACTAGCTTTGATCTGACAAATGTCGAATGGCGTCACGTGCATGACACCAGTGATCCAGCTTTTTATATCGATTTTGAGTACAGCCTGCTAGGCTATGATTTGCCGAGCGGACGCCTCGATATGCTGCTTCGCTATGGCAAGGGTGGGCACTGTCGGCGTCATCGCCACCTTGCCTCTACGGTCACTCTCGTCTTAGAAGGCGAGCAGTTTTTAACCGAGATGCTGCCAGATGGCACGACAAAAAAAATCCACCGAAAAAAAGGCGACTACGCCTTGGCTGCAGCTGACGCACTGCCACATGACGAACACGGCGGCCAAGACGGAGGAACCATCCTGCTATCGATGACCGCAGTCGACGGCCTGTTATTTGAATATTTTGATGAAAACATGGCCAATGGCTGGGCACTTTCTATCGAAGAGTACGTCGACAACTGGAACAAGGGCGTGATTCACGCCAGCGCTCCCTCGCAAGCGTTATCAACACATCGTTAAGCAGAAAGCTCGACCGTATTGCCAATATCAGATACGGTCGCGCGCTGCACATCGCGCTTCCAGCGCCAATCATCAAAATCTGTCCCCCGATGCATGGTGCAACGGTTATCCCACATCACCAAATCATTCACACGCCAACGATGGGACAGCACAAATTGCGGCTGTGTTGCGTGCTCAGTGAGCTCTTGAAATAGCTTTTCACTGTCTTCATCAGACATCCCGATCACTCTCATCGCATGCGAGGCAAGATACAAATTGCGTCGCCCTGTTTCAGGAATCGTGCGCACCATCACCTGCTTGGCCGGCGGCAACGAAGCGCGTTCTTTTTCGGTAAAGTCAGTAAAGCCAAGTTTTGCACGCGAATGAAAAATCGAGTGCTCAACAATCATCTTGTCGAGTTTAGTTTTAGTCGCACCAGGCAAAGCATCGTAAGCCGCACGCATATCTGCAAATTCGGTACGCCCGCCTACCGGAGCGATCGAACGCCCGTACAACAACGATGTCAAGGCTGGTAAGTGTCTAAAAATACTATCGGTATGCCATAGACGATTGGCGAGGCCTGACATCCGCTTACGGCTATTCACCGCAAGGATTTCGTTTTCGTCACCTAAATTTGAAACGTCGGCAATGCGTGTATCGATTCGGTATTTTTTTACCTCATCGGCATAGGTGTTGATATTTTGTTCCATCGGACCGAACACTTCTGCAAACGCAATGTGTTGGGCCGAAGTCAATTCTTGGCCTGGAAACACTAGCACACTATATTTAAAAAACGCGGCTTTAATCGCAACACGGTCTTCATCAGACAACGGCAGACTCAGATCTACGTCGCCGATTTCGGCCATGAAGTCTGCTTTCACAGGATATAGAGTGATGGCCATGCGTGGCTCCGAGAGTTAACAACGAAAACTTATTCTACTCAGCGACTACACCCGTCTGGTCAATCACTTTTTTCCACTTGGCCAAGTCTGCTTTGATTGCGGCAGCAAACTCTGCTGGCGTGCTATTCATCATGTCACCGTTCTGGGACTCTGCCCAAGCCTGTAAGGATGGATCTTTTGTAACGACCGTTAACTCTTTATTCAGTCTCTGTATGATTGCGGCGTCTGTTCCCTTGGGCACCATCACACCAAACCACGTGTAAGTATCAAAGCCCTTGACGCCTAACTCAGAAAACGTCGGAATATTTGGCGCTTGCTTTGAGCGGGTTGTGCCCGAGATTGCTAAGGCAATGAGCTTGCCGGCATTGATGTGCGGAATCGCCGTGTCGCTAAACATGACTTGCAGCTGCCCACCGAGTAAGTCAGCCATCGCGGGGGCAGTCCCTTTGTAAGGGACGTGCGTCATTTTGATACCGTGATCTGCATCAAACAGTTCACCGGCCAAATGGCTGACACCGCCCGTGCCGCTTGAGCCATAGTTCAATACGCCAGGCTTAGCTTTGGCTAGCGCGATCAATTCAGGGATTGATTTGATCGCTAGCCCCGGCGTGACAACCAAAATCGCCCGACTGCCGCCGATCAAGGCCACTGGTTCAAGATCTTTTAAAGGATCAAAGGGCAAGGTCTTGTAGACAAGCGTGTTAATCGTAACGGTTGCGTTATTGCCAACGTAAACCGTATATCCGTCGGGCGCAGCCTTGGCGGCCCGAGCGGCGCCGATATTGCCGCCACCGCCCGAAATGTTTTGAACAATGACCTGCTGACCTAACCTTTCTCCCAAGGGCTTAGCCACTGCACGCGCCAAGGAGTCAGTAAACCCACCTGGGGGATAGGCGACGATCATTTGTATCGGCTTGTCTGGCCATGCTGCCTGCGCACCACCAACATATACTGTAGCGAGCATTAACAAAAGCGTAATGAATTTATTCTTCATCTTGTCTCGACTTCATTTAGTGATGTTTTATTCTAGGTTGAGAGATGACCGCGCTTAATAACTCTCGATAAGAGTGCGAGTACACTCACAAAAGCGTACCACAAGAGCACATTCAAAAAAAATAATTCTCATAATGATTCGTTCAAAGTTTTATCGGCGATTAATCTCTGTAAGCGCACTGTCGCTGGGGTGCCTTTCACAGACGGCGGCCTCACAAGACTTCCCCGTCAAACCGGTTCGCTGGATCATCCCTTACTCTGCAGGCGCATCAAACGACGTTGTCGCCCGACTGCTCGCTCAAAAACTGTTGCAAAAATGGGGGCAGCCCATCGTCATCGAAAATCGTGCGGGGGCCGGAGGCACGATCGGCGCCAGCCTGGTGGCTCAGGCAGCACCGGATGGCTACACGCTACTGATGACCAACCCAGGCTCCAACGCGATTCAGCACGTTTTAAATCAACACTCGACCTACTCGAATCGCGATTTTGCTCACGTCGTTTTGCTAGGATCTGCACCCTTAATGCTGAGCACGCGAAAGGATTTTTCGGCGTCAACCGTCACTGATTTAATCGCGCTCGCAAAAGCCAAACCTGGCGAACTGACGGGAGGTTCATCTGGCGCAGGTGGCAGCAGCCATTTCGCTCTTGAACTATTTAATCGGGCCGCGAATGTCGAGATTCGACATATTCCATACAAAGGAGCGGCGCCGGCGCTAGCCGATGTGGTCGGCGGACAAATATCACTGATCTTCACCACACCCGTATCAATTTTTGCCCTACTTGATGCAAACAAGCTGAAGGTGCTTGGCGTATCAAGCCAGAGGCGCCTGGCTGCCTTTCCTAATGTGCCAACCATGGCCGAACAGGGCGTACGTGACTTCAACGACAAAATTTGGTTCGGAGTCTCGGTGCCAGCAGCCACGCCTGACTCGATCGTGCACAAGCTCAATCGTGATTTCAACCACATTCTGCAGGCCTCCGACATCAAAGAGCGCTTTACCGCCCTGGGCCTTGAAATCGACGGCGGAAGCCCCGAAGATTTTTCTGCCATGATCAACGCGGACATCGAACGACTGCGTCAATTAGTCAAGACTGAAAATATCAGAACCTCTCCCTGAGCATCTGCTAGTGCGTCATCGCCTAGACCGCCTCATCAATCGATACAAGACTCGCGCGTCCTCTTTTGTTGTTAATTTTGTGCGTTGCAACAGGGTGTTTCAAAGGCCTATTTTTTTTAAGTCGTACACTCTACTTATCGCCTTCAACACTGATTTCTTGTGAAACACCTTTTACTTGCCCTCGGGGCAATGTTTTTTCAGCAGACCTTTATTGCACTTGGGCGAGCCTTACCCGCGGTGCTTGCCCCCGCCATGATTGCGCACCTGATGCTGGATTCTGCTTGGATCGGGGTGTATTTCTCGATCGGCGCAGTCGCGTCGTTAGCCACTCAACTGGGGTGCGGCAGCTTCATCATTCGCTATGGCGCCTTGCGCATGAGTCAAGTCGCCTTGGTGATGTTGGCGTTGGGGATGGCGCTGGCAACACTTGATTCTCCCTTGATGTTGGTGCTTTCGGCGTTGATTGGTGGCGGAGGGGCCGCCGTCTCTACACCAGCGAGCTCCCACCTGCTTGGACGCGTATCGCCGCCTCGCTACATGCCTTTGATTTTTTCGCTTAAACAAACGGCAGTACCTGCCGGGCTGTTGCTTGCTGGTTTACTGGGGCCTCGACTCACCGAAGCCTTTAACTGGCACTACACCATGCTCATTGCGGCGCTCGCTTGCCTTGTTTTTACTTTGATGCTGCAACCCTTACGTAAACTCTTCGACGATGATCGCATCGCAACACGCAGCTTTCATTTGTCGGATTTTTCTACCACGCTGAAATCAGTCATTGGTACCAAAACGCTGCGCAACCTTGCCTTTACTTGCTTTGCGTTTAATGCAGCACAAACTATTTTTACTGTCTATTTTGTGGTGTACCTGACCACACTGGGCTACACGCTCGTGGCGGCGGGATTTGTCTTTTCGATCGCAGTCGCGATTGCTGTGCCAGGCCGCATTGTCTGGGGACTACTTGGTAGTGGCTATATTCAACCTAGAATCGTCATGGCGGTCTTAGCATTTGGGATGGGCGCTAGCATGATCGCGCTCAGTCTCTGCCGCGAGGGTTGGCCCACGATTTTGGTGGGTACGATTGCAGCGATCATTAGCGCCACAGCGCTGTCATGGCACGGTGTCCTGCTCGCTGAAACTGCCAATGCAGCGCCAGAGGGGATGCGCGGTGCCGTGACCGGTGGCGTGTTGTCGTTTGGCCAACTCGGTGCGCTATCGGCTCCAACGGTATTTTCAATACTGTTGGGGCTCAGTGGCAGTTACAGCTTAGGTTTTATCGTTTGCACAATCCCAGCTTTGCTTGTTGGCTACGCTTTAGTGCGACAACGCAGCAGCTAAAAAATCGATAAAGATCTTGCTGACTTTTTCAGCCTGTTCTTGCTGCACCCAATGACCTGCGCCCTCAACCAGTACTGTGCCCTTGTATTGCGTGGTCAGTGTCTGCTCGACAGACTCAAGACCCCCTGGGGTTTGATAAACGCCCCAATCGCTTTTTCCGCCAATAAACAACGACGGTACATCGATCGTGCGGCCAGCAAAGATTTTTAGTTCTTGATCAAGCCCACCGATTCGATAGCCTTGCAAGCCGCCTTGAAAACCCGTGCGACCATACTCTTCGCTGTAGACGCTGAGTTCAGCTTCAGTCAGCCAATGGCAGGCCGCAATTTCTTGCGCCGAAGGCATTTCTGGCGCAACTGACTCTGCCATATCTTTATCTAAGTCCATCACATAATAGCGAGGCAGTTTCTCCCACTCGCTTGCGATCAGCGCGGTTAAGGGAAACGGTTTATTGGCGACCCAGTCAGCACTTTTCATATGATAGTAAGCGCGCAAAAAGGCATGTAGCCCTTGCTTAGGGTGCCAGATATTGTCGTTGGCCTCTGGCTGGGTGTAATACTTCATATAGTATTTACGTGGCGGAGTCAGACGCGCGAGGTCTTCGTGGATACGCACGGCAGGCGTCGCGGGGGCTGGGACATTCACCGTATTAAAAGGCAAGGACTCGGGTGCCCCTCTAAACGGCGAACTCATCAGAATGACCGACTTAAACACATCCGGGCGGGTCAACGCACACCAACCGGCTAACGGCGATCCTTGGTCGTGGCCGAACACCCCAGCGACTGAGCGGTAACCTAGCGCCGACACCAGCGCCAGCATGTCGTTAATCTTGTTTAATGAGCCAAATGGGCGCATATCGTCCGAATGCTTCACTTCTGTGCCACCGCTGCGCCCGTACCCTCTCACATCAGGTGCGATCACGTGATATCCGGCAGCTGCGAGCGGCGCCATTACCTTGCGCCAACTGTAGGCCAACTCAGGAAAACCATGTAAAAGCAAGACCAGCTGACGGCCTGAGGTCTCAAAACCCGCTTCAAGGGCATGAAAGGTGATGCCATTCACATCGTGGATGAATCTAGAGCGAACGCCTGCCGGCAACACCGAAGGACTAAGAGGAGTCATCATTTTTTATCGTGGCTAGAGGAATAAAATTTGTTGGAGTAAGATTAAACTAAAAACACAACGAAGCGAACCCAAAACTCGCTCATCACACGAGACAATACACATGAACGACACCACCCTAGCAACGCCAGCCCTTAATACGCCTGAAGACTTGCACACCGCAGCAGCACAATGGCTTAAAAGCTTTGAGTCCCGACTCCAGCTCGGGGACGTCAGTCGATTGGCTGCTTTGTTCGCCTCCGAATGTCATCACCGTGACATCTTGGCTTTTTCTTGGACGCTGCGCCCAGCGGCAGGCGCGCAGGCTATCGCCGAATTTCTAACCAGCGCACAAACAAAGGTACAAGCTAAAAACTTTGTTCTGGCCAAAGAACGAACCGCACCCCGCAAGGTACGACGCTTAGGCATCGAGGTCATCGAAGCGATCTTCAAGTTTGAAACTGCAATCGGACGTGGTCATGGTGTCGTGCGTTTATTAGCGAGCAATCCTGAGCAAGCGTGGGTGCTGCTCACTACGCTTGATGAATTGAAAGGCCACGAAGAACAGATTGGCGCCAACCGCCCGAGCGGTGATGCCTATTCGCGAAACTTTGGCGGAACCAATTGGCTAGATCAGCGTACGACAGAGCGTGCCTTTGAAGATCGCGACCCGGTGGTGCTCGTGGTGGGCGGCGGTCAAAATGGCCTGTCGGTTGCTGCGCGTCTCAAACAACTAAAGATCGACACACTCGTGGTCGACAAATATCCAAGGATTGGCGATAACTGGCGGGTGCGTTATCACTCTTTGGCCTTGCATAATCAAGTCCACGTCAATGACTTGCCGTACATGCCTTTCCCCCCGACATATCCCAAATATGTGCCCAAAGACATGCTAGGCAACTGGCTTGAAATGTATGCTGAGGCCATGGAATTAAATTGCTGGGCCGGGACTGAACTTACCAAGGGCAGTTTTGATTCGAGCACCAAACGCTGGACGGTGACGCTCAAACGCGCAGACGGCAGTGAAAGGGTGATGCATCCGCGCCATGTGATTTTTTCGAACGGAACAAGTGGTATCGCACGCGTCCCAGACTTGCCTGGTCTGAAGGACTTTGCGGGGGAAAAGTTTCACTCACATGGCTTTAAAAGCGGTGTCGCTTGGCGCGGTAAAAAAGCCTTGGTACTGGGCACTGGCAACAGCGGTCACGATATTGCGCAAGACTTATACAGCAATGGGGCTGATACCAGCATCATTCAACGAGGCTCAACAACAGTTGTGAGTATCGACCCAAGTGCGAAACTCAATTACGCGCTCTATGAAGAAGGGCCATCTGTAGCCGATTGCGATCTGATTGCGACCGCAACGACTTACCCTTTACTGATTCGTACGTATCAAGCCTCAGCCAAACGCATGCTTGAACTAGACAAAGACTTAATTGCCGCACTCAAGGCGCGCGGCTTTAAGTATGACATGGGCGAAGATGAAAGCGGTCATCAGATGAAGTATCGCCGGCGCGGTGGTGGCTATTATCTCAACGCCGGTTGCTCTGACCTCATCATCGATCACAAGATTGGTTTGCTGCAATACGACGATATCGAGAAGTTTGTACCGGAGGGTGCACTCATGAAAGACGGCACCATTAAAAAGGCAGACTTATTGGTATTGGCAACGGGCTACTACTCACAACAAGAGGTGGTACGCCGCCTGATGGGTGACGAAGTTGCCGATCGTGTCGGACAAGTTTGGGGGATTGGGGCCAATGGCGAACTCGCAAACATGTGGACCCGCACACCGCAAGAAGGCCTATGGTTTATGGGCGGGGCCTTGGCGCAGGCTCGAATCTATTCGAAATATGTCGCACTACAAATTAAAGCGATAGAACTCGGAATGATTTGATGACTCACCAAAATAGAATATCTGCTGCCTCGCCACCTAACTTTTTTTGCCATCGCGGCCAGATTTTCACAGGATAAACAATGATTAAGATCGACGCACAAGTACACGCTTACGAACGTAACCACCCGGGCCGCCCCTGGGCGGCTACGCTTCATGGCCCCGCTGCCGTGACCGGCGACGACATGGTTGCGGCAATGGATGCAGTCGGTGTCGATGCCGCTATTTTGGTGTCTGTTTTTACGATGTACCAATTCGATCCAAGCTATGCGTTAGAGGTCTATGCAAAGTACCCCAACCGCTTTCGTGTGATCAAACCTGTTGACCCGTCTGATCCGGCAGTGGTCGACACAATCGACGCTTGGGCAGCCACCAAGGGCACCGTGGCCATTCGAATTATGCTGAACCGAGGCGTTTCAGAAGATGCTGCAGATCCTGGGATCAATCGCGTCTTGGCAGCTGCGGCCCGCCACGCATTGCCTGTGAATCTGCTTTGCTGGGGCCGTCTTGAACAAGCTAAAGCACTGGCAGCGCGCAATCCTAACACTCGTCTGGTGATTGATCATTTAGGCCTACAACAACCTTTTGAGCTCCCTGCACCACCAAACCCGTTTGGCGAACTCTCAACCGTCCTGTCTCTTGCACAGCATGACAATGTGGTGATCAAGATTAGCGGTGCCTGTACACTTTCTCAGCAAAAATTTCCGTATCAAGATATCTGGGATCCCCTGGCCCGCATCTTTGACGCCTATGGCTTGGAGCGCTGCATGTGGGGGACTGACTGGACGCGTGCCGTCGAGCTATTGACCTATCAGCAAGGCGTCGACGCGTTTACTCTGACCGACAGACTGAGCGACGCTGAGCGCACCCAGTTAATGGGTGGCTCGCTACAAAAAATTTATAACTGGAACTTTGCTGGTTAAATAGTTGCTGATCGGAGTGGCACAACCTGCGACCAAGCTTGAATACCGGTTGACCTAACCAGCGCAAATCACCCATTCGGTTTAGGTGCTTTGCGACCTGGTAAGCGTTGTGCGGCTATTCGGCTTTGATGTTTTGCTGTTTGATCAACTCTGACCAACGCGCAATTTCAGACTCAAGCAGCTGGGCAGCTTGGGCGGGCGTGTTGGCCACTGGCGTAAAGGCCATCTCTTTTAATCGTTTAAGAGACTCAGGTGTCAGAAGGCCAGCGTTGATCTCTTGATTCAACTTGTTGACAATGTCTAGAGGTGTTCCTTTCGGGGCAGCAAACCCAACCCAGTAGTTCATTTCGAGCCCCGGGAAACCTTCTTCGGCTGCCGTGGGGACGTCGGGCAACACGTCTGAACGTTTATCCGACATCATCATCAAGGCTCGCAATTTACCCCCCTGAACCAACGGTAAGGCCGTTGAGACGGCGCTCACCAGAACCTGTACCTGTCCAGCCATCAGATCTGCAAGTACCGCACCGGCACCACGGTACGGAACGTGCGTCATCGAAATCCCAAGCTTGGCCTTCAACAACTCGCTGCCCAAGTGCGTATTGGTGCCCGTGCCACCCGAGCCAAAATTTAATTTTCCGGGATCAGCCTTGGCTAGCGCGATCAACTCTTTAATGTTTTTTGCAGGAACGCCAGGGTTAATCACCAGCACATGACCGACCGACACGGCGGTATTGATCGGCACGAACGCTGTTTTCGGGTCATAAGGCAAATTGGGTGTCAATCCGGCCGAAATGGAATAAGACATCTCCATTGCCAACAAGGTGTTGCCGTCAGGGTTCGCGCGTGCAGCGCTATTCCAGCCTACCACGCCCCCACCGCCTTGACGATTTTCAACGATCACGGGCGCGCCTAATCGCGAGCCTAATTGTTGTGCCACCATACGCGCAACAATGTCGGTGGCACCACCCGTGGCGTAAGGCACAATGATAGTGATGTTTTTAGGGCTAGGCGATTGAGCCGCCACTGGCGTACCCAAAGACAGTAACGCGAGGCAAGAGAGCAATAACTTTGCCAGAGTGGCTTGAGTGCGCATGGTTTTCTCCAATCATTATTGTTTGATGTCCTGCACACAATTATCGTTGCATTTAGTTCTAGTCACAACCGCTCAGATTTAAGTCTTGCGTCGTGATATTCGTCTACGCCTGGAAACATTACAAAACCGTAACCCCAAGGAAGCGTTGCTCTCTGTAGAATCCGCGACAATCACAGGGGTAACTGTTTTGACACGTTTTACAGCTAGCAAGAAAGGCAAACTCATCGGATTCGGTTTGCTGGTGGTTTTGGCATTAACCTACGCGGGCTGGCGGAGTCTGTCTCCCCAAAAAATAGAACATATGCCGAGCCCTGCCGCGTCAGCGCAACAGGCGCACGCAGAGCTATCCGGCAGTATTCGCT
>Ga0222712_10000269_pt1 | contig 72736 bp, 62 predicted proteins | sample C33_657DmetaG_FD_165043 | JGI IMG/M metagenome (GOLD analysis project Ga0222712, IMG submission 165043) | Estuarine water microbial communities from San Francisco Bay, California, United States - C33_657D | ecosystem: Environmental > Aquatic > Marine > Unclassified | place: USA: California... | reverse complement strand
ACGACTCCAAAAAGGTTTTTTATATAGTAGTTTTAAAATCCAGAGGGCAACAATTACACTTATTAAATAACTACCTAATTGCGCTATGACAAACCAATGAATATTAAACGAAGTACTTGTTTTGCTATTTAAAAATAAAATGCCACATATACCAATCATTAAGAGCTTATCTAAAATAGATACGATGCCGTCTAGTTTAAAAAAATGAAGGGCGCTGATGATACTTCTAATGTATTGCAGAAAGCTATTTAAAAATTGAATACCGATTATGCCCATCAACAAATATCGTTCTTGAGCTGTATGCTGAAGAGAAAAACTTAAGCCCAGTATTATACTTGCATAAAGGGCAAATAAAATAAGTTTAGCAAAAAGGGTACTAGAAAATAATTTACCTACTTGATCGTTCGATTGAGCAATTGTTTTATTTGTATAATTAAGGATGCCCATATCTAAAATAATCTGAAACACTAAGGTAGTATTGAGCAAAGCCCAATAGGTACCGAATTGCGTATAGCCTACTTTGTTTTGTACCGTTCTATCGATAAAAAAAACCCAAAAAGGCTTTATCAATACATTGACCAGTATTACAAAAAATAGATTTTTTACAAAAAAGCGTTTCATCTTCTGTAAAAGTAAAAAAACGATTTATAATGCCGCCTATTCATACAATTTATTATAAAAAATAACGTTATTAAATAGTACTTTTGCGACGCTTACAACGAATATGCGCATAGCTGTAAATACACGACTTTTACTAAAAGGGAAATTAGAAGGCATTGGCTGGTTTACGTTTCAGACCTTGAATCGTATCGTAGCTGCTCACCCCGAGCATAGCTTTATATTTATCTTTGATAGACCTTATGATGCATCTTTTGTATTTGCAGACAATGTAATACCTGTTGTAGTACCACCTCCGGCAAGGCATCCTATTTTATTTTATTGTTGGTTTGAATGGTCGATACCTTATGTATTAAAAAAATACAAAGCCGATTTGTTTTTATCACCCGATGGTATTGGTTCCTTACGCACTAAAATTCCAAGCGTGCTCGTTATGCACGATTTAGCCTTTGAGCATTATCCAGAGCATTTGAAATGGAGTCATAGTGTGTTTATGCGCTATTATTCCAAGCACTATGCAAGACATGCCCAACAAATAGTGACCGTTTCTAATTTCTCTAAGCAAGATATTGTAGATCGTTATCATATAGACCCTGCTAAGATTTCTGTGGCTTGTAATGGAGCCCATAGTGCTTATCAACCCTTGAGTTGGGAGCAACGAGAGCTGGTAAAAAAAGAGTATGCCCAAGGGGAAGAATATTTCATTTTTGCAGGTGCGCTGCATCCTAGAAAAAATGTAGTAGCCTTATTGAAAGCCTTCGTATTATTTAAAAAAAGGAATCGTACCAATATGAAGTTGGTGGTAGTGGGTAGATTAGCTTGGAATTATGAGGAGGTAGAACAAATGCGCGATGCTATGCCATTTAAAGAAGATGTGATATGGGTTGGTTATAGTGATGTAAATCAGTTATGTTCTATTATAGGTGCTGCTTATGCAATGGTATATCCTTCTTTGTTTGAAGGCTTTGGTATTCCTATTTTAGAATCTTATTATTGCGATGTGCCTGCTATTGTAAGCACTACTTCTTCTATGCCAGAAGTAGGCGGTGATGCAGCTTTATATGTAGATCCGATGGATGATCAAAGCATTGCTGATGCGATGACTCAAATGTATAAAGACGAGTTGCTCAGAAAACAATTAATAGAAAAAGCGAAAGTACATCGCACTCAGTTTACATGGGATAAAGCGGCGGATGTATTGTGGCAAGCAATTCTAAAAGCAGTTGAATAAAATGCTTATCTACTTTGCTGTTTTGTAAATAGCATTACATAGCTAATGATTAGTAATAGCGTAGTAATTGTTGAAGCCATTATTTTAAGAATTAAATAGCCTACATTTTCCATACTCCACAATTCAATTACAAAATAAGCAGTATGATGTATGAAAATTAAAAAAGCAGCATAGGTAAGGAAAGGCGTCCAGTTCATATTTTTTACAGAAGGCGCTTGTGCTTTATAATCACTCAAATGTTTAGGTAAAAGAGCGTTCAATACATTGGTACGTAGATAGGCCAAGAGCACCGTTGCAAAGGCATGAATACCCGGAGTATTCATAAACGCATCAACACTTAGTCCTGTTAAAAATCCTATTACTAAAAGTCCAGCAACGGGTACTTCAAAAGGAAGTAATAAAATAAATAAAGGGTAAATATAGGGTATAAAAATTGGAAACCCATATGGTTGCGACCACCAACGTAAGGTAATCTTATTGAGAATAAGTACTTGTACTGCTAAAATGATACAAAAGCGAATGAAATTTTTAATGATCGTTCCCATAGTCTTATTTATTAGCCTTCTCCAAGTCCATTTTTTCTTGTAAAAAGGTATTTTCTACCACATAAACATATTGAAGATTTCTGAAGTTGACAGCTGTATGCAAATAAATTCGTTGCATACTATTTTTCTTAATCAACTCTACTTTAAATACACGTCCGATTAAAATATTCTCTGGGAAAAAAGAGAAATTCGTAGTCATTACAGAATCCCCTCTTCTAATTTTTACTTCTTGCGAAACATCTTTCATAATTAATACATCGGGTTTGCCTATTTCCCATACTACTGGACCGAAAGTGCCATCATGTAGTTTTGCACTGATTGGTTGTTTTTCAGACAAGACTGATATCACACTAGAAAAATGTTTGGATACACTAACTACTTTCCCTACCGCACCTGAGCTACTAATAACAGCCATGTTTTTTTTGATGCCATCTTCACTTCCCCTGTTGATAGTAATATAATTGTCGGTATTACTTACTTCATTATTAATAACACGCGCAGTGCGATAAATAAAGTTGGCATAGGTGAGTGTAACACTCGTATCACTTGCATAAAAGCCACGATTAATAATAGTATCTTTTACACGTTCCCATTGTTGTTGTTGAACAATGTGCTCATGTAGTTTTTTATTTTCGTTGAGCAAGCTATCATTCATTCTTTTCAATTCGAAATAATATACAACTTCATTTTGTTTTTGATACAATGCGCCTACCATACTATTAGAAGAACTAATAAGATCTACTCCTTGCACAGCATGTGTTCGTGTAATGAGTATTAAGCACACAACTTCAAGTGTAATGAAAAGAATTAAATTAAAAAATCTGCGGATGAATAATATAAAATTGCGCAAGGGAATGGTATTTAAATTAAAACAGGCATAGTATTCGCTATGCCTGTTTTTCAATTTTTTATTTCATTAAGAACGGCATCTTAGCAATGTTTTTCAAGGCCATGCCGGTTCCTCTAACTACCGCTCTTAGCGGATCTTCAGCTACGTGAACAGGTAATTTAATTTTATTAGAGATACGTTTATCTAAGCCGCGTAATAATGCACCACCACCGGTTAGGTATAATCCACGACGATAAATATCAGAAGCTAATTCTGGAGGTGTAGTTTCTAACGCTTTAAGAATGGCTTCTTCAATTTTGAAGATAGATTTATCTAAAGCTTCTGCTACTTCTTGGTAGGATACCATAATTTGTTTTGGAATACCCGTTACTAAGTCACGACCATTTACCGGAATATCATCTGGTGGATTGTCAAGCAATTTCAAAGCAGATCCAACATGAATTTTAATTTGCTCAGCAGTACGCTCACCAATTTGTAAGCTATGATATCTGCGCATGGCTTCCATAATATCTGCTGTAAATTCATCACCCGCAATACGAATCGACTGATCGCATACAATACCAGCCAATGCAATAACAGAAATACCGGTAGTACCACCACCAATATCAATAATCATATTACCAGTTGGTTCTTCTACGTCGATACCAATACCAATAGCTGCAGCCATTGGTTCGTGAATCATATATACTTCTTTAGCACCAGCTTGTTCAGCAGAGTCGCGCACCGCACGTTTTTCTACTTCGGTAATGCTAGAAGGAATACAAATAACCATTCTCCAACTTGGTGGAAACAAAGGTTTTTTTGGATAGACCAATTTAATCATCTCGCGCAACATACCTTCTGCTGCATTAAAGTCGGCAATTACCCCATCTTTTAAGGGACGTATGGTTTTTAAATTGTCGTGTGTTTTTTCGTGCATCATCATAGCGCGTTTACCAACAGCTACAATCTTATCTGTGCTACGATCAATTGCTACAATGGAAGGTTCATCAACTACTACCTGATCATTGTGAATGATCAAGGTATTAGCCGTACCTAAGTCAATGGCAATTTCTTGAGTTAAAAAGTTAAATAATCCCATTTTTATAAATCAAAAATTGTAAAATAATCTGAATTGGTACAAAGGTGCGAAAAAATCACGGATTGAACCTACTTTAGTTCAACTAAATTAGAGATATTTTTTTATTTATTCAGAGAATAATTTTTGAGAACAAAAGGTATTTCTGCCTTCTGCTCAGCTTAAATTTGGGAAGCCTATTTTCTTTTTAGAATAATTCATAAATATTTCGCTATCCACCTTTTTTAAACTAACTTTGCACCTCGGGCGTTGAGCCCGAGTTAAGCTCTGCTCATCGCGCCACGAATAGGTTTCCTATTCTTTTAAATTTTATATTTATTACTCTATGCCGCGCGACAATTCTATCAAAAGTGTACTCATTATTGGTTCTGGACCTATTATCATTGGTCAAGCATGCGAATTCGATTATTCCGGATCTCAAGCTGCTCGCAGCTTACGAGAAGAAGGGGTAAAAGTTACGCTGATTAATTCTAATCCAGCTACCATCATGACCGATCCTATTGTGGCAGATAAGGTGTATTTAAAGCCATTAACCGTAGAAAGTATTGAGGAAATTTTAGAAGAATGTGATATTGATGCGGTACTGCCTACCATGGGTGGACAAACAGCCTTGAATTTGGCTAAAGAATGTGAAGAATTAGGAGTTTGGGAGCGATTTAATGTACGCTTAATTGGTGTAGATATTAAGGCCATTGATAAAGCAGAAGATAGAGAATTATTTCGTCAGTGGATGATTAAATTGGGCGTGCCTGTTGCACAAGCACGAACTGCTAATTCCTTGTTGGAAGGTAAAGAGTTTGCTCAAGAAATAGGCTTACCTATAGTTATTCGTCCTTCCTTTACCTTAGGTGGAACCGGTGGCGGTTTTGTAATGCATAAAGAAGAGCTAGATGCCGCTTTAGATAGAGGTCTTACGGCTTCTCCTATCCACGAAGTATTGGTTGAAAAAGCTGTATTGGGATGGAAAGAATATGAATTAGAACTTTTGCGTGATGCTGCAGATAATGTAGTGATTATATGTACGGTAGAGAACTTTGACCCAATGGGTATTCATACCGGAGATAGTATTACCGTGGCGCCAGCTATGACTTTGAGCGATACTGCATTTCAATTGATGCGCAATACGGCTTTAATGATGATGCGTGACTTGGGTAATTTTTCAGGTGGTTGTAACGTACAATTCGCCCTTAATCCAGAAACGGAAGAGATAATTGCCATTGAAATTAATCCAAGGGTTAGTAGATCATCCGCTTTAGCATCAAAAGCAACCGGTTATCCGATTGCTAAAATTGCTGCTAAATTGGCTATTGGCTATAATTTAGACGAGTTGCAAAATCAAATTACACAAACAACCTCTGCCTATTTTGAGCCGGCTTTAGATTATGTGATTGTAAAAATGCCACGATGGAATTTTGATAAATTCAAAGGTGCAGATGATACCTTGGGATTACAAATGAAATCAGTAGGAGAAGTAATGGCTATCGGTAGAAGTTTCCCCGAAGCCTTACAAAAAGCTTGCCAAAGCTTAGAAAATAATGCAACAGGCTTAAATTATATTAGTCGCGGACAACTCCGTGCTGAAGAGTTAATAGATTATTTGAAAAGACCTACTTGGGATCGCATCTTTAAAATTAAAGAAGCTATGCAAGCAGGTGTATCTATTAAAACGATACATGAAATTACCCTTATCGATAAGTGGTTCTTATATCAAATTCAAGATATTATCGCTACCGAAAATACCATATCGCAACAAAAGCATTTAGATGCTATTTCTGAAGACTTGATGTGGAAAGCAAAAGAAATGGGCTTTAGTGATGAGCAAATAGCTGATTGCTTAAAAGATTGTAATGCGGAACAAGTATATGACTATAGAAAACAATTAGGGGTAACACGAGTTTACAAAATGGTAGATACGTGTAGTGCAGAGTTTGAAGCTAAAACACCGTATTACTATTCTGCATTTGAAAAACCAGCGTTACAAATTGGTGCTCATGCCTTAGTGCAGAACGAGAGTAAAATAAGCGACAAAAAGAAAATTATCGTTCTAGGTTCAGGTCCAAATAGAATTGGTCAAGGTATAGAATTTGATTATTGTTGTACGCATGGTTTATTAGCTATTAAAGATAGTGGCTATGAAGCTATTATGGTCAATTGCAATCCAGAAACGGTTTCTACCGATTTCGATATTGCTGACAAATTATATTTTGAGCCGGTGTATTGGGAACATTTATGGGAAATCATTGAGCATGAACAACCAGAAGGTGTGGTGGTACAATTAGGCGGACAAACCGCATTGAAATTAGCAAAACGCTTACACGAAAAAGGTATCAAAATTATTGGAACAAGTTTCGATGATATGGATATTGCTGAAGATCGTGGTCGTTTCTCTGATTTATTAAAAGAGTTGAATATTCCTTATCCAAATTACGGTACAGCATTTACTACCGATGAAGCTATTGAAGTAGCCAATCAAGTAGGCTATCCAGTTCTAGTAAGACCTTCTTATGTATTGGGCGGACAAAGAATGCGTATTGTTATCAACGATGAAGAATTAGAAAAAAGTGTAGTGAGTTTGTTGAAACACTTACCCGGCAATAAAATTCTGATCGACCATTTTTTAGATCGTTGTCAAGAAGCAGAAATTGATGCTATTTGCGATGGTGAAGAAGTACATATCATGGGGATCATGGAGCATATAGAACCAGCAGGTATTCATAGTGGCGATAGCCATTCTGTTTTGCCAGTCTTTAATTTAGGTCCATTAGTAGTTGATGAAATGGTGGATATTGCTAAAAAAATCGCCTTAAAATTAAACATCAAAGGTTTGATTAATATCCAATATGCTATTAAAGATAGTAAGGTGTTTGTCATTGAAGCCAATCCACGTGCCAGCAGAACTACACCATTTATAGCGAAAGCTTATGGTGTTCCGTTTTTACATATTGCTACACAAGTAATGATGGGTGTGAAAAAACTAAAAGACTTTACCATTGTGAAACACTTAGATGGCTTTGCAGTTAAAGAGCCGGTATTTAGTTTCAATAAGTTCCCGAATGTAAATAAAGAATTAGGCCCTGAAATGAAAAGTACAGGTGAAGCTATTCGATTTATTAAAAACCTAAGAGACCCTTGGTTTAGAAATTTATATAAAGAACGCAGCATGCATCTTTCCAAATAAGGTTCATGATACAGTATCAATTTAAAACTTTTGAAAGCTTGAGCATACAGGAACTGTATGCTATTATGCAAGTGCGTAATGATGTTTTTGTATACGAACAACATTGTTATTATCAAGATTTAGATGATAAAGATCAAGCTTGTATCCACGTATTAGGCTGGAATGAACAGCAAAAATTAGTGGCCTATTGCAGGATATTACCTCCAGGATTGACCTATCCTACACATTCCATTGGTAGAGTATTGGTAATAAGTGCATACCGAAAACAGCAATTGGGAAGAGCGCTTATGCAAAAAACATTGGATTATATCCTATCTACTTATGGCAAAGTGCCTTTAACCATTGAAGCGCAACTCTATTTACAAGCCTTTTACGAATCTCTTAGTTTTGTGAGAACAAGTGACGTTTTTGATGATGCTGGCATAGATCATGTAGAAATGCAATTGCACTTATAAGTAATTCGTTAAATCTCTTTCCGAATCGTTTTTATTGCTCTATTCTGTAATACCTTTGCAAATAATATATTTTTTATGGCTACACAAAAAAATCCGCAAGACAGCTTTAATATAATGAGCGAATTGGTATTGCCCAATGACACCAATACCTTAGGTAATTTGATGGGAGGAAAGCTAATGCATTGGATGGATATTGCAGCAGCAATTTCTGCAATGAAACATTGTAACTGTCCAGTAGTAACGGCATCTGTAGATAATGTGTCGTTTGCTAACCCTATAAAATTAGGTAATTTATTGACCTTAGAATCAAAAGTTACCCGTGCATTTAATACCTCAATGGAGGTATATATAAAAGTATGGGGCGAAGATTTATCAGCGCAATATAAATATGTTAGTAATGAAGCCTACTTAACTTTTGTAGCCTTAGATCCTAATGGGAAACCAAGAAAGGTACCTGAATTGATTCCAGTTACAGAAGAAGATCAAAAAATGTATGAAGGTGCTATGAGACGCAGACAAGTACGCTTGATTTTAGGGGGTAAAATGAAACCTGAAGATGCAGGCGAATTAAAAGCATTATTTATTAAAGACTAATTCATGCTAGACAGAACTACGGCACCGCTTATTAAAGATCCTATTCATTTCAATTTTGAATTGCCCGCAATAAATACATATGCACTCAGCAACGGCGTACACTTATATTGGCTACATGCTGGTGTGCTTGATGTAGTAGAAATAAATTGGATTTTTGAAGCAGGTATTTGGCAAGAACCACTTCAAGGTGTAGCAAATGCAACAGCTGCTTTATTAAAAAACGGTACTACTACACAAACGGCGAAGCAAATTAATGAACAATTAGAATTATATGGTGCTAGTTTAAAAATTGGTGCTAGTAATGATTATGCATCTATTACCTTACATTGTTTAGTTAAACATGTGCCAGCCATATTACCTACAATAGCTAGTATACTTTTTGATGCTTCTTTCCCAGAAGAAGAACTAGACATTTTCAGAAAAAATGCACTTCAACGTTTAGCAATCAATTTAAAACAATGTGAGTTTGTAGCCAATCAAAAAATTGATGCACATGTTTTTGGAGCGCAACATCCTTATGGTCGTTATACTACCAGTGCATCTTTAGAGGCACTTACAAGTGATGTGTTACGTTCTTTTCATAAAGAGGCGTATCAATTGAATTCTTGTAAAATCTTTATGGCAGGAAAAATTGGACAACAAGAAATTGATTTAGTCAATCGTTATTTTGGTGATGGTTCTGTAATTGCTAATCCTAATAACATACAAAAAGAATACTCGATAGCAACAACTACTCCATTTAAATCGTTTATAGAAAACGATCCAAACGCAGTACAAGGTGCTATTCGTATAGCAAGAACTATACCCAATAGACACCATCCAGATTTTGCACCCCTAGTGGTATTGAATACCTTATTTGGTGGTTATTTCGGCTCTCGTCTTATGAGTAATATTAGAGAAGACAAGGGCTACACGTATGGTATTTATAGTTCGCAATCTTCTTATTTACACTCCGGAATGCTCTGCATACAAACAGAAGTAGGAAAAGAAGTTTTGCAAAATGCTGTAGATGAGATTTATAAAGAAATGGATCTTTTACTTCATGAAGCTATTGATGAGGAAGAATTGTTATTAGTAAAGAATTATTTATTAGGAAGTATTTTGGGCGATTTAGATGGCCCCTTTTCAATTTTACAAAGATGGCGCTCTCTAATTTTAAATGGCCTTGATCAGCAGATCTTTAATAAGAATATAAATACCTACAAAAATATTACGTCAGAAGAATTACAGCAATTGGCTAAAAGATATTATTTAGCAGCTGATTTTTTTGAAGTACAAGTAGTTTAACAATAGTTTAAAACAACTAAAGACTAAACTTTAGTTTTGGAAAAATAGTTATGAATAAAATTGTAGTTCTTATTACTTTAATTTTTTTGAGCTTTACAACAATGGCTCAAGGAATAAAAATTGAAGGTAATTTAAGAGATGAAAAAAATAATGTGGTTAGTTTTGCTACCGTTAATTTAATGGATGTAAAAAACCAGAAAGCTATTTCCGGTGCTCAAAGTAATGAAAACGGACAATTTACAATTTCGCTTACTACAAAAGGTGTTTACGCTTTAAAAATAAATACACTCGGTTATAGCAATTATACTTCAGCTAATATATTAGTTACTAGTCTAGATACGCTGATTAAAATTGGCAGTATAAAACTTAAGCAACAAAGTAAAAATTTAAATGTGGTAGAAGTGAAAGCCGAAAAATCCATGATGCAAATGGATATTGACAAGCGTGTATTTAATGTAGAAAAAAATACGACAACTAGTGGAGGAAGTGCAGCTGATGTTTTACAAAATGTACCTTCAGTAGCAGTAGATTTAGATGGTAATGTAAGTTTAAGAGGAAAGGGTAATGTAACTATTTTAATTGACGGGAGACCTTCTACAATGTTGGGTAGCGATGTAGCCGCGGCTCTTCAAAGTCTTTCTGCAAATAGTATAGAAAGCGTTGAAGTTATAACCAATCCATCTTCAAAATATGATGCTCAGGGCATGTCAGGCATTATTAACATTATTACTAAAAGAGATAGAAAATTAGGCTTGAATGGCGTAGGCACAATTGGCATTGGAACCCTAAATAAATATAATGGGAGTGTAAATTTGAATTTAAAAAACAACAAATGGAATGTTTTTTTAAATGCCAATGGAAGAATTAATAACACCTACAACTATGCTACAATCAACAGAAGTAATAAAAATGATGTTATCCGCTCTGATAGTTATGAAGATAATGACAAATATCGTTTTGGTGGTATGGCCTCAATAGGCGCTGAATATACTTTTAGTAAACAAAATGTAGTGATGTTTACACAATCATTAAATAGAATGAGATTTGGTAGTGATGCTAATACTAGATATGAAGTGTATAACGGAAGCCTGCAAACACTCTTACAAGATAGGCATGGTAATTTTGATGGCGGACCTATATCGACAACTTCAGCATTGAATTTTAAACATAAATTTAAACAGCCAAAACAAGAAATTACTGCAGACCTTTCTTATTCGCATACTTGGATGAAAAGGCAACAAGATTATGCCACTACCACGACTAATTTTTTAATAATGCCCCCAATGAATATTGTTGCTCAATTGAATCAAAATGCACCAGGGCAAGGCAATATGAATAATTTTACGGGTATGATTGATTATACCATGCCAATGTTTCATGGTAAGGGAAAATTAGATGCGGGCTTAAAAACACAAATTAGTCACTTTGATAATAGTAATACGCCAACTAAAAATTATGGTGATCCAACGTACACGACTACTGATACGAGTATGAAAAGTGATTACAATTACAATATGAGAATTGATGCCGCTTATATTAATATGGCAAATACTAAAGGCAAATGGGGTTATCAAGCTGGATTACGTTTAGAAAATGCAACTTATAGAGGTACTACAAATATTTATTCTGTATTGAATTACGAAAATAATTTTTTGAATTTATTCCCCACTACCTATATTTCTTATCAAGTTTCGCCTAATCAAACATTTTATTTAAGCTATTCAAGAAGAACCAATAGACCTGGCTTTAGAGACATGATGCCGTTTTTAGATTTGTCTAACCCTCAAGATTCGAGCATGGGTAATCCAAATTTAAAACCTGAGTTTATACATAATGCTGAACTTAATTTTAACAAGCAATTTGAGAAAGGACATCAGCTAATGTTTAGCACCTATTATCAATATACGGAGAACTTAATAGAAAAATATAGAGTGTTTTATAGTGATGGAACGAGTTTTACTCAGCCTCAAAACTTAAATAAAGGCGAAACTTTTGGTGCAGAGCTTACTGGAAAATTACAAATTTCAAAACCTTGGGATGCTAGTTTCAATTTTAATTTGTTTAAAACAAATATTATAAACAACGTTATTAGTCAGGCCGTAAATACTAATGGAACTAGTTGGTTTACTAAAGTGAATACAACTTATAAATTAAACCAAGGCAATTCAATACAACTTAATGCCAATTACGAAGCGCCTAAAGTAACAGCACAAGGTAGAACCCAAGAAGTATATTGGATTGATTTGGCCTATAAAGCTAATTTTTGGAATTCAAAAGGAAGTGTAACCCTTTCTATTTCAGATATATTGAACACTAGAAAGTATACGAATATTTACGATTACAGCAATTACTATCAAGTTAATTACAGAGATCGAGAAACCCGAATAGCAAATGTGACCTTTACTTATAGAATTGGAAAAAGTGACCCCAAAGCACTAGCTAATAAAAGAGGAAGAGTAGAAAAATCTCAAAATACAGAGGATAAAAAAGTTAAAAGTAGAGATAATCTAATGAAAGAGGGCGATGATAACAACGAAGGAGGCGGTGAGCAACCCAAACAGCCATCAAATTAAAAATCAATTATAGCGTTATGAAAAAGTATGTTTTAGGTATTTTATTATTAAGTCAGGTTAGCGCAGTTATTGCACAAAACAATACAGCTAACACACTACAATCAGTAATTAATAAAACTGTTCTCTCTAACAGTGATATTAGTAATGGATTGAAAGAAGCACTTACTATTGGTGCAACAAAAGCAACTGGCCAATTGGCAGTGCTAAATGGATTTTATAAAGATTCTTTAGTTAAAATTCTAATGCCCGCAGAAGCAGAAGTAGTAAGTACTCAATTAAAAAAAATTGGATTTGGTTATTTAGTTGATTCTGTAGTCTTATCTATGAATAGAGCTGCTGAAAATGCTTGTGTGAAAGTGGCCCCCGTATTTATAGGCGCTATAAAGCAAATGTCTTTTCAAGAAGCGGTAGGTATTTTAAAGGGGTCTGATAATGCTGCTACAGAGTATCTAAAAGTAAAATCTACAGACTCATTAAAGCTACTTATAGAGCCCATTATTGGTAATTCTTTAAAACAAACAAAAACGATAGAGCTTTGGAATACGGTATTTAAAACGTACAATAGAATCCCTTTTGTGCAGAAAGTAAATCCTAATCTAAGTTTGTATGTAACAGAAAAAACAATGCAGGCTGTATTTTTGAAAATGGCTCTGGAAGAAAAGAAGATCAGAACCAATAGCGCAGCACAAACAAGTACAATTTTAAAATCAGTTTTTGGAACGAAGTAGTTACTTATCCTACTAAAATCAATTAATTTTGTAAAAATTATATCAACGTATTGTATATATGAGCCCGGAACAAGCGACAACATTATTAGATTGGTGGCAAGAACAATTATTTGATGGCAAATCTTTATTTGCCTTATCAGCAGAAGGTTCTTTAACATTAAAGGAATCTAGTCTTTACCCATCTCGAGAGATTGCTCAATTAAATTTGCAAAATTTAAGTGTAACTGTAGCTACACTTCAAAAGAAATTTGATGAAGCACAATTAAAAATTCAAGAATTACAAGAGGAGTGGCAGCAAACAGAAGAGAAGGTTAAATTGCATGGTAAGGTACAACGGTATAAAGAGTATTTACTAAAAGCAAAACTTATAGGTAATTATGAATCGTTATTACAAGTTTTAATTGGGTTTGAACAAGAGACTAAAGCGCTTCATGAAGATGTGGTTTTAAAAAAAGAAGCTATAATTAAGCAATTAGCTATCTTAATAGATGGTGGTAATTTTAAAGCCATTACTGAAGAAATAAAAGTAATGAATGAGGCATGGAAGGCCATGTCTAATGCTGATTATACGCGTAATGATAAATTGTGGAAGCAATTTGAGTCTTTAAAGAATGATTTCTTTGAAAAAAAGAAAGCACATTTTGCCAATCAGGAGAAAGATTATATCAATAATCTAGATTATAAAATGGAGTTAGTAGAAAAAGCAAGACAATGGTCTGTTTCTGAAAATTGGAAAGATGCTACTTCATTTTTTAATGCTTGCATTGAAGAGTGGAAAAAAATAGGTCCTACGATGTATGAAAAAAATGAGTCGCTTTGGACTGAGCTCATGCAATTAAAAACAGATTTTTTTAATAGAAAAAAAGATAATTACGCTAAGATTGAAAAGGAGCAAACCGAAAATCTAACAAAAAAATTAGCTCTTATAGATCAAGCTATTGCTTTACAGCAGGATACCAATTGGAATGAAACTACGCAGAAAATGCAAGACTTAACTGAGCAGTGGAAACGGATTGGCAGAGTGCCTAGTGAAAAAAGTGATGAAATTTGGAACGCATTTTCTGCTGCTAAAGATGTTTTCTTTGCCGCTAAAAGAGCACATTTTGATGAGTTTAAAATTACACTAGAAGATAATTTAATCAAAAAAGAGACTATTGTTAATAGAGCTTTATCATTAAAAGATTCTTCTGATTGGAGAGCCGCTACAGACGAGTTCTTAGAGCTTATGGAATCATGGAAAAAGACAGGTCCAGCGCCAAGACAGAAAAATGAAGAATTATGGGAGTTATTTATAAATGCGAAGAAAACGTTTTTTGAACGTAAAGACGCAGATAGAGAACGACGTAAAAAAGCAGCCATAGCCTATGCGGATAAACGCAAAGAACAACAAGTGGAATTCTTAAAACAACTAAAAGAAGAATTGGCTGATGAAGAAGCAAAACAAATTGAGTTTTCAGCATCTTTACAAAATTTACAAGACGGACCAAAGAAAGAACAATTAAAAGAGCATTTAACAAATTTAATTGAAGAGGGTAAGCGTCTGATGGAAAAGAAAAAGCAATTAATTGCCAAAACAGAACAAGAACAGCAAGCAGCTGGTAATGAATAAAAAAAAGTCGAGCTAATGCTCGACTTTTTAATAGGCATCGGGTACAAATAAATCTTCAAATCGGGGACAGCGCATCATAGCTCTGTTATTAGGGAATTTATAAAAGCCTCTCCAGCTTATACTAATTTCGTATGCTCCAAATCCTTGATTATAATTTTTTAAAGTGCTATTTGTTGCGTCGTAGCTCATAGCTATTGCATATTTTTTAAAATCACATTTTACCACACCAATATAAGCGTCGTTTATTCTACTAAAAGCACCTAGGGATAGAATTATATGATTTTTGTAGTTGATTGTGCTAATGGGTTTGAAGTTTATAAACCCTCCAATTATCATTTCTTCATAAGGTGCTTGCTTGGTATAATTAACCAATGCCGTTAAACTAAGATTATTTCCAATATTGGTTTTGAATCCAGCATGTGCACTCCATTTTTGATTGAGTTTTACAAAAGATTCATTCCTAAAGGTTTCATTAGGTTTGTTTATATGGTATAAGCCCACACCGATATAGTAATTAGCTTTGTTTTCTTTACCTATAGCACCATTTAGCGAAATGCCTGTTCCCATATCGTAATGTGTTAATGCATTATTGGTTATACTTTCTCCAATGCTTGAACTTATATTTCCATTTTGATATTGATTGTCTAATATCATTCTTGATGCATTGAAAGAACGTTGTATAAATCCTCCTGAAAAGCCAAATGATAAATAAGTGTAGTGATATTCTTCTAGCAACTTATTATAATTGAGTATACCATAAAGTTGACTATTGTTCATGTTTATAGTACCCGCTTTATCTACTGCTGCAAATAAGCCATAGCTTACAAAATCACCACTTTCTTTGCCGATACTTTTCTTAGATTCTGCCGAACAAAACATTGTTTGAAATGGAACAGATAGGGTACTCCACTGGTTTCTATATTGTACATTGATTCTATAGTCGCCACTGAATATACCCGTTAAGGCAGGGTTTCTGAGAATATTAGCTTCATAAAATTGAGAGAGATGAGCGTCCTGTGCATTTGCAGTACAGTATACTAGCACTAACAAAAACGTGTTGATTAGTTTTTTCATAATGTTTATTTTATCAATGCGATATCGCCTTTAACTTGAATTAAATCACCCGTTATGCAAATAGCATCTACGGTATATATAAAAATATCATTACCTAATGGAGTATTATTAAACGTACCATCCCAGCCATTGCTATAGTCGTTTGCAGGGAAATTTGTTCTTTCAAAAAGTAGTATGCCCCATTTGCTATAGATTTTAAAAGAAAGTATATTTTTTATTCCTACACCTCTTACTGCAAATACATCATTCAGACCGTCACCATTTGGTGTAAAGGTATTAGGTAAAAAGACTTGACTATTTTCACAACGAATTTTAATATTAATGGAATCGTTGGCTGTGCATCCAAACACATTACTAACTGTTATGTAATAAACAGTATTTTCTGTTGGATTAGCTGTTGGCGTTGCGCATGTACTACAACTTAAAGTTGTAGCAGGTGTCCATGTGTAGAAATCAATATTAGAACCACTTGCGCTCAATTGTACCGATGCTCCTGCAGTTATTGTTTGGCTCGTACCAGCAATTAAAATGGGTTTGGGGTTAACACTTAACGTCAATTGAAGCGTATCAAATGTACACACACCTTGATGAATGGCAACATAATAAATAGTAGTGCTTGGTGGAAATGCCAACGGATTATTTATTTGAGTGTTTGATAAATAGGCTGCTGGACTCCATGTATAACTTGTGCCACCACTAGCATTCAGGCGTATTGAATCGCCGAGGCAAATAGTTTTATTACTATCTATGCTACTTGGTAATTTTGCTTGAACGCTTACAACTAAGTAGGCAGTGTCAATACAGCCATTAGCATTACTTGCAATAATTGTATAGCTAGTAGATACAAGAGGGTTTACAAATGGTGCACTACAATTGCTACAAGACAAACCTGTTGCCGGATACCAATTGATGCTATTGGAATTAGAATTAATGCTTACGGTTTTGCCTTGCCCTTCACATAAGAATAAGTTGTTGGTCATACTTATATTATTACCCTCTAATATGTTTATTGTTTTGAAGGCGGTATCTGCACAACCTACACTACTACTGGTTATTAGCATAACCGTGTATACACCCGGATTAGCATATAAATGTGTAGGATTGCTTACACTACTTGTGGTGCCATCACCAAAGTTCCAATAATAGGTATTTATAAAACCATTTGTTGTAATTGATGAGTCGCTAAATAGTACCGTACCCGATTTGCAAAAAACACTATCTGAAACACCAAATTTGGCAATTGTTTTTTCTACTTTAATAGTATCATTTCCATATAGAACAATAACACAATTAGCCCCATCGCTCATTACTAATTTTGGCATATAATGCCCTACTTGATTATAGGTATAGGTATAACTGTTCGTACTACCCGGTGTTGTTACCGTAACGCCATTGCTAAAATCCCATAATAGACTTTGCGCATTATTTGTAAGTGCGGTAAATACTATTCCAGCCGGTGCGCAGGTATTTATAGGCGAATAAGAAAATGTACCAGTAGGCCCATTTACAATAATCGTTTTAAAAGATGAGTCTATACACCCTATAGTACTCGTACTTATTAATTTGATTATATAAGTGCCTGGACTGGTATAAATAATACTAGGATTTTGTAATGTGCTATTTGCACCATTTCCAAAGTTCCATATAGATGTATTACTATTGATACTAGTGTTGGTTAGATTTACTACCAAGGGTGGACAAGAAGCAAAGGTATCGCTGGCAATAAACATACTTTTTGCTCCATTTATTTGTATAAAATTTGTTTTTATTATGGAATCACTACAACCTAGGTTATCAGTGATTTTTAGTTTTACTGTATACCATCCATTTAGTAAATACGCATGTGTGGGATTAGCACTTGTGGAAAAAGTACCATCTCCAAAAGACCAGAAATACGATAAATTAGTTCCTATGGAGGAGTCTGTAAAGTATAAAGTTTCTTGATTGCAGGCAATAAGTTTATTAACAGAAAACTTGGGTATGGGTTTATTGACTTGAATATAATTAAGCTTAACAACAGAGTCTTTACAGTTATGAGATTCCGTTACTACAAGTTTTACAGAATAGTTTCCGCCCAGAGGATAAGTTGTATTTCCATTTATTCCGTTACCACTGAGCGTATTTCCATAATCCCAAGCATAATTTATAATATTAGCACCAAGTGCCGCTACACTTTGATTGGTAAAGGATACTGTAAGTGGTGCACAGCCATATAATACAGGAGAAGAAAAATTTACATAAGATCCATATACAGTAGTATAATTTGCAAGAGTAATAGAATCTTTACAATTATAGATGTCGCTAATCACTAACTTAATGGTATATATGCCAGTATCTGCATAAGCATGGCTATTGACATTGCTTGTACTGCTAGTACTAGTGCCGTCTCCCCAATACCAAGTATAATTGCTATAATTCGTATTTGCAAGAGCAGTATAGGTGCATAGGGCTTGTTTACAGCTTGTGGTGGTTCCTGAAAATTGGGTAATCAGGTTAAAGATGGGTACAGTTAATGTATCATAGTGTATGCACCCGGTTACGGAATTCATGGCTTTTAAAATAACAGTGTAGGTGCTATTAGTTGTATAGGTGTGAGTAGGATTACTTAAAGTACTTGTGCTGCCATCTCCAAAATTCCATAGGTATGAAGTGGCACCAATAGAATTATTGGTGAATAGAATTGTTTTTCTATCGGAGCAGTTTACTAAAGCAAAAGAAAAAAGTGCTTTTGGAGGATTTACATGAATTAAATTATTTTGTTTGAGCGTATCAACGCATCCGCCATTACTGCCAATTAGCATAATCGTATATGTCCCTGTATCTGTATAGCTATGTGTAATACTATTAGCATTAGATGCAGTAGTAGTGCCATCTCCAAAATTCCATGTATACGCTGTGCCGGATGAAGAAGCATTTGTAAATACAACAGGACTACCAATACATACTGTTGTTGGATTGGCGCTAAAACTAATTATCGGACTTGCTATTACATTTATGGTTCTCTGTTTTGAGTACGAGCATCCATTTGCTAATGTGTAATTTAAGTTAATGGTATAGGTGCCTGCAGTAGTATAAGTAGTAGTTGGATTAGCTATAGTAGCATTTTGCGCATTGCCCAATGACCATGCATATGAGCTTACAGGCGAAGTATTACTAGTGCTTAAAGAAAAAGAAGTGGTAAAAGGCGTACAGAATTTTGTATTGGAAATCAAAAGACTATCTATGGGTTGCTGAATACTGATTAAATTGTTTGCAGTACTGGTGCTAGAGCAACCAACATTATTTGTAATTGTTAGTTGTACCGTAAATTGATTAAAGCTAGTATAAGTATGAGAAGGACTATTTAAGGTGCTGGTAGCCCCGTCGCCAAAGCTCCACAAATAATTACTGATACCTGAACCGGTGCTTGTATTCGTAAAATTTACTATGCCAGGAGCTGTACACGGACTTGTAGGAGCTGCTGTAAAGGAGGCAATAGGAGATGGTTTTATTATAATGGTTTGTAAAAAAGAGTCAATACATGTTCCGTTTTGCGCTAAGAGCTTTACCATATAAGTTCCGGGATTTGTATAGCTATGAGAAGGGTTGGCTTGAGTTGAACTAGTTCCATCACCAAAATTCCAGGTATAAGTGCCTCCTGTAGGTGAGCTTGTATTGGTAAAGCTCACTGCTTGGTTTTGACATAAATTGCTGCCTACGGTAAAACTTGCAGTTGGAGCACTAATCGTTATATAGTTAGATTGAATAATGGTATCTGCACAACCGGCCGTATTGGTTGCAATTAATTTAATAGTGTAGTTGCCAATACTAGTATACGTATGTGAAATAGGATTTCCTATTCCACTTGTATTATCACCAAAATCCCAATTATAGCTTACATTACTTTGATTACTTGTAGCCGTGAAGGTAGTAAGGAGTGGAGCTACACAAGCTGATGTAAGACTGGCGGTAAATGCAGCATTGGGTTGGTCTATTAACGTGATATAATTTGTTTTTGTAAGAATTTTTGAACAACCATTATTAGTTGTTATGAGTAAGCTTACTGAATAAGTGCCAAGGTTAGCATAGGTATGTGTTGGATTACTAAGTGAACTGGTTACGCCATCTCCAAAATTCCACAGGTAGCTAGGGTTATTAGCCCCTGTACTTTGATTAGTAAAGGTAATCGTTTTGGGAGCGCAAACTAATCCAGAATCAGAAGCAATAAATTGAACATTAGGGGAAGCATATACCGTAATATAGGCAACACTTGTTTTTGTATTACTACTTGTTCCATTTGATGCTGTTAAAGTAACAGTATAGGTGCCTGGCACTGTATAGACAGTTGTAGGGTTCTGTTGTGTAGAGTTAACGCTGTTACCTAAATTCCATTGCCAAGTGTTGGGACTACCCGTACTCAGATCTGAAAACTGAACAATTAATGGAGCACAGCCACTTACCAAATTGGAATTAAAATTGGCTACAACTTGCGCATAAGATAAGATACTAGAACTTAGAAATAGAAAAATAGCAAAGCTAAAAACTTTCGTTTTACTTAATAAATGCATAGACTAACGGGTGTTTTAAATAAATAACTAACTAAAAAGGTAAAAACTTATAATTTCTGTAATTGTCTTTTATATAATTGTATGGTATTTTCTAATCCTAAATAAATAGCGTCTGCTATTAGTGCATGTCCTATTGAAACTTCAAGCAAACTAGGAATTTCTTTTTTCAGAAAAGCTAGATTATGTAAATCTAAATCATGGCCAGCATTTATTCCAATGCCTAATTTATCAGCTTCTAAAGCACAACTTTTAAATTGTTCAATTGCCTTTCTTGGATCTATTAAATATTCTCTTGCATATTGCTCCGTATATAATTCTATTCGATCGGTATTAATTGCTTTAGCTGCTTGAATTTGCTCTATTACGGGATCTACAAAAATAGATACTCGGATATTGTTGTTTTTAAATAATGTGATATATGAATCTAATAATTTACTATTTCCAATAATATCCCATCCATGATTTGATGTTAACTGATTGCTAGCGTCTGGCACAAGCGTTACTTGTGTAGGTTTATTGTCTAAGACTAATTGAACAAATTTATCTTCAAGGGGATTGCCTTCAATATTAAATTCTGTTGTAAGTACTTTTTTTAAATCATAAACATCTTTGTAGGTTATGTGGCGTTCATCTGGACGAGGATGCACGGTAATGCCATCAGCACCAAATAATTCACAATCAAGGGCAGTTTTAACAACATTGGGATTATTATGACCTCTACTATTCCTTAGGGTAGCTATTTTATTGATATTAACGGAAAGCCTAGTAATCATACAGCAGATTCTATGCAAATGTAATTATTAAATTTTAAATTTATTGCGCAATTGATTATTTAATCCATATTTTGAATTTTAAAGCAATAAAATGTTGCGATTTCGTCAAGCAATTTTATTTATATTTTTATTATCGTCTATAAGTGCTTGTACAGCTATAGATGAAAGAGCGTATGATACTACTTTCAGGATAAATTTAGCAGGAGGGCTCCATTCACTTGACCCTGCATTTTCTAAAGATTTATCTACCATGTGGTGTGCTCAGCTTTTGTATAACACCCTAGTAGAAACAGATACAAATTTACAGTTGCAAGCAAGCCTAGCAAAATCTTGGTCTGTAGATGAGCGCCAACTGAATTATACCTTTCATCTTCGTCAGGATATTTATTTTCATCAGCACCCCCTATTTCCTAATCATAAGTCCAGAAGATTAGTAGCTGCTGATGTGGTATTTAGTTTTAAGCGATTGATAGATCCTGTCTTAGCTTCGCCAGGTGCATGGATATTTAATGATAAGGTTATTACAACAAATCCTTTTGAGGCACCCAACGACAGCACTTTGATTATTCATTTGAAACAACCTTTTCAGCCTTTATTGCAAATGCTGAGCATGCCGTATTGCAGTGTTGTTCCACATGAAGTAGTTAATTATTATAAAGAAGATTTTAGAAGTCACCCTTGCGGTACCGGACCATTTCATTTTATTAACTGGGATGAAGGCGCCAATTTATTATTGCACAAGAACCCTAATTATTGGGAATTCGAAAATGGCAAACGCTTACCTTATTTGAGTGGGGTACAACTATCTTTTTTTGATGCAAAGGCAACTGAATTTCTTTTATTTATGCAACATAAATTAGATTTTGTAAATAGCATAGATGCTTCTTTTAAAGATCTAGTTTTTTATAAAAACGGCTTGTTGAAACCGTCTTTTAAAAAGCAATTTAATTTACAGAAAGCTACTTATATCAACACCGAGTATATAGGCATCTTGTTAGACACTACATCAACAGTTTTAAAAAACAATCCGCTTAAAATAAAGCAATACCGACAAGCAATTAACTATGCTATAGATCGAAAAAAAATTCTTACAAATTTTAGAAATGGTATTGGCTCGGTTGCTAACAAAGGTTTTATACCTAAGGGTATGCCCGGTTATTTTGAAGATGCACAATATGGATATAGTTATCAACCTGAAAAAGCGAAAAAATTACTTGCGCAAGTTGGTTATGATAAAAATGGAAATGCTCCTGCTATCACCATTTATACGCCAGATAATTATGCTGATATCGTGAATTTCATTGCCAAGGAACTAAAAGAAATAGGCATACCTGTTGTTGTAGAAGTTATGCAAGCGTCTATTTTAAAACAACAAATGAGTGCTGGCGAACTGCCTATGTATAGGGCGCAGTGGATTGGAGATTATCCAGATGCAGAAACTTTTTTAGCTGTTTTTTTATCCACGATGCCTGCACCGCCAAATTATTCTAGATTTAAGAATAAACAATTTGATGCGTGGTATAAAGATGCCATGCAAGAAGAGGGAGGTGCTCGTTTATCGCTTTATCGTAAAATGGATAGCCTTGTGATATCAGAAGCTCCGGTTATTCCTTTATTTTATGATGAATATGTTCATCTCTACCAAAAAAATATCATTGGATTACGAAGCAATGCTATGAATAGAATAGATTTGAGAAGAGTGAAAAAGAACTAATTATTTTTTTCTTTTGTAAGCGGCTATCAGTTCACTTACTTTATTTCTTCTTATCAAGTCGGCATCTAAAGCAATGAAGCTAGCTACTTTTTGTGGCGCGCTTTTAAGGCCTACTTCTAATTTCTTTAGAGCGTCTTTAGATTTACCAATTGCAAATAAACATGCAGCTTGTAAATAATAAAATTCAGGTTTTGCTCCACAATGTTCTTTTGCAATTTCTAATTGAAGCAAAGCATCTTCAAAAAGCTTGCTTGTATATAGACCCTTAATGAGTGCTACCCACGTAGTTTTAATATTAGGTTTTATGCGTACCGCATTGAGGTAGCAAATAACAGCTTCATTAGGAATGTTCATATGCATTAAACAATTGCCTATAGCCATGTTGTATTGTGCATTATTGGTATCTAAATGCAAGGCTACAGCAAAAGCTTTAGCTGCTTTCTCCCATTGATGTTCGCGGGTATAGGTTTCTCCAATTTTGAAAAATATACTTGCGTCTTTAGGATTTAGTAAAGATGCTTGTCGGTAATAATAACGTGCTTTTTGAAATAGTTTTTTCTTTTCCCAACAATGACCGATAGCTTCAAAAATGATATCTTCTGGTTGTGCTATTTCTATATGTTTTTCTAAAACCTCAATGGCTTTATCAAACCATTTTAAACGCATAAAGGCATCTGCCATATTACGATATGCAAATTCAAATTTGTCGTCAATGGCAATACAATATTCGTAAGCGTCAGCACTTTTTTCATAAAGACGAAGTCCTTGGTATGCAGCACCTAGGTTGAACCAAGCAGTGGCATTATACGGGTCTTTATCACATAATTCGGTATGTAATGCTACACTTTCTTCTAATTGTTTAGTAAAGTCTGCCCAGAAGCAAATTTTCTGTAAAGCTTCTTCATTTCTGCTATCAATCTTTACTACTCTTTTTAAAGTTTCAAAAACAGCTTCAAATTCTTCTGCTTCATCATATACATCTGATAATTCCATTAAGAGTTCTATTTGGTCTTTCTTCCCAAAATGAGCTATATTATTTTCTAAACAATCTGCTGCTTGTTTGTATTTGAGTTGATTTAAATAAATATCTGCGCGTAATAATACAGCACTTACATTTTTTTGATCTAAACGATCTAAATCGTCTAACACTTGTAAGGCTTGCCCGTAGCGTTGTAATTGAGCCAAAATTTCTGCTTTAAATTGCAGGATGGAACTAGAGAATGGAAAATAACCTAAAGCTATTTCGCAAGCCTCTAAGCCTTCCATTTCTTTGGTATTAAAAATAAAATAATCAATAATTTCTTCGAAGTCGTCTTCATCGAGCGAAATTCTAGATTGGCCATTTTTAATAGCCATATAGTCTTGGAGTAATTGCTCTAAACTTTTTCCTTCACCTTCTATAAAATCTTCATCATCAAACATGGGCAATCGTTTTAATAAAAATAAATCATAAAATAGGATTTACCTTTTTTAACTTAAAATAGTTATCAACATTTATTCCGTAATTGGTAAGTATATGGTTTGAGCAGTTTCATTTTCAATTGTATAAGGTATTCCACCTTTTACATTTTGCATAACACTGGTGTCAAAACCTGTACTATATATATAATAATTACCTTTCTTTAGTTGTGTAAATACTGCTGTAGGTATACCATTCTGCATAATAGTTTGTACAGAGTCATCATAATACGATGGCGTATTTTTGGTGTTATACTTGATATACACTTTACTGTTGGGTATGTTTAATCCATGATGTTGAGGAATTATGGATAAACTAGCATTGCCTCCTTTACCAGCAATCAACTCTTCTTTTCTACAAGAAAAAATACCAATACAACAAACAAACACTAAAAAATATCTGAATTTCATATCTTTTGATTTGATATAAAGTTAGGGTATAATTTTATTGTGAAAATGTTAAACTATGATTACCACGATAGATTACTTAATTTGCTTTCATTCCAGTTTCTGTCTAATGCGGTTACGCAATAAACATAGCTATCGTCATTTATAAGCACGTCTCTGTATTCTTTTTCTTTGGTTATGGCTATAATATGTTCATTGTCTTGAATAGTTATAGGCTCATTCTTATTAAATCGATATACGGCATATCGAATGAATTCTTTAGAAGGATTGGTGTGCTCCCATGCAATAAGTTTGCTATGATTTATTTCAGTTGATTTTTTTAGGATAGGCGCATCCGGTGCCACCTGATCGAGCCAAGGCATGGAAGGAACAAAGGCAATGCAGGGATTAGCTTTTTGGGCTATTGCATTAACTAGGTTTGGATTTAATTTGTCAAAGCAAGAAAGGCTATAAAAAGAAAAACCACCCTTATTTGTTTGTTTTCGAATTAGCTCAATTTCATTTTTTAATTCCTCTTCTGATGCCCAAACTCCTTTTCCATTAACCATTCTGTAAACCCCTAATCCGTAATACATATGGCGCTGGTATTTGTGTGTTTCCCACCAGGGTAACAATACCTCAAAAGCAGCAGCTTTATGATGTATTTCCCAATACAATTGTGGTAAGGCATAGTCTATCCATTCTTTCTCCATCCATAAGCGAATATCGGCATATAAATCATCAAAGCAGGTTTGTCCACCTTTTGTAGCCGACCCCTCTGGATCAACGGAAGCGTTTCTCCACACTCCAAATGGACTGATACCCAATTTGCAATAGGGTTTAATTTTTTTTATTTCTTTGTTAAGAGATTTAACGAAGGTGGTCACATTTTGACGGCGCCAATCTTCTCTAGAAAGTTGTTCTGGATTGTAGTTGTTAAACGCAACAGCATCATTAAATGCCACATTCGCTATTCGGTAGGGATAAAAATAATCATCTAAATGCACAGCATCGATATCATATTTACGGACTACTTCTAATATAACATCTTGTATGTAATTGCGCACTTGGGGAAGGCCTGGATTAAAATATGATTTACCACCATAATGGACTACCCAATCTTTGTGTTGTTTAGTAGCATGATTAGATGGGTTTGCATTTTTTGTAGCATCGGTCAAGGCTCTATAAGGATTAAACCATGCATGAAATTCTATATTACGTTTGTGTGTTTCTTCAATCATAAAGGCTAATGCATCGTAATATGGATTAGGCGCTTGGCCAATTTTACCACTCAAAAAACGCGACCAAGGCTCATAACTACTTGGGTAAAAGGCATCAGCAGCTGGTCTAATTTGCACTATGGCTACATTGCAGCCTAATTGCACTAATTGGTCTAATCGTTTTATAAATTCGCTTTTTTGCTGTTGCGAACTTAATCCAGGTTTAGAAGGCCAATCTATATTGGATACGGTAGCTATCCAAGCAGCTCTAAACTCATATTTTGGATAGAGTTTTTTAGCATAAAGTGGAGTGCAGCATAGGCCAGTTAGAAAAGTAAAAATTAAAAGGTAGTATTTTATAAAGTGGAAAGACATGATGCAAATTTACAATTTTTAAAAATCAAAAAAGCCGCAATATACATTGCGGCTTTCTATTGATGGATTTTTGATTAGTCTTCTTTTTTCTTTTTAGCAGCTGTTTTTTTAGCTGGTTTTTCTGTAGCTTCATCGCCTTCTGTTACTGCCTTTTTTGCTCTTGCTTTTTTAGCTGGCTTTTCTGCAACGGCTTCTTCTACAGGTGTTGTTTCGATTGTATTAGCTACTTCTTCATTACTAGATTCAAAGTATAATAAATCGCTAGCTTTTAAAATTTCATACCATTTCAACATTTTTTTCATGTCGCTGATATAAACTCTTTCTAAATCAATATTAGGATATACCGATGAAATATATTTTTTAATTTCATCGTTACTTGCTTTTTTATGATCTACAAGGGGTTTGCTAGCCTCTTGTTCTTTCATTTGAGTAAACAACTCACTTAAACGAATATTCTCTTCGATAGTATAGATTTCAATACTATCTAATGGAGTTACATTATGAAGTCTAGCAGAAATAAATTTAGTACTATTATCCGCTAAGCTTTTCACGATAGCGCCATCGCTTTTTGTAGTCAATAATTGATATAAACCACCTAATCCTGTAATGGCTACGATTTCTCTGTATTGCATAAAATTGTTCTTTTAAGTGGTTGCAAAAGTAAAGTAATTTTCTTAATTCTTAGTATGAATATAGTTCAATAATGCAATTTATCTCACTAAAGTTACGTCTCCTTTTAATTCTAAAGGTGTAGGATTAGTATTACCGCAAGTGCCTTTGATATAGTAGTAGAAGGTACCGCTTGCTTGAGGCACATCGTTGTAGGTGCCATCCCAAGAATCGGTAGGGTTTTTAGTGAAAAACACTTCTTGTCCCCAACGATTATAAATAGAGAAGCGATCAATGGTGATATCACCTAAAAATTTAATTCTAAATCGATCATTATTTCCATCATTATTAGGTGTAAATGCATTAGGTATAAAAGGTACACAGCAATTATCAAATCTTATGGTAGCTGTTGCCGTATCTTTACAGTTATTAGCATCTTGGATGTAAAGCACGTATTCTCCGTTGGCTAAATTAAAAATAGATGGATCATTTGAAAATGGATTCCAAGTATAACTATATGGTTGAGTTCCACCTTGTACGATACTCACAATACTTGCATTGGCATTTCCTACACAGTTATTATTAGTTACCTGTAAATTGATTTGTAAAGAGTCCGGACTAGGGATTTGTATTATTGTATCCTTTATACAATTTTTACTATCTTTTACTTTAATAGTATAAGCGCCAGTACTTAAGTTGTTAAAACTATTTTGTGCACTATAGGTAGTACCTGGTAACATAAGATACTGATAGCTGGGTTGTCCACCACTTGCTGCAATGGTTACATTTCCGTCTTTAAAACCATAGCATGATACAGGGGTGATATTAACATTCGGGAATGTTAATGGTGGTAATTCTGTAATGGTAATTGTTGTGTCTTTAATACATCCATTTGCATCTTTAATACTTAAGGTGTAAGTGCCCGCACCTATGTTTGTAAATACACTATTAGATACGAAATTGATGCCATCGATAGAATAGGTATAAGGTGGTGTGCCTCCCGTACCGTTAATACTCGCTACGCCATCCGTAAAACCAGGACAGGTAGCATTGGTGATAGGGGCATTAATAATTTTTATTTCAGTAGGTTGTGTTATGCTAATTGTAGTGTCTTTAATACAATTGTTATTATCACTTACATATACGATATGTGTTCCTGCATTTAAACCACTAAGTATATTACTAGATTGGTAAGGATTGGCATCAAAAGCATAGGTATAAGCGGGTGTACCTCCAGATGCAGTGACGGTAACAGTTCCTGAATTGCCGCCAAAACATAAAACTGGAGTTGTACTTAAGGAAATTTGAACAGGACTTGGATTTACCAAGCTGACTGTAGTATCTTTTATACAACCTTTAGAGTCTACAACTTTTACAATATAGGTGCCAGCAAGTAAAGCGCTAAAATTACCAGCAGGTCCAAAAGCATTAGTATTGTATGCATAACTGTAAGAAGGAGTTCCTCCATTACCATTTACTGTGATACTACCCGTATTGCCTCCATTACAAAGTGGATTCACAAAAGTAACTTGTATACCTACTGGGGGAGGTGCTGAGATGGCAACAGTAGTATCTTTAATACATCCGTTAATATCTTTTACATATACAGTGTAGGAGCCACTGCTTAAGTTAGAAAAAGAATTGTTTAAGGTATAAGCGCTTGTATTAATTGCATAGGTATAAGGACTAATACCTGCATTACCATTGACAACAATACTGCCATTACTTAATCCATTACACGAAATATTTGTTGCATTAAGCGTAACGCCCACTATTATTGAATCTTGAATAGTAATCACCGTATCTTTAATACAGTTGTTTGCATCTTTTACATATAGCGTATAAGTGCCTGCAGCTAAATTATTAAATTGAGCATTACTACTATATGCTCCAGTGCCAATAGCAAATTGATAAGTAGGTGTCCCACCGTTTGCAAACAAAGTAATTTTACCAGTATTAGTAGAAGCACAAATATTTTTAATAACACTTGCGTTGATTTTTAATGCAGTAGGTTGTGTGATCGTAATTGTAGTATCTTTTATACAGTTATTAGCGTCTTTTACAAATAAGGTATAAGTACCTGCGCTAATACTTGTAAATAGAGGATTGCTAGTATAAGCACCGCTTCCAATAGCATAGGTATAAGCTGTTGTTCCTCCTGTGCCACCTATAGTAATTGTACCTGAGTTTTCGCCAAAACAAAGTGGTTTAGTAAAGGAAACGGTTATGCCGAGTTTGCTAGGCTGAGTGATGGTCACTGTAGTATCCTTTGTACAATTATTGGTGTCTTTTACATGAATAGTATAGGTGCCAATCCCCAAATTATTAAATGTATTATTACTTCCCCATGCATTTTGATTAAGCGCATATTGGTAATTAGGTGTGCCACCGGTGGTGTTAATCACAATACTTCCATTGCTTAATCCAAAACACGAAATTGGTGTGACCGTTAATGTGTTCACTATAGGATTAGGTTGTGTAATAGTAATCAGTGTATCTAAGTAGCAACCATTTACATCTTTTACACGAAACAAGAACGTGTTGGCACTTAAATTTACATAGGTAGTAGCCGGGGTAAAAATGCCACTTCCTAAAGCATAAGTATAAGGACTTGTACCGCTATTACCAATAATTGTTACTGTTCCTAAACTTTGTCCAAAACAAGGATTGTTAGTAGTTGTAACTGTAGCATGTACATTAATGGAATCCAATAAAGTAACGGTAGTATCACGGATACAATTAACAGAGTCTTTAATATGAATCACATAGGTACCTGAATATAAATTGGTAAAAATGTTATTAGCGCTGTAAGGGCCAGATCCAATTGCGTATTGATAAGGAGCTGTTCCATTAAAAGCTACAATAGCAATAGCTCCATTTTGAAATGCATTGCACGGAGGTTTTGTATAAACAATATTACCGCCTATTGGGGTGGTATTAGGTATAACAACATTAGTGTCTCTTATGCAATTATTAGCATCTTTAATATGTATGGTATAAGTGCCTGGAGTTAAATTGTTAAACACATTACTACTTCCATAGGCGCCAGTTCCAATAGCATATTGAATAGGGCTAACTGCTCCAATTACATTCGTGATAGTTATACTACCATTATTTCCATTATAACAATTTGGCGCTACTTTGGTAATGTTGGGTAGAATTGTAGTAGGTGTATTTAAAACCACGGTAGTATCACTAAAACAATTATTAGTATCACTCGTGCGAATAATATAGCCTCCTGGGTTATAAAACAAACTGTCGAATATATTACCAGTGGCATTGTTTTGTGTAAAAATTGTAGTAGCACCTTGCAATATTTTTACGGTTAGTGGAGCAGTACCTCCACTTGGTATTATTTTAATTTGGCCTTTTTGAGAACAAATAGGTTGTGCAACAATGCTAACAGCACTACTTGGATTAGGTAAAATTATTATGGTATAGGCTTTTGTTTGTTTACTTACTAAAGGACAGCCGTTATCTTCATAAGTAATAAAAAAAGTATAGGTACCGGGTGTAGCAGTAGCTAAGTTCCAGCTAAAGGCTCCTACAGGACTAGTGGTGTTGTTATTGGTAATAGTGAATGTAGCACCTGTTGGAATACCATTAGCAACCATATTTATGGTATTACCATCGATATCTGTCGGGTTAATATTAAAGCTTAATGTACCATTGCTTTTACAAATTTTTAAAGTAGTGGTATCTATTAAAGTTGAGCCAGAGGAGTTATTGGAAATATTACCGTTAGGCGGATTATTATTGCAATTATTAATAACTACAAAGGTCATTTCGCGCATACTGGTGCCAACTAAAACTCCATTTTTGTATTCTTCAACCATGCCTACTACTAAGCTTCTTTGAACGGCATTAGGAGTAAAATTTAACTGACCATTGGTATTGTTAAAGTTAAAAGTTCCCGCTGTTGTGGCTAATGGTGCAGATCCAGAAAAGGGAGTAACATAGGTTACAGTGCCGCCAGGTTCTATACCGGTTACTAAACTAAAATTGAGCGAGTCAGTATTAGGGTCTATGGCCCCAGGATTATAGGCAGCAGCTTTGTTAATACAGAAAAATGGAGTAGGAATTGTTGTATATACCGGAGATGAATTTGGTCCACTTAGGTTATTTAATGTAGCTATTAAAGACATAACACTTCCAGAAGGGCCTATAGTAATATTGGTTATACTATTGCTTCTTCCTGCTAAACTATTTCCCATGACGCCATTAAATTGGAAAAGCCAATTTGCAGAAAGCGTATTCAACGTAACATTTGCAGCATAAATATATCTTTTTACACCCGGTATGGTACTTAGTGGGTTAGAACAAACGGTATTGTTTATTTGGTTATTGCAAACAGGGGTTACTTCTACATTCGAACCTGCTTGAATAGTAAGGTTTAAGGTATCATACGGATTACCATTATTATAAACTATTACTTCTGGAGTTGAGCCTGGGAAGGAAGGAAAAGAAGTTCCCGAGCAGTCTCCATAAACAACAAGGTATACTTTGTAGGTGTTGCCAATGACATGAGTATAGTAAAAATCAGCCCCATAGAAATGGGATCCTTTAGCGATGTTACTCGTTATGATACAAGAAAGTAGTAAAGAAAAGCTAAGTAGTTTTCGTTTAAATATGTTCATTGGACAATAATCAAAATTTAATAAATATTGGCTTTGGTATTACAAACTGGTTGGTCTATCCACAAAAATAGACAATAAATTGCTCTAAAGTGTTGGGAAATAGGATAGTTTCTTAATTATAATGTTAAAACAATCGACGAGAGGATTTGATTTTAGAGACAAATTCATTGACATCTAAAACAAGTTTATATTTTAATACGATAGCTAAGAATAGCATTATACCTATTAAACTTCTCAATACCAAATCTATATAAACATTAATAATGGTTGGTATAAATTGAAAAATAACTACTATTAGTATTCCGCATATTATGGTTAAAAAACTATTTTTGGTAAAAGGCACTAACTGTAATTTACGTTTTACGAGCAGGTATTTTCCTATATTAAAAATACAAAGAGCAATGCTAGTGGCCCAAGCAGCTCCATAAACACCATATAAAGGAATACTTATTCTATTAAAAATCAAGATCATGAGTACTAAGGCCAAAGAAAGTAGGAAAAACGATTTGTAATGTTTAGAAATGCTCATTATTTCACTATTCAAACCTGTAGCCATATCTACTAAACGCCCTAGCATTAAAATTAATACCAAGGGTTTTAGAGCGGAGTAAGCAGACGGTAAAATGGCAACAGCATTATCTAAGTTTAGAGCTATTAAAATACCCATAGCAACTGTTGCAAATAATATATTGTTGCTTGCTCTATTGTAGATATCATTTACTTTTTCCATTTCGTTGGCATGGTATGCTTGCGTTAATGATGAAAAAACGGCAACTGACATAGATCTGTAAGGAATAGAAAATAAACTAATAATAAAAACAGCATTGGCATATATACCTACATCACTGATTCCTTGATGGGAATAAAAAGCTAACATATTAGCATCTAAGGTGCCTAACAACGTTAGCGATGCACTGAGTAATAAGTGATACCAAGCAAAATGAAGTAATTCTTTCCGTTCCTTTTTTTCGAAAACCTGCCAATTTAGGGAAATACTAAAGTTATCGGTTTTGTATTTGGCTATACACCACATAGCAAATATTGGAATAGTATACATTAAAACCATTCCGTAAAAAAAAGTGTTTGTACTAATTATTTTATATCCAGTTAAAACTAATAATATTAGCGTTAATACTCGAATAAGAATGGCTTGCATAAACGAACTTAATGCAACACGCATTTGTGAATTTAAATACGATTCAAATAATGTAACAAGACTGAGGAGTAATACAAAAACCGGTAATAAATAAAAATACTGATCGTTTATAGATCTGTCAATAGGTTGATAGTGGTTAATAATTGGATTGCGCAGTGCATTGTATATAATAAAAAAAACAGTACTTGTGATTATAGGTATTAAAAAACTAAAGCCTATAAGTGCTTTTCTTTTGCCTGCATCCTTTTGGTATTTATGGATGTATACAATTAATGTAGATGGAACGCCTATTAATAGAAAATAAGAAAAAGTAAGTGCCTGATTGGTTATGTTTTTAATAAAACCATAATATTGAACAGGCAATAAATAGGTAGAAGCCAATACAATTATACCGCCCAGCACCGCTCCAAAAAGGGTGACTATGGTACTCTTGATTGATTGCCTGACTACAATGCCCATAACAAAGTGCTAAAATAGATGCGTTTGAATTTTAAAATGAATAAGCTTATTAGAATTTCTAACGAAGTTAGAAAATTAGACCTATAAAACACATTAACAACTAAATAATAGTCAATTCAAAGCAAGTTGTAAATCAATTTATTACCGTTCAAAACATTCATGACCAAGCAATTTATTGTTATATTTGTGTTTATATACAAGGTAATTTCATGTATTTTTTAAACAATTTCTTATTATAATTCAATTTTACAGCATTTAAAGTTTATGGTAATAGGAAATGGATTATTAGCAAAAAGCTTCAAAAATTATATCAATAATGATGCTGTAGTTATATACTGTTCAGGCGTTTCTAATTCTCTGTGCGAAGACGAAAATGAATACGGAAGAGAAAGAAAGTTGCTTGAGGAGACGATATTAAATTTGAAAAGCAGTTTATTTGTTTACTTTAGTACCTGTAGTATTTACGAGAAAAAGCCAAGCGAAAGCAAATATGTTGAACATAAATTAAATATTGAAAGTTACATTCAAAAAAACTGTAATCAATACTTAATTATTAGGCTTTCAAACGTTGTTGGAAAAACTAGTAATCCTAATACCGTAATGAATTTTTTCTTTAACAGAATCAATAAGCAAATTAATTTCGATTTGTGGAATTTATCTTATCGTAACTTGATTGATGTTGAAGATGTGGCAAAAATCGTTTCGTTTATAATCAACAATCATGTATTTGCCAATACCATTGTAAATGTTGCTAATACACAATCCATAGCTGTACCGCAATTGGTAACAAAAATGGAGCAGTTTCTTTCAAAAAAAGCAATGGCTACTACTTTAGACAAGGGTTATGAATTTCAAATTGATACTACTGCTATCCAACCAATATTGAAGCAGTTGCAGCTTTCATTTGAACATGATTACGTAGATGGCTTATTAAAAAAATATTATCAAAGTGAATTATAAGCAGGCTTGTATTAAACGAACTATTGAATTAACTGTTTTAGCTCCTTTTGTTTTATTGGGAAAGATTATAGGCCATTTTATTAAACCCAATTACGAGGCATCTATATTTTTATTTTTCCCATCTGCAGATATAGGTGGATCTCCTAAAGTAAATGCAACCATTTTGCATCTTTTAAAAGAAAAAAAGCCACTCGTCATTTTTTCTAAAAAACCTTCAAATAATGGCTTTAAAGAATTATTTGATAGTGCCAATTGTACAATTATTGACTTGCATAAGTTAATTGATAATAAGTACTATCATTTTATTAATGTTATATACAGAGGAATTATCAGCACTTGGATTAATAGGGCTGATAAAGCTGTAGTATTAGGTGGCGAATGCATCTATTTTTATAAAATTATTCCACACCTAAAAAGTTCTGTAAAGAAAATAGAATTATCTCATCTAAATACTTGGTTAGATTATAATCAAGCATTTATAAAATATATTGATTACAGAATCACGAGTACCCCTTATCTTGTAAGAAATTTTCAGGAACAATATAAAAACAATCAGGTTCCAGAAAAGTACTTAAGTCGATTATCATACATAGATAATTGGGTTGATATTCCACCATATAAAGAAAAGCAAACGCCTAATTTAAATGTCCTTTTTGTTGGAAGAGGTGCAGCCCAAAAGCGTGTTCATATAATTTCTGCAATTGCAGAGCAGCTTATGCAGGCAAACCCAGCTATTACATTTACGTTTGTAGGAGATGTGGCTTCCTATTTAAGTCCTTACGTATTACGTAATGCAACTTATCATGAGTTCGTTAATGATAAAGATAAATTGTATGAATTGTACGATCAAGCAGATATCTTAATTCTCACTTCTGCATTTGAAGGCTTACCTATTGTGATTATGGATATGATGGCTCGAGGCAAAGTAGTGGTATCTACAGCTGTAGATGGCATACCTGATTATATAGAGCATTTGAAAACAGGTTTGCTAATTGAAGAATTAAAAAACGAACAAATTATTAAAGATAAAGGTGTGGAGTTAATTGAAATGCTATTTAATGATAGAGCACTTCTTCATAAAATTGGATTGGAAGCAAGAAATACAGCACTTAAGAAATTTGACAGAGTGCAGTTTGAAGATAAATACAAACACCTGCTTATTAACTAGTTAATTGTGCAATCGATTAAAAATTTATTTTCCAAAAAATAGATTAACTCATCTTAATTCCAATTCTTCCAGAGTAATCTATTTTTGATAGGAACAAAGAAATTTTATTTTGATCTATATATTCATCTACAGCTTTTTTAGATCCTGCCCAATGTCCATAATCGTCAATAATTAAAACACCCGTCTTAGCAAGTAGCGGAAATAAGTGGATCAATTCATGTTTAGTAGATTCATACCAATCGGTATCTAATCTGAGCAGCGCAATGCTCCCTCCAGGTATGTGATTAGGTATTGTATCTTCTACTTTCCCTTGGATAAATTTAATTTGATTGCCTGGATATAAGGTAGTTGCTAAATTTGATTTTACTTCATCTAAACTCGAATAACACCAAACAGATGCTTGATCGTTTTTAGAGGCTTTTTTTAGTAAGGTATTAGCACTAGTGCCAAAAATATCTTTATCATTTTCTGTTGGTTCACTCATGCCCTCATAGGTATCATAAAGCCAAATGGTTCTATCTGTAACACCAAATTTTAATAAGGTTTTTGCTATTAGCATAGAACTACCACCTTTCCAAACGCCGCATTCTACAAAATCTCCTTGAATATTGTTTTTAACCACATATTCTACCCCCTTGTAAAGAGCATACATGCGCTCAATACTTGTCATGGTATAGGGTTTGCAAAAGTTATAAATGTCTAAAAATTCTGCATACTCCTCATTGATATTATCTTTAATGATTTTGAAACCAAATTTGTTGAATATTTTATTTAAAGATTGAAATATCATTTTATACATTAAATTTGTTGTTATAAAGTCTATGAAACGCAACAAATCTAACACATTTTTCTCTAATAGTTGGCTTGGAATGCTCTACAGCCCTCTTTTTTTAACTAGAAGAGCATTGCATAATGCTATTGCAAAAAATGCACCGATGTTTAAAGGTAAAATGCTTGATTTAGGTTGTGGTAATAAGCCCTACTTTGAGGAATTTAAAAATGTAAATGAGTACATAGGTTTGGATATTGAAAACAGTGGCAATCATGAAGGCAAATCGAAAGTAGATGTTTTTTATAATGGTAAAAACTTCCCTTTTGAAAACAATTCTGTTGATGGGGTTTTTTCTTCTGAGACATTTGAACATATTTTTAATTTAGAAGAAGTTATACTAGAAATTCATAGAGTGCTTAAAAAAGACGGTTTATTACTTGCAACCTGCCCCTTTTTTTGGCCTGAACATGAAGCCCCTTTTGACTTTGCTCGTTATACATCCTTCGCCATTAAAGATCTTCTTCAAAGAAATGGATTTGAAATAGTTAACTATGAAAAGACCGGTAATTACTTTACAGTGATGCTGCAATCACTTGCGTTGTACATGAGTTTTTTCATCAATAAAATCCCTGTTTTAAACAAATTATTTTTTGTAATCTTTATTACACCAATATTTTTATTGGGGTCTATGCTCAACTTTATCTTCCCATCTTTTATGAAGCGCAAAGACCTTTACCTTAACAATGTAATTTTAGCAAGAAAATTATAAGCCACCTTTACTTTAGCCTATTTTCAACTTTTCTTTGCTTTTTGTTTCACCTTACAGGTAAAACCTGAGAAAATGGTCTAAAAATCTTTCCAAATACTTCAAAATAACCTTGTAAATTCCTTTACGAGGCTTAACTTTGTCGGGCAAATTATTATAACCTAAAATTCTAATTAAAATGCTTTCTGTTTTATTAAATAGTACTGCTAATTCCTCCATTAATTATTTACCCATAGTAATTCAATTGGTTGTAGCTATAGGCTTTGTAGCATTTATGATGAGTGTTACCCACTTGTTAGGACCTAAACGCCGTACTAGCGATAAGTTAGCCAATTTTGAAAGTGGTATCGAATCCGTTGGTAATGCACGTCAGCCAATGGCGATTAAGTACTTTTTAGTAGCCATTTTATTCGTTTTATTTGATGTGGAAGTTATTTTCTTCTATCCATATGCAGTTAATTTCAAAGCGCTTGGAAAAGAAGGATTTTTAGCTGTTTTGATGTTTGTAGCATTCTTTTTAGTAGGATTTATTTATATCCGTAAAAGAGGCGCTTTAGATTGGGAAGAATAAACATTTTTATAAAAAACTAGTTTTAGAAACAACAATTTTAATTTCAATATGCGTCCAGTTCAATATAATACCAACCTTAAAATGGTTGATTTACCAGAAGGCCACTCTGGCGAAGGTTTTTTTGCAACTTCTTTAAATAATGTAATTGGCTTAGCTAGAAAAAATTCTATTTGGCCTTTACCTTTTGCTACCTCTTGTTGTGGTATCGAATTTATGGCTACTATGGCTGCCCACTATGATTTAGCTCGTTTTGGCTCGGAGCGCTTAGGCTTTAGTCCACGTCAATGCGATTTATTAATGGTAATGGGTACGATTTCTAAAAAAATGGCTCCTATCTTACGTCAGGTATATCTTCAAATGGCAGAGCCACGTTGGGTTTTGGCAGTAGGTGCTTGTGCTTCTAGTGGTGGTATTTTTGATAGCTATTCTGTACTGCAAGGTATCGACCAAGTAATACCAGTAGACGTATACGTACCAGGTTGCCCGCCTAGACCAGAAGCTATTATTGATGGCATTATGAAAATTCAAGAATTAGTGGGACAAGAGAGCTTACGCCGCAGAAATAGCGAACAATATAAAGGACTTTTAGAAAGCTACGGAATTCAATAGTATATGACACACGAACAAATTATTGAAACATTAGAAGCTGCATTTGCAGGCCAACTAAGTGATTGCGATACCGCACATGGCATTAGTGCTATAACGATACCTGCTGCTTCTAATTTAAAAGTATTGCAATTTTTGTATGATAGCGAAGATTTACAATTTCGCTTTCTTACAGATTTAACAGCGGTACATTTTCCCAATAGAACCAATGAAGAGCTTTGTGTAGTATATCACTTACACAGCCTTCATTTGAACAAGCGTTTACGCATAAAATTGTATGTGCCAGTAGCAGCGCCTAAAGTGTTTACAGCGTCTAAGCTTTTTTCTGGTGCCAACTGGATGGAGCGCGAAACTTTCGACTTTTACGGTGTAGATTTTGTAGGGCATCCCAATTTGAAACGTATTTTAAACGTCGATGAAATGGATTATTTCCCTATGCGCAAAGAATATCCAATGGAAGATCCTACGCGTATTGATAAAGATGATGAAATGTTTGGTCGTGGAGGAACGATTTGTTAATCAATAAAGAAAAAATTACCATGTCAGCACATATACACTTAGACGAAGCTTCAATTCAAAAACAAACCACTACCCTCAATTTGGGTCCTACCCACCCAGCTACCCACGGGGTATTTCAAAATATTTTGGAAATGGATGGCGAGCGCATCGTTAGCGCTGTACCAACGGTTGGATATATTCATAGAGCGTTCGAAAAAATTGCAGAACGTAGACCCTATTACCAAATCACTCCACTTACCGATCGATTAAATTATTGCTCTTCTCCTATCAACAACATGGGATGGCATATTACCGTAGAGCGTTTGTTAGGTATTAAAACACCGAAGCGTGTCGATTATTTACGCGTTATCATCATGGAATTGTCTCGCATTGCCGATCATTTAGTCTGCAATTCGGTTATTGGTGTAGATACCGGAGCTTTAACCAGCTTCGTTTATGTATTTGAATTTAGAGAACATATTTATGAAATTTTTGAAGCTGTTTGCGGTTCTCGTCTTACAACTAATATTGGTCGTTTCGGAGGTTTCGAACGTAATTTCCCTCAAGAAGCTTTCGATAAAATCAATAAATTTTTAGAAGCCTTTCCAAGAGGTATGAAAGAATTCGAATCTTTGCTTACCCGCAATCGAATTTTTATGGAGCGCACCATGGGTGTTGGCGGTATCAGTGCAGAAAGAGCTTTGAATTACAGCTTTACAGGACCTAATTTACGTGCAGCTGGAGTGGATTATGATGTGCGCGTTGCGCAACCATACAGTTCTTACGAAGATTTTGATTTCAAAATTCCAGTAGGTACTACCGGCGATGTGTATGATCGTTTCTTAGTGCGTAACCAAGAAATTTGGGAAAGTGTAAGTATTATTAAGCAAGCACTCGAAAAAATTGCTGCCCTAGAAGCTGCAGATCCAAGTCAGAAAGAAGTTTTCTATGCTCCAGAAGCAGACAAATACCATTTACCACCTAAAGAAGATGTGTATACCAAAATGGAAGCACTTATTTTCCATTTTAAAATGGTGATGGGTGAGATTGAAGTTTTACCAGGTGAAATTTATTCAGCAGTAGAAGGTGGTAACGGTGAAGTAGGTTATTATTTAATCAGTGATGGCGGTAGAACCCCTTATCGCTTGCATTTCAGAAGACCTTGCTTTATTTACTACCAAGCCTATCCAGAAATCATTCAAGGAAGTTTATTGAGTGATGCGGTAGTAACGATGAGTAGTTTAAACCTCATTGCCGGAGAATTAGATGCATAATTAAGATATTAAAAAACGTATGAAACAATTTTCAGCAGAACAATTAAATCAAGTACAAGCTATCATAGCACGTTACCCAGAAGGGAAACAAAAAAGTGCGCTTATACCTTTGCTTCATTTGGCACAAGAAACTTTTGGTGGATGGTTGGATACCGAAACTATGGATTATATAGCTTCTATACTAAGTATCAAACCTATTGAAGTATATGAAGTAGCTTCTTTTTACTCGATGTTTCACATGAAGCCCGTAGGCAAGCACGTTTTCGAAGTTTGCCAAACCGGACCTTGCATGTTAAATGGTAGCGATGAAATCATAGCCTATATCAAAGAAAAATTAGGCATTGAAGCGGGTCAAACAACTGCAGATGGTCTATTTACTTTAAAACCGGTAGAATGTTTGGGTGCTTGTGGATATGCGCCTATGATGCAATTAGGCAAACACTACAAAGAGTTTTTGACCAAAGAAAAAGTGGATCAAATAATTGAAGAATTAAGAACGGCATCAAAACATTAAAATCATAAAGCAATAGCTTATGTCTAAAAAGATATTATTAGAACATGCTCATATCGAAGGTATTCGTTTTTATGAAACCTATCGAAAAAATGGTGGTTATAGAAGTGTGGAGAAAGCACTTAAAATGAGCCCAGATGAAATTGTAGAAGAGGTTAAGAAAAGTGGCTTGAGAGGTCGTGGTGGTGCGGGTTTCCCTACGGGAATGAAATGGAGTTTTTTAGCAAAACCAGAAGGCGTTCCTCGTCATTTGGTTTGTAATGCCGATGAATCTGAGCCAGGCACCTTTAAGGATCGCTACTTGATGGAGTTTCTTCCTCATTTATTAATTGAAGGATTAATTGTTTCTTCTTATGCATTAGGATCTAATGCAACGTATATCTATATCCGTGGCGAATATGCATGGATACCTGATATTTTAGAGCAAGCTATTGCCGAAGCTAAAGCAAATGGCTGGTTAGGAAAAAATATTTTAGGCACTGGTTTCGATTGCGAAATTTATGTGCAACGTGGAGCGGGTGCTTATATCTGCGGAGAGGAAACAGCTTTGATAGAAAGCTTAGAAGGTAAACGAGGCAATCCGCGTATTAAACCGCCATTCCCAGCGATTCAAGGTTTATGGATGCGACCAACCGTAGTAAACAATGTAGAAACACTTGCCGCTGTTGTTCCAATTATCAATATGGGTGGAGATGAATATGCAAAAATAGGTGTAGGCAAATCTACGGGTACAAAATTACTTTCAGTTTGTGGTAATGTAAATAAACCAGGCGTTTATGAAATAGACATGACCATTTCTGTAGAAGAATTTATTTACAGCGATGCTTATTGTGGTGGTATTCCAAACGGAAAAAAATTAAAAGCTTGTATTCCAGGCGGTTCTTCTGTTCCTATCTTACCTGCTAACTTATTGTTGAAAACAGCTAAGGGCGAAACCCGTATGATGAACTATGAAAGCCTTGCTGATGGAGGCTTTGCAACAGGTTCTATGATGGGTTCTGGTGGTTTTATTGTTTTAGATGAAACGCAATGTATTGTACGTCATACCATGAGCCTTGCTCGTTTTTATAATCATGAGAGCTGCGGACAATGTAGTCCGTGTAGAGAAGGAACGGGATGGATGTACAAAATCTTAAAGAGCATTGAATACGGCCATGGTAAAATGAGTGATATCGATTTATTGTGGGATGTACAACGCAAAATTGAAGGTAATACTATTTGTCCGCTTGGCGATGCTGCTGCATGGCCTGTGGCTGCTGCTATTCGTCATTTTAGAGATGAGTTTGAATGGCATATCAATCATCCAGAAGAAGCGCAAACAAGAAATTATGGATTAGCACATTATGCAGATCCAATACATGTACCAACCGTATAAAATATAATTCATCGCTTTGTCGAAAAAATATAAAACATGAGTGAGCAAATTAAAGTAACCATTGATAACATAACTGTAGCCGTTGCACCTGGTACTACGATTCTTCAAGCTGCGCGTCAAATTGGAGGCGAAGTTACACCGCCGGCTATGTGTTATTATAGCAAGTTAGAAGGTAGTGGTGGTAAATGCCGTACTTGTTTGGTAGAAGTTTCTAAAGGTTCTGAAAAAGATCCTAGACCAATGCCCAAATTAGTAGCAAGTTGCCGCACCCCGGTATCTGATGGTATGGAAGTAAAAAATATTACTTCACCAAAAGTATTAGATGCTCGTGCCGGTATTGTAGAGATGTTGTTGATCAATCACCCATTAGATTGTCCCGTTTGTGACCAAGCAGGCGAATGTCATTTGCAAGACTTAAGTTATGAGCATGGTGCAAGTGGTACGCGCTATGATTACGACAGACGCACTTTTGAAAAAGAAGATATTGGTCCGTATATCCAATTGCACATGAATCGTTGTATTCTTTGCTATCGTTGTGTATACACCGCTGATCAATTGACTGGTAAACGCGAACATGGTGTTTTAGATCGTGGCGATCATGCAGCAATTAGCACTTGTATTGGCAAAGCATTAGAAAATGATTTTATAGGAAATGTTATTGATGTTTGTCCAGTAGGGGCATTAACCGACAAAACATTCCGATTCAAAAACCGCGTTTGGTTTACTAAGCCTGTAGATGCGCATCGCGATTGCCCTACCTGCTCTGGTAAAACAAGATTATGGATGCGTGGTGATGAGGTTTATAGAGTAACAGCAAGAAAAGATAAATGGGGTGAAGTAGAAGAGTGGATTTGTAATACTTGTCGTTTCGATAAAAAACAAGCTAGCGATTGGACTATAGAAGGACCAAGTAAAATTGATCGTCATAGTGTTATTGCACAAGGCCACTACGAAGGGGTATTGAAACCACAAAATTTCTTACCAGAAGTTATCGGTAGAAATCCAAAACTTTTGATGGATATCCATGATGTAAGTGGTGTCAACAAAAACGAAATTGAATTGAGTAAATTATCTGGTCCTGCGCACAGTAGCGATTTTGATAAAAAATAATTATTAACGAATTACAACTTATAACTACATGTTATTAATGTCTATAGATTGGAGTTTTATTATAGAAAAATTAATTTTAATTTCTGTAATTCTCGGCGCTTCACTGGGTGTGGCTACTTATGCTACTTGGGGCGAACGTAAAGTGGCTGCTTGGATGCAAGATAGAAAAGGACCAAGCCGTGCGGGACCCTTTGGTTTATTGCAACCTATTGCCGATGGTATAAAATTATTTTTTAAAGAAGAAATTATTCCAAACGACGCTAATCGTTTTCTATTCATATTAGGTCCATCTTTAGCGATGCTTACCGCTTGTATGGCAAGCGCTGTAGTGCCTTGGGGACCAAGTATAGAATTAGAAAGCGGAAGAGTTATTGCCTTACAAGTCGCAGATATTAATATTGGTATTTTATATGTTTTTGGCGTAGTAAGTGTTGGTGTATATGGTATCATGTTGGGCGGATGGGCTTCTAATAATAAGTATTCATTAATGGGTAGTGTGCGTGCAGCATCTCAAGCTATTTCTTATGAATTAGCTATGGGTATTAGTTTAATTGCTTTACTCATGATGACCGGCACTTTAAGCTTAGCAGAAATTGTAAATCAACAACATGGATTTTGGGAAAACGGATGGTTTACTTGGAATGTAGCAAAACAACCATTAGGCTTTATCATCTTTTTAGTGTGTGCGTTTGCAGAATTAAATAGAGCTCCCTTTGACTTACCAGAAGCGGAGAGTGAATTAGTAGCTGGTTATCATACCGAGTATTCTTCTATGAAATTGGGGTTTTATTTATTTGCTGAATATGTAAACTTATTTATCAGTTCTGCAATTCTTATTACTTTATTCTTTGGTGGTTACAACTTTCCTTTTATGGATCAAGTTGCTGGCAATGTAAGTCCAGTAGTCTTTTCTATCATTTGCGTTTTAGTGTTGTTAACTAAAACCATCATGATGATTTTATTTTTCATGTTTATCCGATGGACGATCCCGAGATTTAGATATGATCAATTAATGAATTTAGGTTGGAAATCACTCATTCCTTTAGCCCTTGTAAACATGCTTATAACAGGAGCAATCATTATTTGGGTTTTAAATTAAAAAGCTATGCAAGAATTAACGAATAAGCGAGTAGCCGTAGACAGAAAGCCCATGACCTTCATGGAGCGTCTTTACATCCCTACTATTATTAAAGGACTTTTTATTACCGTAGGTCATATTTTTAAAAAACCTGCTACTATTAGTTATCCCGAACAGCAACGACCATTCAGTCCGGTGTTTAGAGGATTACATATTTTAAATAGAGACGAGCAAGGTCGTGAAAGATGTACGGCTTGTGGCTTATGTGCTTTGTCTTGCCCTGCAGAAGCCATTACTATGGAAGCAGCAGAGAGAACTAAGGGAGAAGAGCATTTATATAGAGAAGAAAAATATGCAGCAAAATATGAAATCAATATGTTGCGTTGTATTTTCTGTGGTTTATGCGAAGAGGCTTGTCCTAAAGATGCTATTTATCTTTCTGAAACGGTAGCGCAAGCCAACTATTCTCGTAAGAGCTTTATTTACAATAAAGAAGATTTATTAATTCCAAATCCAAACGAAACGCATTAATATGAACCCACATCAACTTGTATTTTGGATCTTATCCGCAATTGCTATTGGTGGCGCCTTAGGGGTGATACTTAGTAGAAACCCAGTAGCAAGTGTATTGTTTTTGATTGTTACTTTTTTTGCAGTTTCTGGTCATTATATTTTACTCAATGCACAATTCTTAGCCATTGTAAATATTATTGTATACGCTGGAGCTATCATGGTATTATTTCTTTACGTCATCATGCTTATGAATTTAAATGGCGATGTAGAACCACAAAAAAGTAAATTGTTGCAGTTTGCTGGTATTATTTCAGGGGGCACCTTGTTTTTAGTTTTATTAGCTGCTTTTAAAACTACACAATTAACAACCACACCAATTAATACAACAAGTTCAATCGGATTGATTAGCGAATTGGGTCAAGTATTATTTACTCGATTTGTATTTCCTTTCGAGATCAGCAGTATATTGTTTTTAAGTGCTATGGTAGGTGCTGTAGTAATTGGTAAAAAAGATTAAAATAAGTAATTATGCCTATTCAATATTATATTTTTTTAAGCCTTGCCTTATTTAGCATTGGCGTAATGGGAACCATGATGCGCAGAAATGCTATTATCATTTTTATGTGCATTGAATTAATGCTTAATGCAGTCAATCTATTGATGGTTGCGTTTTCTAATTATTGGGAAAATAGCAATGCACAAATTTTTGTGTTTTTCATTATGGTTGTAGCTGCAGCAGAAGTAGCTGTAGGATTGGCCATTATCACTTTGGTGTATAGAAAAGTAAATTCTGTAGATATTAATATTTTAAATCGTTTAAAAAATTAATACAGCTTTTATAATTAACCTCTTAGAAAGTAAATTTTATGATACAATATAGTTACCTCATTCCCTTATTTCCATTGCTTGGTTTTTTAATCAATGGATTAGGCTGGAATAAAATACCTAAGTCCCTTGCCGGTGTTATCGGTTCTACTTCGATACTGGCTTCTTTTGTAATTTCATTAGCTGTTTTTGCTGAGGTGCTTTCGCCAAGTTTTCAAGGCCCTTTCGTGCAACATTATTTCGATTTTATTCAATCCGGTACACTCTATATTCCTTTTGCGTTTCAGATAGATGCATTGTCGGCTAGTTTTTTATTAATTATTACGGGAATTGGATTTTTAATTCATGTGTATTCCATTTCGTATATGCATGATGATGAGGGAATGGTAAAATACTTTGCTTACCTCAATCTTTTTGTATTCTCTATGTTGTTGTTGGTAATGGGTGCCAATTATATTATAATGTTTATTGGATGGGAAGGTGTTGGATTGTGTTCTTATTTATTGATTGGATTTTGGTTTAAAAATCATGCTTATACCGATGCGGCTAAAAAAGCCTTTGTCATGAATAGAATTGGTGACCTTGGATTTTTAGTGGGTATGCTATTAGTTTTATATCATTTCCATACCTTAAGCTATCAAGAGTTATTTGATACTATAAAAACGGGTACAGATCAAACTACTATTTATACTGCAATAGCAATTTGTTTCTTTATTGGTGCTATGGGTAAAAGTGCGCAAATTCCACTTTATACTTGGTTACCAGATGCAATGGCCGGACCAACACCAGTATCTGCATTGATACATGCTGCTACCATGGTTACAGCAGGTATTTATATGATTGCTAGAAGCAGTGTACTATATAATCTTGCACCTATTGCTTTAGATCTTATAACTTGGATTGGATTAGCAACGGCTTTATTAGCAGCGTCTATTGCTATCAAACAAAATGATATTAAAAAAGTATTGGCTTATTCTACGGTGAGCCAATTAGGTTTTATGTTTGTTGCTATTGGTATGGGCGCATATACAACAGCTGTGTTTCACGTTATTACCCACGCCTTTTTTAAAGCTCTTTTATTCTTAGGTTCAGGTAGTGTTATACATGCTATGAGTGGCGAGCAAGATATTCGTTTCATGGGTGGTTTAGGAAAGAAAATGCCAATTACAAAAATTACTTTTTTAATAGGTTGTTTAGCCATTGCCGGCATCCCTGGTTTTGCAGGTTTCTTTTCTAAAGATGAAATATTAGCACATGCATACGCACATCAGCCTTTATTGTTTGTTGCTTTATTAATTGGCGCTTTGATGACCGCGTTTTATATGTTCCGTTTATATTTCTTAACCTTTACAGGAACTTTTAGAGGTACGGAACATCAAGCACATCACTTACATGAGAGTCCAAAAGCAATGACGCTTCCATTAATGGTTTTAGCTTTATTCTCTATCATTGGCGGTTATATAGGATTGCCAAAAGTGATTTCTGAAAAACATTGGTTACACGATTTTCTTTCTACAGCAGTAACAGAAAAAGAACTCCATGAATTAAGTCATACTACAGAATGGTTGTTAATGGGTGTTTCTGTTGGTTTAGTACTTGTGATGATTGCGCTTGCTTATAAAGCTACTCAGAAAGCACAGTTCGCAGCAGCTAAAGGTTTCGGAAAAATATTAGAAAACAAATGGTATGTAGATGAATTGTATCAAGCAATAATCCTTACGCCATTACATCATTTAGGTATCTTTTTACAAAAAATAATTGAAAAATCTGGTATTGATACTTTCGTAAATAATGTAGGCACAAGTATACACTGGTTAAGTGCTCGTGTGCGCTTACTGCAAAGTGGTATTGTTGGATCTTACATTTTTGTAATGGTACTTGGTATTATATTATTACTCAGCATCGGATTTTTAAGTACAATTTTATAACATTCTCATATTTTATAAGTCATGATTTTAATAAGCTTATTGGCTCTTCCTTTTGTTGCAGCATTATTGAGTTTTATGTTGCCCAAGCAAGCAAAAACATTGGCGCTACTCAGCAGTGCTGTAGCAGTATTGATTTCCTTATACCTATCCATGCATATTGCAGAAGGGGCTTTAGATGTTTCACAAGCGTGGTTGCCTGATTTAGGTATTCAATTTGCTTTACATGCAGATGGTTTGGGCTGCTCTTTAAGTTTGCTTACGGCCTTGGTTAGTTTTCTTGTATTTCTTAATCTTAATAATAAAGAAGTTTCTAAAACGGCTTCATTTTACGGTTTGTTATTATTTGCACAAACCGGATTGATGGGCGTATTTTTAGCATCAGATGGAATGCTCTTTTATTTCTTTTGGGAATTAGCCTTGATTCCTATTTATTTTCTTTCTTCCATTTGGGGTGGAGAAAATAGAATTAATGTCACGTTCAAATTCTTCATTTATACCTTCATTGGTAGCCTAATGATGCTGGCAGGATTAATTTATTTAGGTTTACAAACACCGGGTGCCGATGCTTTTTCTTACCATTCTTTAGTAGCTGTTGGTAATAGCTTAAGCAATACACAACAAATAAGTTTATTTGTATTATTCTTTTTAGCCTTTGCTATCAAAATGCCTATTTTCCCTTTTCATACTTGGCAACCGGATGCTTACGATGAAGCGCCAACAAGTGTTACCATTTTCTTAAGTGCATTGATGGTAAAAATGGGTTTGTATGCCGTGCTTCGTTGGTTAATGCCTGTATTACCTGAAGGTGTTAATTATTGGTCTAATGCTGTAATTATATTGTCAATCATTGGTATTATTTACGCTTCTATTATTGCTTTGCAACAAACCAATATCAAACGCTTTATTGCTTACTCTTCTATTGCCCATATGGGTTTGATGTGTGCTGCAGCTTTTGTACAAAACGATCTTGCTATTCATGGTGTTAAAGTACAAATGTTCACACATGGTATTAATATTGCGGGTATGTGGTTGGTAGTAAGTATTATTGAAAATAGATTTCAAACAAAAGACATGAATGCATTAGGTGGCATCGCTACTATCATGCCTAAATTAGCCATTGCTTTTGTAATCATTGCTTTTGCTAATATTGCCTTACCCTTAACCAATGGTTTTGTGGGTGAGTTTATGTTGTTTGCTGGTATCTTTTCTAGTACGCACCCTAATCATATTTTATATATGGTATTAGCGGGCTTAGGTGTGATATTAGGAGCAGCCTATACTTTACGAATGTTACAAAAAGTTGTTTTTGGAACAGCGTCATCTACACAAGAAGTAAAAGATATTAGCATAAATGAATGGTGTGTTTTGGGTATCGTACTTTCCTTAATTATTGCATTAGGTGTATATGCTAAACCACTCTTGACCTTAACTAGTTTTTAAATAATAATTCATTAACGATATATTAGTTCATCATGATTTTAATAATAACTGCTTCTATAATTGGTGTTGTATTGCTTTTTGCAAGTTTTTTACTGAAACAAACAAGTAGTTTACTGCATTTAGTAACTGTTTTATTTGCTGCCTTGTTTGGTGTTGCCATTTGGGAATCTTTGCAAGCAAGTGCAATACTTACCCAATCGTTTTATTTAGATGCTATTCGAGTAGATAGATTTACAAACCAGTTTAATGTATTAGTAACGGGCTGTTTATTTTTATATATACTCTTAATGAAGAAGCATATTGCAGCTGTTGGTAAATATAAAGCCGAGTATTTTGCTTTAATAGCTTTTATTATGGTGGGTATTTTTATGCTCAGTAGTTTCAATAGTCTTTTAGTTATGTTTTTAGGTATTGAAATTGTTTCTATCCCACAATACATTTTAGCAGGAAGCGATAAAGAAAATTTAAAAAGTACGGAGGCATCTTTAAAATATTTTTTAATGGGTGCTTTTTCAACAGGCTTTTTATTGATGGGCATTACCTTGTTATACGGTGCTACTGGTAATTTTATGGTAAGTGAATTTAATTTCCTACAAGCTACTACCGTTAATCCATTAGCGCTTGGTGGTGTGCTATTATTAATTATTGCTTTTGGATTTAAAGTTTCAGCTGCACCAATGCATTTATGGACACCCGATGTATATGATGGTACCCCAACGCCATTTACTGCATTTATGGCTACCCTTGTTAAAGTAGCTGCCTTTGTAGGATTTATGCGTTTGTTCCAAACTTCTTTTACTGCAATCAGTTCCTCTTGGTCATTGGTATTATCGGTTGTAATAGCACTTACTTTACTTATAGGTAATATTACTGCGGTATTCCAGCAAAGTGTGAAGCGTATGTTGGCGTATTCGTCTATTGCTCAAGCTGGATTTATGTTGTTTGCCATTATATCATTAAATGCAATCGGTCGTCAAGGTATGCTTGTTTATACTATTGCGTACTCGGTAGCTAGTATCAGCTTCTTTGCTGTTCTAATAAAAATGAAAGATTATACCTATGATGGCTTTAATGGTTTAGCTAAAAAACAACCTTATATTGCGGCGCTTGCCACTATTTACATGCTTTCCTTAGCCGGCATTCCATTAACTGGTGGTTTTATGGCTAAATACTATATGCTCAAAGCGGTATTATTCCAAGGAAGCTATATGTGGTTAGCAATTTTTGCTTTATTAATGGCTGCGGTGAGCGTTTATTATTACTTTAAAGTAATCATTGCTATGTATTTCAAAGAAGGCGAAGCGGCTACTGTTGAGCCTTTTTCAAAAGAAGAGCAAGTATACCTAACGATAGGTGCATTATCATTGCTTGTAGTAGGTATTTTCCCAAGTTTATTTACTGGATCTATATAGTATTACAGGATATAAAACGAATGATAAAAGGGCTGCTTAAAGCAGCCCTTTTTGTTATAATTTACCCACATCTGTGCATTTCTTTATGGCTTAAGTAGCCAATACCTTTGTATTTTTATACTTCACAAGAATATAATTGTAGGGTATGGATATAGAACAATTAATGCCGCATGTAGAAGCACTTGTATTTGCAAGCGAGCGACCAATTACGCAGATCGAAATTACAGAAATGATCAGTCAAGCAGTAGAGCTACCTATTGAAATGGAGCGCATTTCTATTTGCATTGAGGCTATCAAAGAAAAATACGTACAAGAATTTTATCCATTTGAATTAAGAGAAATAGGGGGTGGTTTTCAATTTTTAACTAAAAAAGAGTATCACAGAACCGTATTACAATTGAATGGTGATAAGTATATTAAAAAACTATCTACCGCTGCTATGGAAACATTGGCAATAGTAGCTTATAAGCAGCCTATTACCAAATCTGAAATTGAATATATCAGAGGCGTAAGTGCCGATTATTCCATTCAGAAATTATTAGAAAAAGAACTTATTGTTATATCTGGAAGAAATGAAGATATGGTGGGAAAACCATTGATTTATGCTACTTCAAAGAACTTTATGGATTATTTGGGTATCAATGACCCTAGTCAATTACCACAACTAAGCGAGTTATCCAATGTAGAAATCGTGGTGCCAACTGCAGCAACAGAGGCACTTCCAGATGATACACCAGGGAAATTAATCGTATCTGAAGATGGGGAATTAGTAGACCCAACCGATACGAACGAATAAAGATGCTATAAGTTTCCGTTTTAATTACAATTCTAATTTTTGTTTTACCTAAAAATGCCTCAGTTTACTGAGGCATTTATGTTTAAGCGTACCTTTAAATCCGTATATTTATAAAAATTTTATCGTGAAACAAGTCTTTTTAGCAGCTTTAGTGGTATCTATCTTAACTACTTCTTCTTGTAAAAAACTAGAAGGGGATAATCAAAATTTAGATGCAACTAACCAAAGTGTTTTTGATCTTATGTCTACCAAGTCTGGATCTTGGTGGATGTATGGCAATAGAAATGATACCGTATTTATTCGATATGCTACTGGTATAGACACTACCAAACTAGGTTTGAAATATAGCTTTTACAATCGAAGAGATACCATTACCACTACGACTTCTCCGGAGTATTTTGGTAAAAACGAAGGAAAGTATTTAACACTTGTAGATTTAGATGGTAAAGAAACCAATTATATCAATTATGTATTTTGGCATGAGGGGAAAACTAGCTGGACTAATGATGGCGAGTACAATTCAGGTACTATTTTAGGAAAAGTAGTAGTTACCATTTCTTCCTCACTTGTACAAACGGGACTCACCATTACTCAAAATGGTAAAACATATACCAATGTATATCATGTTCATTCTACACTGAAAGCTGGAGCTTTAAATATTGATTTAGGAACGCTAGATATTTGGTTTTCTAAAAACATTGGCATTATTAGAAATGAGGCAGATTTAAATGCGCTTGGACTCTATAGAAATAAATATACAGACTCCCTAATTAATTACTATATTAAACCTTAAAAAATAGCCCACTGTAAAGTGGGTTTTTTTGTGGATACATTTGTGCACAAACTAGCACTAACTCAAACAAATATGATATTAAATAGTATTTTATTTTTGTAAATAATCTATTACCAAGTTAACTTTGCAAACACAAATTAACGCTCTTATATATTTTCAATTTTATGTCATTATTTACCCAACAACGTAACGAATTTAAAAGCCGACACATTGGCCCTCATCAAGAAGCTACTGCAGCTATGCTTACAACCATAGGTGAACTTTCATTAGATAGCTTGATAGATAAAACTGTGCCTAATGCTATACGCATGAAATCGCCTTTAAATTTACCTGCACCAATGCATGAGGCTGCATATTTGCAGCATGTTCAGGAAATGGGAAATAAAAATATCGTAGCTAAAAACTTTATTGGTCAAGGCTATTATGGCACGTATACACCGAGTGTTATACTTAGAACGATATTTGAAAATCCAGGATGGTATACGCAATACACGCCTTATCAAGCAGAGATTGCACAAGGACGTTTAGAGAGCTTGTTGAATTATCAAACTATGGTGTCTGATTTAACAGGATTACCGATAGCTAATGCTTCATTGTTAGATGAAGCTACTGCAGCATCAGAAGCAATGACGATGTTCTTTAACATGTTGAATAAAAATCAAGATAGTATAGAGCGCCCTAAATTTTTTGTTGATCAACATTGTTTCCCACAAACAATAGACGTATTAAAAACTAGAGCTTTACCAATAGGCATAGAATTAGAAGTAGGAGATTATAAAACGGCAAGTCTTGATGCTACTTATTTTGGTGCATTAGTACAATATCCAAATGATAAGGGTTCTGTTGAATCTTATGAAGATTTTATTCATCAAGTTCATCAAGTAGGCGCTTATGTTGCTATGGCAACAGATTTATTAGCTTTAACCCTATTGAAAAGTCCTGGTGAATTGGGTGCTGATGTGGCTTTAGGTTCGGCTCAGCGATTTGGTGTGCCAATGGGTTTCGGTGGTCCACACGCTGCATTCTTTGCCGTGTCTGATGAATTTAAACGTCAAATACCTGGTCGTATTATTGGTATAAGCATCGATGCTAATGGCAATAGAGCTTTGCGAATGGCTTTACAAACACGCGAACAACATATTAAAAGAGAAAAAGCAACATCTAATATTTGTACAGCTCAAGCCTTATTAGCTAATATGGCTGCAATGTATGCCGTATATCATGGTCCGCAAGGATTAAAAGCTATTGCAACGCGTATCCAACAATTAACTACTGCATTAGCTACTTCATTAAAAACAGTTGCACCTAGCGTCATTACAGTTGAAAATGCAAACGCATTTGATACCTTATTAGTTCATGTGCCAACAACTAAAACAATTGCTGCTTTAGCTAATGCAGCCAATATTAATTTTAGATATTTCAATGATACACAAATAGGTATCTCTTTAGATGAGACTACCAGTATGGAAGATGTAAATGCAATTTTATGTTTATTTGCAAAAGCATTTGAAGGTGTATTGACTACTGCAAGTATTCAAGAAGCATCTATGATTCCAGCTGCATTGCAAAGAAATAGTGCTTACTTAACCCATCCCGTATTTAATAGCCATCATAGCGAAACGCAAATGATGCGCTATATAAAGAAATTAGAAAACAGAGACTTGTCTTTAAATACAAGTATGATTTCATTGGGTTCTTGTACTATGAAATTAAATGCGGCAAGTGAAATGATGCCATTAAGCAATCCAAATTGGGGTGCTTTACATCCATTTGCTCCAGCACACCAAACTTTGGGTTACCAAGAAATGGCCGCTAAATTAAGTACGTATTTATGCGAGATCACGAAATTCGATGCTTGTAGTTTACAACCCAATAGTGGAGCACAAGGAGAATATGCTGGTTTATTAACAATCCGTAATTATCATCGTAGTTTAGGTGAGCAACATAGAGATGTTATGTTGATTCCGATTTCTGCTCACGGTACTAATCCAGCTTCAGCAGTTATGGCTGGCTATAAAGTAGTAGTTGTAAAAGCACTTGATAATGGATACATTGACATAGCAGATTTAAAAGAGAAAGCACAAGCGCATGCAGCTAATCTTGCTGGTATTATGATTACCTATCCTTCTACATATGGAGTATATGAAGAAACGGTTATTGAAATTACAGATCTAATTCATCAATACGGCGGACAAGTATACATGGATGGTGCTAATATGAATGCACAAGTGGGACTTACTGCACCTGGATTAATTGGTGCGGATGTATGCCACCTAAATCTTCATAAAACATTTGCTATTCCGCACGGTGGTGGTGGACCAGGCATGGGACCTATTTGTGTTAAAGCGCATTTAGCGGATCATCTTCCAGGGCATATACATACCAACAGTACGGTAACTGCTGTGTCTGCAGCGCCTTATGGGTCTGCATCTATTTTACTAATTTCTTATGCGTATATCTGTATGTTAGGTGCAGAAGGGGTAACTGATGCGACTAAGTATGCCATCTTAAATGCAAATTATATGCGTGCTCGTTTAGATAAGGCATATGATATTTTATATACAGGTGTAAGCGGTACTTGTGCTCATGAATTTATCGTAGATCTACGTCCGTTTAAAGCTAGTGTAGGTGTAGAAGCAGAGGATATTGCTAAACGTTTAATTGACTATGGTTTCCATGCGCCAACTATGAGTTTCCCTGTAGCTGGAACGATTATGATAGAACCTACAGAAAGTGAAGATAAAGCAGAGTTAGATCGTTTTTGTGATGCTCTATTAGCTATTCGTGAAGAAATTAAAGCAATCGAAAACGGAAGTGCCGACAAAGCTAATAACGTATTGAAGCACGCACCACATACACAAGCTTTAGTTTGTAGCTCTACTTGGGATAGACCTTATACCAGAGAGCAAGCAGCATTCCCATTGGCTTATGTGAGTGAAAATAAATTCTGGCCATTTGTTTCTAGAATCAACAATACGCATGGTGACAGAAATTTAGTATGTACTTGTGAGCCTACAGCAGCTTATATGTAATTAATGCTAGTGCAAAAATAAAAAACCGAGTAGTGTAAGCTACTCGGTTTTTTATTTTACATGTTTTTCAATGATATCACTTACGGCTAGAATAATTTCATAATCAATCGGTGCATGATCGCCAGGTACTATATCATATCGTCCTATAGCAGCGTATTGCATAACAAATCGAGGTAAGCCTTGGATATTAATTTCGTAATAAAACCCATCAGCTCGAGAATGAGGCACAACACTTACAAATAGGTTTTTTTGCTGCACACTAATATGATCTGTAAAATGAGCAGGCATTAGTTGATTTGTTTTTTAATTGCAGCCTCCATTTCTTTTTCTTCCAAAATCCCTTCTGCTCGCCAAACTTCTTTACCTTCTTTATATAGAATAAAGGTAGGCATGTGTAACACTTGTTGGTCTTGAATGATTAAGGTTTGAACGCCACCATCAACTTTAATAAAATGTATTTTATTAGAAAATTGTTGTTGCATTTTTTTATATACAGGTTCCATTTTTCTGCAAGGTGGGCACCATGGCGCGCCTATATCTACAAATACATAAGTAGCCGCTTTCAACATTTCTTGATACGCGGCAGGGGTAATTTGAACAGTGTTATTATTGCCTTCTACTTCTTTGCCTTCAGCACGCCATGCAGTTATACCACCTTCTAATTCATTAACTTCAGTAAATCCTTCTTTACGTAAAATAGCTGCGGCACGTTTACTTCTTCCACCACTTAAACAGTACACATAAACTGGTTTATTTTTATCTAAAGCTGCAATTCGTCTGTTAAATTCTTCTCCATCTTGTATGGGTGCTAGCATAGCTCCTTTGATATGACCACTTACAAATTCTTCTGAACTACGCACATCTATAAACTGCGCATTTTTGTTCTGTAATCCTTTTTGAAATGCATCAACATCTACAGTTTGAGATTGAACACAGGCATTGTGAACCAATAATAGATAGGTACAAAATAAGAGACTGAATACTTTTTTCATAGTCTCAAAAATAACTAAAAGGAATGTAATTTTTATAAATTTGATAATCAATATTATCGTAGTTTTACGCTTGCAAATTTTGACGCTCTATTTATGAAAAAAGTAACTTGTTTCTTCCGTCTTATACTACCTATTATAGTTTTTCAGTTAGGTTTTAATTCATCTGTTTCTGCATGTCAGCATGCTAATGCCAAAACGCATAAAAAACTATTGAAAACAACCATTGCTGATGCACGTGAAGATCATTATGATTTAAAATATACTAAGTTGACTATTGCACTGAATAATAACAATACAAATATTGCTGGTTCAGTGGTATATTATGCAGTGGTAAGCAATCCACTTATGAATGAATATGTATTTGAATTGTTGAGCACTATACAAATTGATTCTATTTTTGTTAATAATCAATTATGCACCTACACCCGCAATGCTAATGTGGTAACAGTGCCACTCTCAAGCGCAATGACGGCTGGGACATTTTTTACAACAAAAATTGTTTACCATGGCTCACCAACAAGTGGTACAGGTTTCTTTTCGGCAGGTATCAATACTATAGCATCACCCACTTGGGGTAATAAAGTTACCTATACACTAAGTGCTTCTTATCATGGATTTGAATGGTTCCCTTGCAAGCAATCGCTGAAAGATAAAATTGACTCCTCAAGTGTTTGGATTATTGTGCCTGACAGTTTAAAGGCTGGAAGTAATGGTTTGTTAAACAAGGTGACAAGTTTACCTAATAATTTAAAGCGATTTGAATGGTCTACAAAGTATCCTATCGATTATTATCTTATTTCTGTTAGTGTGGCAAATTATGTAGACTATTCTTACTATATGCATTTTGATAATAGTACTGATAGTATGCTGATACAAAATTATGTATATAATAACCCTGCAACATTACCTACTTTTAAGTCAGTAATTGATAGTACGGAGCTAATGATCAATCAGCTCTCTAATTTATTTGGACGCTATCCATTTTATCAAGAAAAGTATGGTCACTGTATGGCGCCCTTGAGTGGAGGTATGGAGCATCAAACGATGACAACTCTTGGATTCTTTAATGGTACTTTAGTCGTACATGAATTAGGTCATCAGTGGTTTGGAGATTATGTAACCTGTGCTAATTGGGGAGATATTTGGTTAAACGAAGGCTTTGCTTCTTATGTAGAACAATTGTACGTAAACAAATTTTATACACCTGCTAAAGCTTTTAACTATAGATCGGCGGTGCATAATCGAGTGATGCAACAAGCAGGCGGTTCCGTTTTCTGTAACGATACTACTGATGAAAATCGAATTTATGATAGCCGCTTGACCTATGATAAAGGTGCTGCCGTTTTGCATATGCTTCGTTATTTAGCGCCTAAAGACTCTTTATTTTTTGCGGGCATTAAAAATTATTTAAGTGCTCATGCGTTTAGCAATGCCACTACTTCTGATTTGAAAACAGCCTTAAGTACTATCTATCAAAAGAACTTAGATACTTTTTTCAATCAATGGGTATATGGTGAGGGATATCCAACCTATAGTGCAGAGTGGAATCAACAAATCAATGGTAGTAATTATGATTTTGTAATTAAATTAAATCAAACAACCTCAATGCCTTCTTCTGTATCAGCTTTTAATTTGCCGCTTCCTGTTTTGTTAAGGTCGCCTCAAGGTGATACAATGTTGTATTTGCCTTTTAATACTGCAACAGCCACTTATAATTGGCCAACAAACACATTTACAAAAACCATTTCTTCGGTAGAAATTGATCCTTCTAATTGGATAATTAATAAAACTGGATCAATTATTAAGAATACTGCATTAAGTATTCCAACAACCATATATCAAACACTTAAAGTTGCTCCTAATCCAACTAAAGATGTATGGTATATTAACCAAGTAGCCGTTGGCACTTCATTGCAATTGATAGATATCAATGGAAAATTGTTGTGGAATGAAACAGCAACTAGCGGTGAAATTCAAATACCTGCTAAGAATTTAACACCAGGTATGTATATTTTGATTGTGAAAGATGCAACTGCCAACCAACAAAGCATTCAATTAATAAAAGAATAATTATCGGTTCCAGTATTCATTAGCATAAGCAGTATTCCAATGTATTTTGGACAAGCTGCCTATTTTTGCAAACTTTTGCAAATTAATATTTATGCCAATTTCTGTGTAAGGGTTGCCGGTGCTTGTATAATTTCTAGCATAATTAAATTGCATTTTCTCTAGATCGAGCATAAAGCCAAAAGAGAAACCAGCCATTCCAGCCGCATCCTTAAGTCCTAGTTCACCTCTGCGTAAATGATTATAGGCTATACTAGCGGTAAACTTTTTATGTAAGTAAATATTGGCACCAAAAATAAAATGACGAAACAACTTATCAGCAAAATAGGATTTATTAGCATTTACATTCGTACTTCCTAAAAAGCTACTCGTTACAATATCTGCCGGATTATTATATCGAATATCCCATTCGTATAAATGATGAATAGTTGCCATTAGGCGCACTGGTAAATGTGCTAAGCGCTGACTTATTGCAATTTGTAAATCAAAAGGTAAAGCACTTTTAGTTTCAAAAGACTGAAGATAAAAACCCATATTTTTTGCAACAAATGCAATATTCAATAATTTGGCCGTGTCAGTATAGGTCACGCCTACGTCCATCAATACAGCATTGGCACGCGAATTAATCAGTTGCAAATGGGCATATTTGAGTTGTGCTCCATAACGCCATTTGGTCTCGTATGACCTTGAAGCCGAAATGCTAACAACCGATGCGTTGGGTTGAAATGTGGCGTATATATTACCAATATCATCGGTAAGATTGGTATTTCCATAATTGAAGGTATGAATACCTAAAGCAAATGAAGTTTGCAGCGCAGCACTATGATAGCCATACTGAAAATGATTGACAGCAATATTGTTATAATAGTTATTACGATTGATAGCTAGTTGATTATGCAAAGAGGGACGCATTAGGGAAGGGTTCTGATCTACCAATCCCATATCTTCACTTGGATCTGCAATAGCTATACCACCTAAAGCAGTAGGATGAGCAGCACTAGATAATCTTAAGAATTCAAAAGAAAATTGCCCACCTACTACTTGTGCTTTACCATAAGTGGAAAGGCCACATGCTATACCTAAAAGTAGTATTCGAAATTTTGAAAGCATGTTTACAAAACGATTAAGTGGGCAATAAAATTGCTTAGCTATTTGCTTTTTGGATATCAGCGATGATAGCATCACTTACACCTGTGAAAGAGAAGCCTCCATCGTGGAATAAATTCTGCATCGTTACCATGCGGGTATAATCACTGAAAAGGGTAAGACAGTAATTAGCACATGCTTCTGCACTAGCATTACCTAATGGAGACATTTTTTCTGCATAATCTAAAAAGGCATTAAAACCACTCACACCACTTCCTGCTGTAGTTACGGTAGGAGATTGTGAAATAGTATTCACACGAACTTTTTTATGTACGCCATAGTGATAACCAAAGCTTCGAGCAATGCTCTCTAATAAGGCTTTAGCTTCTGCCATATCATTATAGCCAGGGAAAGTTCTTTGTGCAGCGATATATGAAAGCGCTACTACAGAACCCCACTCATTGATAGCATCTAATTTAAATGCCGTTTGCATCACTTTGTGAAATGATAAAGCAGATATATCAAGGGTCTTTAAAAAATTGTCATAATTAGTATCGGTATAGGCAAATCCTTTGCGAACATTTGGAGACATACCAATGGAGTGTAATACAAAATCAACCTTACCGCCAAAATGTTCCATGGCTTTGGTAAATAAGTTTTCAAGATCTTCTACAGAAGTAGCATCAGCTCCAATTACAGGGGCATTATTACATTGCGCAGCTAATTCATTGATTTTACCCATTCTTAATGCTATCGGAGCATTGGTTAATACAATTTCAGCACCTTCTTCTACTGCTTTCAAAGCAGTAATCCAAGCAATAGAACGCTCATCTAGAGCACCAAATACAATACCTTTTTTACCTTTTAATAATTGATTTCCCATAAGTTGATTTTTATATTGAGTAAAAGTAAAAAAAAATGTAGGCTGTACCAAAGTTTTATTTATTATTCACGTTTATTTTGAAATTTTTATTTGAAATGCATGCCGTATCTTTGTGTTTATGAACTTAAATGCAGGGCTTATTAGCTTTTTCTTTAGCTTATTACTCTTACTCAACGCTTGTGAAGGTGCTAAAACAGATGCTTCTATAATGATGCAAGAAAAAATAGATTCTGCAGTTATGAGTACGGTTTCTAATTTCAAAAATGAACAGCAACGCGTTAATGATAGTATAATCAATGCTACTGCAAGTAGAAAAGCGGATTCTATTTGGGCTTTAGAATTAAATAAGGATACGCTAATAAACGATACCACACACCCTTAAATTTAAATCTCAATTTCAACTTGTTTTTAAACGCTTCGTATAATTTTCCTGATGTAGAACAAGCTAATGAGGAAGGCATTGTTGCCTTTGGGGGTGATTTGCATCCAGAACGAATTTTAACAGCCTATAAACAAGGCATTTTTCCATGGTTTAATGAAGGGGAATTGCCCATTTGGTGGAGTCCGAATCCACGTTGTGTGCTCTTCCCAGAGCAATTAGTTATACAAAAAAGTATGCGATCGCTATTACGTGGAAAAAGTATGTCATTTAAAATAAACCAGTCTTTTAAAGAAGTAATGGAAGCATGTAAAACTATTCATCGTCCAGGGCAAGAAGGGACTTGGATTTCGGAAAACGTGATTAAATCTTACACGACATTGCATCAAATGGGTTATGGCTTTAGCTTTGAAGCTTGGCAAGAGGATTCTTTAATTGGCGGTCTTTATGGACTAAAAATTGGAAATGTTTTTTTTGGAGAAAGTATGTTTGCTAAAAAGAGAAATGCTAGCAAATTTGCTTTTATCAAAGCTGTTCAATTTTTACAAGAACAAGGCGTTGAATTAATCGATTGTCAAGTACATACAGATCACTTAGAAAGCTTAGGTGCCGTTATGATAGAAAGAAAATGGTTTATTGATTTATTAAAAAAATGGATTTAAGCGTTAAAAGGCTTCGGCAATCTCTAAATAAAGTCCATTACTCTTGGATAAAGAAAAACCGTAATCGATTCGAAGATTTAATTTTTCCTTCCTATTTAGTGCAAAACGGATCCCACTTCCATAACAGAATTTAAAGGCTTCAAAATTTACATCCGATAGCGTTTTACCAACATTGCCTCCGCTACAAAAGAAGGCTGCACCAAATCTTCTATAGATGGGTACGCGATATTCCATCATAGCTAAGATCATATTATTGTCTTTGTATCTTCCATCATAATAGCCTCGCATTTCGTTAGCGCCTCCTAAGGCAGCCTGACTTCTTAAAGGAATTTCGTTGCCAACATTTATAAAGCCATATGCTCGTAATGCTAATACATGCTGTTTATACACTTGAATGTATTTCTTTGCATCTACGACTATATTAGTATACAAATAGTCAGAGCCAAAAATGGGATTAAAATGGGTTACAGCTACTTGAGCATAAGCACCTTTATTAGGTACAAATGCATGATTTCTAGTGTCATAGGTTATACTTGCTCCTATACCCATAACGCGATATCCGTTTCTTCCTACTATTTGTTGTTGGTCAAAAAGGCCACCAGGTGTATAATCAATATCCAAAACACGTTGATATTCTAGAATACCACCCCCAAAAAATTGCTTCCAAATTTTTCTTTGCAAATGATTGTAAAAATAGAATTGCCTAAAACTATACTTCTCCATGTTTTTGTTTTCAGTATATTTACCCATTCCCCAAAACTTGTCCGGAAAATTACTATATGATACCTGATAGTTTAAAACATACTTTTCTTTTTTAAAATAAGTAGTTCCGTTCAATACACAAATCAATTGTTTATTGGTAGTATACAAACCAATTAACTGAAGGTTAGAGGTACGAGTAGTGGTATCTTTTTTGAAAGGTCGGAAGGTAAGGGAATTAACTATGCCAAAGGCCCAACCTGTCTCTATAGAACGTGCAACAATAGGAAATACTGCTAAGTTGTTTTTGTCAGCTGAGCTAGTATCAGTAAATGCAAAAATTGAATTTACTTTTAGTATGCACAATAAAAGAAGAATTAAAGGAGTACGCATAAAAGCTGTGCAAAAGTAGTTTATTTAATTAAAAGTAAATAGGCAATGCATATAGTAAACTAAATTCCTTTTTGTAGTTTTGTTTAATTAATCCAAAACCCTTGAATACACAAGAATTTATTATAGCTTCATTGGCAGAAGACATTGGAAGTGGAGACCATTCTACTTTAGCGAGTATCGATGCTAAGGTTGTTGGTACTGCAAAATTAATTGTAAAAGAAGCCGGCATTATTGCTGGTATAAGAATAGCTAAAGAAGTTTTTTTGCATCTAGATAAAGAAGCTGTTTTTACAGCATTTCACACAGATGGCGAATACTTAGAAGTAGGCACTATAGCATTTACCGTTAAAGCAAAAGCCCAAGCCATCTTACAAGCAGAACGATTGGTATTGAACACCATGCAGCGCATGAGCGGAATAGCAACACTTACGCATAGCTATGTGGAGAAAATAAAAAATTATTCTACTACCATTTTAGATACACGAAAGACTACACCCTTATTTAGAGCATTCGAAAAAGAAGCGGTTTTATTAGGCGGTGCAAAAAATCATCGTATGGGCTTGTATGATATGATTATGCTTAAAGACAATCATATTGATTATTGTGGCGGTATTGAAAAAGCTATAGTAGCTGCAAATAACTATTTGAAAGAGCTACAATTACAATTGCCTATTGAAGTAGAAACCCGTTCTCTTGATGATGTTAAACGTGTAGTAAAAGTTGGAGGTGTGCAGCGCATCATGTTGGATAATTTTACCCCTCAAGAAATAGAAGCTGCATTAGTACTCATCAACAAACAATTTGAAACAGAAGCATCAGGTGGAATAAATTTTGATACCATAGAAGCATATGCCGCAACGGGAGTCGATTTTATTTCTGTTGGAGCAGTGATACATCATGCAACTAGTTTGGACTTGAGTTTAAAAGCAGTGCTTCATGAATAAAAAATTAGTTGTTTTTATTATCAATCCAAAGTCGGGAGTAGAGCGGGTAAAAGAGTTAAAACAGCTCATTTTATCAACACTACACCTTGATGAATTTGATTACGAAATCTGGCACACGAAATACGCAAAACACGGCAAGGAACTTGCCAAACAAGCCATAGAAAAAAATGCAGCAGCTGTTGTTGCTGTTGGTGGCGATGGTTCTATTAATGATATTGCATCTAGTATTATGGGTTCTAAGGTGCATTTAGCCATTATACCAAAAGGATCCGGTAATGGATTGGCTAGGACTTTAAAAATTCCATTATTGGCTGAGCAAGCAATTGCGCTTATTAATAATTGGTCAACCATGGCTATTGATGCAGCTACGGCTAATGGCGCTTTATTTTTAAGTAATGCCGGCATTGGTTATGATGCACTTATTGCTAAAAAATTTGCACATAGCGAACAGCGTGGTCTCCGAGTATATGCATGGTTAGTCAGTAAATATTTATGGCTTTATAAAAGTAGATTTTACAAAGTAATCATTGATGGCAAGGATTATAGCGGAACTTATTTTTTAATTAATATCGCAAACGGACAACAGTTTGGCTATGATTTTAAAATTGCTCCTGATGCGCATTTGCAAGACGGACTTTTAGACGCGGTGCTGATAAAACCTTTTCCAAAAGTGTATGGAATCGTATTAGCATGGCATGCATATCGAGGTACTATATTGCAAAGTAGGTATGTACAACGGGTGCGGGCTAAAGAAATTTTAATAAACAATGATCAATTAAAATTGGCACATCTCGATGGCGACTCCTTGGAATGCGAACAAGAAGTAGTTTTTAAAGTGCATCCCAATGCGCTTTCTATTATTCAAAATAACGCATCATTATAAAATTAATCCTAACTTTATATCTATTCCATCAATATAAGAAGTATGAAATACTTACCATTACCTCAACGTCTGTATAATCAAAATAGAGCTCGATTCATTAAAAAAATGAAACCGAATAGCATTGCTATTTTTCCATCTAATCTTAATTTGCCGGAGAATGGGGATGCGCAATACGCGTTTCGTCCAAATTCTGATATTTTATGGTTGTCAGGTATTCGTCAAGAAAAAACTATGGTGGTCTTATATCCTGACAATCCAGATGTAAATGCTAGAGAGATACTGGTATTATTGCGTCCTAATGAGCATTTAGAAAAATGGGAAGGTCACAAATTAAGAAAAGAAGAAGCCACAGCAATCAGCGGTATTAAAAACGTTCAATGGTCTGATACTTTTGATGCTCAATTACATGTTATGATGCATCAAGCAGATGTCGTTTATTTAAATAGCAACGAAAATGATCGCTTAGACCTAAGCATACCTCGTCTTGATTTAGCCTATGTAACAAAAATTAAAGAGCAATATCCATTGCATCAATACGAGCGTGCTGCAAAGATCATGAGAGAATTAAGAGCTATAAAAACAAAAGAGGAAATTGCAGTTACTCAAGAAGCGGTTGATATCACTGAAAAAGCATTTAGAAGAGTGATGCAATTTATAAAACCGGGCGTGATGGAATATGAAATTGAGGCAGAGATTACGCATGAGTTTTTACGTAATAGAGCTACTAGACATGCTTATGGTAATATCATTGCATCAGGTGATAGGGCAAGAATTTTACATTATGTTGAAAATAATCAAGTGTGTAAAAATGGAGAATTAATCCTGATGGACTTCGGTGCAGAATATGGTAATTATTGTGCTGATATGACGCGTACAATTCCTGTAAATGGAAAATTTACAAAACGTCAAAAGGATGTTTATAACGCATGTTTATCTGTACACAATTATGCTAAAAGCATATTGAAACCAGGCATTTCAATCCTTGCTTATACGGCTAAGGTTAATGTTTATATGGAGCAGCAGTTGGTCAATTTAGGATTGATTTCAAAAGCTGATATCAAAAATCAAGATCCAGCAAATCCAGCGTATAGAAAGTACTTTTACCATGGTGTAACCCATCATTTAGGTATTGATGTTCATGATATTGGAACAAAACACTTGCCAATAAAAGAAGGTATGTTGTTTACCGTGGAGCCGGGAATATATATAGAAGATGAACAAATGGGTATTCGTATAGAAAATAATATTTGGATAACTAAAACAGGTCATGTGGATTTGTTCAAGAATATTCCAATAACCGTTGAAGAAATAGAACGTTGTATGAAACGTTCCAAATAAAAGAAGGCCTGCATTTGCAGGCCTTCTTTATTCCTGCTAAAAGCCATAAATATTTCATAGCAAGACTTATCTTTGCAATATGAAAGAAACCATATACTCACAACAGTTACTTGCGATTGCAAATGAATTTGGAACACCTGTTTATGTCTATCATGCAGAAACCATCACTGATCAGTTCCAAAAATTACAATCTGCGTTTAAAGGGCATCCCACCCGTTTTTTTTATGCGTGCAAAGCACTCACGAATATTCATATTCTAAAACACTTATTACAATTAGGTGCTAATTTAGATTGTGTAAGTATTAATGAAGTTAAGCTGGGCTTACATGTAGGCTTTGAGCCATCGCAAATATTATTTACACCCAATTGCGTAGACTTCTCTGAAATCAAAGAAGCAAAAGAATTAGGCGTTAATATTAACATTGATAATATTTCTATATTAGAACAATTTGGCAATACTTATGGCAATACTTATCCGGTTTGTATTCGCCTTAATCCGCATATAGAAGCAGGAGGGAATTATAAAATTTCAACAGGCCATATCGATAGTAAGTTTGGTATTTCCATTCATCAAATGCGCCATATAGAACGTATTGTAAAAACAACAGGATTACATATTCATGGTTTGCATATGCACACCGGAAGCGAAATCAAAGATATTCAAGTGTTTCTTCAGGCATTAGAATTAATGTTTGATTTTGCACAACGATTTGATCAATTAGATTTTATTGATTTAGGAAGTGGTTTTAAAGTGCCTTATAAAGAGGGTGAAAAAGAAACTAATGTAGAATTGTTAGGCGAGCAGGTTGCTGCAGCATTTATCGCATTTGAAAAAGAATACCATAGACCTTTAGAAGCATGGTTTGAACCAGGAAAATATTTAGTTAGTCAATCTGGCACTTTCTTAGTAAAAGCAAATGTTATTAAGCAAACAACGGCTACCGTATTTGTTGGGGTGAACTCGGGTTTCAATCACTTAATTAGACCTATGTTCTATGATGCTTATCACGAAATAACAAATATTTCAAATCCACAAGGTGCAGAACGTATTTATACTGTAGTTGGAAATATATGCGAAACCGATACATTTGCATGGGATAGAGTATTAAATGAAGTACGAGAAGGTGATGTATTGGCTTTTCATAATGCAGGTGCTTATGGTTTTGAGATGAGTAGTAATTTCAATGCACGATTAAAACCAGCAGAAGTATTGTTTAAAAATAATAAAGCACAACTCATTAGAGCAAGAGATAGTTTTAATGACTTATTGCGCAATCAAATTGAATTATCTGCCTATGAATAGTATTGTTGTTTTTTGTGGTGCTGGAGAAGGCACGCTTCCAATTTTTAAAGAACAAGCATTTGCTTTAGGCACACTATTAGCCCAAAAACAAATTCGTTTGGTTTATGGTGGTGCTAAAATTGGTTTGATGGGTGCTGTAGCGGAAGGTGTTTTGCAAAATGGAGGTCAGGTTACTGGAGTGATTCCTAGTTTCTTACTTACGGTAGAAGTAGCCCATCCGCAACTAAGCGAATTAATTGAAGTGCCTAGTATGCACGAGCGAAAACGCATCATGCAAGAAAAAAGCGATGCGATTATTACCTTGCCAGGTGGTTTTGGCACACTAGAAGAATTGTTTGAAATGCTTACCTGGTCTCAGTTAGGATTGCATCAAAAACCAATAGGCATTTTAAATACAAATGGTTTTTATGATTCCCTTTTGCTGCAAATACAACAGATGCAAACATATGGTTTTTTGAAAAAAGAAAATGCAGACCTAATCATTATTGAAACGAATCTGGAAGCTTTATTAAAGAAAATGAGAACCTATAAAAAACCATCAACAGAGCTTCATATTACGTCACAACAAACATAAGTATGACATTAGGAAAAATATGGTCGGCCTTTATTATTTTAGCTATTTCGGTAGCGTGCTATCAGTTAGTTGCCCATAAGCAAACTACTATTTTTAGCAAAATGGTAATTGGGAAAGCAGATGATGCTGTGGATACCGTCTACTATACCTTAATGCAAAACCCTGTAAAAGCTGGATTTAAAGACACAGCTTCTTTTGTCAATTATGCCAAAACATTTGCTTATGCACCAGCAAATGCAGATCATACTGCTGCAATTGTCATTACATCATCTACATCAACGAGTATAGAGCAACTCAAAGCTCAATGGATAAAACCAAGTGATGGTATTATTGAAACATGTAAAAGTGCGGTACAAATTTGCATAGGTTTAATTGGTATTATGGCGCTTTTTATGGGCTTAATGCGCATAGCAGAAGTAGCGGGTGGTATACAGTGGTTATCGAAAATCATTGGTCCTTTTTTTACCAAACTATTTCCAGAGATTCCTAAAGGGCATCCTTCTATTGGACATATGATGCTCAATTTTTCTGCAAATTTATTAGGCTTAGATAATGCAGCTACCCCTTTCGGTTTAAAAGCGATGCAATCCTTACAAGAGCTCAATCCAAATAAAGAAACGGCATCCAATGCACAAATTATGTTTTTATGTTTGCATGCATCTGGGTTAACCTTGATTCCTATTAGTATCATTGCTACGCGTGCAGCATTGAAATCAGCTAATCCTACAGATATTTTTGTGCCTTGTATGTTAGCTACCTTTATAGCTACTATGGCCGCTATGATTATCGTGAGTTTGCGCCAAAAGATTAAATTACTACAACCTGTAATCCTAGCTTGGATACTTGGATTATCTGCTATCATAGCTGCTTTAGTAGTTTATATGTTGCATTTATCGCAAGTAGGTTTAAGTGAATTTTCTTCACTATTGAGCAATGGCATTATCCTATTTTTATTTGTGGCTATTATTGGAGGTGCATGGTATAAAAAAGTAGATGTTTTTGATGCTTTTGTAGAAGGTGCAAAAGGTGGTTTTGAAACATCTGTAAAGATTATTCCTTACTTAGTGGGTATGTTAGTGGCCATCAGCATGCTGAGAACAAGTGGCACTTTTGATTTATGTGTGCAAGGGATAAAATACGTTTTTGCAAGCATAGGAATGGATACACATTTTGTAGATGGCTTGCCTACCGCATTAATAAAACCTATGAGTGGTAGTGGTGCAAGAGGTATGATGATTGATACTATGAAGAATGCAGGTGTTGATTCTTTCGCAGGAAAATTATCTTGCGTTCTGCAAGGCTCTTCTGATACTACCCTGTATGTAGTGGCTGTTTATTTTGGTGCTGTAGGCATTAAAAAAACTCGCTATGCTATTGGCACTATGTTATTAGCCGATTTGGTTGGTATTATTAGTGCGATATTGTTATGCTATCTATTTTTTGCTAAAGATCTAATTGCTTAAGGTATCTAGCAATATAGGATTATTCTTAGGGTCTAATTGATTTTTTAAATCGTTGAAATCTAATTTTGCACAGGCTACTTTCCAATCACCATGCTCTTTAATAAGCATAAGAGGTAATTCTTTATCTTGTTCTTGAATTCGATAGCCCACTACTGTGGTATCCTTTTTTTGAGAAATTAAATTGGGACTAACACTTATTTTTTTATCGAATTGGATACTATCTAATCGAATCATAAAATAAAAACGTACTAATTCTTTTGTATTATCGGTAGCGCAGGAAAGCATAGCGCTAGAGTCGTTATTGATAAATCCATTAAGGAATTTTTCAGCACTTTTTTGAGGCGTAGTGGAATTGCAACTTGCAAAAAGGATAACGAGAAGACTTACTAAAACCTGCTTTTTCATAGAAATGTATTAGGAGTTAAAATTAATCATTTAATAATTAAGATTAACTATCGGTATAGCAATTAAAGAATCGTGCAAGGCATCGATATAGCAAACAGGCTTGTGTTTGTAGGTGTCTATACTTACGCTTTTCTTTATCGAATCGGGGAGCAGTGTCCAAACGAGTTCACTACAATATAATTTATTGTTAGTTTGCAAGTCAAATTCATAATCAAAAGCTATCGATTGTGTTAAAAGCGCCTGCGCTTTTGCTCCTATAGTTTTGCGTAGGCTATCTGCAATGGCGTATCGATAAATACCAATTTTACTAGCTACCGAAGGGTCACAAAAATTTTCAATAGCTTCCATGCTCACGCCTCTATTACCCATAATATGGACAACCCAATATTTTTTGTTGCTATCAATGAGGATTCCACAATGAGAGTACCATTTCTTTCTCGGATTGCTTTGTTGTAGCATATAGCTTATGATATCCGTTCCGTAACGACAAATAAGATCACCTGTTTTTAAGTTTGTAAAAGAATAAGACCCTTGTTTTTCAGGCTTTACAGCCGTAGCAACTGGATGCAAAAAAAACCAAGCTGCGCCGCCAAAAAATAATAGTAATAAAACAAAGGGTGCGAAATGCTTCATGCGCTTGAGTAAGATTGATCAAAAATACAAAAAGAAAGGAGCAACTCTTCATAAAACTCCTTTTTAGAATATGCCTCTACTACTGTATATTTGTAGCAAAATAGAATCAATGTTATCCATACAATTATTCAGACAAGAGAAAGAATTGGTATTAGCGGGTTTGCAAAAAAAGAACTTTAGTAATACAGCCCTTGTAGATTCCATTATCGAAGTTGATGAATTAAGAAGAACGGCTCAACAAGAAAATGACGCCTTAGCTGCAATTGTAAATGCGGCTTCTAAGGAAATAGGCGCATTAATGGGCAAGGGTGAGAAAGAAGCAGCAGAAGCTTTAAAACAACAAGTTGCGCAACATAAAGACCAAGCTAAAGCATTACAAACTAAGCTCAGCGAATTAGACGCAAGACTACAAGAATTATTAATCAGCCTACCTAATTTACCGCATCAATCTGTGCCTACGGGTAAAACGCCTGAAGAGAATGAGATCGTAAAACAAGCAGGTGTTATTCCAGATTTAAGTGCACAAAAAGCGCCGCATTGGGAATTGACTGAAAAATATAAGTTGATTGATTTTGAATTAGGTAATAAAATTACCGGCAGCGGCTTCCCTGTATATATAGATAAAGGTGCCAAATTGCAACGTGCATTGATTAGTTACTTCCTTGATTATAATACTAGCAAAGGGTATAAAGAATACTATCCGCCGCATATGGTTAATGCAGATAGTGCTTATGCTACCGGTCAATTGCCCGATAAAGAAGGACAAATGTATCATATGCCGGAAGATAATTTTTATATGATACCTACGGCTGAGGTGCCATTAACGAATATTTTTAGAGATGTTATTTTAACGGAACAAGAATTACCCATTAAAATAACAGGATATACACCTTGTTTCAGACGTGAAGCAGGATCTTATGGTAAAGATGTGCGTGGCTTAAATCGTTTACATCAATTTGATAAAGTTGAAATTGTACAATTAGTCCCTACGGCTCAATCCTATCAAGTATTAGAAGAAATGGTAGCACATGTAGAAGGTCTATTACAAGCACTTGAATTGCCATATAGAATATTGCGTTTGTGTGGTGGCGATATGAGTTTTGCTTCTGCATTAACATATGATTTCGAAGTGTATAGTGCAGCACAAGAAAGATGGTTAGAAGTGAGCTCGGTAAGTAATTTTGAAAATTTCCAAACCAATAGATTAAAAGCACGTTATAAAGATGCTCAAGGTAAAATTCAAGCATTACATTCCTTAAATGGTTCTTCATTGGCTTTGCCTAGAATCTTAGCATGCTTGTTAGAAAACAAACAGACACCAAATGGTATTGAGTTACCATCGGTGCTGATACCTTATTTAGGAGCTAATTTTAAAATACAATAATCATGATTCAAAGAAAACAAAGCATTTGGTTACTACTTGCAGCGCTATTAAATGCAGCTGTGTTTTTAGGAGCCAATTTTAGCATAGAAACCCGTATTCAAAATGTTTTACAAACAAATAGGTATTCGGTATTACAACATTTACCATCTACACTTTTCATTCTTGCAGCTATTGTCTTATCATTAATTGCTATTTTCTTATTTAGAAAACGACCCTTGCAAATGAAGATGAGCCTAATAGCTTTATTAGCAACAATGGCATATTGTTTTATCAATTGGATGCGTATCAAAGAAATTTTCGCTAACAATAAAATGATTAGTAACTATTCTTTTGGTTTGGCAAGTATCACGCCTTATTTTGCTATTGTCTTTATCTTACTCGCATGTTTGGGTATACGTAAAGATGAAAAGCTCGTAAAATCATTAGATCGATTGCGATAAATAAAAAAGCCGATTGTTTACAATCGGCCTTTTTTATTTTTTGAAATTAGAATTTATTCTTCCACATCATACTTTCTATCGGACGATCGGGTTGTGCATTATATTTAGCATTGCCTTTTTTGTTGTATGGCGTTATAATTTCTCCTTCTACAGGGAAGTATATAACTTGACCAATAGGCATGCCTTTGTATATTTTAACAGGTTGTTTTACGGATATTTCTAAAGTCCAATTGCCACAAAAACCAACATCTCCTTTACCAGCCGTAGCGTGAATGTCAATGCCCAATCGACCTGTAGAAGACTTACCTTCTAAAAAAGGAACATGTGCATGTGTTTCTGTGTATTCTAAAGTAACGCCCAAATAAAATACATGAGGGTATAAAATAAACCCTTCGTCGGGTATTTCAAAATACTCGATTTCATTATGTTGTTTAGCGTCTAAAATATGGTTTTTGTAGGTTGCCAACGTGCTACCTAAATGCACATCATAAGAATTAGAACCTAAACAAGCAGCATTGAAAGGCGTAATTTTAATGGTTCCTTTTTCTATTTCTTCTAGTATACGAGCGTCTGATAAAATCATAACTCAAAAATAGAAAATTTGTTAGATATTTGATTAAATATTTCCGAATGCCTTTACTTCATGAATTTAAGACCGACTCCGATCAGCATATTGCTATTTGGCATGTAGCAGAGTCTTTAGATTTTTTTGAATCGGCCACCCAATATCACCCACCTATTAGTAACGAGCAAAAAAGAAAAGAACATATAGCAGGTCGTTTTGTATTAAGTTATTTACATCCTTCTTTCCCTATCCATGATATACGACCTAGTCCTTTTGGTAAACCCCATTTGGCGGCGCAGTCTTTACAATTTTCTATTTCTCATTCGGGTAACTATGTTGCAGCGTGCTGGCATCCTAATCACGAGCAAGGCATAGATTTACAATGCTGGACACCCAAGGTTGAAAAGATTAAAGGAAAATTTTTAAGTGCAAAAGAAATAGAATACTGTGCTGCTCATCCTCAGGGTTTGATGGTAGCTTGGACCGCCAAAGAAGCGGCTTTTAAATATTTACATAAGCAAGGTGTCGATTTTATTCAAGATCTTCCTATCGCTTCTTTTGTTGTTGAAGACGATAAAATAAATATTATAATTAATCATAATACAAATAAGGATTCCATACAAATATGTGTTAAATCATTGATTTACAATGATTTTGCTTTTAGTTATGTAGAAAATAATCGGCATTTATTCAAATTATAAATAATTATATATTTTTATTATTCAGCAATTTTATAAAAAATAGATCATAAATAGAATAAATATGTAATTTTGTAAAAAAATTACACTTATGTCTACAACTAGATTTTCGGCTGTACAAGAAATGGTACAAACCAATGAGGTTAAAATTGGTCATTATCAAGGGAAAAGAATTACCGATATTTTCAACAGTAATGTGTTTGTTGGAAAGGTAATTAGAGAATATTTAAGTGACGAAGCATATAAAAGCTTACAAAATTCAATTAAAAACGGTGTAAAAATTGAGCGTAAAGTAGCTGATCAAATTGCTTCTGGAATGCGCAATTGGGCAGAATCTAAAGGTGTAACACACTATACCCACT